>Ga0182742_1005601_pt1 | contig 10486 bp, 9 predicted proteins | sample eDN5th37CBELigMG_FD_128880 | JGI IMG/M metagenome (GOLD analysis project Ga0182742, IMG submission 128880) | Enriched Miracle-Growth compost microbial communities from Emeryville, California, USA - eDNA 5th pass 37_C BE-Lig MG (version 2)... ... | reverse complement strand
GATGTCGCCCTTGCGGGTCGCGATCGTCACGGGCGTGATCTCGTCCTTGAAGCGGCCTTCCTTCTGGGCGGCCTCGGCCTTGTTCTGGGAGGAGGCGGCGAACTGGTCCTGCTCCTCGCGGGTCAGCTGCCAGCGCTGGGCCACGTTCTCGGCGGTGTTGCCCATGTGGTAGCCGTGGAAGGCATCCATCAGGCCGTCCTTGAGCATGGTGTCGACGAGCTTGAAATCGCCCATCTTGGTGCCGGACCGCATATGGGCGGCATGGGGCGCGAGCGACATGGATTCCTGGCCGCCGGCCACGATGATGCCGGCATCGCCATTGGCGATCTGCTGCATCCCGATGGCGACCGTGCGCAGGCCCGAGCCGCAGAGCTGGTTGAGGGCCCAGGCGGTCTTTTCCTGAGGCACGCCTCCGGCCATGGCCGCCTGACGGGCCGGGTTCTGGCCCTGGCCTGCGGTGAGGATCTGGCCGAGGATGACCTCGTCTACCTCTCCGCCTTCGACCTTGGCGCGTTCGAGGGCTGCCCTAATGGCAACCGCGCCGAGCTCATGCGCCGGGGTATTGGCGAAGGCCCCGTTGAACGAGCCGACGGGGGTGCGCGCCGCGCCGACGATGACGATGCTGTCTCGGGCCATTCCTGTCTCCTCATGCTGTCTGTCTGGTCGTAGAATGAATGTAGTGCCGGTCCGATCAAATCCCCAGGGGCCGGGATGTCAAGGATCGGCGCGCGCAACCCAGCCCTGAGGCCCGTTAGACTTTTGGCGCTTTGATCGCCCGGCATAACACTTATAATCATGGGGAGCCGGCATCCCGCGGATCGGGCTGAAGGATGTCGGGCACGGTGGATTTCCCGGGAGTGTATCGGGCAACATGGCGACGGACAAACAACCGACGGTCATCAAGAAATATGCCAATCGCCGCCTCTACCACACCGGCACCTCGACCTACGTGACGCTGGAAGACCTGGCCGGCATGGTGCGCAACGGCGAGGATTTCGTGGTCTACGACGCGAAGTCCGGCGAGGAGATCACCCGCTCGGTCCTGGCGCAGATCATCTTCGAACAGGAGAACAAGGAAGGCCCCAACCTCCTCCCGGTCACGGTGCTCCGCCAGTTGATCCGCTTCTACGGCGACAGCATGCAGGCCCTGGTGCCGAGCTATCTCGAATTCTCCATGAACAGCCTGTCCCAGGAGCAGCAGAAGCTGCGGGAGCAGATGGCGCAGGCCTTCGGCCCTTCGGCCTTCCAGGCCATGGAGGAGCAGGTGCGCAAGAACATGGGCTTCTTCACGGAGGCCATGCGGATGTTCTCGCCCTTCCCTCAGGCCTCGTCGGGCGCGCCCGAGACGAAGTCCGCCGGCAAGGACAAGAATGCGGATCCCACCGAAATCGACAATCTGAAACAGCAGATGGCCGACATGCAGGCCAAGCTCGACAAGCTGGCGAGCAAGTAGGCCAATTCTTGCGATGTCATAGCCGGCCATCCCGATGGGAAGAGCGCAGCGCCTCATGGGCTCGGGATCACCGGCAAGAGGCCGGTGATGACGTGGTGAAGCCCGGCGGGACTTAAGCTTTGGCCTTCTTCAGCACCTGATGCAGCGTCGAGGGCTGCTGCACGGCCTGGGGCTCGCCGAACAATCCGCCCTGCAGGTAATCCACCCCCCAGGACGCGAGCAGGCGAGCGGTGGCCTCGTCGTCCACCCATTCCGCCGCCGTGGCGATGCCGAGATGCTGGGCCCGGTCGATCAGGGTCCTGACGGCGAGGCGGTCGTCGATGGAGCGCTTGAGCGGCAGGATGAAGACGCCGTCGACCTTGAGAAGGTCGATGGGGAGCATCCGCAGCAGATCCGGCGGGACATGGCCGGCCCCGTAGCCGGTGAGGGACAGCCCGATCCCCAGGGCCTTCATGGCATGGAGGCGGCCCAGGATTGCCCGCGACTCGGCCAGGGCGGCCTCGGGAACCTCAATGAGGAGACGCGATTCGATGCCCGGGCGGGCGCCGAGATGGGCCGCCAGCATGGGGAGCCATTTGGGATCCAGCAGGGTGGCGGCCGAGACCGGCAGCGCCAGGCGCGCTTCGGGGTGGCCGTTCAGGTGATCGGCGCCCAGTTCGAGCATGCGGGCGTCGACCAGGAGGGGAAGGTTCGCCTCCTTCAGCCTCGGCACCGGACCGAGGGGGACCGGGCCGCCTTTGGGCCGTGAGAGGACCGCGCGGGCCTGGATCAGGGCCGGGGCGCGGTTTAGCGTCTCCACCACCGGCTGGCAGGCGAGGGTGAGGCTGCGGTCGTTGAGGGCGGCGACCCAGTCGAACGACGCCCGCCCGGCCGCCGGCGAAGCTTTCGGCCGTCCGTCGTAGACCGTGCAGGTCTCCCCGCGTGCGATGCCCGAGGCCAGGGCCTGCTCGGCGAAGCGCAGCAGCTTGGTGGCCTTGAAGGTGTGATCCGGCGCGCAGGCAGCGCCCAGGCGGAGATTGGCCGCGGCCGGATGGTCCTTCAGGAGCCCGGCGAGCCGCCGCATGGCGCTCGGGACATCCGAGGCCGGACAGTAGGTCAGGGTCAGGGCGAAGCGGTGGGGGCCGAGGCTGGCGAAGAGATCGGGCCGGCGCATCATCGGGCGCAGGGCCCGGGCGATGCCCGCCATGGAGACGCCTTCGTCGGCCTCGGGATCGAGGGCGCCGACGATCAGGGCGCAGGTCTGGGAGCCCCTCAGGGCCTCATTGACGCCATTCTGGATGCCGCAGAGGAGTTCGGAGCGTTGTTTCAGCACGACGGGCAGCAGATCCCGCGCGCCGGAGGCCGGGTCGAGCCGCAGGCGGCCGCGGGCGAAGGCGGGGCGACCCTGGGCATCCGGCAGCCAGCGCCCCGCATCCTCGACCATCGCCACCCGGTCGGGTTCGAAGCGCACGGCATAGCGGGTCTCGTAGGCGCCGCCCGGGCCTTCCCCGGCGTCGATGACGGCCTGACGGGGCTGGCCGCAGCCCGGCTCGACCAGGAGGGCGAAGGCATGGCCGGTTTTGGGCAGATCTCGCGACGGCAATCCGAACGCCTCGGCGGCGCCGGGACCCCAGGTCAGGCTGTCGGACACCAGGTCCCAGGCATAGGTGACGCCAGCGATCGACACGTGGGTGGCTTGGCGGTCCCGGCGCGGCGGCCGGGATATCCTCCCGAAAAGCCTCGCCCGGCCCTGCCCCTTCGTCGCCATCGCACGCATCCCCGAAATACGCCGGATCGGGGGCTGGGCGAAGGCGCCTCATGCAAGCCTGCCGAACCCCGGAAAACCAAGAATTTCAGGATCGGCCTTCAGGCTTAAGGAAGGGTAAAAACTATTGGAAAATCAGTGATTTTCGGGCGCGCACGATGCGCTGTTGAAACGGAGCATCGGAAAAATCGAAAAAGGGCAAATCCACCGCTGGGTCCGATGCTCCGGGCATAAAAAAACCGGCGCTCGAGGCGCCGGTTCGGAACTTCGCATGCCGCGTCGGATCACGCGTCGGTCTTCACCTTGAGGACCTGACGGCCACGGTACATGCCGGTCTTCAGGTCAACATGGTGAGGACGGCGCAGCTCGCCGGAATCCTTGTCCTCGATGTAGGTCGGGGCCTTCAAGGCATCCGCGGAGCGACGCATTCCGCGCCGCGACGGCGACGTTTTTCTTTTTGGAACGGCCATTTCTCGTCTCCGGTTAAAATAGCGGAGCGCCCGCTCAACCGGGGAACGCTCACATCTCAAACTTGATGAGGTTGCGCCTCATACAAGGTCTTTAGGGAAATATCTAGCCCTTTGACGGCAATCCGAGGGTTTTTCGTTGCCGCAGGCGAGAGCATCGAGCCCAAAAGTGGGACGCACTTCTGGGATTCACGCGATGCTCCTCCTTGTAGGCGCATCGTTCGATGCGCTCAAGGCTTCAGGCAGTCGCTGAAGGGGGCCGCCCTTTCCATGCGCGCCTGAAGCTGTCCCGCCAGGGCCCGGTGGCCGGGCCGCGGGCGGGCCGGGTTGCGCGCCAGCGGATTGGGCAGGGCCCGCGCCAGAAGGGCGGCCTCCTGGCGGGTCAGGTTCCTGGCGGATTTGCGGAAATATTTCCGGGCGGCCGCCTCGGCCCCGAAGACCCCTTCGCCCCATTCGACGACGTTGAGATAGACCTCCATCATCTGGCGCTTCGACCAGATCAGGTCGAGATAGAGCGCGACCGGGATCTCGAGGCCCTTGCGGAGATAGGAGCGGCTCGGCCACAGGAAGAGATTCTTGGCCACCTGCATGGGGATGGTCGAGGCGCCGCGGGACGGCCCATCCCCGTCAGCGGCTTCCACGACGTCCCAGAGAGCATCCCAATCGACCCCGCGATGCTCGCAGAAGCGGCTGTCCTCGGCCGTCATGACCGCGAGGGGCAGGTGGGGCGATATGGCGTCGAGCCTGACGAAGGTCCGCTCCACGGGCTGCAGGGTTAGCCAGCGGCCGACCATCAGGGTCGAGACCGGCGGCACGATCCAGTACAAAAGGCCTAGCCAAAAGACGGCGCCGACCCATAAGAGAATGAAACCGAATCCGATCCGGACGAGGCGGCGGAAAAGGCGGGCGGCGGTCATCGGCTCCCGCGGCCGTCCCGACCGCAGCGTCCCTTTCGGCTTCCATCGTTCACCGGCATCCCCCTCGGACGGAGCGGCCGCTCCATCCGTATTCAGGCTCGTCATGGCGCCATCCACAAGCACTTTCACCATGCGGCTCTCCGACGCCGCGAGGATTGTCGAAACAAGTCTCGAAGCCTTGCTATCAGACAAACCCGCTCCCGGCGAGCTTGCCCGGTCGCCGCGTCTCATGGCCGCCATGCGTCATGCGGTCCTGGGCGGGGGCAAGCGCCTGCGGCCCTTCCTGACCATCGAGGCGGCCCGGCTCTTCGGACTGGAGGGGCAGGGCCCCCTGCGGGCGGGCTGCGCCATCGAGCTCCTGCATTGCTATTCCCTGGTCCATGACGACCTGCCGTCCATGGACGATGACGACCTGCGCCGGGGGCAGCCCACCGTGCACAAGGCCTATGATGAGGCGACCGCCATCCTGGTCGGCGACGCGCTCCAGACGCTCGCCTTCGAGGTGCTCGCCGATCCGGCGACGGCCTCCGATCCCGCCATCCGGTCGGTTCTCGTCCTCGGGCTCGCCCGCGCCTCGGGCTTAGGGGGCATGGTGGGCGGCCAGCTCCTCGACCTGACGGCGGAGGGACGCTACGGGCCCGCCGAGATGGGCGAGGCTGATGTGCGCCTGCTCCAGATGATGAAGACCGGGGCGATCCTCACCTTCTCGGTCGAGGCGGGCGCCATCGTCGGGAAGGCCGATTCCTCGGCGCGGAGCAGGCTCGTCGAGTACGGGCGCGCCCTCGGGGCGGCCTTCCAGGTCGCGGACGACATCCTCGACCGGGAAGCCTCGGCCGAGGCCCTCGGCAAGCGCACGGGCAAGGACCAGGAGAAGGGCAAGGCCACCCTCGTCGACCTGCTCGGCATGGACGGCGCCCGCCGCGAATGCCGGCAGCTCGTCGAGCAGGCGGACAGCGCTCTCGACGGTTTCGGCCCGCAGGCGCAGATCCTGCGCGAGGCCGTGCGCTTCGTCGTCGAGAGGCAGGTGTGACGGTAGCAGGTGTGATGTCATGAGTGTAACCATCCGTCGGGCGCGCCGCGACGATATCGATTTCATCATGCAGACCGAGCGCGGCGACGGTTACGAGGATTTCGTCGGACGCTGGGACCGGACGATGCACGAGGCGGAGCTGTCGAAACCCGGGAGCGCCTATCTGATCGGCGAGCGCGACGGGATTTCCCATGGTTTCGCCATCCTGAAAGATCTGGATGATCCCTGCGGCAACGTGCTGCTCAAGCGAATCGCCGTTCGGGAGCCGGGCGCCGGATTCGGCAGAGCGTTTCTCCGCTCCACCATGAGCTGGGTCTTCGAGGGCTTGCCCTGCCATCGTCTCTGGCTCGATGTGCTGATGCACAACGATCGGGCAAGGCACGTCTATCGCAGCGTCGGCTTCAAGGAGGACGGCGTCATGCGCGAGGCCTATGTCCTGCCGGATGGACGCCGCGTGTCGCAGATGCTCATGTCGGTTCTGCGTCCCGAATGGGAGAGCGCTTGCGCGGGGGGCGCGGAAACTAAGCGCTCGCCGATGCCCGGCGCTTGAACCAGCGCGGCGGCTTCATCTCGCTCACGATCACGCCCGCGATGATCAGGGCCGCGCCGATCAGGGCGGCGGCGGGCAGGATCTCGCCGAAGAGGCGCCCTACGATTCCGGCCCAGACCGGCTCGCCCGCATAGATCACCGTGGCGCGGGTGGGCGAGACGGTCCGCTGGGCCCAGTTCATGGCAAGCTGGATGCCGGCGCTGGCGAGGCCGAGGCCCACGGCGCTCAGGATCAGCAGCCAGGACGGGGGCGGCACGGCCTCGTTCATGGGGGCCATGAAGCCGAAGGCGAGAAGCGAGGTGACGGCGAGCTGCACCACCGTGACGCGGCGGACATCGACGCGGCCTGCAAAGCCGCCGATCAGGATGATCTCCGCCGCGATGGCGATGGCGCTGAGCAGGGTCAAGAACTCGCCGATGCCGAGACCGATCGATGTGCCGCCGGGCCCGGCGAGCAGCACGAGGCCGGTGAAGGCCAGCGCGATCCCGGCCCAGGACATGAGGCCCGGCGGTCGTTTCAGCACGAGCCATTGCAGCAGCGGCACGATGGGCACGTAGAGGGCCGTGATGAAGGCCGACTTGCTGCTCGGAATCGTTTGAAGCCCGTAGGTCTGGAGCGTGTAGCCGAGGAAGATGGCGATCCCGATCATCGCGCCGGCTCTCACCTCGGCCCAGGTCAGGCCGCGCAGGACCGGGGCGGCGATGAACGCCATCGCCAGCGCGGCGGTCCCGAAGCGCAGGCCGACGAAGAACAGCGGCCCGCTCACCGAAAGGGCGTTCTGCACGGTGAGGAAGGTCGCGCCCCAGATCACGGTGATGAAGATCAGCACCGCCTCGCTGCCACTGGGAACAAAGGACGGGCGGGAAGCGGACGGGGCGGCGGTCAAAGATCGGATCCTCGGATGGATGCGCCCGCTGGGTAGCCGCAATGCCATGCAGGGTCAACGCAGGGATGACGAGCTCATCGCTCCGGCGTCGGCACCCAGAACATCAGCTTGACGTGGCCGGGTCGGCGGTTGTGCGGGAGGGAGCCCGCCGCGACGCCGCCATTCGCGAGAATGACCTTGCGCGAGGCCTCGTTGTCGTCGTCGCAGGTGATCAGCACCCGCGAGAAGCCTTCCGCGCGGCAGATCGGCAGGATCATGCGCAGCGCCCGGGTGGCGTAGCCGCGCCGCTGCTTCCAGGGCACGATGGTGTAGCCGATATGCCCGTAGATGGCGGTCGGCAGATCTTCGGTTCCTCTCTGGAAGCGAAAGCCGATGCGACCGCAGAACTCGCCGTCGCTGATCCAGAAATCGTGCGCCGGCAGGCGCGCCACCTCGCGTCCGTCAGGCAGCCGCACCATGGGGCTGTCGTAGAGGTCGTGGAGGAAGCGCTCGGGATTGCGCCGATACTGCAGCAGCTGCTCGCGGCTCACGTCCTGGTCGGTATTCGGCGACCAGCCTCGTTCGAGGGCATCGGCATAGAAGGGAAGCCAGTCCAGGCTCGGGCGGATGAGGGCGATGTCGGTCATGGATCGGCAAGACTGGCATCGGCCCGCGGCGAGAGCAACCGGTCCAATATTCCTCGCTTGGCTGGCGCAACGTCAGGCCCGAAAGACCGGGCCGTCTTTTCGCTGGCGCGGCCCGTTGGGTCCGCACCGAACGATGCGCTAGACCGTCACCTGAGTGCCGACCTCCACGACGCGGCCGGTCGGGATCTGGAAGAAGTCCGTGGCGTCGCTCGCGGATTTCGCCAGGCCGATGAACAGCTTGTCCTGCCAGAGCGGCATGCCCGACTGGCTGGCGGGACGGATTGAGCGGCGCGAGAGGAAGAACGATGTGGCCATGATGTCGAACTTGAAGCCGTGCTTGCGCAGAAGCGCGAGGCCGCGCGGAATGTTCGGCGTTTCCATGTAGCCGTAGCTCAGGCGGATGCGCCAGAACGAATCGCCCACATGCTCGATGGCGGCCCGATCCTCGTCCTCCACGCGGGGAACGTCCGCGCTGTTGATGGTGAGGATCACGTTCTTCTCGTGCAGAACCTTGTTGTGCTTGAGGTTGTGCAGCAGGGCCGCCGGCGCCGTGTCCGGATCGCTGGTCAGGAAGACGGCGGTGCCCTTCACCCGGTGCGGGGGGCTCTTCTCCAGCATCTGCACCAGTTCGAGGAACGGCACGTCGATCTTGCGGGTCTTCTCGAACAGGATCCGGGTTCCCTTCACCCAGGTCCACATGATCACGAAGAAGGTGCCGGCGATCAGGAGCGGGACATAGCCGCCGTCCATGAGCTTGAACAGGTTCGACGACAGGAAGGTAAAGTCGAGGGCGATCAGCGGCAACATGACGAGGGCGGTCTTGAACGGACCCCAGCCCCAGACGCGGCTGAACACCAGGAAGGCGAGCAGGGCCGTGACGATCATCGTGCCGAAGACCGAGATGCCGTAAGCGCTGGCGAGGCTGCTCGACGACCCGAAGGATATGACGAGGGTGACCACGGCGGCGAGGAGGAGCCAGTTCACCCGCGGCAGGTAGATCTGCCCCTGGTGCGTCTCGGAGGTGAAGCGGACCTCAAGGCGCGGCAGCAATCCGAGCTGCACCGCCTGGCGCGTCAGGGAGAAGGCGCCGGTGATGACGGCCTGGCAGGCGACGATCGTCGCCAGGGTCGCCAGGACCACCAGCGGCAGGAGCAGCCACGGCGGTGCGAGGAGAAAGAACGGGTTCGTGATGGCATCGGGATGCGAGAGCACGAGCGCGCCCTGCCCGAGATAGTTCAGCGTCAGGGCGGGGAAGACCACGGTGCCCCAGGCCACGCGGATCGGATTGCGGCCGAAATGACCGAGATCGGCATAGAGCGCCTCGGCGCCGGTGACGGCGAGACAGACGCTGCCGAGGATGGCGAAGGCCGTTCCCGGATGGGTCACGAGGAATGACACGCCGTAATAGGGATTGAAGGCGAACAGGACTTCCAGATCGTCGGAGATATGGAAAAGGCCCAGGCCCGCCATGGTGACGAACCACAGGAGCGTCAGGGGGCCGAAGAAGATCGCGACCTTGCCGGTGCCGCGGCTCTGCGCGGCGAAGAGGCCGATGAGGATCGCGAGTGCGACCGGCAGTACATAGGCATCGAAGGAGGGAGCGATGAGCTTCATGCCCTCCAGCGCCGAGAGAACCGAGATCGCGGGCGTGATGGCGGCGTCGCCGTAGAACAGGGCCGCGCCCGCCATGCCCATCATCAGGACCGGCAGGCTTCGGCGCCCGAGCGCCCGCTGCAGCAGCGCGACCAGGGTCAGGGAGCCGCCCTCGCCCTTGTTGTCCGCCCGCAGGAGGAGGAGGACGTATTTCACGGAAACCGTGAGGATCAGCGCCCAGATCAGAAGCGACAGGATGCTGATGACCAGCTCACGCGTCAGCTCGACCGGCACGCCGTGATGGCCCCCGGTGGCGGCCTTGACGGTCTCGCGCATGGCATAGAGCGGGCTGGTTCCGATATCGCCATAGACGACGCCGATGGCGCCAAGGGTCAGGGTCCAGAAACGGGCCTTGTGGCTGTCTGGTAAGGCGGCCTCGGGGGCTGCGGAATCTGCATGCCCCGAGCCAACGGCGTGCTGTTCTGCCATGGGTGCTTTTCTTTGCGGACGTGCCCGCGGACGGCCCTTGTTCAAAAACCTGCAAACGACGAAGGGCGGCTCCTTCTCCGAGCATCGACCCCAGAAGTGGAGCCCACCTTTGGGATTCATCCGATGCCTTTTCCCGATGGGCGCATCGTTGCTGCGGAAAACCGGATCCGCTTTTCCGCACGATGCGCTCATGAGCGCAGCGGCCGTCATTGCCGGCGCGGCGGCTCTCTAGCACATCGCGCTTTAGCTTAAAAACGGAATTTGGTGGGAGGTTCCATGGCTACGGTTGCCGCCTCATTCGGCGGCATCGCGCCCGGGCTGGCCGTAGTTCTTCTCGATGTAGTCGAGGACGATCTTCTGGAAATCCTGGGCGAGCGTCGGGCCACGCAGGGTCATGGCCTTGCGGCCGTCGATGAAGACCGGGGCCGCAGGCTGCTCGCCGGTTCCGGGCAGAGAGATGCCGATATTCGCGTGCTTCGACTCGCCGGGTCCGTTCACGATGCAGCCCATCACGGCCACGTTCAGGTTCTCGACGCCGGGATGGGTCCGGCGCCAATCGGGCATGGAAGAGGAGATCCAGGTCTGGATGTCCCGCGCCAGCTCCTGGAACACCGAGGAGGTGGTGCGCCCGCAGCCGGGGCAGGCGGCGACCAGCGGCACGAAGGTGCGGAAGCCCATGGTCTGGAGCAGCTCCTGGGCCGTCCTGACCTCCACGGTCCGGTCTCCGCCCG
>Ga0182742_1005600_pt1 | contig 10488 bp, 9 predicted proteins | sample eDN5th37CBELigMG_FD_128880 | JGI IMG/M metagenome (GOLD analysis project Ga0182742, IMG submission 128880) | Enriched Miracle-Growth compost microbial communities from Emeryville, California, USA - eDNA 5th pass 37_C BE-Lig MG (version 2)... ... | reverse complement strand
TCGAAGGTCCGACGACCCCTTCGCCGACGATGTCGCCGAAGACAAGTAGCCGTAGGGGCTGGGCCGCCTCGCGGGCATTCCAACGCGCTCGTTCGCCGTTCCAACCACGGAGGACCAGGAGAGAGGGGACGCGAACCGCGGAGTCACGGAGAACACGGAGAGAAAGAGTCGGACGCTGGGGAGCCGAGCGCTCGTGTAACGAATCAACGAGGAAACGCCTTTCCCGTTCTCCGTGTCCTCCGTGACTCCGTGGTTCCTAGCTCCGTTCCCGGATTATCCTCGCGCGGGTGTTGCGGCGCAATCGTTCGCTACTCTAACGCGGCTTCAAATGTTGATCGAACCATGCGAAGGCGTCCTTCTGCATGTCGAGATCGAACTTGTGGCCGCCGGGGTAGAAGTTGCCGCGATAGGCTTCGGCCGCCCCGCCCTTCTCGAAGGTCTCGCGAAGGATGGCGTCGGCCCGGCGCATCTCGGGGAGGGTGTAGAGGCCGTCGTCGACGCAGCTCTGGATCATCGTGGGCAAGGGGGCGCGGAGGGCCAGGATCTCGGGGAAGTCGAGGTCGCGCGGCAAGAGCGGCACGTAGGTCATCCAGGTGTGCGTGAAGCACTTGTTCAGCAAGAAGTCGCGCCAGGTGGTCATGAACCCGACGGCGACCGCGCAGCGGATCCGATCGTCGAGCCCGCCGAGAAACACGGTGCGCATCCCTCCGCCGGAAAGCCCGGCGCAGCCCACGCGCTGAGGGTCGACGTCGGGCCGGGCGCAGAGGACGTCCAGGGCGCGCTGGTCTTCGGCGACGTAGACTCCGGGCCAGGTGGTTCCGGCGCTGATGAGGCTCTTTTCCATGATGTGCTCATGGGCGCCGGCGAATTTGTTGTAGCGCTTCACGCCCTCCGCGTCGTCCCCCTCGGGATCGACCCCGTCTTCGCGAATGCGAGGCGGGACGTCGGCCACGCGGACGCGGCGGCTGCCGAATGGAAAGGTGTCGTGGACCAGGACGACGTACCCGCGCTTGGCGATCTCATTGGCCCAGGCCACGCCTCCGTAATACTGGTCTTGATGGTCGACGACGATGTCCCAGGGCTTGTCGTCGATCCGGGCGATCTTCCGCCAGCCCAGGAACTTGTTGCCGCCGTGATCGTGGAGCCCGAGAATCGCGGGCAAAGGCCCCTCGGCGTCCGCCGGCTTCAGCAGCACGGCCTCGGTTCGCGGCCCCCCCGGAAGTTGCCACGAGAGACGCTCGATGCGCAGGCCGTCGAGCTCATGGGTTGACTCGACCCGGACCTCGGGCGGCCCTCCCTGATCCACCGGCGCGATGCACTCCCAGGCCCGTTTCCTCGCCTCGCTCCGCCACTCGTCGAGCGACTTCCACCGCCCCGACCGGAACGAGAGCCGCGCCGGGCCGTCGCCCAGCACCTTTTCCGAGAGCCAGGGCCCATACGCCCCCACCATGTTGGGCTGAACCGCCTCGGCCGCGGCCGGCGGTTCATCGGCCGCCGCGCCGTCGTCCTCCGCCATGCCCACGCGACACAGCCCCCCCATCATCAGCAGCACAGCGCACAACGACGCAACCCGACGCGGCCGAAACATGCTCGCCATGATCGCTTCCCCGGAACACGGAACGTAGGAGTTAGCCTGGAACGCGCTCACCCATCCTGACGCCGAAACCAACGCGCCGAAAGCCGGTGGCGGATTCTTTCCAGGTTCTCGCGGCCTCGCCCCTGATTCTCAACCACGGGCCAATGCGCAGGGCCGCCCGTTGATTCCCAAAATCATGAAAAATCGGATTCCCTCTCGCTGACCTTATGAATTGGGAAGGTCTCGCTTCTCGTCGCTCTTTGGCAATTCGATATGCCGACTCGTTGGGAAAGCGCGAAATTTTGGGCGAACGAACCCAATTCGCGATCCTTCGCCGACGCCGGAAAAACGCGAGATTTCGCGCGAACGAACCCAATCCGCGAGCCGCCGCCGCGTCGGGAAACCGCCAATTTTCGCGCGAACGAACCCAATCCGTGGACCGTCCCGTTTCCGGGAGGTTGCGGAATTTTGGGCAAACGAACCCAGTCGGCGAATCGTCCCGCTTCCGGGAAACCGCCAATTTTCGCGCGAACGAACCCAATTCGCGAGGCTTCGCCGTCGCCCGTAAATGGCGTTTCGGCAAGGACTTGGGTGATGGGTTCGCGCGGGCTCGCGGCGCCGAACGAACCCAATCGGTGGGCGGGCTACGGCGTCGCGTCCGTCTTCTTGGCGGCGGATGGTGCGTCGAGGTCGAGGCCCGGCTTGGGGCCGATTCGGATGTCGAGGCCGATTCGGGTGGTCCAGATTTCCCAGTCGTCGCGGTTCCAGCCGGTGATGATGCCCGAGCCCTCCAGGCGGTCGAACATCTGCTCGACGTAGGCGGGGACGCGGTCCTCGTATTCGGCGACCAGGTCGAGCTTGCGGCCGACGAGGCTGAGGATGCCTCGGATCGAGGAGGGGCCGCGCTCGCGGATCCGGGCCTGGCCTTCGGGGGAGGCCGGGTCGGGGCCGTCGAGGGTCAGCGAGAGCGAGCGGAGCAGGCGGCCGAACTGGCTGAACCACGAGTCGCCGAAGCCGAAGTATTCGCGGTGGACGATGTGGACCTCGCCCCGCTTCAGGATCGCCGCCTGGTAGACCGACTCCAGGAAGTTTTCGCCGAAGTCGGTCTGGAAGGCGATGTTCACCGCCTTGGCCAGATGTTGCAGGGCCGCCTGGACGCCGACCTCGCGGGGGTCGACTTCGAGCCTCATGTCGCGAAGCTCGCCCGCCCGGCGGGCCGTGACCGTGCCCCCCCCGCCGGGAGTGGTTGAAATCGCCACGCTCATGGGCATGCCCTTGCCCCGTCCGGATTCTCCGCCCGATGTTGGTTGCGACACGTTGCGCTCCCGAATGGGTCGTTGGGGCTCCTCACGATTCCGGAAGCCATCATAGCGGGCGGCGGCCCCGCTCTCCAGAACGCGCTTCCTCGGATTCAGTTCAGATGCGCTCCTCGATCAGGACGGGCATGCGCGACGAGCGGGTCATGACCTGGTAATAGTGGCTGGCCGGCTCGCAGATCATGTAGGCGACGGCCGCCCCGCGCTCGTCGGGGACCAGGATGCCCCGGATCCCCTGGCGGATCCGGAACCAGACCCCCCGGTCGAAGCCGAGCGTGGCGGGGATGTCGACGAAGACCGCGTCGAGCCCGCGCCAGTAGCCCTCCTCGATGGTCGATTGCCAGGTCCATCCGGTCGGCGGCAGCGCCCAGCTTCGCATCCGGCCGTTGCCCCAGCGGACGATCTGAAGCCGCCCATCGCGCCAGATCGGCAGCCGGGGCTGGCGGTCGCGATAGTAAAAGCGGATCTCCCGCTCGCCTCCACGTTCGTGGACGCGGCGCTGTAGCCCGTGCCGCTCGATCAGCTCCGTGGGCAGCTCGCTCCATGCCAGCGCGATTCCGACGCACACGTTCCGGCGACGTTCCCGAAAGGCCGAGCGGTTCGGAGGCGGGGGGCCCGCCCCCTCGACCGCGATGATTGGAGAAAACAAATCAAAAGCATATTTTCCCGCGAACGTCGCAGATGTCGTAGGCGTTGGTCTCGTCGCGATAGATCGCCGGCAGGTGGAGCGTGGCGCCGCTGCGGAGGGCGAACCGCCCGTGACGATCGTTGACTTGCTCCTTCAGCCGCGCGACGGCCTCGGCCCGGATCCGCTGGGCGGGCGGGTCGAACAGGTCCAGCGCGTACTGGCCTCGCGGAACCAGTCGCTCGGCGATCAGGTGCATCCGGGCGGCGAGTTCGCCGCGAATCCAGGCCTGGCGGAGGCAGGGGCGGGCCGCCTCCAGCAGCACGTCGAACCGATCGCTGGGGATCGCCAACGTCTTCTGGCCGACGCCGGCGTGGCCGGTCTTGTACGAGACGGCGACCGTCAGCCGGCCGGCGGCCACGCCGTGAAACCGGAGCTCCTCGATCAGCCGCTCCAGGTTCCGCACCAGCCAGGCGTAAAGGACCGCCGGCTCGGCCGTCGCCTCGCCGAAGCTGCCGCCGCGGGAGAGCGTCTTGTGCGCCGGCCGCTGAGTCTGGATCGCCTGGGCCGGGTCGCCGTTGAGCTCCCACCAGAGCGTCTCTCCCGAGGCCGTCAGCAGCTCCCGAATCAGCCTCCGGTCGGCGTCGGCCAGGTGCAGGCAGGTGGTGATCCCCCAGGGAGAGAGCCGCGCGGCGCGGCGGCCGGCGATGCCGGTGATCTCGGTCACGGGCAGGCCGGCCAGAAGCTGGCGCTCCTCGTCGCGGTCGAGCACGGCCCGCGCCCCGGCCGGCTTGGCGGTGTCGGAGATCAGCTTGGCCAGGGTCCGCGTCCGGGCGATCCCCACCGTCACCGGAACGCCCAGGCGCTCGCCGATCAGGTCGCGAATCGAAACGGCCAGATCCTGAAGCGTCCGGCCCCTCTCGGCCTCGGCCTGAAAGAAGAACTCGTCGATCGAGTAATACTCCACCCTCGGCGAGATCTCCCTCGCCAGGTCGAGCATCAACCGGCTCAGGACCTCGTACCACCGGAAATCGCGCTTGAGGTAGATCCCCCCCGGACATTTGGCGAGCGCCTCCCAGATCGGCTCGCCGGTCTTCACCCCGGCGGCCTTCATCTCGTAGCTCTTGGCGATGACGCAGGCCCCCTGGTTGCCCAGCACCCCGACCGGCTTTCCCACCAGGAACTCATCGCGAACCCGCTCGGCCGACACGTAAAAACAGTCCGCGTCGAGGTGACCGACCGCCATGATCCGCCGTTCCGTCCTCATGAACGCAAACATAGTATGCACGCCTGGACAGGTCAAGGCGGAGGCGGGCTCGAGCGGGAGAAAATCAACCATCTCCGCTCGAAGCGATCATATGAATGGATGCTCAAAACGAAGCGCGTTGGGCGAGGCGTCAGCGGGGCCGCTTGGGGACGGGGTCGAGGGGGCGGTGGAGGCGGAGGGCTTCGAGGGCGCGGCTCATGTCGGGGGGGAGGGGGGCGTTGAGTTCGATGATCTGTTCGGTCATGGGGTGGGTGAAGCGGAGGCCGTGGGCGTGGAGGGCCTGGCGGTCGATGAGCAGGGCGCTGGGGTCGTCGGCCTCGGCGCCGGGGACGTCCAGGTCGGCCAGGGTGAGCCGATTCCGTCCCGAGTACGCTTTGTCGGCGACGATGGGATGGCCGATGTGGGTCAGGTGGACCCGGATTTGGTGGGTGCGACCGGTCGTCGGGCGGCAACGGACCAGGGCGAAGCCCCGGAACCGTTCGATGACCTCGTAGAAGGTGGCGGCCTCTCGACCACCCTCCTGGGTGGGACGGATGGCCATCCGCTCGCGGATGGTTCGATGGAAGCCGATGGGTTGTTCGATGTAGTCGCCGTCGCGCCCGGGTTCGCCGTAGACGATCGCCAGGTATTCCTTGTCGACGGTTCGATGCTCGAACTGGAGGGCCAGGCGACGATGGGCGAGATCATCCTTGACCACGACCAGCAGGCCGGTGGTGTCGCGATCGAGGCGATGGACGATCCCCGGGCGCTCCTCGCCGGAGACGGTCGAGAGTCGGTCGAGATGGAACTGGATGGCGTTGACCAGGGTTCCCCGCCAGTTGCCCCGGGAGGGATGCGTAACCATGTCCGACGGCTTGTTGACGACCGTCAGGTACTCATCCTCGAAGACGACCTCGATCGGGATGTCCTCGGCCGCCGGGGTCGAGTCGGGCAACTCGGGAAGCCGGACCCGGACCTGGTCGCCCGTTCGGATCTTGTACGAGGCCTTCACCGGCCGCCCGTTCACCTCGACCGCGTCGGCCTCGATGATCCGCTGGATCACGTTCCGCGAATAGTCGACGTAGCGACTCGCCAGGTAGGCGTCGATCCGCTTGCCGTCGGAGCGCGGCCTCACGTCGAATTCCTCGGGCGTCTCCGAGAGTTGTCTCTCCCCCATGATCGAACCAGTTGGAAATCAAAAGAAGAATGGGTTGATTTCGGGAGGGCGATACCCTCCCGCCGAGCCCCACGCATGGCGCCCGCTCAGGGGGAGAGTATTGCCCTCCCAACGATCCGGGTCCGGCACCGAGAATCGGATGCGACAAACCACCGGGAGCGCGAGCGAGCGGGGTCAGTCTTTGGGCGTCTCGGCCGGGGCCGCCTCGCCTCCGAACGGATCGGTCGGAAGCTCGCCGGTCTTGGGAGCCTCGGCCGGCGTCTCCTCAGCCGTGGGAGCGTCCGCCGGCGCTTCCTCGGTCTTGGGCGTCTCGGCCGGCGCTTCCTCGGCCTTGGGGGCCTCTTCAGCCTTCGGCGCCTCCTCGGCCTTGGGCGTCTCGGCGTCGGCGGGCGCGGGGGACGGCGGCGGCGGGGGGATGAGCAGCGGGGCGTCTCCGGGCGCGGTGGAGGGGGCCTCGGGCGAGTCGGTCGGGAAGGGGAAGTCGAGGGATTCGGTGCCCAGCGGCGGGAGGCTCACTTGCGTGGGGGTGTAGGCGTAAAGCTCTTTGTAGAAGGCGGCGGCGTCGGGCTTTTGGAGGGCCGCGGCCATCGCCTTCGCTTCGGCGGCCTCGGGGGCGTCGGGCCAGGTTTCGGCGACGCGCTTGTATTCGGCGATCGCCTTGGGAAGTTCGTTGCGGGCCTCAAGGGCCCGGGCCTTCCCCAGCGCGGCGGTGACGGCCTGGGCCGAGTCTTTGGGGGCCGTCTCTTCGACCTTCTCGAACTGCTCGATGGCTTTCTTCAGGTTCTCAAGGGCGGCGTCGCGATTTTTGGGCAGGTCCTCGACGCCGGTGGAGAAGAGCCGCGTGGCGGCCTGAAGGCGGGCCCACGACGCGCCGGGGGTGTCGGGGAAGTCTTCGGCCACCTGGATCAGGTCATCGGCGTTCTTGGCGGCGTCGAGGCGGGTCCAAACATCCGCGCCGGATCGGCCGCGCGAGGAGAGGAAGTGGTTCAGGATCACGACGCCCAGGATCGCCGCGACGGCGACGCCGGCCCAGGTCCAGAACTTGACCGGGTTCTCCTGCGCGCGACGGGCCCAGCGACCCAGGAACAGCATGTCCTCTTCCGGATCGTGCTGGATCACGGTCGGCTCGGCGTGCTCGTATTGATGCCGAACGGGCGTCGTCTTGGGCGCCGGATTTTTGGGAGACTGGGAATGGGTCGGCTCGTTTTTCATCCTGCGCGCCTCTCGCCGCGGCTCGCGATTTCCGCGAGGCGGACTCCGCCTTTCGGACCATGCCTAAATCGAACAGCATCTTATTGTTTGGACGGGGAAACGGTCAAGCGGAGTGACGCGGGGCCGTCGCGCCGCGTCGCCCTTTCCCGCTCCCGCGGCGGCGATCCTCACGACCGCGCCAATGGCTGGAAGAGCAGTCGGTCGGCCGTTCGGCGGAGCATCCAATCGCGATCGTCGGGGCTCAGGAAGTCGAGGCGGTCGCGGATCAGGGCCACGCTGTCCTCGTAGCTCTGGGAAACGACCTGAAATGGGCAATCGCTCGCCCACATGCAGCGCCTGGAGCCGAACGCCTGGACGACGCGGCGGATCATGGGGGCCAGGTCCAGATAAGGGGGCGTCTTTTTGCCCAGGGCGTAAAAGGCGCTCACCTTGACGTAGACCCGCGGGTGGGCGGCCAGGTCGCAGAGGGCCAGGACGTCCTCGTCGCGAACGACGCCGTCGACGCCGATGCGTCCCAGGTGGTCGATGATGACGTTGGTCTCGGGGAACCGCCCGCACATCCGGTCGATCTCGGCGAATCCGTCGGGATCAACCAGGCAACTGAGGCTCTGCCCAGTCCGCGCGGCCGCGGCGAACATGGCCTCGTACCCCGTGGGCTCCAGCCAGTTCGCGGGGGGCTTCTTACTATAAAGAGGTTGAATTCGAAACGCCCGAACGCCCTGGGGAAGCAGGTCGATCATGGTCGTTGCCGGATCGGCCGAAAGCGGATCAACGATTGCCGTGCCCACGAAGCGATCCGGGTGGAGTTTGATCATGTCGAGCATGTACGAGTTGTCAAACTTGTAGTAGCTCATCTGGATCAGGTTGACCCGCCCCACGCCGGCCGGTCGGCAGGTCTCCAGAAGCTCCTGGGCCGTGAACGATTTCGGGTCCATGTCGCTGGACTTGAACTCCGGGGCCAAGGGGTAATGCCCCACGTCGGGAGTCCAGATGTGCGAATGGGCGTCGATGTACGGTTCGGGCGGCATGGGCGCAGTCTCCCGGTGGCGACGGTGTCCGACGACCTCATCCGAGCCGCCGCCGCGCCGTCAAAGCGCCCGGCCGACCCCGGAATCTCTCGCGAGGATACGCCGCGGCCGGGGGCCGTTCAACGACCGAGCGGCCAAAGGCCCGCCGGAGCGGCAACGCCGAAGTCGCTCCGCCCTCATGCAAAAAGGCCCATCGGCGCGCGGCCGGACTCGGCGTCGGTTCATTTATTCCTCCCGTCCGCGATTTGCTTGAAGACCCGCCCTCATGGTTTGAGGAAGCGGTCTTGGTTGATGGTCCGGCAAATGTTAAACTTTTGGCCAATGGCGCGTTGAAGCTTGCTCCCCACCCTCCGAACGGCATTCGTCTTGAGGACCGCGGTCATGAACCAAAGAGGCGCGATGGAATCGCTCGGCTCGCGGATGACGCGCCGGGGGTTCGTCCAGGTCGGCTGCTCGGGGCTGCTGGGGATGAGCCTGCCCGGCTTGTTGGCGGCCCGCGCGGCGTCGGCCGCGACTTCCAGGGCGAGGGCCCCGGGCAAGGCGCGATCGGTGATCGTCATCCTGCTCAGCGGCGGGCTCGGCCAGCACGATTCCTTCGACATGAAGCCCGAGGCTCCCGACGGGATTCGGGGCGAGTTCAAGCCGATTCAGACGGCCGTCCCCGGCGTCCACTTTTGCGAGTACCTTCCCCGGTTGGCGGCGCGGGCGGGCGATCTGGCGGTCGTCCGGTCGATGTCGCATCCCGAGGGGAATCACCTGGTGGCGGTGCATCGGGTGCTGACGGGATACCCGTCGACCCCGAGGGGCGCCAGCGACCTCGACCGGGTCGCCTCGCGCGATGATTTCCCCTGTTTTGGCGCGGTCGTCGACCACCTTCGGCCACGAACCGACGGCGTGCCCAACGGCGTGGCTCTGCCGTTGCGGTTGGTGGAGGGGCCGCTCACCTGGCCGGGGCAGGACGCGGGCTTCCTGGGCCCGAACAACGATCCGTGGCAGCTTCGGCTCGACCCGAACAACCCCGACGTCCGCGACAACAGCCTGACGTTGCCGGAGGGCCTCGACGCGGCCCGGCTGCATCGGCGGCGGCATCTGCTGGGGCAGATGTCCTCCTTTTCCGCGAATGATCCGTTCGTCGGCCGACAAGACGCCGCCCTGGCGATGCTCAACAGCGGCGCTGTGGCCCGGGCCCTCGACACGGCCGGGGAGGACCCGAAGCTCGCCGAGCGGTACGGTTCGCACATCTTCGGCCGTTCGTTGTTGCTCGCCCGGCGACTGGTCGAGATCGGCGTCCCGGTCGTCCAGGCGACCATGGGAATCGTCCAGACCTGGGACACGCACGTCGCCAATTTCCCGAGGCTCCGCGACGAGCTGCTTCCCGCGCTGGATCGGGCGGTCTCGACCCTGCTGGATGATCTGAAGTCGCGCGGCCTTTTGGACGAGACGCTCGTGGTGATGCTCGGCGAGTTCGGCCGAACCCCTCGGATCACCGAACTTACCCCCGGCGCGGTGCCCGGCCGCGACCACTGGCCGGCCGTCTTCCCCGCGGTCTTCGCGGGCGGGGGCGTCGTTGGCGGTCAGGTCATCGGCAAGTCGGACAAATTGGGCGCCCACTCGGTCACCAAGACCTTCGGGCCGCCGGACCTCGCCGCAACCGTCTACCAGGCCCTCGGCGTTGATCCCGCCACCGAGATCCGCGACCGCCTCGGCCGTCCGCTGCGGATCAGCACCGGCGAGGTCATGACCCCGCTTTACACGACGGCCGAGATTTGACGGAAGAAGCAGCGGCCATGAATTGCTTCCAGATTCATCAGACGACCGAGCGGCCGAAGGACCGTTGGTTTGCCCGGGCCGGTGGCCTGGAAGATAATAGTGGTGGGAGCACGGACTGTTAACGCTCGGCGAGAGGAGGTCCTCTCCATGCAGATCATCGACGTCAGCGACTTGCCCGAGCCGTATGTTCGGGCCGTGAAGGCGGTCGTGGAGTCGTTTCGTCGACAACTGGCGATTCCCAGCGAGAAGCGGAAGCCGCCGACAACGCCGCGGGCCGAGCTACCGCGCTGGCGTCTCGGCGTTATTGGCGACTTGACCCGAGAAGAGATTTATGACGACCGAGTCTGAGCCGATGCTGCTCGACACCAATGTGCTCGTCTACGCGCTCGACGAAGAGTCGCCCCACCATGTCCCCTCACGCGCCGTCCTGGAGCGGGCGTCGAGGGGAGATGGCGACTACCGTCTCTCGTCGCAAATCCTCGCCGAGTTCTTCGCCGTCGTCACAAACCCCAGGCGCGTGCGGGCTCCTCGCGCGGCC
>Ga0182742_1005599_pt1 | contig 10489 bp, 15 predicted proteins | sample eDN5th37CBELigMG_FD_128880 | JGI IMG/M metagenome (GOLD analysis project Ga0182742, IMG submission 128880) | Enriched Miracle-Growth compost microbial communities from Emeryville, California, USA - eDNA 5th pass 37_C BE-Lig MG (version 2)... ... | reverse complement strand
TCTGGGCCCGGTTGAAGGAGTGGCGAGCGGTTGCAACTCGCTACGAAAAGACCGCCTCATCGTTCATGGGCATTCTCTGCCTTGCCGCTACACTCGATTGGATCAAGCGATGACACGCCCTAGAAGTCCAAACCACGAGAAGCGCGTCCACCGGTCAGCCAGATTGTTGAGCGTGTGGGAACGCAGACGCCGATACAGCCTACGCTCTCCCCGCCCAGCTTGGCCCACATAGATGAGGCGGAAGTTGTCATCATAAAGAGCGTAGATGCCCCGTTGGTTGGCGAAATCGACAGCCTTTTGGCGCCTCTTCCGAATACCTATGCCGAGCAACTCACCTCGTCTCGACCAAGAGTCCGAATATTCAGCTTTGGTCCCAGCGTACTTAGCGACGGCGCTTCGACGCCAATAGAGCCCATAATTTTTGATCAACATCTGTCTGCCCCTTCTTGCGGCTAAGCCTAGCAATCCGGGATCCGAGGGCAAGGGTAGCAATATGGGTACAACAATCGCTCACGCGAGACCAAGCAAGCGCCTCATGGCTCGCGAAAGGGGGGTATCTGCTTCCTTTGTTCAGTGAAAGTCGTTCACCCCTTCCGCAGCCCTAACCACCTCGTCGACATGCTTTGAGCGCAGCCGCTCGATCGGAGCCTCGTCTTCGGTGTAGCGATTAGGCGTGACGAGCCAATCCCACGCTTCGTCCGATGAGGAAAAGAACACGACGACCCGATCAAGCCCCTCAACCGGCTCGTCCCCATCAAACTGCCTGATCGGGTAGACAGACTCTCCAGTCTCACTGGGGAACGCGATTGCCTTATTGGCTGTGCGCCAGGCGTCGAGAGTTGCCAGGGGGATTTGAAGTCTCTCGGCTACCATTGGTCCGCTCAGAAGCTCAGACGCCGCCCAGTCCATTGAATCGTCATCGACCGTGATTTCGTCCAGCCGGGCTTTTCCCTCCTCTAGGCTGACCAGGGGTCCAAGGCCGGATCCTTTAATAATGAGGACCGGGCTTCCCGGGGCATCCGACGGCGTCTGCTGGGAGTTGCGCCTGATGACTTCTTCCGCCGTGAGCGGTTGGTAAGAGGCCTCAGGGGCAACGAAGGCACCCGCCAGTTCCGCTTTCACGGCTTCGCCATTCTCATCGGCCTCGAATTCGGCAATCAGCACCGCCGGCATTCCAATCGCGCGAGGGCCCTCGATATCGGCCGCCAGGGTATCGCCCACAAACAGGATCTCCGCCGGCTGAAACCCCAGGCGATCGCACACCAGGCGGAAAATGGCTGGGTCCGGTTTCGCGAGCCCGACCTCATAGGAGAGGATGACGGCATCCGGAGTGTCTGGCAGCGCAGCTAGGAGCGGCGGCCCATACGGCAGCGCCAGGTTCGAGCAGACGCCGATCCGGAGGCCTCGCTCCCTCAGAGACCGCCATATTTCGGCGATCCCGGGCCGGAGGCGGATGGAAGAGCACTCAGCCTGCAGGTCTCTTTCTAGATCCGCTAGGTCGCCCTCCCCTAGCTCATGGCTGACACCTGCAGCGACTTCTCGGAGGCTCAGAGGCTTTGTGAGGACCTCCTCGGCCGAGATCCCCTTCACCCCTCCCCGCAGCAGGCCGTGATACGGCCGCCGCTTGTCGGTGATCTCGACTAGTGTCCCGAAGGCGTCAAAGCATATGGCTCGGATGCCACTCATGATCGCTGCTCTGCCTATAGATCGTCCAGGTTGATCGGAACCGGGGTCTCGCTAGCGCGGCGGTTAATGATACCCGCGAACTTGATGTCATCCCTGATTTCCCGAATGATTTTTCCGACCCGCTCCAACTCGTGATCTTCTTGATCGAAGGGTGGGATGAATTCGGCGATTGGAATCCAGTTCGCCTCCTGGCCGGGATGCACCATTGAGGGCTGATCGTCGACAAGGAGGACGGTTGCGGAGGCAGTTTCACGTACTGCCGATAGGTCCTTCGTCTTGCCCGAATACGGCACAAATTCCACGGCAGCGGCGAAGCCCGCAGGTAGGCAGTTTTCATTCTCGATCAGCTGCAGCAGCTCACGGGCCCGCTCCGCACGGACAGTCGTGAACATCACAACCCGGTCCGCCACTTCTAGGGCACTCTCGACAAACGGCCTCAAGCCGGGGCGCGGGAAGGCGCTGACAGCGTTAGAGATCAGTGTTCCCTCAAGATCCAACGCAATGACGAGACGCATAGGCTCTCCTAGCTTACTGGAGTTCACGCCACGAGGGCGCGACGGTATTGTAGCACTGTGACGTTCGCTCTACGTTCTATAAATAGTCAAGCCTGAGTGGAGGAGTAGATGGGCACATATGTTGTCGCGGCCCGCCAGGAGGCCCAGACAGGAACGCTGACGGCCGAAGATCAGGTCCGAGAAATACCGGGAGTGTGGATCCTTGGCGGGACCGACCCTAATCGCATCCGGATTGAGGCCTCAGAATTAGCCGCGGCCGAGATCGAGCGCCGGCCCGGCAGCGTGCTTTTGATCGAGCCGGAGATCCGACTCCAAGATCAAGGGTTGAAGACTCTCTTAGCGTCAGCACCTTTGCAGGACCTCGAACTCGATCGTCCTTCTGATTTCGGTCGCGATGTCGACTACTCAGAGACCGATTAATCCTCGAAGAGACGGAGGCAGGAGCGTTGGTCTCTTCGAGGTCACCTTCTGCCCCAGATAGGCAGAGATAAAGCTTATGGACGACAATTTGCTGCGTCTCGTGCGAGAGCTCATCGAGCGCCCGGAGAGCCCAACCTCGCTCGCCATCCAAGCCAGCCTTGAGCGGGTGCTCAGACCCTCGGAATTATCGTTCATCCGCGTTTCTTTTTGATCCAACAAGCTTCCTTTTTGCAGGTTGAACTTGACCAAGTGCTCAAGTTTCGTGTTCCATATATGTTCCTTTTTGAGAATAAGGAGGTTCGCCAATGGCTAACTACGTTGTCGCCACTCGGCGGGAAGCTCAGGCGAGCCCATCCACAGCTGAGGACTACGTTCGGGAGGTGCCAGGCGTCTGGATTAGAGGCGGGACTGATCCTAATCGCATCACGATCGAGGCCTCAGAGCTCGCGGCGGCCGAGATTGAGCGTCGGTTTGGTAGCGTGCTCTTGATCGAGCCGGAGATCTAGGTCGCAACGCGGGAGAGAGGTACGACCAGATCAATACCTGATAAGGTGCTCAAGGCAGTCAGCGGGTTGGGACCGGCGTCGCCGCAGAAGGGCGGCGACGTCATAATCCATCAAGCTGAACCCATTAGACAACGGGAGCAGTCTGTTAGTCGCCAATGGCGCCGTAGAGCCCATTGATCGAGATTGACGGATCGCAGGGGGAGTTTCCGACGGCATGCATCTCTATGCGTCCCCCCTTCCAGGGAAAGACATCGAAGATTTGCCCGCTCTTGGGGAAGACGCCCCGAAGGAAGTTGCCCCTGGACGACTTCTCAGCTGATGCTTCTGCGGAACACCGCACCTTGTCCGAGGCCAAGCGGTCCGCAACCACAAACTTCAAAGTGTACTGGTTGACCTTCCCTGCCTTCCTGATCTCGATCCAGCATTGCTCGTCCTTCTTGCAGGCACTAGCCGAGGGGGACCAGTCCCCGTCGTAGTAGTCGCGGGCAAGGGCCTTGGTTGCGGAAAGTGCGATGACGGTGGCGAGTAGGGCAGCCACTTTATGGGAGGCAGGCATGGTAGTGGTTTCTCAATGTTGGAAGAGCGCCCGTGACTGGGCGGTTCACATCGAGCTTTGCAGCACGCAGCCATAAAATGGAATGTGGGCTTAGGTTCGGCCCTGGCTTTTCAACAGAGCTCAATCGGGCGGCAGCGGCTCAAGGATCTACTGTCAGGTAGGCTGCCACCAACTCGGCGAAATCACCGAACGTCAGTTCGTCGGGCTCCAGGCCACGATCCGCGCAGATCGCTCCCAGTTGAGACTGAAAGACCTCGAACTCCTCCGCGATCTTTCGGCCGCCTGGAATTTTCCTGTCCCGGCTTTGGGTTCGAAGCCAGGTCGCGACCTGCTCGATGCACTTACCCGGATCGGCGCCATGGGCGTGGATATCTGCGCCGGCGATATCGGAGATGAACCTCTGATAGCGGTATTGCTCCCGGTCGAGCACGAGAGCCCGCTTGGATCGCTGATCCTTATTGCCGTAGCGCTTGGCCCCAAAGAACAAGCCGAGCTCCAAGGGCATGTTGAACCGAGGCAGCGGAGGGTCGCCATCGACCTCCGTCCGCGAAATGTCGTGGATGCCGTACCGGCACTCCTCGATAATCGTCTGGATCTTGGCGAGCCGGTTCTCCGACGAGTCGTCCTCTTCCAGGGCACATCGCGGGCTGAACCCGGAACGCAACACTGTAAAGACGATCGCCCAGAAGACAGGCTTATAGGTGGAGTCAAACGGGCAGTTGATGAAAACGTCCCGAGCCGAGGTCGAGGCAGGCATTAACGGCGGGCGGTCGATTTATCGCTTAGCGCCAATCCTGTCCGTTGGATCGTCTCGCGAATTTGTTTGGCCGTGAAATGGGTCGGCTTGGCCTTGGCGCGGAGCACGACGACACCATCGCTGGTCTTCCCAGCGATCTTGGGATTGCCCACGCGGCTGGGCTTGGCCAAGGGTCCAGATTTGGTTGTGTGCTTCTTCGTCATAGTACTCATATTGAGACCCAACTTGCCCCCTTCAAGCTCCCCTGCCCTCGCCGGGATGGGAAGCATTGTAACCATTGGTGGCCTTACGGACAAGCTCGGAGCTCGACGGTTTAGCCATTCCAATCACTCGGCTCCCTGCCCTCGGGCGACATCCAATACGTCATCGATGCGTCAAGCCGTCAGGGTCTCCGCGAACGTGTCCTCAGAGGCACCCCTTGCCAGCTGCAGGCCTGCCTCTGTGATCCTATACTCACCGTCAGCTAGCACCACCAGGCCGCGGCGTTCCAACTGCCTTAGGGTTTCCGTCCGGATCGCATGGCCCGTTCCGTTGATGCGCCATGGGAAAGCGGACATCGCTCCGGCCATGTCCTCCTTGGCTGCCTTCGTTCCGGCCGGCGCTAGGAGCTCTAGCGCCTCCCGTTGACGGAAATTGAGCCGGAGTATCCGCCTCTGACCATCCCGGCCCATTATCTCTCCGTGCTCATGCATAGACGCCGGCTTTTATCCCTTCCAGGTAGCCCAAGACCTTATCCGCCTTGTCCTCTTGGACCAGCTCATAGGCAGTCTTTCCGGCCCAGCCCGGGATTGGCTGCTGCTCGAACCAGGTCAAGGCGCGCTGCTCATCGCCCGCCATTTCCTCTGCTAGCGTGAGGATTCGGAGCTTCGCATCTTCCATCCCAAACCACCTACGTACGACTCACCGCCGTAATTATATGCCAAGTGCAATGCCGGTACGATCCTCAAGCTCGATGGCGCGGTCGGTCGTGGCCTCCGCAATAAGCGGCACAGACTGAAGCGCTTTGGAGCTAAGTTATCGAGGAGCCCGCAAAGACTCGATTAGATCCTTGGATCCGGAGGCCATCATTGTGCTCCGGCCGAAGATGCCTTGATTAACCTTGCGGATCTGAAAGTCTTCCAGAACGATGATCCGAACCTCGCCAGGCCTCCCATACGGCGTAACCGCCACGTCCTGTGCGATCGGGAGCCACAGCTCGACCTCGGGATTTCCGAGAGATGACCCATTCCGGGTTCCCATTCTCGCCATGGGGTTGCTACCTAGGACGAATGACTTGGTCTCACGCCGCGGGACCGCTATGACGAGACCCCTTGCCTGAAGCACCTCCATCACCATCGTTGCGGGATCAAACAGCGATCCGACGATCGCATTCTTCTTGAGGCGTTCCACTGCGTCCTCATCCGTGACCTGCTGACGGAGGTGGGCGGGAATTGGCCGGCCGATCTCGGCTTCCAGAGATGCGAGAACCTCTTCTATCCGATCTGAGAAATTCTTGATGTCCTCGATCTCCCCGAAGAAGTCCGGAACCCGCTTCTGCTGATAGAAGAAAAAGTGGTTCCAAATCTCAAGTTCGGTTGGGCTCAGGCTCGGGACCCGTCGCGAGCGCGCTGAGAGCACCATCTTTTCGATAATCGGATCGGTTAGACTCTCGACCTTGGAGTAGTGCAACTCAAGCGCCGGGTTCTTCGATCCATCGGCCTCGACGGACGAGTAAAGGTGCCCCTCGACGAACACGTTCCCCGGTTTAGTGGCGACGATCCCCCTGTCCGGCCTCTCTTTGCTGTAGAACCACAGGCCACCCGAGTCATTGACGAACCGCTTCTGCAGCATCTCGGGAATATAGTGGTGCCGTTTGGGAATTGGCTTTGACATGCTGATCGCGCTTCATTCAATCTCGAGTGAACACCGCAAATAGTGTCTGCAGCAATCTATCCATATCCGGAAACCGTGCCCTCGCTTCCTCGGGAGAAGCGCACGTGGCAAGATGCTCAATATAAGTCTCAACGATTTCCCGCTTGCCCTCTACCTCACCCTGATAGCGGTTGATTTTTCGGTTGTAGCCGGTCCATCGGACGGGGCGGAATTCGCCCGATCCATCGTGGAGAGCGCTGGGGCCGAGATAAATCTCAATCCCGCCTGCCATCCCATTGACGTCCATCCTCTGCAGGCCCTGTGGGCCGACCGTAGGATAGTCCCGCGCTACCTGAGCATCCGGCAAAGTCAGCAAGCGGATGTTCGACGGCAAAGTGATGTTACTGAGCGAAGCCAAAGCCGCATGCCCGGCCGTATCGTGGTCAAACAGGCCTACCATCCTGGTACGGAGGCGGGCCCCAGCAAAGGCCCGGACGATCTTGCAAAGATGCTCGGCGCCCCCTTCTGCCCGAACCTCCTCGAAGTCGAGGAATGTGTAGAGCTCCGCCAGGTGTGGGTACATCACATCGAGCGAGGACTTGATGATCCGAGTATCGCTACTTCCTTCGGTCAGAATAACGATCGGCTCGACCACGGGATGGGCAGCAAGCATAGCCTCCCGGGCTTCGGACACTACCGGCTGATCCTCGTCATAATAACCGGCATGCGTGACGTCGGTGAGGTCTAGGATGATCTCGGTCGCGTCTGGGAGTGCCTCAAGTGCGTCCCGAATGAAATACCGATAGTCTGACCCAAAGTGCATCAGGGTATAGTCATCCTGGCTCATGATACGATGAATGATTGGATGGCCTTTCCACGGACCGGGGTCGTCCCAATAGTTGACTCCGGCCCGAGCCATGGTCGCAAGCGCATCCTTCCATCCCGTCAAGGTCACCCGACGCAGAACGTGGAGATCATCGGCGTAGAGGGTTGGCTCGTCCTCCATGCGCTCGATCTCTAGGGCGAGTTCCTCATGGAATTCTTGTTCGGAACGCTCGACGGTAAAGCCGAGAACGTCCAGACGGTCCCGCATGGCTCCTACAGGTACGGCGTACTCATACCGAATTCGATCTTCGGACCCGTGGCGGTTACTGCTGCGGACCCGTCGATCGCGCTCTTGAAACAGGCACAGGATCTCATCTGGAGCCTCTCCTTTATTCGAGACCAGCTGGAATTCATCTATCTGCAGTGCCCAATAGCTTCCCATCTATACGATCCCCCAGGCCCTATAGCGCCGCCGGCCAGTCAATTCCCTTGGCAGCGCTCCCCCCAGCTGTAGCAGCATGAAATCAACCGCCTTGGGCGTCACCTTCAAGAGCTTGGCACCCAGCGGTACCGTCACCAGCGGGCGCGACAGGAATAGGTTTACGAGCTCAGGCAGCTTGGAATTGCTCCGGCACTTGTCCGCCACCCGATTCATCAGCTCCCGGGCAAGGATTAGGCGCTCAAGATCCTTGTTCGCGATCTCGACTGCCTCTTCGAGCACCTGGCAGAAGCCCTGCAGCTTTTCGAGGATCCCTTCCCTGCCCTGCGGCCGGAATTTCGATTTCTTGAACCCTGCCGCAAGCGGCAGAAGATGATTGGTCACTCCTCGAGCCCGGAGGATCGACGCGGCCATGGTCAATCCGAGCCACGGTTGCCGGGTGTAGAGGTTCAGATCGAGCCAAGCATCCCAGGCGACGGCGGCCGCGGCGACCGAAGGCCAGTGGGAAACCCGCTTCACGACATCGAGCCAGGCGTCTTCATTCTCGGCCTCGTCCACGTCCGGATCATAGACCAGGTGTGATCGGCTCTTGGGCAGAGGCGTTTCGCCGGCGAGAACCTTATCGGTCCGATCGAGGAGAGCATCAATTTCCGCGAAATGCGCTTTCCACGGGTCCGCGTCGTTGGCAAAAGCCGGATAGGCGTCGTCATCCTCCGGATCGACCTTCGTTCTTCCCTTGGTCTTGGGCTCTTCGACCTTCACTGGCCCGACCCCACGCAGGGCCGCCAATCCGTCATAGGAAATTGGCCAGGGCGCCTTTCTAGCCATTGCAGTCCGTCGCGCCCTTAATGCCGATGCAGCCCTCGTGATCTCATGGGTGGGGCTCCGAACGTCCATGCCGGCGTCGTGCAGCACCAGATCGCCAATATCGACCAGATGGCCGTCGAGCAGGAGGGACCTTGCCGCCTCGTTCATGTCGCACCGGGATTGCCAGCCGGCGGATAATCCGGAGGCCTCAAGGCGAGCGTCAAATGATTTAATTTCGAGGGCGATCTTCTCCAGTCGGCCGACAATCTTCTCCCATGGAATTTCCGGGAGCTCAAAGCTCTTTGGTCGCTCTTGATCCGAGACTGAAAAGTTAAGCATCAGCCCTGCCCTACTCTATCGCTTATTGGCTTGTGAACGAGGCTACGCATACCGCTCAACTCTATCGCCCACCGACGACGCGAGCTCTGTCGGGACGTAGATACGATAGGTAGGGTGAAGCGTGCCCCCCTTGACCAAGGCCCGGGGCCCTGATCCCAGATCGATGGCCGCCTTATCGATGTGCTTGAGCCAGGCGTGCCCGTGCTTGTCGGCGAACACGAAGAACAGGCGCTTGACCTTGACGCTCCGGCAGGCTTGCAGGAGGGACATCAGCCGGCGGGGACGCAGGTTCGTGAGCCCCTGGAACATCACGTCGACGGTGTGGAAGCTTTCGTGATCCGGCAGCTCGTCGAGAGCCTCGAGGATCGCGCGCTCGGGAGACGACAGCCTCATCGGCCATCGCCATGGGCTCAGCGTCGGTCCACCTGCGAGATAGATCCCCTGCGCAGGGGACGGCTCGGTACTCTCAATCCCGAGCGGATCGGCACCGAACATGGATCGGCTTCTGACCACGAACTGTGCGTCGACCGGAAGCCGCCGTAGCCAGGACGGCACATCGCCGTAAAGGTAGACGCGGCCGGCCCCGCCGAGCGACAGGTAATGGGCATGTCCGCGAGCCTCGAGCGCACTCAGGCCACCCAGATGGACGTCCTTTTCCAAAATCCATTGGAGCGAGAGAAGGACGGCTTGCCAATCTGTATCGGCTGCCGCAGTCGCCTGTTGAGGCAACGGCCGGCGGTAAACGCCACGCGTCACCCTCTCGAGCCATCCCCGCTCCACGTAGCCATGGATTCCCTTGCGATCGATGCACTGTTGCTTCAGCCATGCGGTGTCTGCCAGGAAGCCAGGAGGTACCCGCTCTAAGAGTGGTTTTAGCCTTGGCGTTCTTTGATGGCCCATAACCATCTAAATCGCACTTTCTTAAAACGTAGGCAACGTGTGTCTTCACGTCCTCGCTCTACGGTAGGTGGATCGCCCTCTGATCGGGGTCAGCACAAGATCTGTTCCAGATTATACGCTAAGCTAGAACGAATAAGGAACGCCCTCTATCGACAGGCTATGCGGCGTAAGCCAAAGCCTTCGGCAGTCGCAGGGGACGGAAGCCGTCCACGAGCACAGGCTGCTCGCCCCAGGCATAGGTGCCGGTGAGATTGATATGCTCCCAGCTCAATGGCGACACGTGTTTGAGTACCTCAGGCCGAATGATCCGTCCTTGGCGGCGGAGATGATCCACGGCTCGCCCGAGATACACCGTGTTCCAGTGTATGATCGCACTGACCACCAGGTTCAGACCGGAGGCACGGAAGGCTTGGCTCTCGAACGAGCGATCCCGGATCTCACCACGCTCGTGGCAGAACACCGCGCGTTTGAGCTTGTGGGCTGCCTCGCCCTTGTTCAAGCCTGCCTGACAACGCCTCCGCAGAGCAGGGTCCGAATACCACTCGATCATGAACAGCGTGCGTTCGAGACGACCGAGTTCGCGCAGAGCGCGGGCCAACTGACTGGGATTACGAGAGGCGGCCAGCCGCTTGAGGATCGTCGACGGAGCGACCGTGCGTGTCTGGATCGAGGCTGCCAGATGCAGCAGGTCATCCCAATACTCCATGATCAGGCTGGTATTGATCGGAACGCCGATATGCTCCTGAAGTGCCGGATAGACATCGGGCTTGTCGAAGGTGTGGAGCTTCCGGTCCTTGAGATTACGAAGGCGTGGAGCAAACCGCTGGCCTGTCAGGGCGAAGAGACCAAAGACATGGTCGCTGGCTCCGCCCGTGTCCGTGAAGTGCT
>Ga0182742_1005598_pt1 | contig 10493 bp, 12 predicted proteins | sample eDN5th37CBELigMG_FD_128880 | JGI IMG/M metagenome (GOLD analysis project Ga0182742, IMG submission 128880) | Enriched Miracle-Growth compost microbial communities from Emeryville, California, USA - eDNA 5th pass 37_C BE-Lig MG (version 2)... ... | reverse complement strand
TTAGTATGGGGAGCAGCTGTTACACTTGCAGACCAAAAAGAATATGGTCATGTTATGGCGTTTGCTGTTAACTTCATGTGTGTATCGGTCCTTTTTCACGCTTCTAATCGGACAATCCTGCTGTTATACATAGTGCCAATTACTGTGCTGCTCTTTGGGCTTCCGATTTTTCAGCCTTCGCCGACTATATTAATGGGACATTATATCAATCTAACAGTATTTTTATTTTTTTGCTGGCTGGCTTCTCGAATGTTATATACAAGCTATGCTTCCAATTTTTATAATAAACTGCTTTTAACTGAATCAAATGAAAGACTTGCCTTGAAAATGGAAGAAAATGAAAAAATAAATAAGGAATTGGCTGCTGTCAATAAACAGCTGAAGAGAATGACAATTATTGATGAGTTAACACAAATTCCAAACCGCAGAGGATTTCAGAAATATATTCGAGAAGCTTTAACAGATGTGGATAGGGAGCGCAAACTTACTCTCATGATGGTTGATATTGATGCTTTTAAATTATTTAATGATCATTATGGACATCTTGAAGGGGATAAAATCCTTAAGTCTGTTGCACAAAAAATACAGGCTTCCATTCATTTTTTAGATAGTATTACGGCATGTTTTGGGGGGGAGGAATTTGTTGCAGCTGTGTTTGATTTGGATGCCAAATTGGTAGAGCAGTTAGCAGAATCTGTTCGTAATGCAGTATTTGAAATGGAAATACCGCATGAATATTCTCCATTTTCCAATCGGGTGACAATCAGCATTGGCGTTGCGATAGGAGATGCTGCAAAGGAAGAGGATACGGAGCAGTTGATGAAGGATGCAGATAGTGCTCTCTACGAATCAAAGTCTAAGGGACGGAATCGTGTAGAGTATTTTAATGCAGTTAATCTGTTAGGCTAAAGCAACGCTATAATCAGTAGAGGATTTTTTATCTTCGGCTGCTAGCAAATCAGTTTAAAATAATATATGCATCTAAAATACACAGTCTAGAGGAAAACATCTCTAGGCTATTTCTATTTGCCGATTAACATAGCTCATTTTTAGCATGTGGAAGCAAGATGCATACACTTCTTTTACTGGATAAAGGTTTGTGTCAGAAATTCTAACATTGATTGACGTATCTTTGCACTAATGAAGGTGATTGTTTTTGTTCTTTAATGAAAATTCAGATAATAGTATACTAAGTCTATTGAAAGCAACAACTTAGATTTTCCTAGGTGGTGAAATAATAGGTGCTGACAGTAAGGGAATTTGAGATCATTCATAAAATACTCAATGAAAAAGAGAGTATTCGTATTAAAGATCTGTCAGAGGAATTTAATGTAAGTATTCGTACAATTAAATACAATTTGAATAATGTAAGAAGCTGGTTTGAAGACAATCATATTGAACTATTCTCGCAGCCTAACAGAGGAATTTGGATCGAATGTGATGAGGAGAAAAGGAATAGAACGAAGAATTTGCTGATAGATTTAAAGAGAAATCAGCTTTTCCCTAATCAAAATTTTCGGATTAATAAATTTCTCATTCGATTAATGATACAAGATGAGTATGTTACTGCTTCTGAAATAGCAGATTATTTAAAAGTTAGCAGAAATACCATCATCAATGATATTGGTGATATGGAAAAAGCTTTACAGCCATGGTTAATTGAATTAGAAAAAAAGAACAGATTCGGCTATAGACTAAAAGGGAAGGAAATTCATGTAAGACTGCTTAGTGAAAACTTAATAAGAAAAAATTTAACGAATGAAGATCTTTATAGAATGAACAATCGATTGAAGGAAGATAATGATTCCGATGATAAGCTAATGCTTGATGCTCCTTATGTAGACATTTATAAGCTAATAGAAAAGCATGCAAAGCAAATCTTAGAGGATCAATGGAACAATCTCCATCCAAGTTTAGATGTAGTAGGCATATTGATCCGAATGTGTGTCATGATTACACGACTAAACAGTGGTTCTACAATCGGCGAGTATAAAATTGTAGGTGAATTAGATCTAGAGGGAGCTGATTTTTCATTTCCGCTTGCATTAATGCAAAGTGTTTGTAGCGACCTTCAGTTTCCATTATTAAAAGATGAACTTTCCTATATAGAAGGAACTTATAATCTGGAAAATAATAAAATAGATTTTCCGCGAGTAACGGAGCAAATTATTAAATATGTAAGTAAGAAGGAAAATATCGATTATGTGAAGGATAAAAAGCTTTATATTGATCTGCTGAATCATCTTACTTTAAGGTTTCAAAAAGGCGATGCTTATTTAATCGAAAAAAATCCTTTTACGTCAAGGATTAAAAAGAATCATTTTTCACTATTTACTAGCATTAGTGAAGCTTCGCAACAGTATTTTCCAAATTCTATTATCATTGTTCAGGATTCTTTTATATCCTATATTGCTTTGCATTTTTTAAATGCTTATGAGGGATTAATGAAAAAAAGAAAAACTGTTCGTGTGTTGTATGTATGTGCAACGGGACGTGGGGCAGCAAAGGTTATTCAAAAAGAAATAGAAAAAAAGATTAATAATTTGGAATTTGTTGGACATTGTTCCTTAATGGAAGTGGAAAGCAGATGCAATGAAAAGAAGCCAGATATTATCGTCAGCGTTTTTCCTATTCAATCAAAAATACCAGTCATTGTGGTTGAGCCTATACCAACTGACAATAATATCCAAAGTATTTGTGAATGGGTGAGGGAGCTATCTCAAATAAAGCTCAATAGTATAGAAGGTAGTTTAATGCTTCGTAAAAAAAATGTGGAAGAGCAGGATCATGAAGATGTTAGCCAAGAAATGATCATATCAGGCTTTACATTTATGAGTGAGTTTTTGGAGGCATTTTCTCCTTATATTGTAAAAGAAAGAAAAAAAGCATTAATACTCCATATATTTTTAATGATTCATCGCTGTTATTTTGAAAAACAGTATGAGCAAAATATATCGGTGAAGAATCATCATATAAAATATTTTGAAGAGATTAGAGCTGTATGCAAAAAATGCGAAATTTATTTAAATGAAGCAGAGATGATAGCATTATCTCAATATCTTATATAAAAAGGAAGTGACACCCTTTGACAGAAGCAATTCTCATAAAAAATGGATATGTAATTCGTCCAGAAAAGAAAACCATTCTTAAAGAAGATGTTGCTGTTGTGGATGGAGTAATTATAGACTGCAAGATGGCAAGGGAAATGCATATAAAAAATATGAAAGAAATTGATGCAAGCGGCTGCTATGTTGCTCCAGGATTTATTGATATGCATGTCCATGTTTTTAAGGATTTTACTGAACTTGGCATTGATGGAGATCTTGTTGGAATAAAACAGGGAGTCACAACAATTGTTGATGCAGGAAGCTCAGGTATATATGATTATAAAAGCTTTAAAGATTTAATGATTAGTAGAAGTGAAACGGAAATCTTGTCGTTTCTTAATATATCTAAGCTAGGATTATGCGGCGGTCGTTCTGAACTTGCGAATCTTGATGAGTTGATGGAAGTGGAAGAATTAAAGGAGTTTTTAGCTAAAGAAAAAACAGTAGTAGGATTAAAAGCAAGGATGAGTGGTTCCGTTTTAAAGGGAAATGGTATTTTTCCTTTAGAACATGCAAGGAAATTGGCGGATGCAGCCGATTTGCCCATCATGGTACATATAGGTAATGGCCCTCCTTCGCTGCCGGAAATTTTAGCATTATTGCGAGAAGGAGATATAGTAACACATGCGTTTCATGGAAAAAAAGGCGGAATTTTAAATGAAGTGGATGAACTTATTCAAGAAGCAACGGATGCATTAAAAAGAGGAGCTGTTTTTGATGTAGGACATGGAACGGAAAGCTTTTCTTTTCTCACCATGGAAAAATTCAAGAAAAATTTTCGATGTCCTTTTACAATAAGTACGGATATCTATTTGCAAAACTATAATACTCCTGTGGGAAGCTTAATGACTACAATGTCAAAATTGTTAGCATTAGGTTTTGCTCTGGAAGAAGTTGTGGAATGTGTCACACTAAGACCTGCGCAAACCTTGGGCTTAAAGGAGCAAGGAACGCTAGAAAATGGAACGAGAGCAGATATAACTCTTTTTGAAATTGATGAACAAGAAAAAATATTATTTGATGCTGCGAAAAGAGAAATAAATAGCAAGCGTCATTTGAAACCATATATGACCATACGCGAAGGAAAGGTGGTTTATAAAACATGAGTACATTTAAAGAAACAGAAGAAGTGCACAAGTTATTAATTGAAAGTGGAAACGAACAGCTATGCAAAAGAACCATTTTGTTTGTAGAGCACATTTGTAAAGAAGAAGGGATTCTTTTAGCGGAACATCAACGACTTTCTCTGATATCCCATCTATCAGCAATGGTTCGCCGTTCTCATAATGGTATAGAAATTGAAGCAGTAGATAAAGAAATGTTTAATCAAATTTCCGAATATTCCGTTAATATATCAAGGAAAATAGTAGATTTTCTGCCTAATCTTAAAGAGGATGAAGCATATTTATTATCCATTCATTTTGAATCGGCGAGATAAAAAGAAGCTTCAATCATTAGAAATACTATCTGTTAATGCGTGATAAATTTATTAAGAACAACAAAAGGGGAGAGATTAATATGAAAGAACTAACAATCGTAATTGGAGACCGTCTTGGAAAAGGACATAATGTTGCAAAAGGAGTAGAAAAGGCTGGAGGCAAAGCTATTGTTATCACTGGTGTTGGTGCAGATATGCGTTTAGGAGATGTAATGAAAGCAGAAGGAGCAGATTTAGGAATCTCTTTTTGTGGAAGCGGTGGAGCAGGAGCCATCACTGCACAAACAAAGTATGGATATAAAGCACAATATGGGATGCGATCAATAGAAGAAGGAATTACAGCCATTCAATCAGGCAAAGAGGTTCTTGGTTTTGGATTTATGGACAATGAAGAATTAGGAGAAAAGCTGACAGTAGAATTATTAAAAAGGGTTGTGAAGAATTAAATGAATCGATTAATAACGCACACAGTGCGAGTTGTTGGAAAAGGTCATTCAAAGGAAGATGCATTAGCGAGAGCCTTAGGCCAAATCCAAAAAAATGTATCATCAGAATTAAAAGGAATGATTATCCGAATTGAACCTTTAGATGTGGAAATTGTGGAGGCGGTCGAACAGGAATTTACGGAAAGGTTTATGTTTTTCTTTTTTCCAAGAAAAAGAACTCTATACTATATAAAAGCAGATGTGAAGGTTCAATTAGCAATTATTGATATGGAGAAAGTTGTATTTGAAAAAAGAATTAGTACTACTCCTCCTATAAAGCAATTATACAAAGGTTCTCATAATTCAAGATAAGGTGGTGCAGGCGATGGAAATAATCGAAATATTATTAAAATCAATCATTATAGGTGGTTTGGTTGGATTTGGTGTTGGAGCAGGTGCAGCAAGAATGTTCCATACACCTAAAGTACAAGGGATGGGAGCATTCCGGACATTAGGTGAACTAAATGCATGTGCAGGAGATTCAGTATCCCATTTCTCCTTTGGATTAGGATTCTTCTTTAATGCATGGGCATCCGCTGTTGGTGCAGGTGCATTTACACAGGATGTGGATCACCGAATTATTCCTAACTGGGCAGCATCTTTTTTGCTTCGAAAAGGTAAAAAACCAGAAGACACCCTTCATAATCCTAAAAAAATGGCGATTATGGGTGCAATCGTTGGAGTCATTGTTGTTGGATTTCTGAATACTACTTCTTCAGCGATACCTGAGTCTATGCAAGCAATTGCTGTAAAAGTTCTAGTTCCAGCAGCAAATTTATTAATAAATCCAATTATGCCTGTGATTTTTTGGCTGGCTGCATTAGATGCGGGAAAACGTTCTGGCATGTGGGGAACAGTCCTTGGAGGTGCAGCACATCTTGTAATGGGAAATGCAGTTCCCGGAATTGTGCTTGGAATATTAATAGGTAAAGGCGTAGATGACAGTGGCTGGAATAAGCTGACGAAAACACTTCTTACTGCTGTTGTTATCTTGTTTGTTCTCAGCGGCTTCTTCCGAGGTTTTGATATTAATATGATCAAAGGGTTCTATTTAGATGTTCCAAATTGGCTGGCAGGGTTACATAAAATATTTGGATTAGAGGTGAAGTAAATTGGAAAAGCCACGTTTAGTACAGACTGAACAACCACTTAATAACGAAATTGATATATATAAAACATTTTGGTACGCAGATTGGTCTTTCCCAATATTTGTAGCACTGTTATCTGCAGGAATTTTTTCTGGGACCCATATGTATTATGTTTACCATATAGGAGCATTTAATGATGTAGCGGTTGTTGCCATGCTAGAAGCTGGAATTCAAGGAGGAGGATATGGTGCCGCTGCGGCATTCGGCGCAAGTTTCTTATTTGCAAGAATACTAGAAGGTTCCCTTGTTGGAATATTGGATATTGGAGGAGCGTTGCAAACAGGATTAGGAATAGGAGTTCCAGCATTAATGCTGTCGGCAGGATTTACGGCTCCTATTACAAATTTTCCGTTGGCTTTATTGACTGGAGCAGTATTAGGATTGATTATTGGATATATCATTATTGCTATTAAAAAATTTACAGTAGGACAAGTAGATTCTACTTTTGGAGCAGATATCATGATGGGAGCTGGAAATGCATCGGGGCGCTTCCTTGGACCACTAATTGTAATTTCTGCATGTTCTGCTTCTATCCCGGTTGGAATTGGTTCGATTATTGGTGCAGCATTGTTTTATGTTTGGAAAAAGCCAGTTGCAGGCGGCGCGATTTTAGGAGCAATGATATTTGGTGCCATTTTTCCAATCCCAGGAGGTTTAGAATGAGTATATTTCATGAGTTTGGATTAAGAAAAATTATTAATGGCAGCGGAAAAATGACTGCTCTTGGGGCAACTGCTGTCAATGATCTAATTGCTGAGAATTTGAAGCGAGCTTCTCAGGATTATGTAGATATTGAAGAAATGATGCAATATGCAGGAAAAGTAATTGCAGAACATACCGGTGCAGAGGATGGTTGTCCAACTTGCGGTGCAGCAGCAGGAATTGCTATTTCTGTGGCGACGGCAATCACTGGAAATAGCTTATCTCTTATTGAAAGATTGCCTGATTCTATTGGATTAAAAAATGAGATCATTATCCAAAAGGGACATATGGTGCATTTTGGCGGAAATATTGGACAAATGATTCGCTTAGGGGGAGGAAAAGTTGTAGAGGTAGGGTCTTCAAATAAGGTGGAAAAGGATCATATTTCAGAAGCTGTTAATGAAAATACAGCTGCTCTTCTTTATATTAAATCACACCATGCAGTTCAAAAAGGAATGCAGCCGATTGAAGAGATGGTAGAGATAGCAAAAAGTAATAATATTCCCCTAATAATTGATGCAGCAGCAGAGGAAGATTTGAAAAAATATATTGGAATGGGTGCCGATATTGTTATTTATAGTGGCGGCAAAGCACTTGGAGGGCCTACTTCAGGATTTATTTGTGGAAAAAAAGAACTGATGACAGCAGCCAGAAAGCAGTATAAAGGGATTGGAAGGGCTATGAAAGTTGGAAAAGAAGCTGTTGCAGGATTAATAACTGCAATTGAAAATTATCATCTTCAAGGCAAACCTGCAAAGGAACAGCTGCAAACAATGAAGGAATTATGCAGCATGCTCTCAGATGTAGAAGGTGTTGAGTGCTCTATTAAACAAGATGAAGCGGGACGCGAAATTTATCGTGCTCAAATTGCAGTAAGTGAAAAAAAAGCAGGCGTTTCTGCTTATCAATTAAAAAATCTTCTAGAGGCAGGAAACCCGGCAATATATTTGCGTGATCATTACATAAATATTGGGATATTATCCGTGGATCCTCGTCCGTTACTGCCAGGTCAGGAAGAAATAATTGGAACAGAGATTAAAAGAATACTAGAGGAGGCTAATGTTAACGTATGAAACCAAATATTATATTTAATGTATTAGCAAAAGACTTAGAAAATGCAAAAGAGCTTGTGGATGTGGCGGGAAATAAAGTATTGATCGGAGTGATGGTAAAGAATTTTTCTAGTATGGATAATGCTATTCAAACCATCAACAGCTATCAAGAAGAAAACGTATCTGTATCAGTAGGAATGGGTGCAGGCGATCCTGCCCAATGGAAGAAGGTTGCAGATGTTTCAGCTGCAGTTTCTCCTGTACATATTAATCAGGTCTTTCCTGCTGCAGGCTATACATTAGGAAGATTAGAGCAATCTGGAGCAAAAGATTTTATAGTCAATGGGTTAATCGAGCCTTCAGGGACTCCTGGTGAAGTTTATATTTCAACAGGCCCAAATAGTTTTTTATATAAAGAAAAGGTTTCTTGTCAAATGGCCGCAGCGATGTTAGCAGAAATGGGCGTTCATTCCGTAAAATTCTATCCGATTAATGGAACAGAAAAATTGGAAGAAGTGGCTGCAATGGTTAAGGCAGCAGCTGAAGCAGGCATTAAAGTATTTGAGCCAACAGGTGGCATCGATGTAGAAAATGTGCATGAAATTGTTCAAACATGCTTAGACAATGGAGCCGAAACGGTTATTCCTCACCTGTATACTTCTTTAGTGGATAAAGAAACAGGAAAAACAGAAATAGCGAAAATACAGCAGCTACTAGAAATGAAATGGGATAAATTGGAGGTTTAATATGGCTTTACAAGAAAAAGTTAGAATTCATTCAGAAAATGGACTTCATGCAAGACCTATTACAAAAGTTGTTACAGCAGCAACTAAACTAACCTCGACTATCCATATTATGTATAAAGAAGAAAAAGTAAGTGCTAAAAGTATGATAGGCATGATGAAATTAGGAGTCCGCAAGCATGAAGAAGTCATTGTTGAAGCGGAAGGCAAACATGAAAAACAAGATTTAGAGGTAATTATAGATATTCTAAAGCATGCAGAATAGGGATAGTATAAAAAACACTGGTTGAAATAAAGTGTACCCTTTGTAAAGGACATTTAAAAAAAACTCTTAGGCAACTTGAAGAAGATGATGTCTGTATTGTGCAGGCGTCATCTTCTTTAAGTTCCATTGACCCCGATAATGATTGTAATAGATCATATAACTCTTTATTTCTCGTATTACATCTTCTAACATTTCACAAGACTTTAAATCTATTTCATCCTTAAAATGCCCAAAGAATGATTCTTGTGGTGCGTTATCCCAACAGTTTCCACGACGTGACATAGACTGACCTAATCCCATTTTTTTTACTAGCTTTTGAAATTTGGGGTTGGTATAGTGAAAACCTTGGTCCGAATGAATGAATGCACCAGTAGCTAGCTTTCTCCCCTTTTTCTTTAACTTCTTTACTGTATTTAGTGCGATATCTAGTTTTATATTATTGGATACTTCATATGCCAGAATTTCATTTGTTTCGCTATCTTTAATGGTAGATAAATAAGCACGTTTACCTTTCCCATAATTTAAGTATGTAATATCTGTTAACAATACTTTTCCAGGAATTCCTTGCTTAAATTGGCGCTTTAAAAGGTTAGGTAATGTCCGATGTTCCTTTGTCGCTTTTGCCATTCTTCGATAAGGATTCGCTTTTCGAATGGGACAAACGATATCAAACTTTTTCATAATGCGTCGAATTCGCTTTAAGTTATAGGTAAGTTGATATTGCCTTTCTATTGTCATTTTAATTTGACGTGCACCTTTAGGTCGGCGACGAAATTGAAACGCTTTTAAAACGATTGCTTGGACCACTTTATCTGCTTGATGTCGTGCTTGTCTTTTAGCCTCTGCCTTTTCTGTAAAGTAACGGTAGTATCCTGAACGAGAAACACCAACTAACTGACAAAGATAGCGCACCATCCGTTTTAATGGATATTTTTGAATAACGGTGTGGACTAGTTGGAATTTCTGTTCCGCTGTTAGTTTTGCTTTTTCTTCCTCAACATCCTTTCTGTTAATTCGATCTTTTTTAGCAGTTCATTTTCTGCACGTAAAATGGCGTTTTGTGCTTCCAATCTTGCATATTTTTCTTCTAAACTTAATTCGCGCTCCAGGGGACGTCCTGAATGATATTTTCGTGTATCTTCAAGCCCTAAAACCCCTTTTTCTTTATAAGCTGCACGCCAACGTTTTAAAGATGACTTCGCACGATGAATCCCCACTATATCCAAATCAAACCCTGCTTCTTCAAAGATATCTCGTGAATTTTTTCCTTTTTCCTCTTCTTTTATGGCGATTGCTTTAAATTCATCCGTATAGGTAATTCCTTTTTCACTAACCGCCTTCACATAGGGATGTTTCTTTAGTAATTTCTGTTCTTCCTTAGTAAATAATTTTTTTGACATAAATTTCGCTCCATCTAGTTGTTATATTCATTATAAATAAAAAATACCCTACAAGAGAGACTTTTTTTAAGTGTCTATCTTATAGGGTACATTTTATTTAGGGCATGTTTTGTAAGCAGCTTTCCTGCCACAATGTTTCCAATAATATTGGCT
>Ga0182742_1005596_pt1 | contig 10496 bp, 6 predicted proteins | sample eDN5th37CBELigMG_FD_128880 | JGI IMG/M metagenome (GOLD analysis project Ga0182742, IMG submission 128880) | Enriched Miracle-Growth compost microbial communities from Emeryville, California, USA - eDNA 5th pass 37_C BE-Lig MG (version 2)... ... | reverse complement strand
GTACTACTACAGCGACGGCATTATCCGCTTCCGCGATACGATCGATTACCTGATGGCGCGCCGGGAATCCCGGGACTGGATACCACCCGTTCCGGATGTGAGTATCACGCGCTGGGTGCAACCTGCCACGCTCGAACTGGCGCTCAGCCGGTTTGCGGCCGCCAAAGTCCCATTGCCACCAGATTGGGCCTACGTCTGGCTCTGGTTCAGCCCACTCAGGTCGGAAGGCGCCACCGATCTGCGCGCCCCGGACGAACTGCGTGACCTGTTCATGAAGCGATACGTCGAAGAGTATGGCGACGGCATCAAGCTTCGCCAGAGCCGAACCCGGTTGCGGCTCGGATATACCTGCGTCAATCTCGGTCTTGGGAATCATTACTGGGACGAACCCGACCTTTCGCGGATTTACCACCTCAAGAAGCCGATGCAGCAGTTACTGGAGATCCGCACACGATCGGTCACGGAACTCGGTGCCTACGTCCGGATGCTGGGTCGCGAACCGGATGAAGCGGGAACCTTGCGCGCATTGGCTTTGCTGCCTCCCGCGCTCATCCACCAGGACCAGGAACGATTCAAGCCCTTCACCGCCTGGCTCGAAGGCCGATTCCAGGCGTCGCACCTCGCCCTTGTCAGCGGACAGGATTTGCTAGACCAGTGGACGACATTACCGCTTGAAAAACTCGCACGGGGGGAAACCACCCGCTTCGGCAAACTGCTTTGGCATCTCGGCTACGGGATCGAACCCAATCTCGCCAGTGGAGGTGGCCCGCTGCTCACACCCGATGCCGTGTATGTGCTGTTCCGCTTGGGTGCAGGCGCCAGTGATCACCTCTCGACCAAATACACGACTGCTACCCTCATTTGCCGGTTGGCCACCATCGTCATGAAAGTCGATGGTGAGGTGGTGCCCGCAGAAATGGATGCCCTGGGCGCCTATCTCGAGCGATCGATGTCGCTCGAGCCGGCGGAACGCATCCGGATGTTCGCCCACATTGTTGTCCTCCAGAGCACCGAGCCCAGGACAACAGGCATCAAGCAACAGGCAGCGGGGATTCCACTGACCCAGCGCGAGGCAATCGGCAATCTGCTCGCGGCCATCGCCGCCTCGGATGGCACGGTCTCCCCGGCTGAAACCAGGATGCTCGAAAAGCTCTTTCGCGCGCTCTCACTCGATCCAAAGAGTATTCACAGTCGCATTCACGCGGCCCTCACCGGGGAATTCGCGCATTCCGCCCCGAAAGCTGCGGGCAATTCGGGTACTGCCCGGCACCATCGCAAGACAGGTCTGAACCTGGATGAACAGGCGATCCGCGCGAAAATGGTTGAAACAGCCGAAGTCTCTTCGCTGCTGGGCGATCTCTTCGCCGAGGACGAGATCGCGACTCCTCCGCCGGTCGTCACCCCTGTTCCCGAATCCGGCGATACTTCCATTGCCGGACTCGACCCGGCCCATTCACACCTGGTCCGCCTCCTGGCCAGACAACCGGAATGGACTCGTGAGTCCTTCGATCAACTCGTGGATTCGTTGCACTTGCTACCGGCGGGTGCGATCGATGCGTTGAATGAAGCCGCCTACGAGGCGACGGATGAGCCATTGATCGAAGGCGACGCACACCTCATCATCAATACCTATGTTCTGGAGACCATGACACAATGACCTCTTCCTCCCCTCCGACGATCCGGCCGCGCGAGCGCGATGCGCTGCTGCAGTCATTGCGCGCGGGTGTAGTCCCGCGGGTCGGGCAACAACACATCCAGGTCGGTCGCGTCAATGAAGTGCGTGCGCTGCTTTCCGATATCGAACGCATTGCCGATGGTGGTTCCGGCGTGCGTTTCATCATTGGCGAATACGGTTCCGGCAAGACCTTTTTCCTGAATCTCGTCCGCTCCATCGGGCTGCAACAAAAACTGGTGACCATCCACGCCGATCTCTCCCCGGATCGACGCCTGCACGCCACCCAGGGCCAGGCACGCAGCCTGTTCACGGAACTGATGCGGAACATGGCCACCCGTGCCAAACCGGATGGCGGGGCAATGACATCGGTGGTTGAACGCTTCGTCACCCTTGCCCTCACTGAAGCCCGGGAACAGCAGATCGATCCCGCAGCGGTAATCCGGCAGCGCCTGGACGTGCTGAGCAACCTGACTGGCGGTTACGATTTCGCCAGTGTCATTGCCAGGTACTGGGAAGCGCACGATACCGGTAACGAAACCCTCAAGGGCGATGCGGTGCGCTGGTTGCGCGGGGAGTACTCCACCCGGACCGATGCCCGCATGGCGCTCGGTGTGCGCACCATCATCGATGATGCGAATTTCTACGACCAGTTGAAACTGATGGCGAAATTCGTCCGCCTGGCCGGGTTTTCCGGCTTGCTGGTCTGCCTCGATGAAATGGTGAACCTGTACAAACTCGCCAATTCCCAGGCGCGCAATGCCAATTACGAGCAAATCCTGCGGATTCTCAATGATTCCATGCAGGGGAGCGCGGAAGGTCTCGGCTTTCTCTTTGGCGGTACCCCGGATTTCCTTTCCGACCCCCGTCGTGGGCTGTATTCCTACCCGGCCCTGCAATCACGCCTGGCTGAAAACAGTTTTGCCCGCAACGGCCTGGCTGATTACTCGGCACCGGTGCTGCGGCTTGCCACGCTCTCCCCGGAAGATTTCTACGTACTGCTGACAAAGTTGCGCCTGGTCCAGGCAAGTGGCGACCCCACGCGGTACCTGATCCCGGACGAAGGATTGCGCGCCTACATGGCCTTTTGCGCGCAACGCCTGGGTGATGCTTCGTTTCGCACGCCGCGCAACACGATTAAGGGATTCCTCGACCTTCTGGCGGTACTGGAGCAGAATCCCGGCGCCCAATGGAATGAACTGATCGACAAGGTGGAAATCCAGCCAGAAATCAATCCCGATCTGCAACCACTGAACGCCAGTCCTGACCGGCAACAGGCTGGTTCACCGCAGGATGAGGACGATGAACTCGCCAGCTTCACCATCTGATGCGCGAGGACAATCGGCCTTCGAATTGCTACATCCGAAAATCCAGCAATGGATCTGGGATGCCGGCTGGGAACAGTTGCGCGTGACCCAGGCACAGGCCATTCCGCCGATCCTGCGCGGTGATCGCAATGTGATTGTCGCGGCCGCGACTGCAGGCGGCAAAACGGAAGCGGCCTGGCTGCCGATCTGCTCGGCGCTTGCGCGCGAGGACGAAGCGGGCAACACGGAGCCTGGCATCCGGGCACTTTACGTCAGCCCGCTGAAAGCCCTGATCAATGACCAGTACACGCGACTTTCCGATCTTTGCGACTATGTCGACATTCCGGTGCATCGCCGGCATGGCGATGTTCCCGCTGGCGAGCGGCGGCACCTGTACGAGCATCCATCCGGTGTGCTCCTGATCACCCCGGAATCCATCGAAGCCCTGTTCGTCAACCAGGGAACACTCATTCCGGGACTGTTTCGCGCCTTGCGATACGTGGTGATCGATGAAATGCACTCGTTCCTCGGCACCGAGCGCGGAGCGCAACTGCAATCCCTGCTCCACCGGATCGAACTGGCCATCCGGCGCCAGGTGCCGAGAATTGGACTCTCCGCCACCCTGGCCGATCCTGCCCACGCCGCCGAATTCCTTGTGCCCGGGGAAGGGGAATCGGTCGTGTTCGCGGCCGGCACCGGTGAAGATCGCACGCGGATCCGCATGCAATTGCGTGGGTATCTCATTCCCGGTCCAAAGGATGACCGGCGCAGGAACAGTGGTGTTCTGGACGGGGATGACACCCCGCAGGAAGATCCGCCGGGCGCCGGCTCGGAGCCTGAACCAGAAGAGGAAGAACCGGATGTGGAGGCCATCACCACCCACCTGTTCCGTACCCTTCGACACACCGACAATCTCGTCTTTGCCAACTCCCGGAACTTCGTCGAGAAATACGCTGGTCGTCTCAAGCGTCTCGCCGATCGCGAGCAACTGCCGAACACCTTTTTCCCGCACCACGGAAGCTTGTCCAAGGCATTGCGGGAAGATGTCGAACGTCGCCTGAAATCGACCGATCAGGTGGCCACTGCCATCTGTACGTCCACACTCGAACTCGGTATCGACATTGGCTCCGCCGATTCTGTGGCGCAGATCGGATCTCCGGGCAGTGTCTCGGCCCTGCGGCAACGCCTGGGTCGCTCCGGTCGTCGTGGCGATCCAGCCGTGCTGCGCCTGTACCTGAGTGAACCTGATATCAATGCCCACTCTTCGCCAATCGACCAGTTACGGGCTGAAACGTTCGAAGCCGTGGCGATCATCGAACTGTTGCTGGAAAAGTGGTACGAACCGCCAAACACCTCCAGCCTGCATCTGTCCACCCTGATCCAGCAGGTACTCTCGATGATTGCCCAGCATGGTGGGGCAAGGGCGGCCGATTTGTTCCGCGTCCTGTGCCAGTACGGTCCATTCGAACACGTGCACAAGCAGATGTTCATGCAACTGCTGCGCGACATGGCAACCGCCGATCTCATCATGCAAGCAGCAGACGGCACACTCCTGCACGGCGCGACCGGGGAGCGCCTGGTCAACCACTACAGTTTCTACACCGCGTTTGTTACCGCCGAGGAATTCCGGCTGGTGGCGAATGGTCGCACGCTGGGAACCTTGCCAATCGACTATCCGCTGGAAATTGGCGGATTGCTCGTATTTGCCGGTCAGGGCTGGCGAGTGATGCGCATTGACGACCATGCCAAAGTCATCGAACTGGAACGGGCCAGGGGCGGCAATCCACCGCATTTCACCGGTTCCAGTATCCAGATTGCCGATGGCATCCGGAAGAAGATGCGGGACATCTATGAAAGTACCCACGTGCCGGCGTATCTCGATCCCACCGCCAAACAATTTCTTCGGGAGGGCCGCGATGCCTTTCAGCGGTTCCACCTGGATCGCACACCGTTCGTGCAGGACGGCAATGACGTGCTGATCTTTCCGTGGCGCGGCGACATCGTCATGAACACCCTCGTCATGGTCCTTCGCCGCGAAAGAATCGACACGGCGCAAAACGGATTGGCCCTGGAATGCCGTCACGCCAGCACGACGCAAATGATGGATGTGTTGCAGTCCCTCATGCGACGCCCGCCCCCCGATGCGCGTGACCTTGCGGCCATGGTACGGAACAAGGCAAAGGACAAGTACGATATCTATCTTGGCGAGGAATTGCTAAACGAAGCCTACGCCGCCCGCGACCTGGATGTGGCAGCAACCTGGTCCATGCCATTCACGATGCTGCCATCGGAAAATCCCTGATGCCAGACAGGGACACGCCGGCCGACATATGGATGGTCCCCGCGTGAATATCTTTCGCGCAGGGTCGAGGATGAGGCGCTGGAGCGCCGCATATCCGCCCGCTCCAGGGATACGGCAGACCATTCAATCATCCGGATTTCGCCCTACCTGGCAGAACGAAGGAACGGGAGGCGATTGCGCCAGCTACGCGAAACCGGTTGGACAGGTTGGGGAAGGTCCGACCCTGCCAGGATGGCATTCGGCGCATCGATCAGCAAGCAGCGCAACTGATCCACACCCAGCAAGTCTTCCAGGCGCTGCAACCCGTCGGGTACGGCAGCCATCCTGTCGCCCGCCGAATGGGCATCGGTCGCCACGACCTGCACCACTTGCAAATCCAGCAAAGTTTCGGCTGCCTTTTTTGCCCTCCGCCCGAAAGCCCCGCAATAACTGCCTATGGTGGTTTGCAGGATCACTCCCCGGTTGAAGAGATCGAGCGCCATTTCAGGATGTTGCTGGATGGCCGTGTAGCGTTCCGGGTGAGCCAGGATCACCTTGCACCCGGTACTCTGGATCTGGAAGATGATGTCTTCCGTGAACGATGGCCAACTGCTCCCGGCAAGATCGGTGAGAACCACATTCGTGTATCCCATGGTGATCGGATGTGCGGCCTCGATGAATCGAGGCACTTCAGGATTCAGCCGGATTTCGTATCCCTGCACCACCTGCAGCCCCAGCCGCTTGGCGTATGGCGCCACAAGATCGAGGGCATCGCGAACCGCCTCCCGGTAGACGGAATCGAGTTCAGCCACCAGGTGAGGTGTCGCCACGATCTTCGTGAATCCGAGCTGGGCGTAGATCGCCAGCATGTCGACTGCGACCTGCATCGAGGATGCGCCGTCATCGACCCCTGGCAAAAGGTGGGAATGAATATCGATCATGCCGGCAAGTCTACAGGAAGCGGTTTAACTGCTGCCGGACAGCGAGGATTTCATTTTCAACGATTGTATGACCAACCCCGGCATATCGCTCCAGGGTGACGTGCGCACCGGCGGCTTCGAACCGGGCTGCGCTGCGTTCCACTATCTCAAACGGGATCATCGGATCGGCATCGCCGCACCCGGCAAAGACAGTCAACCCTTGCAAATCGGGAAGCGGGGCACGTTCCTCATCTGGCGGTCCAATGAGTCCACCGCTGAACCCGAACACGAATCCCAACGATCGTGTACCGCGCGCTGCATACTCGAGCGACAGGCAGGCACCCTGGGAGAATCCGCCGAGCGCGATGCGTTCGGGCGAAATCCCGGCGGCCAATCCTTCATCCACCAGTTCATCTATCCGTCGCAGCGCCGACGACAACGCCGGTTCGTTTTCGCTCAGCGGCCGGGTGAAGGGAAACGGATACCAGGTATTCAGGGTCGCTTGCGGGGCAACCCAGGCGATCCTGTAGGTGGTGACATTGGTTTCCGGAGTCAGTACATCGGCCAGCTGGATGATATTCGCCGCATCGCTCCCCCGGCCATGCAACAGGATCACGAGCGCACTGGCGTCCGCCAGGTCAGCACCATCGGTCTGCACCGGGTTTCCGGCGTGGAGGTGGGCATCCGTCATGACTGCACCGCCGTTCCGTATTCCGCTGTAGTAATGGCCCGGCTGGTATCCAGCGGGCGCAGATTGGCCTCGATTTCCTTCCGGTTCGGTTCGAGGAATGGCGGCAGCGCAAGTGATTCGCCCATCGATTCGGCCGGTTCATCAGTTGAGAATCCTGGTCCATCGGTCGCCAGTTCGTACAGCACCCCACCCGGTTCCCGGAAGTAGATCGATTTGAAGTAGAACCGGTCGATCACCGGTGTGGCACGTATTCCGGCCGCAGTCAGGTGCTGTTGCCAGGCTTCGTGCTCTTCAAACGTGGGAACCCGGAACGCAATATGATGCACCCCACCCCGGCCGAGTCGCGCCAGGGATGCCCCAGGCCGGGCCAGGACAATCAGGGTGGCACCTGGCCCACCCGCACCGGTTTCAAGGGTGATCCTGCGATTCTGGACATCATCCGGTTCTGGTTCGTCAGCGACGATCCTGAATCCCATGATCTCGGTCAACACGCGCAGAGTTTGGTCAGGACGCCCGCTGGCAATCGTAAAGACACCAAGTCCACGAATGGCATGATCGACCGGTACCGCTGTCTCATCCCATGGCACACCGGGTTCGACCTTCGCCTTGTCACCATCGGCAACCAGGGCCAACCGGTCACCTTCGGGACCAGCAAACGGCAGGGCGGTCAGCCCGGCGCGTGTCGTCAATGGCTGGTGTGCGATGCCGAGCTGGTCGAAGCGTTGCTGCCAGTAGGCAAGTGCCGCTTCGTCCTTTACCCGCAGTGCGACTTCCTGCGTTTCACCGGTACCGGGGTAGTTGCTGCCGGACATCGGAATGTCGAAATAGGTGACATCCGTACCGGCGGAACCCAGTTTGTCCGCGTAAAACAGGTGGTACGCGCGGGTGTCGTCCTGGTTGACGGTTTTCTTGACAATGCGCATGCCGAGTGCACGGGTGAAGAAATCACGATTCCCCGTTGCATTGGCCGTAATCGAACTGACGTGATGCAAACCGGTGAGTTGCAGACCATTGGGCAGGGACATGCAGCAATCCTTCCATTGAGTGTGAACTGGCGAGGGGGCGGATCGCTTCCGTCAGATCGTCAGGATCAGGCCTGATCGGCCGCCGGGGCCACTGAAGCTTCGAGAACTGTCGGTTGCACGACCGAGAGGGTGATCCTGCGTTCCCCTGGCCACGACGAAAAATCGCCTTCGTTCAGGCTGCGATTGGAATTGACCCGCATCCGGAGCAATCCTTCGGCGAACTCCCGGACTTCAACCCCGGTCACACCGCGGATATCCTTAAGGTACCGCTGCAATTGCAGGGCAAGACTGGGATCGGTGATACCGTGGAACATCGCATCGATAGTACGCGGGCCAAGTGTCACCTGGGGCGGTGCTGCAGTCGCTGCCTGTTCCGGCTGTCCACCTGCCGCCGATGGTGCAGGAGCCGGGGCAGGGGACGGTGCCTGGGTTGCGGGCGCATCATGTGATCCAGCAGCAGCGAACGCTCCTGCCGCGGGACGAGCGGGCTCGAACACCGGTGCAGGTGCGGGCGTCGATTGCCGTTCGAAAATCGGGGCTGGAGTTGGCGCGGGTTGGGATGTCGACTGGTAGGACGGTTCGGGGGAGGGGCGGTCGACCCGGGTGAAGGGTTGCGCATCCGGCCGGTTGTTCACCGGAACGGCAGCGGCTGCCGCCGCAGCAGCAGCGGCCTTCGCCGCCGAACGATTGGCACTTTCTGCCACAGGATCGGAAAAGGAATGAAGCTTTTCCTCGATACGCGTCCGGAACGCGTCAAGCTGGGAGTGGAGGTTATCGAGTTCCGCCACCACCGCCGACATCAGTTCGTGATGACGCTGGCGCTGTTCGTCGACAGCGGCGTCAAGTTCAGCCCGGGCGGTTTTCGCGGCTTGCGCGTGCTGTTCTGCCTGCTCGCGATAGTCGATGGTTTCCAGCATCAATTCGCCGGAACGCTTGATGTTCTCGCTGATGATTCTGTCGAAGCCTTCATAAAAGGCCAGGCGCTCGCGGGCACGTGCCAGCAGGTCTCGCAATTCGTTCGGATCGTTCGATTCTGAGTGCAAATCACCTGAACCGCTTCCGGCTCGCGGCTGAGGAATGCGATACATGGACGCGTTTCGTTGCATGGAACTTTCGTTACCGCTTTGAGTCATGATCAAATCCTCGTATGTGCCGAATGCCGGTTAAATGCGGACGCCAGATGGCAGTTCCTCTGAGTGTAACAAAAATGGCGTGAAATGAAATGCACAAAGAGTGAGGAAGTCGCGTTCGTTCGCTGCTTTCGCCCGATTTCCGCACCGGCCGTGCGCAGGCACGCCACAGTGGCGACATTGCTTGCCACTCCTAGTACAATTGTCCACATGGCATCCGGCCGAATTCCTGGAAACGTACGCGCAACCCCGGGAGAGGATGTTATCGCAACGATTCCGTTTCGCTTGCGACCTTCACACATGGTACCGAAAGATCACAGGGATCCCACGTCGGCCCCCGGCGAGGACCAGATGTTCCGTGGCAAAAGGCACGGCCAGCGTTTTGCGGGCGCAACCTTACGATTTGGCACACGCGCCAGACCATTTCTTCTATTAAGGAAAGTTCAATCAGTATGACCTCTCGCGATGACGAGAAGCAGAATATCCAGGATATCGAGGACGGCACGCCGGAGGCACCGCAGGAAAAGCCGGCGACAAAACGACGTGCCCCACGCCGCAAGGCAGCCAACGCTGCCCAGGATGAGGAGCAGACCAAATCCACCTCCCGGTCTCGCCGCCCGCGCACCTTTGCGCTGCCGGTGCTGATTACCGACGAAACCGTGCTGTTGCCGCATATGTCCATTCCCTATCCGATCGAGGATGAGGAAACGGCCCAGGCGATCGATCGTGCCATGCGCATGAATCCGCGCCACATCCTCGTACTTACCGAACGCCGGGTTACCGTGCAACCTGGCGAACAATCCACCGACCAGACCGAACACGGTCCTGATCCGGATCTCATTGACCTGGTGAGCGAAATGATCGCCGCCCAGGAACGTGAGGAAGACCAACCTGCCAGGCAGGAATGGTCACAGGATGATGTCGCCGAGGCCGTTGGCGCACTCGATCCGGAAAATGCGCCCGAATGGGACAGTTCGGCGGCATCGGCCGAGGTTCATTACGAACTTTGCAATGTCGGGGTGATTGCCGAAATCGGGCAATACATCTCCCGCCCGGGCGGCAACGATCACATCATCCTGCAAGGGGTGGCCCGTGGTGTCGTCGAGGAAATTCTCCAGGAGCAGCCATACTTCGCGGCACGGGTTCGCCGCGAGGACGATCTGGTGACGGATCCGAACGAAACCGAAGCAGCCATGGCGGCAGTGCTCGAGCAGATCGAGAGCTACATTGCCATGCTGCCCAATGTTCCGGAAGAAGTCCTGACCATGGTGCGCAGTGTCGAAGAGCCGGGCTGGCTCGCCGACCTGATCGCCTTTTCCCCGGAATTCACTTCTGCCCAGCGGCAGGAACTGCTCGAGATCGTCGATCCGATCGCGCGTTTGCGCCGGCTGAGTGTCATCATCCAGAAGCGCCTGAATGTGCTCAACCTGCGGCATGAAATCCAGTCCGAGGCCCAGGCCGGGATGGACC
>Ga0182742_1005595_pt1 | contig 10497 bp, 9 predicted proteins | sample eDN5th37CBELigMG_FD_128880 | JGI IMG/M metagenome (GOLD analysis project Ga0182742, IMG submission 128880) | Enriched Miracle-Growth compost microbial communities from Emeryville, California, USA - eDNA 5th pass 37_C BE-Lig MG (version 2)... ... | reverse complement strand
TGGATGGCCGGATCAATCCCCGGATCAAGTCCGGGGACGGCCATGACGGGTGGGGATACGGCCTGGCTCCGGCCTCATCCCGAGGAGCAGCCGCGAGGCTGCGTCTCGAAGGAGGATCCAGTGCGCTCTGGAGACGCCGTCTCCTTCGAGACGCTTCGCTCCTCAGGGCGAGGGCTGCGTGTTGCAACGGGATGAGGGCTGCGGGGCGGGAAAACGGCATGGCCGGGACGGACCAGGAAGGCCATGGCGGCCGATGCCGTCGCCCGTCAGGCGCGAGGGCCGGTTTCCCGCCCGGTGATCCAGGAGCCGGGCGGGCATCGCTGGCGGCCCCGAAGGGCCGCCCGGCGCGCTAGAGGGTGGCGCTCACCGACTCGATGGCGCCCTTCGTGGCGTCCACGACGATGTCGGCCTCCTCACGGGTGAGGCAGAGCGGCGGGGCGAAGCCCAGGATGTCGCCCTGCGGCATGGCCCGGCCGATGACGCCGCGCTCCAGGAGGGCCGCCGTGATGCGCGGGCCCACCTTCTCGGACGCGTCGAAGAAGACGCGGTCGTCCCGGTCGCGCACGAATTCGACGGCCGCCATCAGGCCCTCGCCGCGCACCTCGCCCACGAAGCGGTTCGATCCCACCGCCTCCTTGAGCGAGTTGACGAAATAGGCGCCGGTCTCGCGGGCATTGGTCACGATGTCGAGCTCGTCGACCACTTCCAGATTGGCCACGCCCGCCGCCGCGCAGAGCGGATGGGACGAGTAGGTCCAGCCGTGGCCGATGGCCCCGTAGGTGTCGGAGCCCTGCTCCAGCACGCGCCAGACCTTCTCCGACACGATCACGCCCGAGAGCGGCGCATAGGCCGAGGTCAGGCCCTTGGCGATGGTGATGAGGTCCGGCTTCATGCCGTAATGGTCGGAGCCGAACATGGTGCCGAGGCGCCCGAAGCCGGTGATGACCTCGTCGGCGATGAGCAGGATGTCGTATTTCGCCAGGACGGCCTGGATCTTGTCCCAATAGCCCTTCGGCGGGGGCACGATGCCGCCGGTGCCGAGCACCGGCTCGCCGATGAAGGCCGCGATCGTCTCAGGCCCCTCGGCCTGGATCATCTCCTCGAGCTTGTCGGCGCAATATTGCGAGAACTGCTCCTCGCTCATGGAGCGGTCGGGGCGGCGGAAGTAATAGGGCGCCTCCGTGTGCAGGATCGGCGGGCGCGGCAGGTCGAACAGGTTGTGGAAGGCGGCGAGGCCCGTGAGGCTGCCGCTCATCAGGCCCGAGCCGTGATAGCCGCGCCAGCGCGAGATGATCTTCTTCTTCTCGGGCCGTCCCAGCACGTTGTTCATGTACCAGACGAGCTTGATGTTGGTCTCGTTGGCGTCCGAACCCGACAGGCCGAAGAACACGCGGCTCATGCCCTTGGGGGCGCGGTCGATGATCATCTTGGCGAGACGGATCGAGGGTTCGGAGCCGTGGCCCACATAGGCATGGTAATAGGGCAGGGCGGCGGCCTGGGCGGCGATGGCGTCGGTGATCTTGGTGCGGCCGTAGCCCACATTCACGCAATAGAGGCCCGCGAAGGCATCGAGGCTGCGCTTGCCCTGCCGGTCGACGATGTAGACCCCTTCACCGCCCGCGATGATGCGGTTCGGGGTCTCGCCGCGCGCATGCTGGGCCATGTGGGTGGAGGGATGAAAGAAGTGGTCCCGGTCCCAGGCGTTGAGTTCGTTGTCGAGGTTGTTCGTTTCGTTCAGCATCGCTGGCTCCGTTCAATGAATGTCGAGGCAAAGGTATTTCAGGTCGGTGAAGGCTTCGAGGCCGTGGCGCGAGCCCTCGCGGCCGAGGCCCGACTGCTTCATGCCGCCGAACGGAATGGGAGCGCCGGTGATCTTCACCCGGTTCACCGCGACCATGCCGTATTCGAGGGCGCGCCCGAGCCGCAGCGCCCGCGCGCCGTTTTCGGTCAGCACATAGGCGACGAGGCCGTATTCCGTGGCGTTGGCGCGGGCCACCACCTCGTCTTCCGTGTCGAAGGGCGTCACGGCGGCGACCGGCGCGAAGGTCTCCTCGCGCATGATCAGCGCCTCGTCCGGCACGTCGGCGAGGAGCGTGGGCGTCACGAAGAGCGGGCCCGCGCTCGCTGCCTCCCCGGTGACGCGGCGCGCCCCGAGGGCGAGGGCGTCGGCGATCTGGGCCTCCGCCTTGGCGACCGCGTTGGCGTGCATCAGCGGGCCGATTTCCACATCCCTGTCGAGGCCCGGACCCGATTTCAGGCCGGCGATGCGCCGGCCGAAGGCCTCGCAGAACGCGGGATAGATCGCGCGCTGCACATAGATGCGGTTGGCCGCGAGGCAATCCTGTCCCGAGGTGGCGAACTTCGCCCCCATGGCGATCTCGACCGCCTTGTCGAGGTCGGCGTCGTCGAAGACGATCAGCGGCGCGTGGCCGCCCAGCTCCATCACGAGGCGCTTCATGGTGGGAGCGCAGCGCATGGCGATCCTGCGCCCGATCTCCGTCGAGCCCGTGAAGCTGACGACGCGCACGCGCGCGTCGTCGCAGAAGCGGTTCGCGATCGGCTCGGCGTCGCCGGTCACGACGTTGAAGACGCCGCGCGGCAGGCCCGCGCGCTCGGCGAGTTCCGCGAGCGCGAGCGCGGAGAGCGGGGTGTAGGAGGAGGGATGGGAGACGATGGTGCAGCCGGCCGCGAGGGCCGCCGCGGCCTTGCGCGTCAGCATGGCGGAGGGGAAATTCCACGGCGTCAGCAGCGCGGCGACTCCGAGCGCTTCGCGGCGCACCAGCATCTCGGCGCCGGGCAGGTGGCTCGTCACGCTCTCCACGTTCAGGCGCTTGGCTTCCTCGGCGTACCATTCCACGAAGGAAGCCGCATAATCGATCTCGCCGAGGGACTCGGAGAGGGGCTTGCCTTGCTCGAGGGTCATGATGAGGGCGAGGTCCTCGCGGGCCTCCAGCATGAGCCCGTGCCAGGCGCGAAGCCGCTGCGAGCGCTCCTGCGGCAGCAGGGCCTTCCAGGCGGGCAGGGCGCGGGCGGCCGCATCGACGGCCCGCCCCGCGGCCTCGGCGCCGAGGCGCGACACGCGGGCGACGGTGAGGCCCGTGGCCGGATCGTTGACCTCGAACCGCGCGTCCGCGGCGGCTCCGGTCCAGCGCCCGTCGATATAGGCCATCTCGCGCAGGAGGCGCGGATCCCGCAGGCGGTTCAGCGCCGGGTGGATATCCGCCTTGGCGGGAATGGAATCGGTGCTCTGCGTCATCGCGTTCATGCGTCGCCGTCCTCGAAATCTGACAGGCGAAGACTAGCGTCTCAGGCGGCGAGAGGATGTCGGTTCTTCGGCGGGCGCGAAGAGACTCTCTCGGTTTTCACTGGACCTGCCGGAGACTTTCTCGCGCGGGCGCCTGCTCGCCCAGGATGGAGCTCAGGAACTCCCGGGTGCGCGGCTGCTGCGGGTTGCTGAACAGCATGTCCGGGTCTCCCTGCTCCACGATGCGGCCCCGGTCGAAGAAGCAGACCCGGTCCGACACCTCGCGGGCGAAGCGCATCTCGTGCGTGACGAGGAGCATGGTCAGGTCGTGCTCCTGCGCCAGATCGCGGATGACGCCCAGCACCTCGCCGACGAGCTGCGGATCGAGCGCGGAGGTCGGCTCGTCGAACAGGAGGACGCGCGGCCGCATGGCGAGCGCGCGGGCGATGGCCACGCGCTGCTGCTGGCCGCCCGAGAGCTGGCTCGGGAAATGGTCCTTCTTGTCGGAGAGGCCGACCATGCGCAGCAATTCGGTGGCGCGGCTCTCCGCCTCCTCGCGCTTCATCTTCAGCACCGCGACCGGCGCCTCGACCACGTTGCGCAGCACGGTCATGTGCGGGAACAGGTTGAAGCTCTGGAACACCATGCCGACATTGCAGCGGATCTTGTGGAGGTGCTTCTCGCTCGCCTTGAACGTGCCGCGCCCGTTGGGCTCGTGGTAGGAAATCCCGTCGAGCTCCAGTTGTCCTTCCTGAAAGGGCTCCAGGGTCATCAGGATGCGCAGCACCGTCGACTTGCCGGAGCCCGACGGGCCGATCAGGGTCACCTTCTCGCCGCGCTGAACCTCGAAGTTGAAACTGTCCAGCACGGTCAGTGCGCCGAAGCGCTTGGTGACGTTCTCGAAGCGGATAATCGGGTTCATCGCAGGGGAATCCCACTCTTGGGCAGGGCCCTCTCAACCAGGAAGATGAGGGCCGAGCAGATAAGGGTCATCGGAAGGAAGATCAGGCCGACCATGGAGAGCGGCACGAGATATTCGAAGGTTCTCTCGCCGATCATGTTGGCCAGGCCTAGCATGTCGAGCACGGTCACGACGGAGAGGACCGGCGTCTCCTTCAGCATCGAAACGAGGTAGTTCCCCAGCGCGGGCACGATGCGCGGGATCATCTGCGGCACGACGATGTCGCGGTAGGTCTGCCGCCGGGTCAGGTTGAGGGCCGTCGCCGCCTCCCACTGGCCGCGCGGCACCGCGTCGATGCCGGCGCGGTAGACCTCCGACGTGTAGGCCGAATATTGCAGCCCGAGGGCGAGCGCCCCGGTCATGAAGGCCGGAAGGATGATGCCGAAATCCGGCAGGACGTAGTAGAGGAAGAAGAGCTGGACCAGGAGCGGCGTGTCGCGGACGAATTCGGTGAAGCCCGCCACCGTCCAGGAAATGATCTTGATCTTGCTGCGCCGTAAAAGCGCCAGCACGAGGCCGAGGACCAGCGCGATCGCGTAGCCCACGGCGGCGGCCTGAAGGGTGACCAGCAGGCCGATGCCGAGGATCGGCAGGATGGACAGCGCGAAGGTCAGCGGCGTCGAGGTGTCCCAGGCATAACCGTACATCATGAATGGGCGCTCCTGGGAAAGGCCGGACCGCGCCGCAGCTTCATCTCGATGAATCGTACGATCAGCATCAGGCAGAGCGCGATGATGAAGTAGCCGAGCAGGGTCAGGGTGTAGACCGTGGCGCTGTCTAGGGTGATGTTGCGCATGGATTGCGCCTGGAAGGTCAGGTCGGCGATGGAGATCAGGGAGACGAGAGCCGTGTCCTTGAGGTTCTGGATCGCCAGATTGCCGAAGGAGGGCATCATTTCGATGATGGCCTGCGGCATCGAGATGTGCCAGAGCGTGTAGGTCTTGCTGAAGTTGAGGGCGCGGGCGGCTTCGAGCTGCGTGGGAGGCACCGCGAGCAGGGCGCCGCGCACCACCTCGGCCCCGAACGCGCCGGTGAGAAGCGACAGCGTCATGATGCCGGTGGTGATCGGATCGAAGGACACGCCGATCAGCGGAAGCGCGTAATAGAACCAGAACAGCTGGACGAGCAGCGGCGTGCCGCGGAACAGCACGATATAGACGAAGGCGATGCCCGAGATGATCCGGTTGCTCGAGGTGCGCGCGATGCCGGCGGCGAAGGCCAGCAGGGCCCCGATGGTGATCGAGGCGAGCGAGATCATCACCGTCACCTGGGCGCCCTTCAGAAGGGGAGCCAGATATTGCGTCCATGTCATCGTCGAAACTCCTTGCGGGTGTTCCGTCCGGCCGGAGCGGGCGGGCTCCGGCCGGATGGTTCGAACGATGCGCGGGTTACTTTCCGGCGCAGAGGTCGGCGACGTTCTTGGCGGCCGCGGCCTTGATGCTCTCGGCGCTCAGCCCGTAGGACGTGAGGATCTTCTGGTAATCCTCGGTCTTGCGGAACTCCACCAGCGCCTTGTTGAACGCGTCATGAAGCTCCTTGTCCTCGAGACGGAACGCGAAGCCGCCGTAATTGCGCACCGGCTTGCCGTCGACGATCGGGTCCGTGAAGGGGCGCACCTGCTCGACGGCCTCGCTGCCTTCGGCGAGCTTCGACACGGTGAGCTCGGTCGCCGCATAGGCGTCGACGCGGGACTGCACGGTCGCCGGCGCGTCGGCATTGGCCTGGATGATGACGATCTGGTCGTCCTTCACGCCGACGGCGCGCAGGAAGTCGATGTTGTTGGCGCCCGACACGACCGCCACCTTGAGGGACGGATCCTTGGCGATGTCCGCGTAGGTGGTCAGCTTCTTCGGGTTGCCCTTCTTCACGAGCAGGCCCTCGCCGTAGCTGGAATTCGGCTCGGTGAACGCCACCTGCTTGCAGCGCTCGGGCGAGATGTTCTGCTCGGCGGCCGCGAAGGCGAAGCGGCGGGCCTTCAGGCCCGGGATCAGGGTGCCGAAGGGCGTCACCGTCCAGTTCACCTCGTTGACGCCCATGCGCTTGAGCACGGCGATGGCCACGTCGGGGCCGATGCCGGCGGCGGTGCCGTCTTCCTTCATGTAGCCGTAGGGAACTTCGTTCGCCGTCGCGGCCTGGATGTAGCCGGCGCTCTTGACCTCGTCGAGCGTGAGCGCCTGCGCGCCCCCGATGCCGGCCGCGAGGGCGAGAACGGCGACGCCGTAGGAAATCATGGTCTTCATCTGGTCTTCTCCTCTGGTGCTGTTGGAGCCGCGTGCCGGTTGACCCGGCTTGCAGCGCTGTCGCTGGCGGCGGGTTTGGTTCAGGGCTTCTCCTCCACAGTCGCAATGACTGCGAGGCAGTCTCCGGTCTTGACGAGACCGGGGAAGTGGCGGGCAGCGAGAACGCCGTCGAGGGCTGCCCGATATTCGGCCGGGGCCTGTCCCGTGCGTCCGATGGGATGGATGCGTGCGATCACGTCGCCTTCCCGCACCGGATCGCCGAGATCGACGATCGGCTCGACGAGCCCGTCGTCCTCGGCGAAGCGGAAGCACTCGGCGGACGGCATGTCGAGCCAGCGGGTCGGGCCTGTCTCCGGCGCGCCCTCGACGATGCCCGCGTGCTTGAGCACGTTCATCGTGCCGCGCTTGGCGATGCCGACCGTCCTGGCCGAGGACGTGCCGCCGCCGGACAATTCGGTGGTCACGAAGACCTTGCCCATCTCTTCGGCCGCGGTGTCGTACATGCCGACGGCGTCGATCTCGATCATCCGCATCGAATACGGCGCCGCAAAGGCCGTGACGGCGTCGAAGCAGCGCTTCTCCTGCGCCTTGTCGGGCAGCTCATGGGCCGCCGCATAGGGCAAAAAGTCGAGGGTGCGTCCGCCGGAGTGGAAGTCGAGCACGATGTCGGCGAGCGGCAGCAGATGACGCTGGAAATAATCGGCGATCTTTTCCGTCACCGTGCCGTCGGGGCGACCGGGAAAGCTCCGGTTGAGATTGCCCCGGTCGATGGGAGAGGTGCGGGTGCCGGCGCGAAAGGCTGGATAGTTCATCGCCGGCACGATGATGACGCGCCCCTGGACCGCCCGCGCGTCGAGGGTGCGGGCGAGATCGAAGAGGGCCACCGGGCCTTCGTATTCGTCGCCGTGATTGCCGCCGGTGAGAAGCGCCGTCGGCCCGTCGCCGCGCTTGACGACGGTGATCGGGATCATCACCGAACCCCAGGCCGAGTCGTCCCGGCTGTAGGGAAGGCGCAGGAACCCGTGCTGCACGCCGTCCCGGTCGAAATCGACGCTGGCGCTGACGGGGGAGGGGCGCTTGATGGACGAGACGATGTTCATGGCTTCACGAAGAGCTGGCGCGGCACGTTGGAGAGGCACTCGACGCCGGTTTCGGTGATGAGGATGCTCTCGGTGATCTCCAGGCCCATGTTCTCGAGCCAGAGGCCGGTCATGAAATGGAACGTCATGCCGGGCCGGAGCTCGGTCCGGTCGCCGGGGCGCAGGCTCATGGTGCGCTCGCCCCAATCCGGCGGATAGCTCAGGCCGATCGGGTAGCCGGTGCGGTTGTCCTTCACGATGCCGTAGCGCTTGAGCACGGCGAAGAACGCGTTGGCGATGTCCTCGCAGACATTGCCGGGCCTGGCGGCCGCAAGGCCCTCCTCCATGCCCTCCAGGACGGCTTTCTCCGCGTCCAGGAAGGCCTGCGTCGGCTTGCCCAGGAAGACGGTGCGCGAGAGCGGGCAATGATAGCGCTTGTAGCAGCCCGCGATCTCGAAGAACGTGCCTTCGCCGCTGCGCATGGGGCGGTCGTCCCAGGTGAGGTGCGGGGCCGAGGCCTCGTCGCCCGAGGGCAGGAGCGGGACGATGGCCGCGTAGTCGCCGCCATGGCCGTCGACTCCGCGCAGGCTCGCGTCGTAGATCTCCGCCACGAGGTCGTTCTTGCGCATGCCGGGCTCGACCGTCTCGAGGATGCGCCGATGCATTGCCTCGACGATGCGGCCCGCCACTTTCATGTATTCGATCTCGGTCGGGCTCTTGACCGCGCGCTGCCAGTTCACGAGCGAGAGCGCATCCTGGAACCGGGCATTCGGCAGGTGCTTGACCAGCGACAGATAGGCGGCGGCGGAGAAATAGTAATTGTCCATCTCCACCGCGATGACGCCCTTGTCCCAGCCGCGTTGCTCGATGATGCCGGACAGGAAGTCCATCGGGTGGCGTTCCGTCGACTGCACGTAGTGGTCGGGATAGCCGATGATGTTGTCATGGGAGAGATAGGCGGTGCGCTTCGCGCCGTTGGCGTCCTGGCCGCGGCCGTACCAGATCGGCTCGCCCTCCGGGGGCACCAGCACGCATTGATGCACGTAGAACGACCAGCCGTCATAGCCCGTCAGCCAGTGCATGTTGGACGGATCGGTGACGATCAGAAGATCGATCCCGGCCTTCTCCATCGCCCTGCGGGTCTTGGCGAGGCGCTCGGCATATTCCGCTCTGCTGAAATTGAGGTTGGGCGCGCTCACAGAAGGTCTCCCGTTGATGTCTGGGTGTCGATGGACCGGCCCGCTCCGGCCTCGCGGGCACGGGCATGGGCGAGGGTGGCGATGGCGGTGTCCTGCACTCCGGTTCCGGTGAGGTCGCACAGGGTGATGTCGTCCGGGCCGTGGCGGCCAGGCGCCTGTCCGGCGATGACCTGCCCGAGCTCCGGAAAGGATGTGTCGGCCCCGATCAATCCGGCCCGGATCGCATGATGCAGCTCGCCGAGGCGGCGCGTCTGCGCCACGCTGTCGGCGACGTAGCGGGCGCGGGTCAGAAGAGCGGGATCGATCTCGTTCTTGTGCTCGGAATCGGACCCCATGGCGGTCACGTGCTGGCCGGGCCGCAGCCATTCCGCCCTCAGGATGGGCTCTTCGGTGGGGGTCGTGGTGACGATGATGTCCGCATCCGCGCAGGCGGCCTGCGGATCGCGGGCCGCATCGACCGTGATGCCGAGCGATGCGGAGAGGTCCCGGGCCGCGGCTTCAGCCTTGGCCACGTCCCGCGCCCAGATGCGCGCCTGCCTGATCGGGCGCACCAGGGTGAGGGCCTCCAGCTGAAGGCGGGCCTGGATACCGGCGCCCAGGATCGCGGCGCTTCGCGCATCGGGCCGCGCGAGGTGCTTGGCGGCGACCGCGCCCGCGGCGGCGGTCCTGACATCCGTGAGATAGCCGTTGTCCAGCAGCAGGGCCTCGACGAGGCCGGTCCTGGTGCTGAACAGGATCATCAGCCCGTTGAGGCTCGGCAGGCCGAGCTTCGGATTGTCGAAGAAGCCCGGGCTCACCTTGATGGCAAATCCGTCGAGGCCGGGCACATAGGCGGTCTTCACGTCGACCTCGCCGCGATTCTCGACGATGTCGAGCCGCAGGATCGGCGGCATTACGACAGCCTTCGTGGCCAGCGCCGCGAACGCATCCTCGACGCACGCCACCGCGCTGGGATCGAGGCGCACGATCCGGCGCAGGTCCGGTTCCGTGAGAACGAGCATCCGGGTCATCGGTCCTGCCTCTCCCCATTCACGATGCGGCGGTGCAGCGCCTCGTCGATGTTGCGGCCCGACACGAGAGCGACGGTCGGGCCTCTCACGTCGATCTTGCCGGCAAGCAGCGCCGCGATGCCGACCGCGCCCGCGCCCTCCACCGTTTCGCCTTCCTCCAGGAAGGCATGGCGGATGCCTGCGGCGATCTCCTCCTCCGCCAGCAGCACCACGTCGTCGAGGAGGTCGCGGCACAGGGCGAAGGTGTAGCGGTTCTCCAGGCCGATGCCGCCGCCGAGGGAATCCGCGAGCGTTTCCACTTCCTCGACCAGGACGGGCTTTCCGGCGCCGAGGCTCGCGTGCATGGCCGCGCCGCGCGCCATCGAGACGCCGATCACGCGCGCCCTCGGAAGCTTTCCTTTGATCCCTGCGGCAACGCCCGCCGCCAGCCCTCCGCCCGAGAGCGGCACGAGAACGAGTTCGGTGTCGGGGCGCGCGTCGGCGATCTCCAGGCCGATCGTGCCCTGGCCCGCGATGACGTCCCGATGATCGAAGGGCGGAATGGCGGTCAGGCCTTCCTCGCGCACCAGGCGCTCGACCTCTTCCTGCGCGTCGTCCTGCGAGCGGCCGACGATGCGCACCTCAGCCCCGAGAGCCCGGACGGCCTCGACCTTGTTGGCGGGCACGAGGGCCGACATGCAGATCACCGCCCTCACGCCCTCGGCCTTCGCCGCATGGGCGAGGGCGCGGCCGTGGTTGCCGGTGGACGCCGTCACGAGGCCGCG
>Ga0182742_1005594_pt1 | contig 10498 bp, 9 predicted proteins | sample eDN5th37CBELigMG_FD_128880 | JGI IMG/M metagenome (GOLD analysis project Ga0182742, IMG submission 128880) | Enriched Miracle-Growth compost microbial communities from Emeryville, California, USA - eDNA 5th pass 37_C BE-Lig MG (version 2)... ... | reverse complement strand
CAATTTATTGTCATTAATAAGAGAAATTTAATGAATTTAATCGTTTTTTTATATATAACATAACCTTTGATGTAGGATGAAGCCATTTCCCTTTTATTTTTTCATCTAATAATAATAAATCTGATTGATGAGTCATTTGAACATAGTCCTTAACGTTCATATATGAGCTTAATATAGACTGCTGTTCATCAATTAATTGCTTATTCGCTATATGAATCACATTCGCATCATTTGCTTGTATATATTTAATGGCATTAATTAATCTCCTCTCATTCATAATATAGACATCTGGAGAGGATACAACAATAAGCAGGTCAATCGGATGTAGCTCCGTAATTAATTTAAATCGGGATTCATTACTAGATAAATCAATGATTATAAGGTCACAAAGCTGTACATCTATAAGATTCAAGAGCTCCATCAGGTCTTCGTCTTGTAGTGATAAATAATCATGATTAAAATAAAAGCTCGTATTAGATGCATTTACATAGCTATATGAAGAGGCGTTATCATGTTCAAACTTTTTGGCTCGTAAATAACTCATATGTGCATTACTATCCATCATTGCATGTTCAATATAAGTAACAGTTTTATTTTTTTCAGAGAATAATTGTGTAAGTGCAATAGCTATAGAGGTTGCTCCCGCTCCCTTATCTAAATTCATGACTACGATTTTTTTAGCCAAGCTTTTTGTTATGTTTTGTTTATGAATGACTTCTTTGTCAATGTCCTGTATTAATAATTTAAAAGCTTGCTTAACCTCATATAAAGATAATGTTCGATTTACAGGATCGTTCTGTAGCATGTTTTGCAGCAGCTCTTTAAACGTTGGTGGCATCTGTTTAAAATGCTTAAGTACAAAATACTCACTATTTTTATTTTTTTCTTTCATGTAAGCATGGTCCTTTTGCCATAAATATAGTATTAATATCGCTAAGCTATACAAATCTGCCTTATAGCTCACCTTTTCACCATCCAATAGCTCCGGGGCTATATAAAGTGGAGTACCAAATAAGGGCTGTGGCTTACCATTAACATCTTCTTCTTTTTTGAACGTTGCACTTATGCCAAAATCGATAACCTTAACATTTAATTGTAAATCAACCATAATATTGTTTGGCTTAATATCACGATGAACAATCGGGATTGGACGGTTATGTAAATAGTCTAGTGCAGAAGCAATTTGTACGATGAGCTTATATTTTTGTACATCATTTAGCTGTTTAGAAATAGTAGAAAGCATATTGCCCTCAATATACTCCATGACAATAACTTCATCTATATTGTTCAATGTAAAGTAGTCATAAATAATCGGTAAATTCGGATGCTTAAGCTCTGTTAATGTCATCGCTTCTTTTTGCAATAGATGCTTATTAGTGACAAACTCTCTTTTTAACAATTTTAATACAACTAATCTATCATTGAGGTTTACATCCTTTGCAAGATAGATGCAGCTCATCCCGCCTTCGCATATTAATTTTATTATCTCATAGCGACTATTTATTATTTTTGATCCCTCTAAATACATGCCTTTACCTCCTCAGAACAAAAAAAGCACTCAATCATAAGATTGAATGCTTTTCAGTCGTTATATTTTTTTTATAAACAACGTAATCTCTTCACGATTATGGAATAATTGTCTAGCATCTATAATGTGAAACGCTGAAGCTAATCGCTGCTTAACCTCTTTGATGCTGTTCATGCCTTTTTTATGCATTAATTTTACCGTAATAATGCCATAAGCATTTGGTTTTAATGCATATTGCAAATCTAATATTAATTTACTCATTTGAATTGGACTCCAGCTCATATCACAAACAATCAAATCTACAGATTTTTTTGGAAGCTTCACATCTGAGGCATTCTTTTGTATATGAGTTAAATTCGGATGTCCTAACAAGCGCTCATCCATCTTTGCTGGGTCAATGGCAGTAACCTTTAATCCTCGTTCTAACAATAAGCTTGTCCAGCCACCAGGAGCAGAGCCTACATCAATGGCATTTGAAAATTGTGCTAAATCAAAATCAAACACAATTTCTGCCTCCAACAATTTAAATTTAGCACGTGATATTTGACCGTCTTCACGTTGAAAACGAATTGCTCCTCCAGGCCAATCTGAGCGCATTTGCTGAGGTGTACCAAATCCAATCCATATATCGTCCTTATGCATGTAAATAGCAATAATAAGCTCTGGTTGCTTTAATACCATTCGACTGTTTATCGAATCTAACCATTCTGCAACAGCTTGACGTAGTTCAACCTTTGAAAAAGCCAGATCAGTTTGTTTACTCTGTCTTACATGTACTGAAATAGCTTTATCGACAAACGATTGTTCAATATATGATAAGGTATCAATTATATTTGCGATATTTTCATCCAGTGATTCTGCTAATTTTAGTTCCCTATCAATAGGTTGAATATGCCTTAGAAATATCGTCTCACCTTCTACAACTTGTGATAATACATCTTCAGCTGGCATTTCCGTCTCGAAATAATAAACCTCGCCCGGAGAAAGCATAGTAAATTTCGCTGTAGGGAATATCCGTCTTAATTCTTCAATTGCATAGTGACTAAAGCCACTATTTGATGTTCCAATCCATTTACTCACAGTTGAGCCTCTTTCAATTTTAATTATCATGATTATGATTAGAAATACGATTAATAAGTTCGTTTGACATAGGTGTTGCAAATAATTGTACGTCATCAGGGATATGCTTCATCAATATCGCATACATTTGCTGTCTTCCTGCTAAAGATGAGGAGTGTAAATATATTTGTTTGGGAAAACGTTTAGTTTCTACTATATGATGAACAACTTCCATACCTGTAGGCTCATCCCAACCTAAATCATAATCTAAAGATAAGATATCAATGTTTTCGTGATCAATTAATAGCTTACATTCAGTAGCATTTCTAGCTAATACAAACCCATTAGGACATCTTCGGAAATCGTCCAAATAAACGTTTATCATTTATGACTCCCCCAGCAGTTATGCTGTATTAGTTTATTATGCCTGACATTGAGGACAAATATAGCATTTTTGCTTAGCGACTATAATTTGCTCAATTATACTATTACACTTACTGCACACTTCACCTTCACGATTGTAAACATTATGCTTAGGTAAGTAGCTTCCAGAGAACATATCTTGGCTAGACATCGGAGAATCTATAGAACCTCCATCAATAGAAGCTTCCTTTAAAACAAAACCAATAGCATCGTACAGCGTGTTCATCTCATCCTCCGTTAATGTATGAGCTTTACGGGACGGATGAAGCTTACTTTCAAATAAAATCTCATCACTATATATTGATCCAACTGCGGATAACAGTTTACCATCCATTAATGCATTTTTTAATGTACTACGTTTTTTTGCTAGCGATTCAGTAAAATATTGTTTACTAAATGCTTTATCAAATGCATCAGGTGCTACAATATTTAGCTGCTGATCGACTTCTCTTACCGTTAATAATTGAACGTCATGCTCTTCCAAATTATAAAATACGCAGCATTTATTTTGAAAATATAATACTAAATCAGCAGTAGCTTTATCTAATTTAAAATTTTCATCACCATAAAAGCGTGTTTCTTTACCAAACTCGATAAGCACTCGTTTTCCATTATCTAAATGTAAAATTAAATGTCCTGATCGTCTTTCAACAAACCAAATAGTAGCATGCGTTAATTCCTCTAAAAATTTTATGCGTTTACCTAATAACACTTTTGCATTAATATAAACTTTTTGAATCGGTATGCCTGAAAATCTTTCGGTAAGATTGGCACGAACCATTTCTATCTCAGGTAATTCGTACATAATTTCCTCCTACAGTCACCATGGACTACTACTGTATCATTGTTATTAATTGCTTAATGTCTTTAACAATATAATGAGGCTCACAGTTCGCTCTATCTTTATAGTATGAATAATTTTCCTCATTGGTAATACCCGTATACAATAACATCGCTAAACATTTTGCATTTATACCCGCTTTAATATCCGTGAGCATATTATCGCCAAGAACAATCGCTTGATCTGCTGTTGCATTAAGACTTTTTAAGGCGTAATTAATTAATATTGAGGAAGGCTTTCCTATGATCGTCGGAGCTTGTCCAGATGCTTGCTCAATCATTGCACCAATAGATCCAGCCCCAGGAATTAAGCCATTTGTAGACGGTAATAATAAATCAGGATTTGTTAATATCGACGTTGCTCCGTCTCGAATAAACTGCACAGCCTGAGCAACTTTATAATAAGTAAGCTCACGATCAATACCTTGTACTACAAAATCTGGCTTTGTATGCTCTACTATAGTTAAATTTGCATCTTGTAAAGCTTGCTTTAAGCCATGCTCCCCTATTACAAATACGTTAGCATTGGGATTAGCATCATTAATATATTGGGCGGTTGCTTGTGCAGAGGTACAGACATCTGACACTTCTGCCTGAATCCCAAATTTATTTAACTTTTTAGCAACATCTTCTGGTGTCGCTGAGGAGTTATTCGTTACAAATCGAAAAGGTATATTCAACTGCTTTAGAAGTGAGATGAATGTATCTGCATGTTCAACCATATGATCACCATGATACATCGTGCCATCTAAATCTATTAGCCATACTTTTTTTTGTAAATTCATCGTTTGTCCCCTATTATTTTTTCATCAAAAACTATTAATTTATATAAATAACCTTATCACACTTTCTTTGCTTGTGACAGTAGCTATCAAACAAATACAAGGTACAACACACTAAATTATACACCGAGTTTACGAGTTAAGCGAAGTAAACGTTTATCTAATTCACCCATGAGATTCATTTTAGAAAAATCTCGTTTATTATTTTGTGGAAACTGGTTAAGTAAAATAGTAGCTAGATTAATTGCTAGTTCAGTATACTTAATAGCTTCTTCATACCATTTGCATTTATGCTCATAGTAAATCGCAAGCTGTACACAGCAATCAATCTTCGATTGTATATTTAATGTTTCACTATCAATGATTTTATTCCAAATTAGGATTGCACGCTCAATATTGCCTACTTGCTTGTCTCTCAAGCTCAGCTTATAAAGTGTAGGTGCATAACTAACTGGGAGTAGTGTTGCAATTTCAAATAACGACTCACAATGGGTAGTTAACCCCATCTTTTCTAGCCATAATCCAGTTCGAATCATTTCTTCTGGCTCATTAGGTAATTGTATTATATCTCTTACATTATGATCGGATAGTAAGTAGCCGAAGCGAATGAGTAAAGAAACTAGTGTAAGCATATCAAGCTCATTATGCCTATACACAGGAAATAAATGCTCTGGATTTTGTTCTGCTAAATATTTAAAATATCGTTCAGGTGCTTCAGAGCCTGGTAAATCATCGATCCGTGTAATGCCTAAACGTGCCTCTTCAATATAGCTTAATCTACATGAGTCTAACGTATTACGCCATATAGAGCGTGAAGGATGTAGTAAATCGATATGCTTTGGCTGCCAAATTTCTTCTCTCATCCCGTTTAATACGTAGCGATTCACCATTAACGGCCAATCGAATGTTTTCCCATTATAAGTAACAAGATACTCGTATGAGGCTGTTAATCGATGTAAATAAGCTAATAGTGCTCGCTCTTCAGCTACATGTCGTATGACAGCCTGCTCTACAATATAATTTTCTCCAGAGAAATAGCCTAAGCCAACCATAAATGGTATGTTCCCAGTTCCAGTTCCTAAGCCCGTTGTTTCTAAATCAAAAAATAGCAACTGATCTATCGATACCTTTTTAACATCTGAATCTGGAAAAAAATGCTGTAAATATGAAGAAACCTCTTGTAATTGTTTTAAGGTGTACATACCATGCTCATAAGTAGCTGGAAAATTAATTCGCTTTATAAGAAAGGAGCCAAATTCATTTGACATTAAGCCTATTCCTTGATCTACAAACTTTTCAGCATAAGGATCATCAAAACTAAAATCAAGCCCTTCACTATGAGTTCCAGCTTCTGCTTGAGCTTCATGGATAGGGCTCTGTACTTCATGGCCAGCATCTGAGTCATTTAATATTTCAACATTTGTCGTATCTGATTTACGATGTAATCGAGCTAATTTTTCTTTTAATCGACTCATAAACTGTTCTCCTTTGAATTACAACTTTGTAAGCAGCTGCATGGATAGTGATTTTCCTAATAAACCGACCTCCTCAATGGGTCCAACGCACGCTGGACAACCACTTAAGCAGCCACATGATATTAATAATTCCTTTGCTCTTGCCATCAATTCATCATGAATTTCATATAAACGACGACTTAAGCCTATACCGCCAGGATAACGGTCATAAAAAAAGATGGTTGGCTTTCCAGTATGAATCGCTTTTACTTGTGGGATAACACGAATGTCAAATGGATCGCACATTAAATATAACGGTGCTAGGTTTTGCATAATATTTGCAATACCTAGTAAGGCAGACTGCATATCTTGCTTTGACATTTTACTTGCAGCTTCGTCGGTAAAGCTAAACCAATAGCTTGCTGTATGCAACTCTTCCTCTGGCAAATGAATAGGGCCTGAACCGATATTTTCGTGTGTTCTTAATCTAATTTTCTTAAATATCGTTGGCTGTGCATTTACAGTAACTTCGCCATAGCTAATCTCAAATTGTGATTCTTTTTTTGATAAATCCTCATGCAGCACTTTTAATTCTACAGCCAAATTGGCATCGGTATAGTAATCAACCTCGACTTGTCTTACATATGCTTTCTTTTCTTCATAATCTAATTTTTCAACTTGATATTGTACACCTTCATGAATATATATCGCTTCCTCATGAATTAGGGTTGGTGCACTAAAGCGGTCAACCTCGCCTATTACTTTATTTTTTTCTGTAACATCAATAACGATAAAGTTTTCGCCTGCAGCAGTACGAAGCGAAATATTGTGAGCTGGAAATGACTTCTCCATCCAATACCAGCGCTGACCGGCCTGATGTACCACCTTTTCCTCCATTAGAAACTCTAATATATCCTCCAGTGGTTCAGAACCAAATTGCTCTTCTTCAGTAAACGGAAGCTCATATGCCGCACATTTAATATGATCAATTAAGATTAATAAATTATCTGGATCGATTAACGCTTGCTCAGGTGGACGTGTAAAGAAATATTCTGGATGCTGAATGATAAATTGGTCAAGTGGACTGCTACTAGCGACCATAATCGTTACTGCCACATCATGGCGTCTACCAGCTCGTCCAGATTGCTGCCATGTGCTAGCAATTGTTCCTGGATAACCATTTAATATACAGGCTTGTAATTGACCAATATCTATACCAAGCTCAAGTGCATTCGTACTTACAACTGCACGGATTTCGCCAGTTCTTAAGCCATGCTCAATTTCACGACGCAGCTTAGGAAGGTAACCACCTCGATAGCCTCTGATCGTTTTATCGGCAACCTTTCTTTCAGTTATATCCTGTAAATAAGTAAGTAATAGCTCCACCCTAACTCGACTTCGAGCAAATACAATCGTTTGTAAGCCTTGATTAATAAGCATTTTTGCTAGCTTCTGTGTCTCTAGCACACTACTTTTACGAATTCCAAGCTGCTCATTTACTACAGGTGGATTGTAAAATAGAAAATGCTTTTCACCTGACGGTGCTCCGTTATTATTAATAACCGTAATCGGCTCTCCAATTAATTTTGATGCATGCTCACCAGGATTATCAATCGTAGCAGAGGCACATATAAATTGTGGGTTAGATCCGTAAAATTTGCATATTCGCTTTAATCGGCGTAATACATTAGCAAAATGTGAGCCGAATACACCGCGATAAGCGTGGACCTCATCTATAACAATAAACTTTAAGTTCTCAAATAGTTTTACCCATTTCGTATGATGTGGCAAAATGGCAGAATGTAGCATATCAGGATTAGTAACTACAATATGACCTGATTGTCTAATAGCCGTTCTTACAGTAGCTGGCGTATCACCATCATACGTATATGTTTTAAGTGGAAATTCAAGCAAATCAGCAATGGTTTGTAGCTCAGCTACTTGATCCTGTGCTAATGCCTTCGTCGGGAAAATATATAAAGATCTTGCCTGATTATCATGCAATATATGATTTAATACTGGTAGGTTATAGCATAGCGTCTTTCCAGAAGCAGTTGGAGTTACTGTTACGGTATGTTTACCCGCTAATGCAGCCTGTAAAGTAGCCGCTTGATGAGTATACAGCTGTGACATCCCTTTTTGCTCTAGTGCTAGTCTTAGCTGTTCATTAATATCTAATGGTATCGGTTGAAACTGTGCTTCTTTCGGTTCTATAACCTTCCAATGTGTAATATGCTTCATAAAATCTTTATCATCTTTTATATGATCTAACCATTCGTGAATAGAATCAAAACGTCCTGTAAATAAGGAATGCATACTTTCACTCCTCTATTAATAATTATATAGTTATAGTTTACAGAATATATGTTCGTAATTCAATGGTAAATAGAATTGAGAAAAAAAGATAATTTACCTAAAAATGGAAACTTTATTTGATTTTGTTCGTCTAGTAATTAATAACAAAAAAGGAGCGTGAATATAATAGAAACTCGCGTTATTAAGATGTTTTTACCATGTGTTCTTTTTGTATTATCGCTTTGTTTAGTGGCTTGTCATAACGTTAATAGCTCATCTTCCCCTTCTTCTACGTTAACGAATGATCCAGCTCTTATAGATAGCCCCCTTAGTCTTGGTGACGATCAGGATAATAATGAATTATTGATTATCGATAAGAAGAGCAATGAACGAGATGAAAAATTTCCCGTAAAGGCTTATAAAGGTCAGTTAGGAGAGCAACTAGAATTTGATTTAAATAGTGTTACTCAAATAACCCTTTTTTCACCAAACCAATTAGGTAATAAAGAAAGCGATATTGAACCAAAGGAAATTGTTCTTGATGAAAATTTTACCCAATATATTAAACAAAACTTATTTTGGTTATATTTAGAATCTTACAAAGTAGATTTACCTCCACAGTTCATCTCACATCCGATCATCATAACCTTATTTGCAAATAATGAGCAATATGAGCTTACTTACGAATTAATGATAAATGCATACAAGCTAGGTGACGAGTATTATTATGCAGACCACGAAGTAGCTGAGCTCATGAGCTTATACTTTAATCCAGATTCCAAACTAGCTAAAGTCGCTTTACTAAAACAACTGCATAGTGCAGCTCATAACGTTGATGGTGGTCTACAATTTTATGAGCATCGGTATGAATTTGAACAATTAAGCCTTAACCATTTGGATTACCATGAATGGTATGAGCTAATTGCAGAGCATCCAGATACAGAGCAAATTGGGCTGGAATACAATATAGCAATTAACGATTACTCTCCACTGCTTTATAATCCTAAGCTTGATATTTTATTTTCAGATGCCCTATATTTCTTCTCGGATCAACTTGAAACGATAGATGGGATTAAAATTGGGATTAAAAAAGATGAAGTGCTGAAAAAACTGGGCAAACCTAACTATGGAGTAAATACAAAGTGGAGTTATTATATAGGTGATTATTTAAAATTTCATTTATATTTTGATGAAAATCAAGTTATTGTCATGTTATTGACACTACCTGTCTAGCTATTTTTGATGCTTCCTTTTTCTTTATCAGAAAATAATGTGGCTTTATAGTAAATGAGTTAAAATACCCACTCTACTTTGCGTAGGTTGTTTATCAGCATTATAACTGATAATCTTACCTTATAAATGATGTAGGAGGCTTCAACATGAATCAATACGTAACAGGAGCTGTTATAAAGCAATTACGAGAACAAAAGGGTTTAACTCAGGCAGAGCTAGCTGCTGCTTTAGATGTTAGTGATAAGGCTATCTCAAAATGGGAAACTGGTCGTGGTTATCCAGATATTACTTTACTTGAACCACTTGCCAAAGCATTAAGCATTTCTACTATTGAATTACTGGCTGGTAATAGCATCACAAACAATAATCGGGCTTTTAATTTAATAAAATCAAAATTTTACGTTTGTCCGGCCTGTGGTAATGTTATTTACAGCACAGGTGAAGCAGTCATGAGTTGCTGTGGCATAAGATTGCTTCCTCTTGAAGCTGAGGAGGAAGATAAAGACCATCCTATCCAGATCGAAATCATTGAAGATGAGTATTATGTAACAGTAGAGCATGAGATGAATAAAGCACATTATATTTCGTTTATAGCTGCTGTATCAGATTATGGCATTAATATTGTAAAGCTATATCCTGAATCAAGCGCTGAGGCTAGATTTAGTATTCGTAGATTGAAAATGCTCTATTACTACTGTAATAAACATGGATTATTTAGTATTAAGCTAAAAAAGTAGAACAAAAAGTTAAGTCTTCCTTTCATATTGAGAGGAAGACTTAACTTTTTGTAAAATCTGAGCGTAACTTAACTAAATGAATGAGCATCTGTGTGCATATACCATTTCATTTATACTGACGACCTTACTTTTCATTGACTAAAATTT
>Ga0182742_1005593_pt1 | contig 10500 bp, 16 predicted proteins | sample eDN5th37CBELigMG_FD_128880 | JGI IMG/M metagenome (GOLD analysis project Ga0182742, IMG submission 128880) | Enriched Miracle-Growth compost microbial communities from Emeryville, California, USA - eDNA 5th pass 37_C BE-Lig MG (version 2)... ... | reverse complement strand
GGATCAGGTCGGCATGTTCAGTTGTGTCAGACCGCTCGATTTTCCGACAGACCGATGTCGGTGGACTGTCCTCCATCCCACCCAGCTACAGTAGACAGCATCCTTTCAACGACTTGGATTCTAACCCGCCTGACGGCGGTTTTTTTATTGGGCCTTCGCCCAAACCCGAGGGGATGGGATTTCCAAAAGAAATTTGGATTGAACCCAGATGGCTTCAAAATCCCAAAAGGACGCCACCGATGACCGACATGCCCTTCGCTTATCTCGCCATCACCCGCTCCGGCTTTGACGCCATCGTCTCGAAGAAGGCGGGCCTGCGCTCCGGCGAGGTCAGCAAGTGGCTCACCCTCGACCGGTCCGAGAACGTCGACGGCGAGAACTTCGGCGCCCAGGGCATCGTGTTCGGCTCCAGCTTCAATGCCGTCTACGAGGATGCCGCCCAGGAGGATGATATGGTCGTCCTGCGCATCAGCCTCGCTTGTGCGGTCGAAACCCGCGCCGGCTTCGTCGATCTCGAGGTCACCGGCAGCGGCGCCGACAATCAGGCTCCCTACGAATACGTGGCGCTGGTCGGCCGCGGCGACGAGCCGTTTACCGTCCCGGCTCACGCGATCTCCTATCTCGATCGCTCGATGAGGGATTTTAAGCGCCTCTCCTACGCCTTCATCTTCGACGCTCCGAAGGCCGCGGCTCCGAAGAAGGCCCGCTCGCCCAAGCAGCTCGCCGCCATCCGGGCGAATTATGCCCGCAAGCGTGCTCTCGCGGCCTGATCCAAGAACCCGCCCCATCGGCGGGTTTTTTCATGGGCGGCTTCCCGAATTCCAGAAGAATCTCCTTCGAGAATGAGATTTGACCCATAGGGTCGCAAAATCCCGAAATTCAACAACGCGAAAGCAAGCGATGACCGACATTCTCTGTCCTGTCCTGCCGGTGGAAAGCCTGACCCGATCGGGTGGTCGTCCGACGATTGCCATCGCCGGACACAATGTGACGCCGCCGGCGCATATTGCTGAAGGTCTCTCGCGCGGCCACCTGTGCATCGTGGTGCCGTCCGATGTCGCCATCCCGGCCCCGACGGCTAAAGCCTTTGGCCTCTCGGCCGATGGCGACTGGTATGTCACGAATTGCATCACCGTTCTTGCCCTGGCAAAAGGGGAATTCGAGCTCCCTGAAGGGATCCGGGACGAGGAGGGCGAGACCGAAACCAAGTACTACCTCCCCAAGGGGGCGAGCCAGAACGTTCCGATGGGCGCCATCCTCTACATCGGCTATGACGCGTCATCGCTGATCGGCGCCCGGAGGGCCTCCCGGTCATGACGCTGTTTCGTGCGGTCGCCTATAACCGCGACCACCTCCGCTTCACCTTCTTCTTCCGCAACCCCAACTGGAACGGGGTGCAGGAGGCGGCCCATTCGAAGCTCCATCAGGAGATGGACCGGGATCCGCTCATGGTCCGCTTGGGCCCCTGGACCGTTCACAACATCGACGTGAGCGCGTGATCCGTCTCAGACCCAAGAAAGCAAACCCGCCTGACGGCGGGTTTTTTCATGGGCCTTCGCCCAAATTCAGGGAAGGATTTGAAGATCGAAAGATTGGTTGAACCTCAACCAACTCAAGATCCCAAAAAAAGGACCCTTTCGATGACCTCCAACGGCACCATCCAGTCTGCAGTCGTCGCCGCCGCCAGCCTGAACCTGGGTTCGATCCTCGGCAAGAGCGATTTCGGCTTCAACGATCTCGAAGGCATCCAGGGGGTTGGCGAGCCCGAGGCGACGCCGGCGGCTGAGACGTCCGCGCCTAAGACGGTCACCAGCCCCACCGACAAGCCGGCCAAGAAGCTCTACGACACCCCCTTCGTTCCCCGTGCCCAGTACTTCAAGATGCTGCGCGAACAGGGGCTGCTGAAGCCCCGCCAGCCGAAGGCGAAGGCTGATCAGAAGTCTGACGAGCCCAAGGCGGCCAAGGCGAAGGCTCCGAAGGAGGCCTCGGCGCCCAAGACCGAGAAGCCGGTCCGCTCGGCCAAGCAGCTCGCCGCGATCCGCGGTTCGTACGCTCGCAAGCGCGCTGCTGCAAAGGCCGCTCAGACGGCCTGATCCAAGAACCCGCCTCACGGCGGGTTTTTTGTTGGGCGGCCACCTTAAGCGCTACGCACATTCAGGTTGTCCGGAGAGTTCCGCTTCCTGTAGGGACAATCCCAGATTCTAAATCTCAAGGTCTCTTATGATTAAAAAGACGCTTCTCGGCGTTGCGATTTCCCTCGCAATCGCCTGTCCCTCCGTGGCTAACGCCCAGGGGAAGGGCTGGACTGCCAGTTTCAGCCAGGGGATCCTCGAACATATCGTTCGAAATGAACCTGGCACGGAGTTCAATATCTCCTGTGATACTCGCGCCACGGACGATGCGTCCCGCACCGGGCTCTTTGTCCTGATCAAAAATCAATCCCCGCCGATGGATTCCAAGATCCGGGTGATCGTCGACAAGAAGGACTTCATCTTCTTCGTCACCGATGAAGGGATCCAGATCGACAGCCATGCTGCGTCTGGAAATTTCTACGCCATGTGGGAGGCTCTTCGTAAGGGCAAGAGCATGCGGGTCGCCTTTGCCAATGGCCTCAGTTCCACATTCTCGCTCGCCAATGCTCGCAAGGCGCTCGGGTCCAAGGTCTGTGACCACGGATTCACCGGGCGGTTCTAGCCGCCCTTGGGAGAGGTTCTCTCGAACCCCGCCTCTGTCGCTTTAAAGCAGTAAGGCCCCGGAGGATATCCAGGGCCTTACCGGCGGGATCGCAGCTGTCTTACGACCGCAGTGCTCGACCACTGAATGGGACCGTGCACCGGTACGCCCTCCAGGTCAAGCGAACTTGGGAGAATTGGAATTCCCCAGAACCGGGATTGAACCCTGACGGCTTCAAAATCCCATGGAGAACGATATGTCCGACCTGTTCGAGATGACTTTCTACGCCCAGGATCCGAAAGGCCGGGTTCATTCGATCAAGACCCGGACGGCCACGGACATCGTCTCCATGGAGGCCTTCCGGAAAGTCTGGCCCGCCACCGGCTTCTGGACCAGGACCGAGCACGAGGTGCGCGACACCATTGCCATCAACAAAGAGCTCGTGGCCCGAAGAGGCACCGAGCCCGAGGTGAAAGGCGAACTCGGCTACGCGTTTGCCCCGTTCAATGGCCTGCTGAGCGAGCATGCCTCGGTGAAGGCCTTCTTCGCGGCGATCGGCTATGACGCCACGGCCAAGCGGAAGGTCCGCAGCGCCTATAATCGTTGGAAGAAGGCGGCCTTCCTGCCGGACGGAGCTCTTCAGCTCATCGACACCACGCCGTTCCGGGTCGCCCTCGGTGCCTGATATCTCCAACCCGCCTCACCGGCGGGTTTTTTATTGGGCAGTCGCCACAATCCGAGAAGAGCAATTTCCATCGAAATTCATGGATGACCCTGACGGGCACAAAATCCCGAGAACGAACCGGAGAATTCCATGGCAGACCAGCAGCCGCAGAAGGCCCACGCCGCAATGCTCGATATTTACGGCAAGGAGGACTGCGATCGGATTGCCGATCGGGTCAACGCCGGCGGCCGGATCCCGGTCATCATCCGCGGATTCATCGACGCTCCATTTAATGACTTCGAGGACGGCATGCAGTCCTTCTATGTCGAGAATGTCACCTTCCAGGAGGTCCCTGAAGCCGAGATCCAGGGATAGGGGATTTCCAATTAAATTGGATTGAACCCGAACATTCTCAAAATCCCAATGGAGATCGACCATGGACCAGAACACCAAGAGCCTCGAAGACGTCATGCTCTGGCCCTGCGGAACCTGGTGCTATCGCGAGGATCTCCATGAATTTCTGACCTTCAAGTCCGACGACTTCGAGATCATTCGCTTCGGCACACCGCGCTGGAATGAAATCGTCGGCGAATAATCAGTGGCCTTCTGCGCTGATCACAAGCCCGCCCGACCGGCGGGCTTTTCTTTTGCTCGCTCACGTAAATCCCAACGGGGAGGGGATTTCCTTCTCCAACAAGGATTGCCCCCTGACGGGTTCAAAATCCCAATAATGAACAGGAGATCCTTCCATGTCCCAGCTCGCCCGCGAACTCGTCCAGCTCAGGGCCCGTCTGTTTAATGTCGGGGCGATCACCGTCGAGGAGCGCGCTCTCCTGCAGGAAGCCATCGAGGTCGTCGAGCAGGCCCAGAAGACCGAACCCAGCCCGGCCCCCGAGCATCGGCCCGGCCAATCGATCTATTTCGCCGGGGAGTCCAGCCGCGAGCCCGCCTGGAACCCGGACCGCCGCGGCGACTGACCGCCCCCGAATTTCCATCACCCAACCGTTTCCAGATTCCCCCGACATTTGAGGAATTCCCGATGCTCCACCTCGATAACATGCTCGCCTGGGTCGACGATCTCGAAACCGACCGCCTCTTCGCGGTCGCACCCGAAGGAACCTGGATGGTAGACGCCGACCGTCGGGGCCCGGCTCAGATCCGGTTCCAACTCGATGGGCTCACCCACGAGAATGAGGAAAGCCTGCGCGCTCAGATCCAGCAGGTCGATCGCTCCTCGAGGGAAGCTCATCGCCTCGCCAATATCCTGGGAGATCAGGTCCTCCCGATCGGGGAAGCCTTTACCCAGGAGGCTGCGGAGGTCGCCATCGACATGCTCACGGTCGGCGATATCTCGCTGCTCGCTCAGGAGATCCTGGACGAGAACGGCTATCGCCGTTTTGCCCGGGTAGGGGATTACGAGATCCTCCGTAAGCAGACGGAAACCGGCCGGTACGAGATCAACCTCGACCCGTGCTCGGTGATCCTGACCTTCACCCCGAAGGGACGGCGCTCGGCCCAGGTGCTCCTGAGCCTCAGGTTCTCCACCGGCGAGGACGCGGAGCATGCCAACATGCATTTCTGGCCGGAGCAGGTGGAACAGAACTTCCACACGCTGGCCGTCCAGGCCGCCATGGTCGTCACCGACCTCTTCGTGGCCGAGGGCCGGGACGTCCAGAGATCGGCCCGCTCTCTGCGGAGCTCGTCGCCGATGGTCGAGATGAAGCTCGCCGCCTGATCACGATCGGAACTCCAGCCTCAATAGGGGATTCACTCACGAACCAAGTGATCCCCTTCAAATCCAATCTCCTCGAAAGGACAGCGGACATGGATTGTCTGTCCCAGATGAACGTCATCTATGACGTCCAGACCAAGACCTATTGGGCCGCCATGCGCCCGAGCTCCCGTCCGGTCGTCACCCGGGAACTCCTCAAGGATATGCGCTCCGTCCAGGATGCGATCGCCGAGATTCTCAACGACAACCACCAGCACGTCGAATATCTCGTGCTCCGCTCCGAGCAGCCTGGCGTCTTCAATCTCGGCGGAGACCTCCATCTCTTCGCCGACCGGATCCGGGCCAAGGACCGGACCGGCCTGCAGGCTTATGCCTATGCCTGCATCGACGTCCTCTATCGGAACGCCCGGGCCTTCGATGCCCCGATGGTCACCATCGCGCTCGTCCAGGGTGATGCCCTCGGCGGAGGCTTCGAGACGGCGCTCTCCTTCGATGTCATCGTGGCCGAACGCGGCGCCAAGATGGGCCTGCCGGAAGTCCTGTTCAATCTCTTCCCCGGCATGGGCGCCTACAGCTTCCTGTCCCGCAAGATTGGAATGGCAGCCGCCGAAAAGCTCATCATGAGCGGCAAGGTCTATTCCGCCGAGGAACTTTATGAGCTTGGCGTGGTCAACGTTCTCGCCGACCCAGGCGACGGCGTGAACGCCGTCACGGACTACATCGCCCGCAGCCGCCGCAAGGGCAATTCCTACCGGGCGATGAGCCGGGTCAAGCGCCAGGTCAACCCGGTTACCTTCGACGAGCTGCGCAAGATCGTCGACATCTGGGTCGATGCCGCCCTCCAGCTCGGAGAGCAGGACCTGAAGAAGATGTCCCGCCTGACGTCGGCCCAGCTGCGCCGGTTCACGGATACCCAGCCGGAGGCCGACACGGCAATCCAAGACGCTGCTTAGGCGCCTGAGATTCGGGAAGTCCCAAACCTCCATAGGGGAGGGGCCTCCCACTTTAATTCAGACGACCCCTCAGGCTTTGAAAATCCGAAAGGACCAAGAATGACCGAGAGCCCGAACGCCATCGCTCCGCTCCAATGGAAGGCCGATGAATTCACCGGCGACCTCATCGCGTCCGATACGGAGGGGAATTGGGAAATCGGGCCGGTCTTCATGACAAGCTGTCCGATCCGATTCCGCCTGACCGGCTGGGACCATGACCGGGACGGCAACCTGGCCGAGGCTTACGAGAACGCAGATATCCACTCCGTGGAACGCCATCGCCTGGCCAATCTCCTGGGCTATCCCGCCCATAGTCAGGCAACGGCCAAGACCCAGGACGATGCCGTTATCGCCATCGAAGCCCTCAGATCGGGAGATCCCGATCTCAAAGGAGTGGAATTCCTCCTCAACTCGGGATTCCGGGCGGCCCCCTTGCCGGCCTATTTCGCGAATAAATCCGCGCGGGTCCTTTCAAGGAAATCCCAGACCGGCAAATTCACCATCGAGATGGTCGACGACGTTATTCGCCTCGAACATGATCGCCGCGGAAATTCCACGACGCTCCTTCGGTTCCTGAAGAACGGCCCGACCATTAATTCGTCCAAGACGCATTTCTGGCCGGATCACATCGAATTAAATTTCGAGACGCTGGCCGTTCAGGCCGCCATTAAAGTGGCGGATGCATTTATTGCTTCGGGTCGAATTTATCCGACGCCCCGTGCGACCCAGGCAATTGCTGCCTAATTCGCCTCGCCCAACAAACCCGCCCTCCGGCGGGTTTTTATTTGGCCTCACGACCAAATCCCAAGGGGAGGGGATTTCCAATTAAATTTGGATGAACCCTGACGGCTTCAAAATCCCAGCAAAGAGGACCTCGGACATGACAACCATCGCTCAGACCACAACCGACCGACTGACCCATGGTGATGTCTTCCGCTTCGGCCCCGGCACACTGCTCGAAAAAGTCATGACCTTCGAGTCCGCTCTCGCCGACCTCTTCGTCAAGGAAACCAAGAACGCCCGCAAGCGCGGAGCCGACCAGGTCGTCCAGTACTTCGACGCGCAGGCGACCGAATACGTGGTCATCGACGCCAGGCCCACCACCGGCGGTGACTGCATGGACCGTGAGGACGACAACGGGGGCTGGCGCGTCACCGCCGCTCCCAAGGGCACGAACATCGAGGACCTCGCCGAGCGGACCGTGACCTTCATCCAGTTCGGCCCCTATCGGGAGAGGGCCCTGCCCGACGTCTTCCTGGTCAGGAAGGCCAGGACCCCGATCGCCCGGACCGCCGCCATCCGGCGCTAATCAAAGAACCCGCCTCATCGGCGGGTTTTTATTTGGCCAGTCGACCAAATTCCAAGGGGAGGGGATTTCCAATTAAATTTGGATTGAACCCTGGCGGATTCAAAATCCCAGCAAAAGGACCAAAGCCATGACCCACAACGGCATCAGCGAGATCCCCGGGACCCGCTTCGTCAACCGTGTGCTGACCGCCATGGCTTATGCCTTCTGCGCGAACCTCGCCCTGGTCGCTGTGATCGTCGCCGCGTCCATTCTGGAAGGTCTCGGCCTTACCTCTGTTCCCGAGGATCTCGTGCTCGCGGCCGGCGTCGGCATTCTCGTATTCTCGGCCGCCCTGGGGCTCATGTTCCCGCGCCGCATCGCTGCGTGACGCCCCGCCAGTCCATCATCGGGGATCGTCGAGAGCCTTCCGGACCTCCGCTCGCGAGAGCCCGAAGTGCCGTGCCACCTGCCCCATCGGCACACCCGCCTCACAGGCCGCCCGAACAGCCTTGAGCTTGGCAGGGCTCAACCCGGACTTCACGGCGCTCGGGGCCGGCACTGTCGCCTTCGGACGATTGGGCGTCAGCCGCTCCAGATCCGTAATGGCGTCCGAAATCGTGCGCTCGAATTCCTCACGGAACGAACCCAGTTGCATCAGGGACCGCAAACCCAGTTCCTGAGTAACCTCGTTCAGCAGGGTCAGCAGCGCCTTGTTGGACAGATCCTCGGGATTGACCCCGGACGGCTTCGGCGCAGGTGCCTTGGCGTCCAATGAGCCAGATGCTGGATGACGCCCAACAGGGGCGGGGCCTTTAGGGAAGGGGTGAGTGATCGCCATGAAGGTAATGTAATCCCTATACAGCCCACAGCAACAGCACAGACCCTGCCTTCATGCCGCGGCTGCCAATCCTCAGGGGAAGGGGATTTCCCAAATTGAATTGGATGAACCCTAACGGCTTCAAAATCCCAGGAGAGAACAAATGATCGACGCCCGCATCGACGCCGCCAAGTCCGCCATGTCTCGCCTGGAGTCTGCCCGTCACACGCTCTCGCTCAGCCGTCACGAGCTCGTTCGCATGTGCCGCGAGGCCATCGCCCCGTTCTTCAACAACGTGCCGTCGGGCGTCATGGCTCTCAATGAGGCCTACCTCACCGCTCCGGACGCCACCTATCTGATCGTCGATCTCGACGGCGATCGGACCTCCGGCCTCAGCCGTCTCAAGCTGACCAAGGTCGGCTTCACGATGGTCGACGGCGTCCGCCAGGCCTACAACCTCGAGACCGGACACCTCCTCGGCGAAATGAACCGCCTGGCTGTCACCCGTCGGCAGGACTGGAAGAACGAGGACTGGTATTCCCCGAACGCCACCCGGGATGCCGCCTATACCGGGCTCGTCTTCGCCTCTCCCTATAAGGGCGAGTCCCTGACCCGCTACTCCTGGGCCCTGCCGCTGACCGGCCCGGCCCTCCGGCACGCCGCTTTCCAGCGGATGGCCAACCTCGCTCATGCCATCCTGCGCGGTGACATCTCGGAGATCAAAAAGCTCCGTTACGTCGATGACGCTGACCAGAAGCTCGTGGACGACCTCGCCCGTGAGCAGGCGATCATCGATGGCGTCATCGAGGAGGCCGCCGCCCAGTACCAGCCCAACGAGTGGGATGCCGAGCTCGTCCAGCTCATGGAGACCATGGACTGGACGTTCGACTATGCCGATCGGCCGAACAGCGCCTTCTATGATCAGCGCCACCAGATCGAGCGTCGCCTCCATGCCCTGCCGCTCGAGGTCGCCATCGCGTTCCTCCACGTGGCCGGCCACATGTGGTCCTATGCCTATCATCTGCTCCGGAAGCACCCGGAGGCGATGAAGGCCGCGGCATAAGCCCGAAAGGTCCGGATATCCCAAAAGGAAAAAGGCGGCTTGTCTTCCGACGGCCGCCTTTCTTTATGGGTATTCCCTCAAATCCTATTGAGGGAAGGGGACATACCGAAGACGCTCGGGGAAGTTCTTCGGTTCACCCGCCCAGGAGCTCACGTCTGGAACGACGTTCGGATCCTGTTCGGCCCAGATGGCCAGATCGATCCGCGAGAAGCCCTTCGGCCATTCCATTGCGTCCACGATCTCACGCCAGACGAGATGCTCGCTGTCTTCGAGATTGCCCAAGGCGATATAATCAAAATGCGCCATCCACATGCGCCCCAGATCTTCGGTTAGTTCGCCTTTTGCGACACGCTCGCTGATTTGCTCAGCATCGGTGACGCGGCCATCGATCACATCCCAAACCCGAATGCGATCGCGCTCGCGCTGGATCTCCGGCTCAACAAGATGCTTTGCCGCATTGTAGGTTCCTTGGACGGACCGGTAGATTCGCAGGTCCGCCTTGTACTCCCGCTCTTTAAACTGGTCAGTCGGGATGTGCTTATAGGCCACCGCAAAGAGCCATTTTGTCATGTCCTCGTCGGACATATCCCGGCTTGGGCTCGTCGTCGGCATCCCAAAATAGGGAAAGAGAGCGAGAACCGCAGGGTCTACCTTCGTTTGATCATGCGCGTCGGAGAAGTCATACCGGCGGCTGAACTTCGTCCTCCGGACGGTCGGATCCGGCAGCTCCTCGCCCGCCGCGTTCTCGGCATCACGGCGCGCCTTCTCCAGCGCAGCCAGCTCGGCCAGCTCCGCCTCATACTCAGGATCGTTCTCGACCACGGTGATTTGCACCGTCCGGGTCTCGACCGGCTTGATCTCGAACGCCGTCTCCGGCGCCTCGATCTGAATGGCGTCATGGCCAAGGCCACCAGCCAGAGTCGACTCCAGCAGAGCGGCCGCAACCTTCGGAGCAGCCTTAGGGGCAGGCGTCGGAATACGCGCCGGCGCAGCCGTCACGGGAGAAACCGTGCCGGACGTCGTACGGGCAGAGGCGCGACGGGTAGAACCCGACGTCCGCGCCTTCGCGGAACCGCTCACAGTGCTCGACGCCCGCTCAATAGAGAGCGGACGCACCTTGGCTCGGGACTTCCGGGGCGGACGCGGATCGCCCGGCTGATACTTGCGGGGACGACCACGCCCCCGCTTCGCCGGCTCCACCGCCCCAAAATCGGCAGCGAATTTTGCCGCAACACTTGCAGCGACGTCCCGATCATACCGACCACCGGGAG
>Ga0182742_1005592_pt1 | contig 10509 bp, 8 predicted proteins | sample eDN5th37CBELigMG_FD_128880 | JGI IMG/M metagenome (GOLD analysis project Ga0182742, IMG submission 128880) | Enriched Miracle-Growth compost microbial communities from Emeryville, California, USA - eDNA 5th pass 37_C BE-Lig MG (version 2)... ... | reverse complement strand
TTTTAAAACAGGTGAAGATGAGCCGTATGATTGGTCCAAACAGGCTGGACAGCAATGGTTTCTTCATGCAGCAAAGGATAGAGGTGTCGAGGAATTTATTGCGTTTGTAAACAGTCCACCTGTGTGGATGACAAAAAACGGTCACGCACAACCTGATCCTTCTGTAGGAAGTACGAATTTAAAAGAAGAATCAGTTGATGATTTCGCTGTATTCCTGGCAGATGTATTGGAGCATTTTGAAGAAGAAAATGTACCATTTAACTATATTAGTCCTATTAATGAACCTACTTGGAACTGGGATTACGCTGGGCAGGAAGGTAATCGATATAACATAGAAGATATTAAAAAAGTCATATTGGCGTTACACTCGGAATTAGCAAAAAGAGGACTTGATACAGAAATTGACGCCACTGAAGCTGTAGAGTATACATCTCTGCTTGATGATGAGATGTATGGGGAATTTACTGGTAGTGATCGTGTATACAACAGCGGGAATGCCAATGGTAGTTATCCTGGAAAGTATCGTGAATACATTAAAGAAATGTTAGGGGATTCCGAAATTAAAGATATTATTGGAAATAAAATTAGTGCACATGCGTATTGGTCAGATCATTATTCCGGTGAAGACCGTCTCATTCCTTTGAGAAAATCAGTCCGGGAAAATTTAAATCAATATGGTCAAGATATTAAATTTTGGATGTCAGAATATTGTATTTTAGGAAGTAATGGACCTGGAAGAGATTTAACAATGAAGACAGCGCTTGATGTAGCAAGACTCATTCATTTTGACATGGTTGAAACGCAAGCCTCAGCATGGCAATGGTGGCTGGCTCTGTCAAATTATGATTATAAGGATGGGTTGATTTATACTGATTATTCTCAGCCTGGTGATGAGGAGTCAATCATTGAATCAAAATTACTTTGGGCAATGGGGAACTACAGCCGCTTTGTTCGACCAGGTGCGTACCGGGTTGATCTTCAAGGAGCAAATGATCAAGAGGAACTAATGGGTTCCGCATATTATCATGAAGAAGACGATCAACTAACTGCTGTGTTTGTTAATTACAGTAATGAAGAAAAGTCAGTAAAAGTGAATGTTGATCACCTTCCTGGAAAAAAGAAAGCGATCCAATTCAAACCATATGTTACATCTGAAAACAACGATTTAGAGGAAAAAAACCTAATCCCTGCTAAAAAAGCAGTTACCATTCCTCCACGATCAATTGTAACGTTAGTTGCTAAATAAGTAGAACAGAAAAGGCATAGTGAAATACCGTTGAATCCTTATATCACGGTATTTCACTATGCCTTATTATGGAAGGTCTATCTTAAAAATTTATATTTTTTCCTTTTCTTACATATTTAATACCAAAAATGGGTAAATTAATTTTAAAAATGTAAGAAAGGAAGGAGATATAATATGTCACTTCAAAACAAGGTTGCTCTCATTACGGGCGCAGGATCGGGAATTGGCCGTGCTGCGGCTTTACGTCTTGCAAAAGAAGGAGTGAAAATTGGACTTGTTGATTTAAAAGAGGAAAAGCTTAAACAAGTTAAACAGGATATTGAATCACAAGGCGGGGAAGCAATGATAACTGATACTGATGTATCAGATCCCAAAAGAGTTGAACAAAGTGTAAAAGAGATTTATGAAAAATGGAATCGATTAGATTATGTCTTTGCAAACGCAGGTATTAATGGGACAGTTGCACCGATTGAAGATCTATCCCCGGAGGAATGGGATCAAACGATATCAACTAATTTAAAGAGTACTTTTTTAACGGTAAAGTACTCAATTCCTCATTTAAAAGTAAATGGAGGGAGTGTGGTTATAACAAGTTCTATTAACGGAAATCGTACGTTTAAAGGGTTTGGCATGTCAGCATATAGCTCTTCTAAAGCTGCTCAGGTAGCATTTGGTAAAATGGCCGCATTAGAACTTGCTAGATACCATATTCGAGTGAATATCATTTGCCCTGGAGCAATCGAAACCAATATCGGACAAAATACATTTCCTGAAAAAGAAAACTTAGAAAAGATAAAAATCCCGATTGAATATCCAGAAGGAGGTCAACCATTGGAGCATAAGGCCGGTGAACCTGAACAAGTTGCAGATTTGGTTCATTTTTTATTTTCTGATGCTTCAAACCATATAACAGGCACGAAGATATTTATTGATGGTGCAGAATCATTGTTATAAATGAAAGAAAAATATAATTGAGTAAAAATAAAACTAATGAGAATCTTCATTAGTTTTATTTTGTAGACAGAGTAAAATTTGCTAGCCTTTCAGACTGATTGCTAACGCTTGCGAATCAAGGCACGAAGCCTTGTGAGGAGCGGAGTTACCGGTGTTGGTAATGAGCACCGCAGCAAGGTGAGTAACGAAGAAAGCGAGCGTTTGTCAACAGTCTGAAACTAATGAGAATCTTCATTAATTTTATTTTAATATAGGGAAAACTTTATACATCCGGATTAATTCTAAGAATCTAACAGAAATATCAGAAGGCGAGAATAAAATAATTGACACATATCTTTAAGTAAAGGTAAAATGTGAGTATAGCATGAAAGTGCTTTCATTCAACCGTTTTAATCAAACTTCTTTTCATGAAAGATTTGTTTGTTACCTCTAAAAATGAAACCAGTTTCATTTTACTTTCCCCGAGAATTCTTCAGCTTTGGCTTTAGTATGTAATAGGAATAGGTTAGTTAATAAAAAAATTCAAAAATGAATGGAACCGGTTTCATCTAGTAGTTTATGTTTGGAAAGATTAGCCTATTATTATAGTGAATTATTAAAAGCAAATTTTAACCTAAATAGCAGTGTCTTAAAAAAGGAGTGTGGAGATATCCATGGCAACAACAAGTATGAACAAAAAAATGAATCCTAGTATTAGCTGGCTTACAGATCTTAATGTGTTTGCAGTAAATCGATTACCAGCACATTCAGATCACCTTTATTATGAAACTAAACAGGAGGCACAAGCTTCTCCTGCAATGAAATTAAGACATGATTTAAACGGAAGCTGGAAATTCCATTATTCTATAAATTCAAAAATGAGACCTGAACATTTTTATCAACAGAATTTCGATTGTATAGGATGGGATGATATTCAAGTACCTGGACATATTCAACTACAAGGATATGGACAGCCCCAATACGTGAATACGATGTATCCGTGGGACGGACACAATGATATCCGTCCGCCTGAAATTCCGCAGGATCATAATCCGGTTGGAAGCTATGTAAAGTACTTTCATGTTCCGGAAAATATGCAAAATAGACCGGTTTATATTTCTTTTCAAGGTGTTGAATCAGCTTTTTATGTTTGGCTTAATGGTGAATTTTTAGGCTACAGTGAAGACTCATTTACTCCTTCTGAGTTTGATCTCACACCTTATTTAATGGAAGGGGAAAATAAACTAGCTGTTGAGGTTTATCAACGAAGTACTGGAAGCTGGCTTGAGGATCAGGATTTCTGGAGATTTTCTGGAATTTTTCGGGATGTATATCTTTACACTGTTCCTGAGATCCATGTTTATGATTTACATGTTCGTGCAGAACTGGATTCTTCTTTTACGAAAGGAACAGTTCAAGCTGATATTACGTTTTTATCTTCAGTACCTGAAGGGGCAACAATTATAGCGAAATTATGTGATGAAGAAAAGAATGTTGTGGCATCAACAAACTGTCAAACTAGTGGTAAGAATCCATCATTTCTAATGGAGCTCGATAAACCACATTTATGGAATGCAGAAAATCCATATTTATATAGATTATTTATAGAAATCTATAATGAGTCTGGGGCACTGGTAGAGGTTATTCCTCAAAAAGTAGGCTTCAGAAGATTTGAATTAGTAAATAATATCATGTGTATCAATGGTGAGCGTATTGTGTTCAAAGGTGTGAATCGACATGAGTTTAATTGCCGAAGCGGTCGAACCATCTCAAAGGAAGATATGTTATGGGATATTAAGACACTAAAACAACATAATATTAACGCTGTTCGTACATCTCATTATCCAAATCAAAGCTATTGGTATGAACTGTGTGATGAATATGGTGTCTATGTAATCGATGAAATGAATCTCGAAACACATGGATCATGGCAAAAAATGGGTGCTATTGATCCTTCATGGAATATCCCGGGAAATAAACCAGAATGGCTGGACATTGTGATGGACAGAGCCATCTCTATGTATGAAAGAGATAAAAATCATCCTTCCATTCTCATTTGGTCATGTGGGAATGAATCATATGCCGGAGAAGTTATTTTAACTGTTTCAAAATACTTTAAGTCTGTCGATCCAAGTCGTCTTGTCCACTATGAAGGAGTTTTTCATAATCGGGCATATAATGAGACAAGTGATATGGAAAGTCGTATGTATGCAAAACCGGCAGATATTGAGAAATATTTGAATGATGATCCTGAAAAGCCATATATAAGTTGTGAGTATATGCATGCTATGGGGAATTCTCTTGGCGGTATGTATAAGTATACCGATCTTGAAGAGAAATATCCGATGTATCAAGGAGGCTTTATTTGGGACTTTATTGATCAATCTTTAATAAAGAAAGATCGTTACGGTCAAGAATTTTTAGCATATGGTGGAGATTTTGGTGATCGTCCTTCAGACTATGGTTTCTGCACAAATGGAATTGTATATGCAAATCGAGAGCTGTCTCCCAAAATGCAGGAAGTGAAATTTTTATACCAAAATATCAAACTAATTCCAAATAGAAATGGTGTTACAATTTATAATAATAATCTATTTATTGGTACAGAAGGCTATGAACTAGAGTACACGCTGTTACTGGAAGGTGAGGAAACTTTCAGAGGAGCAATTGATGTAGATGTTGCACCTCAGAGTAAGCAGCAAATTGATTTTGATTTACCAGAAGGTATTATAGAGTCAGAAGGTGAGTATTGTGTACAAACTTCAATGAAGTTAAAAGTGAATACCCTTTGGGCTAAGGCTGGATATGAAATTGCTTTTGGACAATTTATTTTCCATGAAGGCAAATTGATAAATGAAAAGATTGATCTACCAAAAGACAGCTTACGAGTTGTAAATGGAGATGTGAATATTGGTGTTCATGGCAAGGACTTTACGATCATGTTTTCGAAACAGGTTGGGAGCTTAACGTCTATTAAATATTCTGGGAAAGAAATGATTGAACAACCACCTTCACCTTTATTCTGGAGAGCGCAAACAGATAATGATAAAGGATATCAACAAAGCTTTCAATCCGGATGCTGGTTAACAGCCAGTATGGCAAGAAGATGTATTGGGGTTGAGCTTGAACAACAGTATGACAGGGTCAAGGTTGAATTTACCTATAACTTCTCTATCTCTGCTGATATTGAGGTAAAAATCGCTTATATCGTATTTTCTGATGGAAGTGTAAGAGTAAAATCTGTTTATACTGGAGCAGAAAATCTTCCACAAATGCCGATATATGCAATTTCCTTTAAAGTATCTGCAGATTACGACCAGGTTGAAATGTATGCAATGGGACCGGAAGAGAATTATTCAGACCGGGCTGAAGGAGCAAAACTTGGTATATATCAATCTCAAGTCATAAACAACACAGGATATGTTGTTCCACAGGAGTCTGGTAACAGGACAGGAGTACGTTGGGCAAAATTAACAAACCAAAATGGAAAAGGTATAAAAATTGCAGCGTCTACAGAGCCGTTAGAATGTACTTTCTCACCATATACTGCATTTGAACTTGAAAATGCTGCACATCATTATGAGCTTCCAAATGTTCACTATACAGTGGTAACAGTTGCCGGTAAGCAAATGGGTGTTGGCGGGGATGACAGCTGGGGGGCACCCGTACACGGCGAACATCTTATACAAGCAAACAAGGATATGGAGTTCGAGTTTATGATAAGTAGAATATAGAAAGAGCCTAGGCTCTTTCTATTTTTCTACTATTGCTAAAAGAATGGAGGGAAAATATGGATATAATGACGCAAGCTTCTATTATTAAGGGAGAGTGGGCAGATCCATTTATTTTAAAGGATGGAGAAGATTATTATTTATATCCCACCAAGGATAGTGATGGGTGGGTTTATGAAAAGTTTCACGTCTTTCACAGTACGAATTTGATTGATTGGGATGGTCCTCATTTAGCCCTTGATTTGAATAATGTTTCATGGGCTAATACAAAAGCATGGGCACCGGGAATTACGAAGTACAATGGTAAATACTATATGTACTTTTCTGCAGAAGCGCAAATTGGTGTCGCTGTTTCTGATTCTCCAATGGGCCCGTTTGTTGATATTCTTGATCAACCGTTACTTTCAAAGGGCGAATATGATTGTCAAAGTATTGATGCAGATATATTTATTGATGATGATAACCAACCATACCTGCTTTGGGGACAAGGAAAGTGTTGGATTGTACCTTTAGAGGATGACATGGTGACATTCAAAACAGAACCAATCTTGCTCTCGGATCAGCTTTATGAAAATTGTAGAAAAGATCCAAGGATATTTGATAGTGGTGTATATAATGAAGGACCTCATCTTCAGAAAGTGAACGGAAAGTATCTTCTAACATGGAGTAATTATGATACACGAGATCCAAGGTATCAAATTTGTTTTGCCACTAGTCAGCATATTTATGGTCCCTATGAGTATCCGGAAGATAATCGAGTGACACAGCCTTCAGATCAGTTTTTTGGAACCGGTCATGCTTCGATGACACATTATGAAAATGAGTGGTATTTGGTCTATCATAGATTAATTGACAAAGACCGAACACTCTTGCGGGAAACTTGTATAAGTAAAATAACATTTGAAGGTGAAAAGCCTGTTGTAGATGTTAATAAAACGATAAGTAATTATTAGTATATAGTCGTTACATTATCTTCAATTTGAAATTGATTGACAAGGAAAAATAAAGGGCTTATATTTGAAATGCAATCGGTTTCAAAAGTGGGGTAAAATAATGAATAAAAAAAATATTACGATTTATGATATTGCAAAAGAAGCGAATGTTTCACCAACAACTGTTTCTAGGGTATTAACGAATAATCCGCTTGTAAAGGAAAGTACCAGACAGAAGGTCCTTGCAAAAATGAAAGAACTGGATTTCTCACCTAATGAGGCAGCCAGAAGACTAACAAAGCCACAAGCAAATTTAATTGGATTTATATTGCCAGATATAACAAACCCATTCTTTTCGCAAATTTATATGGAAGTTGAGAAAAGAGCATTTCAAAAAGGGTATACAGTATTATTACGAAACTCAATGAGTAATAGTGAAGTTGAATCTACTTATCTACGTGAATTTACGGAAAGAAGAGCAGCTTGTATTGTCTTCATGGGAGGTCGTATTAATAAGACGAAGCCTTCAGAAGAAGAGATTCATGAAATGCAGGATGTGCTAAGTAAAGTTCCGATCATCATGATCAATGGTAAAATGAAGGGCGTTAAATCTGCCAATATTAGAACAAATGAAGAAGAAGGAATTCGCTCGATTGTTGAACATTTAGTTTCCCTGGGACATAAGAAAATTGCACTCCTAGGAGGAGTGAAAGGGATATCCTCATCTGATAATAAACTTTCGAGTTTTAAGCGTGTATTAAAAGAATATAACTTAGAATTTAATGAAGAATGGCAAATTTATTCAGATTTTTCTGTTGATGCTGGACGAAAAGCGATGAAGAAGCTGTTAGAACAAGAGACATTGCCTAGTGCAATTATAGGTATTAATGATCTCATTATCTACGGAGCTTTCAAGGAATGCAGAGATCAACAAATTCCGATTGAAACATTCTCTTTTGTTGGGTTTGACGATATTTACCCATCTGACATCGTACATCCCAGCTTAACAACAGTTAATCATAATTATGAGGTACTGGTAAATGAAGTGATGAGAACGATTGATAGTATTATTAATGGAAAAGGGATTGGAAAAGGGAAAATTATCAATACTCAGCTCATCATTCGAGAGTCATCGAAAGAATCTTAATTGAGCCAAAATAGAGAAATGAAAGTTGACCAATACCCAAGATTGATATAAGATAAATATATAGTTCAATAGTTTAACTATCAACACATCCTTTTTTAAGGGGAGTAGCTTTTACAGCAAAGTCGTCATTACGGAGTACTAAACTCTCGGCTTTGTTGGCAACAAAAATGTTGTTAGCGAGACCTTACCAATTTGGTATAGGTCTATTTGTATACATGAAACCGGCCTATACCAAGCGTATAGGCCAATTTCATTTTCAAAGGGAGGAATACAATTGAAGATATTTACAAATATACCCCGATACGTAGAAAGAGAAATAGAAGAAATTCAAAAATTAACACTACCTATTATAAAGAAAACGAGAAAATATTCGTTTTTAGCTATTCTCATAATCCCAATCTCTATATTGAATTTACTTAGTTTGGTTTTTTTCACCCCTTGGAGCCAAGAAATGTTCATTTCAACCCTTATATTTGCGATCGTAGGGGCGCTGGGATTTGCTTTTCAAAAAGAAGTCAGATATTCTGCAAAGGAAATTCATAAAGTTAGCATTGCATATATGAAGAAAAGAGTAGAAAAAAGCAGAGTGCTAGATCTTCATCGCCAACGTCATTATATTGAATTACTTAGTACACATCCTACTCGAACATTAAATACATTCCAGCAATTTTTGGAAGAGGAAAATAGAAAATTGCAGTAATGGATCTTTTCCGTGCCTTGAACAAATTAGCATCAGTTCCATTATTTGGACTGATGCAAGGTTATATCGAGTTATTCTTTTATTGAACGATTCCAGGCTCTAATAAATTTTAAATGCCAGGGTAAAGCAAAGAAAAAAATAACGGTGAAAACAGGGATAGAATAATAAGCATGCCAGATGTTTGAGGTCATAATCCCTGTTATTTCGGCTAATCACTCAAGAAAAAATGATAGAATGATAAAAAAAATCATCAATGCTTTTTTCTTTGATGCAGGTATATACAAGTTCAAAAAAATAATGGCATTACATGAAGGAATAATTCCGTATAACAATAATTCTGGTAGCCCATTGCGTTTTGTTCCAATATCAAATATGTCAGAAGGGCTGCAATTGTCATAGCCACCATCCAAACAAAATATCCAATCACACCAAATGTTAAGTAAAACCCTTGTTTAGAAAGCTTCATAGGGATAATGAAAATAATGGTAACAAGTAATATACTAAGAACAATTGGATACCATATACTTTTTGCCAAATCAAAATTTACATACTTAGTTTAACCCTCCTAGTTTATTTTTAAATAGTATTCTTTTTTTCTTTATCCAGGAGAGTATGTATTAATAATAAAGGTATCTCTTTTAATAATTGTATTTAAATACTAGGAACATTCAGCTCGGATATCTTAACCAACATAACCTCATAAATACTATCCTCTTTCTTAATTTCGCAATATCCACTATCGTAAATGTGGACGATTCTGTAAAGTTTTGATTCATAATAAACCACATCACCAATCTTCATTGTTAGCCCTCTTTCTCTGCAAATGATTATCCTATAATTGACATTAATAACATTGGAAAACGTTTCCTAACAAGTAGAAAAATATGGATATTCATTCATTGCTGGAAAGTAAAAAGAGTGCAAAGTTTTTATTTTATTTGAAGGGTTTCTATTGAAAACGTTTAACTAATAAATAGTACCAAAAGACTCTCAGATAATTTTAAGGGAAAACAAGATAATATGAGACGATGAATGAACCGAATGATTTCACTATAATAAGGTTAGTTCCATTGGAGGTTTTGAATGAGATGCTGTCAGCAAGCTATCGACAAAAATGGAATGGGGAGTACAGCTTTTCTTATCATTCTCATCAGGATTATGAAATTTATTTTTTCCATGGTGGAGAATGCAGATATTTAATTCATAACCAAATTTATGATTTGGAGCCTGGTGACATTCTTGTCATGGATGGATTAACATTACACAAACCACATGTTAATCCAACAAGGGAATATGTCCGGAGTGTGATTCAGTTTTCTCCTGTATGGATTAAAGGTCTCCTTACGGAAATGGGCAGTATGTATTTACTTGATACCTTTCAAACGCTGCATAATTGTCTAATCCGGACAAATGAAAATGAGGAATCAAAGGAATTAGAGAGAGTTTTTGGCCGTCTGGCTACATTACGTAAAATAGCTAAAAAACCTACGTTGCAAGATGAGACTGAGATGAAAATACTATTACTTTATGCATTAAATATTGTGCATAGGCTTGGCCAAATGAATTCGATTAAAATTCCTGATCAAAAAGAAGATAAAACCCTGCACGCTGAAAACATTGCAAGCTATCTTCAACAGCATTTTATGGGAAAGGTGACCTTACAGAGTGTTGCAGAGAATTTAAATTTAAGCAGATCTTATGTCTCTAAAGTTTTTAAAATGATGACAGGTTATACGGTGATGGAATTTGTGATGGAATGCAGACTTACACAAGCAAAGTATTTACTTGAAATGGAACCGCTTAAACCGATGAAGGATGTT
>Ga0182742_1005591_pt1 | contig 10510 bp, 8 predicted proteins | sample eDN5th37CBELigMG_FD_128880 | JGI IMG/M metagenome (GOLD analysis project Ga0182742, IMG submission 128880) | Enriched Miracle-Growth compost microbial communities from Emeryville, California, USA - eDNA 5th pass 37_C BE-Lig MG (version 2)... ... | reverse complement strand
GGCCTGCGCTACCTGACGGGAGAACCGGGCCGCCCCCCTGTGCGCGCCGGCCTTTCCCTGGGCGATACCATCGCCGGCCTGCATGGCGCCCTGGGCGTGCTGCTGGCCCTGTACGAGCGGGATGCCCGCGGCGGCGAGGGCCAGATGATCGACGCGGCCCTCTATGAGAGCGTGTTCAACCTGACGGAAAGCCTGCTGCCGGAATACTCGGTGTTCGGCGCCGTGCGCGAGCCTGCCGGGGCCTCGCTGCCGGGCATTGCGCCGTCCAGCGCCTACCCGTGTGCAGGTGGCGAATACGTCATCATCGCCGGCAACGGCGACGGCATCTTCGTGCGCCTGATGACGCGCATCGGACGCAGCGACCTGGCCCGGGACCCGGCCCTGGCGCATAACGACGGGCGCGTGGCCCGCACGCGCGAGATCGACGCCGCCATCGCCGCCTGGACGCAGGCGCACGACATCGACTCGGTGCTGGCCGCCATGCGCGAGGCCGAAGTGCCCTGCGGCAAGATCTATTCGGTGCGGGACATCGCCCAGGATGCCCATTACCGCGAGCGCGAGGCCATCGTCTCGGTCACCTCCGCACGCGGCCTGACGGTGGAGATGCCCGGCGTCGTGCCCCGGCTGTCCGACAAGCCCGGCGCCGTCCATCACCGGGCACCCCTGCTGGGCGAGCATACCGACGCCGTCCTGCAGCAGGCAGGCCTGGATGCCGACACCATCGCCAGGCTCCGGGCAGCCGGGGTCATCGGCTGAGCCAGCCTGTCATGTCCCGCCGCCTGATCGCCCACCTCGACATGGACGCCTTCTACGCGTCGGTCGAACTCCTGCGCTATCCCGAACTGCGTGGCAAGCCCGTGGTGATAGGCGGACGACGGCGCACCATCGCGGATGAGGACAGATCCCGGCCGCCCGCGCTGCTGCGCGACTATGTCGGGCGCGGCGTGGCCACCACGGCCACCTACGAGGCCCGTGCGCTGGGCGTGCATTCGGCCATGGGACTGATGAAGGCGGCCTCGCTGGCGCCCCAGGCGATTCTGCTGCCCGCCGACTTCGACGAATACCGACGGCTGTCGCGGCTGTTCAAGGAAGCGGTGGCCGAGGTGGCTCCGTTGATCGAGGATAGGGGCATCGACGAGATCTACATCGACCTGACCGATGTCCCCGGCGCACAGGATGCGACGCCGGACGACCCGCTGGCCGGGGCACGCGCCCTGGCGCATCGCCTGCGACAACGGGTCCGGGACGCCACGGCGCTCAGTTGCTCCATCGGCGTCACGCCCAACAAGCTGTTGTCCAAGCTGTGCTCGGACCTGGAAAAGCCCGGGGGAGTAACGGTGATCGATCATGGCGATGTGCCTGTCCGCATCTGGCCCCTGCCCGCCAAGCGCATCAATGGAATCGGTCCGAAGGCCGCAGCAAAACTGGAAGCCCTGGGCATTGCCACCATCGGCGAGCTGGCCGCTGCAAGCCCGGAGTGGCTGATCGAGCATTTCGGCAGGAGCACGGGCGCCTGGATGCATGACGCGGCGCATGGTCGCGACGACCGCCCCGTGGTCACCTACCGCGACCCGAAATCCATCAGCCGCGAGACGACCTTCGAGCGGGATCTGCACGTTCGCCAGGATCGCGATGCGCTGAGCGCCATATTCTCGAACCTGTGCGAAAAGGTCGCCCATGACCTGGCTCGAAAGAACGTCGCGGGAAGGACCATCGGCGTGAAACTCCGCTTCGACGACTTCCGCACCGTGACGCGCGACATTACCCTGCCCGACTACACGGCCGATGCACGCGTGATCCGCCGGGCAGCCGGCCAATGCCTGAAACGCGTGGAACTGAACCGCCGCATCCGCCTGCTGGGCGTGCGGGTAGGCACGCTGCTGGATGCCGGCGTGGCGCCAGCCAGGGCGCAGCACGAGCAGGCTGCGCCCTCTTCCATGCAGGCTTCCGCCCAATTGTCGCTCTTCGACGACTGACGCAGGCGGTTCGCAGAGGCGCAGAGAATAAATATCCGCCTTTTGCAACAAATGACATTCGGACCCTAAAACCGTCCACGCTTCAGCCGTAATACACGACACATGCGGCGCATGCGACCCGCCATGCGCTGCAACCATGGTCGAAACCGCCTGGCAAGACTGCAATATCGGCTGCCCGGTCCAGCCTGCGCCCTGATCCGACTCTCTCGATAACGCTCTCATACCGGACGTCCAGACGATTCGAACACTTCGCCTTCGTCAACCAAGTTGCGAACGCAAGCATCCAGGGATTTTCGCTGCAGGCGCCTGTTGATAGCGGTCTTTGGACCTGCCTTTTGCGACTTTCCTGAAACCTACGCGCTCCAGTAATGACCCCTTCCGATCTCATGCAAGCGTCCGCCCCTCCCACGCAGGGCAGCGGCATCCGAAGACTGACCCCCCTCCTGAAGGGCCCTTCCGCAAAGCCGCAGAAAGGATTCTCGCGCGGCTGGATGGCAGGCGCGCTTCCGACCGCCCTGGCGGCCGTGACCGGCGCCTGCCTGGCCTTTGCCCCGGGAGACGAGCGCCTCGCCTATGGGCTGGCTGCGGCAGCGGCCGGGCTGGTCTCGGTGGCATGGGCCGCACTCGTGCACCGCAGGAACAGCACTGAGGCGACGCACACGGCCGCCGGCGATGCAGAACTGGAGCAGCTCTGCTCGCAGGTGCTGCCGATCTGGGTCAAGCAGGTGGAGACGGGCCGGGCGCAGACCGAAGAGGCAGTCATTTCGCTTACCGGCCGCTTTGCCGACCTGAGCCAGCGGCTGCAGACGGCAGTCGACATGTCCACGGCCGTCGCGGTCAGCGACGACGCCAGTGGCCGGGACATGGTCGGCCTGCTTGGCGCCAGCCATCAGGATCTGGGCGAGATCGGCACGTCGCTCAAGTCCACCGTCCAGACCATGATCACGATGAAGGAACAGATCGTGACCCTGTCCCAATTCACCGACGAACTCAAGGGCATGGCAGCCGACGTATCGAGCATAGCCGCGCAAACCAACCTGCTGGCGGTGAACGCGGCCATCGAAGCGGCCCGTGCAGGAGAGGTAGGACGGGGCTTTGCCGTCGTGGCCGCCGAGGTGCGCAAGCTCTCCAGCCTCTCGGCCGACACCGCACGCCAGATCGCAACGAAGGTGGACGCATTCAATACCTCCATTTCGCAGGTCCTGGAGCGCACCGACCGCGACGCACGGCAGGAATCCAGCGTTGCCGAGAACGCCGAACGCACCATTGCGCGCGTGCTCGACGGCTTCGAAGCCGCGGCTCGCAGCCTGTCGCAGTCCAGCGACATCCTGCGATCGGAAAGCCAGGGTATCCGCGGCGAAATCGACGATGTCCTGGTCTCCCTGCAATTCCAGGACCGGGTCTCCCAGATACTCACGCACGTCTGCAGCGACCTCGACAGGCTGCATCTCCACCTGCAACAGCGACGCCGCTTGGCGGCCGACGGGCAGCCCCTGCCTGCTCTCGATACCGATGCCTGGCTGGCGCAACTGGTCAATACCTACACGACCACTGAACAGCGCAGCAATCACTCGGGCAAAAAGGCCGATGCCAGCCAGGCGTCCGAAATCACCTTCTTCTAGGAAGCCAGCATGAAAAAAACCATCCTGATCGTGGATGACTCCGCCTCGTTGCGCCAGGTCGTCAGCATTGCGCTGAAGGGGGCCGGCTATGAAGTCATCGAAGCCAGCGACGGCAAGGTCGCCCTGTCGAAACTGAACGGCGCGAAGATCAACCTGGTCATCAGCGACGTCAACATGCCCAATATGGACGGCATCACCTTCGTCAGGGAGATGAAGAAGCTGCCGGCCTACCGCTTCACGCCGGTCATCATGCTGACCACTGAGTCCCAGGACGAGAAAAAACGCGAAGGCCAGGCGGCCGGGGCAAAGGCCTGGGTCGTCAAGCCGTTCCAGCCTGCACAGATGCTGGCCGCCGTCGCCAAGCTCGTCATGCCGTGAAGTATTACCCATGATCACAGGCCAAACCACGGATGGCGCCTACATGGCGAAAGCCACCGGCGACCTCACCATCTACACCGCAGCCGAGTGTCTTGCCCAACTGCGCCACATGACCGACGCAGCCGTGGACATCGTGCTGGATCTGTCGGAGGTGGGCGAAATCGACACCGCCGGCGTCCAGCTCCTCATCCAGGCCCGCCGCACATGCGACGCCCAGGGCAAGTCCTTGCAATGGGCGTCGCCCAGTCCGGCCGTGCAGGAAATCGTGCAGGTTCTCCGGTTGCACGAGCTGCTGGGCATGCCCGGCGGCGAGCAGGCGTCCACCCCCATGCCGGTTGAAGCGCCATGAGCATGGAACTCGCACTGCAGACCTACATCGCCGAGAGCCGGAGCCTGCTGCATGAAATGGAGGAGGCCCTGCTGAGCCTTGAGCGCTCGCCGACCGACGAACAGCTGATCGGTGCGCTCTTTCGCGCCGCGCATACCATCAAGGGTTCTGCCGGCCTCTTCGGCCTGGACACCGTCGTCGCCTTCACCCATGTCGTGGAGAACGTCCTGGACCGCCTGCGTGAAGGCGAGATTTCGACTGGCAAGCCGCTGATCGGCGTCATGCTCGCGTGCGCCGACCATATGGCGGCGCTGATCGACAGTGTGGCCGAGGCCGGCCAGGAACTCGACGCCGCGCAGGTCGAGCAAGGCGAACGCCTGCTGCGGGACCTGCAACCCTTTCTGGCCATACCTTCCTCCGAGGCAACCGGCACGACCGATACGCAGGCCGATGCTCCTGGTGTCCATACGGGCGCCATGCCCTCCGACGACGCCAGCGACTGGAAACTGTCCATACAATTCAGCGAAGACGTTTTTCGCAACGGCATGGACCCGGCATCCTTCATCCGCTACCTGGGTTCCATCGGCCGGATACGCGATATCCGCGTGAATGCCACGCGCATGCCCGACATCGAGCGCATGGATGCGGAATCGTGCTACCTGGGTTTCGACATGATCGTCTCGGGCATTGCCGAGAGGAAGACGATCGAGGACGTATTCGAGTTCGTGCGCGACGACTGCGAGCTGCGGATCGAGCCCGCATGCCAGCCTGCCCCGTCCCGGTCCGCTCCCGCAACGCCCGAGCTCCTCAAGCCTGTCGCGCCGGACGCGAACCCTCCTGTCCTGACTGATACCGATGCGAAACCGGGGCCGGAAGCTGCCGGCCCGGCATCGCCGGACCCCCGTCCGAAGCCGGCGTTGTCCAGGCCTGCGCGCTTCATCCGGGTCAACGCGGAAAAGCTCGACCAGCTCATCAACCTGGTCGGCGAGCTCGTCATCGCAGGCGCGTCCGGTGCGCTGCTTGCGCAGCGGTCGGGCAACAGCGACCTGCAGGAAGCGAACGCCGTCATCAACGGCTATATCGAGCAGCTGCGCGAAGGCACCCTGGGCCTGCGCATGGTCGAGATCGGCGAGACCTTCAAGCGCTTCCAGCGTGTCGTGCGCGACGTCAGCCAGGAACTGGGCAAGGACATCGCGCTGGAGATCCGTGGCGCCGACACGGAGCTCGACAAGACCGTCGTGGAGCAGATCGGCGACCCCCTGACCCATCTCGTGCGCAATGCCATCGACCACGGCATCGAATCCGAGGCCATCCGCCTCGCGCGCGGCAAACCGGCCCAGGGCGTCGTGCGCCTGAACGCCTACCACGACTCGGGCAGCATCGTGATCGAGGTCAGCGACGATGGCGGCGGCCTGAGCCTGGAGAAAATCCGTGCCAAGGCCATCGAGCGCGGTGTCATCAAGGCCACGGATGCGCTGTCCGAGCGCGAGACCTTCAACCTGGTCTTCGAGCCGGGCTTCTCCACGGCGGACGCCATCACCAATCTTTCCGGGCGCGGCGTCGGCATGGACGTGGTGCGCCGGAACATCGAGGCCTTGCGCGGCAGCGTCGACATCGACAGCCAGGAAGGCGCGGGCACGACCGTGCGCGTACGCCTGCCGCTGACGCTTGCCATCATCGACGGCTTCCTGGTGGGCGTAGGGGGCTCGTCCTATGTCGTGCCGCTGGACGCCGTGCTGGAATGCATGGAGCTCTCGGCGGAGGACGCACGGGCCAGCGCGGAGCGAAGCTACTTCAACCTGCGTGGCGAGGTGCTGCCCTTCATGCGCCTGCGCGACCAGTTCGGCATAGCCGGCACGCCAGGACGCCGCGAGAACGTCATTGTCCTGCAATGCGGCGAGCAGAAGGCCGGACTGGTGGTCGATGAACTGCTGGGCGAGTTCCAGACCGTCATCAAGCCGCTGGGCAGGATCTTTTCCAACGTGAAGGGCGTAACCGGATCGACCATCCTGGGCAGCGGCGAGGTCGCCCTCATCCTGGACGTCCCTTCACTCCTGTCGCTTGCCATCGAAGGCGAGCGCACGCACGACATCCCACACCACACCGCCGTTCGCGCCTAACCGCGCTCCGGCATCACCCTTTCAGTCAGTAGATATGTTCAAGAACATGAAGATCGGTACGCGCCTGGGCCTGGGCTTTGGCCTGGTAACCCTGGTATTGGTGGGCATCGCCTACGTCGGCCTGAGCCGCCTGGATATGCTCAATGACCGGATAGAGGACATCACGCAGAACCGCTATGCCAAGACGGTGCTGGGCAACAACATCGTGGATGCCGTCAACGTTCAGGCACGCTCCATCCGCAACATCCTGCTGGTCGCCGGGAACGATGAACTGGTCCGCCAGGAGTACCAGAGACTGGTGGCGGAACGCGAGAAAATCACGCAAAACCTCGAGATACTGCAAAAGACCATCGATACGCCGGAGGGCGAAGCCATACTCCAACGTATTGTCAGCACGCGCGCGCCTTACGTAGCATCCATCTCGCGCATCTACGAACTGGCGTCAAGCGGCAGGAACGACGAGGCGGTTGCGCTCCTGCTGACTGAGACCCGGGCACTTCAGGCCACGTTCTTTGCGGCCGCAGGGGAGATCGTTTCCTTCCAGGGCAGGCTGATGGATGAAACGGCAGCCCAATCGAAGCGGGATTTCGACGAAGCGCGAACGCTGGTGCTGACCCTGGCAGGCCTGGCCGTGCTGCTTGCCATCCTGATCGCGTTCGTCGCCACCCGCAGCGTGACACGCCCCATCGCCCGGGCTGTCGCCGTAGCGAACAGTGTCGCCGCCGGCGACCTCACCATGCAGGTCGAGGTCAGCTCTCGCGACGAGACCGGCCAGCTGCTGTCGGCACTGCGTGATACGGTGCAGAAGCTGAGCCATGTGATCGGCGACGTGCGCGGCACTGCAGACACCTTGTCCAGCGCGTCGGAAGAAGTCAGCGCCACCGCACAATCCATGTCGCAGGCGACCAACGAGCAGGCGGCCAGCGTGGAGGAAACGTCCGCCACGCTGGAGCAGTCGACCGCCTCGATCGACCAGAACACAGAGAATGCGCGGGTCACCGACGGCATCGCGTCCAAGGCTGCGCGCGATGCGGCCGAAGGCGGCCAGGCCGTCGAACAGACGGTGGCCGCGATGAAGAGCATTGCCGCCAAGATCAGCATCATCGACGACATTGCCTACCAGACCAACCTGCTCGCCCTGAACGCCGCCATCGAAGCGGCACGCGCCGGCGAGCATGGCAAGGGCTTTGCCGTGGTGGCCGCAGAGGTCCGCAAGCTGGCCGAGCGCAGCCAGGTCGCGGCGCAGGAAATCGGCGAAGTCGCCTCCAGCAGCGTGGGATTGGCCGAGCAGGCAGGCTCGCTCCTCAAGGAGATCGTTCCTTCGATCACCAAGACGTCCGAACTGGTGCAGGAAATCGCCGCAGCCAGCCAGGAGCAATCCGAGGGCATCGGCCAGATCAACACGGCCATGTCGCAGCTGAACCAGATCACGCAGCAGAACGCCTCGGCTTCGGAAGAGCTGGCCTCGACCGCCGAAGAACTCAGCAGCCAGGCGCAACAGCTGCAGCACACCGTGGCATTTTTCAAGACCAACGCCGTGCACTCCAGCACCTCCCAGACTGCAGCCCGCGCCTCGACGAACGCGACCAAAGCGGCGAATGCGAGCAAAGCGCGCGCAAAACCCGCCAGCAGCGAAGACGACGGCGTCGATGCATCCGAGTTCGTGAGTTTCTGAGGAGCCCGAGATGCGTGAAACCGACAAGCCCGTGCGACAGGCTTCGGGCGGCAATGCCGCCGATACGCAGGAGCGCCAGCAATACCTCACCTTCCTGCTGGGCGGCGAGGTGTTTGCCATCGGCATCCTGGTGATCAAGGAAATCATCGAATACGGCAACGTGACCGTCGTCCCGATGATGCCGGGCTTCGTGCGTGGCGTCATCAACCTGCGCGGCTCGGTAGTCCCCGTGATCGACCTGGCAGCCCGCTTCGGGCGCAAGCCCGTGCAACAGACCCGCCGCACCTGCATCGTCATCATCGAGGTCGAGGCCGATGGCGAGCGCCAGGATGTCGGTGTCGTGGTGGATGCCGTCAATGCCGTCATGGAGATCGCCCGCGACCAGATCGAGCCTGCCCCCGCCTTCGGCGCCCGCATCCGTTCGGATTTCATCCAGGGCATGGGCAAGGTGGAAGACAGGTTCGTCATCATCCTGAACGCCAACAAGGTCCTGTCGCTGGACGATCTTGCACAGCTCAAGGCGGGCAACCCTTCGCGCGAAGACGACTCCGCTGCCGTAGAAGCATACTGACATGCCCGGGACGCAGCGTGCATGGTCCATCACGGACCAGGAATTCAAGCATTTCCAGGACATGCTGCTGCGCATGACCGGCATCAGCCTCGCATCCACCAAGCGGGCGCTGATCTGCTCGCGGCTCGCAAAGCGCCTGCAGCACTGGCAACTCCACTCGTACAGCGAATACCTGGCGCTGCTGAAAAGCGGCAGCCACCCAGGGGAACTGCAGCTTGCCATCGACCTGCTGACGACCAACGAGACCTACTTCTTCCGGGAGCCCAGGCATTTCGACTTCGTGCGCACCCAGGTGCTGCCGCAATACCGGAACGGAAGGGTATTGCGCACCTGGAGCGCGGCCTGCTCGTCCGGGCAGGAAGCCTACAGCCTGGCCATGCTGTTCGCTGATGTACTGGGCCTGGAAACCGGCAATTGGGAAATACTGGCCTCGGACATCAGCCTGCGCATGCTGCAGCGCGCCAAGACGGGACACTATCACCTGGATCGCACGCATCATATCCCGGCCAGCTATCTGTCCCGTTTCTGCCTGAAAGGGGTGCAATCGCAGGCGGGCACCTTCCTGGTCAAGCCCGCGCTGCGCGCCCGGGTGCGGCTGCGCCAGATCAACCTGAACGAACCCTTGCCCGGCATCGGGGAATTCGACCTCATTTTCCTGCGCAACGTACTCATCTACTTCAGCGCGGAAACCAAGCAGCAGGTGGTAAGCCGGCTGCTGGGTGCCCTGCGCCCGGGTGGCCACCTGATCGTCGGCCATTCTGAAAGCCTCAACGGCGTCGTCGACGGACTCGAGTCCGTCATGCCGTCAATCTACAGAAAGCCCTTGGCAAGGGCCCGGCAGTCATCATGACAAACAACATCAACGTGCTGATCGTCGACGACTCCGCTGTCGTGCGACAGGTCATGACCGCACTGCTCGACAAGGAACCCGACATCACGGTGATCGGCGCGGCAGCCGATCCCATCTTCGCCATGCAGCGCATGAAGAAGGCATGGCCCGACGTCATCGTGATGGATGTCGAGATGCCCCGCATGGACGGGCTCACCTTCCTGAAGAAAATTATGGCCGAGCGGCCGACGCCGGTGGTGATCTGCTCGTCGCTGACGCAGAGGGGCGCCGAGACATCGGTGGCGGCGCTGGCCGCCGGCGCCATGGGCATCGTCGCCAAACCCGGCAGCGGCGTAAAGCAGTTCCTGATGGAAGACGCCGCATCCGAACTGGCGGCGGCCGTGCGCGCCGCCGCCATGGGCAATGCACGCAAGATGCGCGGCGCCCTTGCCCGCCCGCGCGCCAGTCGGCCCATGACGACTGCGTCGACCGCTGCGCAGGCCGTGCTGGCGACGTCGCCGCCCCTGGTGCCGCACGCCACCGAGAGTATCGTCGCCGTAGGAACCTCAACCGGCGGCACCCAGGCGCTGGAACACCTGCTGGGCAGCCTGCCCCGCATGTCGCCCGGCATCGTCATCGTCCAGCACATGCCGGAAAAATTCACCGCCTCCTTTGCCAGGCGGCTGAACGACCTGTGCGACATCGACGTCAGGGAAGCCAGCCATGGCGACCGCGTGCGCCCCGGCCTGGCCCTCATCGCGCCCGGCGGCCGGCACATGGTGCTCAAGCGGCAGGCGGCTCACTACCACGTCGAGGTGCTGGACGGGCCGCTCATCAACCGGCACCGGCCCTCGGTGGACGTGCTGTTCCGGTCCGTGGCGCATTGTGCCGCCAGGAATGCGCTCGGCATCATCATGACGGGCATGGGCGACGACGGGGCACGGGGCCTGAAAACCATGCATGACGCCGGTGCGCGCACGCTCGCCCAGGACGAGGCCAGCTGCGTCGTCT
>Ga0182742_1005590_pt1 | contig 10510 bp, 8 predicted proteins | sample eDN5th37CBELigMG_FD_128880 | JGI IMG/M metagenome (GOLD analysis project Ga0182742, IMG submission 128880) | Enriched Miracle-Growth compost microbial communities from Emeryville, California, USA - eDNA 5th pass 37_C BE-Lig MG (version 2)... ... | reverse complement strand
TTATATGGCAAACGGAAACAACGAAACGCGATAAAACGCGCAAAAGAAAAAGGTGTAGAGTATTACACTCCACACCGAATCCAAAAGATGCAAAATGCCTGGAACGCATCCTCTTGATAACACATTGTAACATATGGGTAAGCCGTATGCCTTAATAGGGCACGTATTGTTTGATAAGGGGGAAGCCATGATAGTGGTTTCCCTACTTTATTGTTTGGCTCTTTTCCCAAACTTTGTTGCTTTTGAAGATAAAAAAACTATTAAATGAGCTATTTCAAATTGAAAAATTCCCCTCATTTATGAGAAAAGAGCTTGCAACCTTTTTTAAAAAGTACAAAATGGCTTTATCAACGTTAAAATCGGCTTTTGGATTTTAACAACAATCTTTCGAAAACAGCCTTTTGTTTTAAGGTTAATAATATAAATACAGACTCTAGTTTCTAATCAGTTTTTGGATTCCCATATGTAAAATGAACCCCATCATACTCCACACGTTCAATATAACACTCACTAGTAATAAAAATGATTTCAGCAATGGTGGTAATTCAGCAGTTGAGGCAATTGTTAGAGTGCTACAACCGATTAGGAACATAACGGATAACAAAGGTAAGTTCTTTACCAATTCAAGCCACCTCCTTTTATCCTTATTATACCAAAAATATATCGTTTTTGATTTTTTTTGAAGGATCATTACTTAATTTTATGATGAAAACGAATTGTTTGGATTCATTTATTAATCGTTCACAACAAAGTGACAGTACTTTTTTTTAGTGTGCAAAATTATTTAGTCGTATCGATTTAATGATTTAATCCATGCATATGGAAACAGCCCTTTATTTTTGGACCAGAATCAGCTTTCAAAATAAAACAGAGGGAGAATTAAGAAAAGAAAGCTAAAAGGCATTATACAATAGAGGTCCCTATTCAATAAACAAGTACTTTCCTAAAACAAAGTTCTGTCAGGTGTATGAGTATTAAGCGTAACTGGAGCGAAGAAGCCTAGTTCAAAAATGAGGAGATACTCACAAAGAATCACAAGAAACCTCCATTGCAACCAGACTATGGTTGATCGCTTTTTCATTCTACATTGACCGGCTATTGAGGAAATAGGAATTCATATGGTACCATAATTTTGAATTTTAAAAATTGCTTAACAGACCGGTGAGGTAAAGAGGCAAAATGGAATAGTGATTCACCAGAAGGTATTTTATATTGAATTCTTTTCATTTTTCAACGAATGTATACTTCATGTGTTGTTTACTCTTATCTTAGTTCTGCAGCGTATAAGGAGAAAATTGTCATGAGACAAATCTATAAAAACGGAAGTATCTATACTTTTAACGCAAGAAAACCAATTGTTCAAGCGGTTGTGATTGAAAACGGTCGTTTTATTGATATGGGCTCTACAGAGGATATGATTCTCCAGTGGGGACATTCAGCAACCATCATTGATTTAGAAGGAAAAACCGTGACACCAGGGTTAATCGATAGCCATCTTCATCTATCGATTATTGCGGATGGTTTTACAAGATTAGACTTAACAGGTACAACCTCCAAGCATGATATGCTGGATAAAATTCAAGTAAGAGCAAGCCAGCTTCAACCAGGTCAGTGGCTTCTTGGGATTGGTTGGGATGAGAACTTGTTTACAGATGGAACCATCCCGACAATTGGTGAGCTTGATTATGTTTCCCCTGCAAATCCACTGATGCTCACAAGAGTTTGCCAACATGCGGCTGTCGTGAATAGTAAAGCGTTGGAAGTAAGTCAGTATCACTCATCTATTTCCGTTCCTGAAGGAGGAATTGTTGTTTTAGATGAAACAACAAAAAAGCCAACAGGTTTATTACTCGAATCAGCGATGAATTTGGTGAAACAGCATATTCCAGCACATACTCATGAAACTTGGAAAGATGTAATCCGTAAAACGATGCATTTGGCCTTGTCTAAGGGGTTAACAAGTGTACATACAAACGATCCTCTCTATATGGGAGGCCTCACGAAAACGTGGAAAGTGTTCGATGAACTTTTAAACGACGAACAGATTGGTTTACGTAGCAACTTGTTAATCAATCATGAATTTTTACATGATTTAAAAGAAGCTGGAATGTATACAGGTTATGGCAATCACACGTTGCAGATTGGGGCGGTTAAATTATTTGCAGATGGAGCGTTTGGCAGAAGAACGGCGCTTTTATCAGAACCGTATCACGATGACCCGACAAACTATGGTGAAGCGATGTATGATCAAGAGCAGTTATATGACATTGTCAGACGTGCTCGCGAGTTGGACATGCCTATTGCGGTTCATACGATTGGGGACCAATCCGTAAAAAATATTCTTGATGTTCTCGACCGATTTGCGCCAGTAGCATACCGTGATCGGATCATTCACACCCAAGTGTTGAATGAAGAGTTGATCAGCCGGCTCGTACACCCAAATCGTATTGCCGATATTCAGCCGCGCTTTTTAGCGAGTGATTTTCCGTGGGTGGAAGAGCGTTTGGGGAAAGAGCGAATGAAGCTTTCTTACGCATGGAAATCGTTGATGGATGCGGGTGTGATTTGTGCGGGTGGTTCGGACGCTCCGATTGAACCCGTTAATCCACTGCTAGGCATTCACGCTGCTGTGACACGTAAAAAGCCAGGAGAAATGCATGATGGTTATTATCCAGAGCAGAAACTTTCAATGCAGCAAGCTTTTCGTTTATTTACGGAGCTAGGCGCCTATCCAACAAATGAAGAAACCATTAAAGGGACGATTGCTCGTGGGAAATTAGCGGATATGACCGTTTACTCGACGAACCCATTTGAAATGGAAGATGCAGATGAGCTTTTAACAACCGATATTATCATGACGATTATCGGCGGAGAAATTAAATATCGGATACAGTAAGGGAGAGTACAAAAAACGTTTTTATGGTATTCTAAAAAATCCTTCCTTTGAAAGGAATTCCGTTTGTATTGATTTCCTATAACCTGTAGCCTGTCCAAGTTTTGGATGGGCTTTTTTGCTAGGTGTTATCGCATAGAAAGCTTTTATTTAGCCATCATAATGAGAGAAATGCGATGAGGAGGGAAAGGTAAATGAAGAAAAGCTGGGTAATGCTAGGATCTGTCGTTTTGGGCATGAGCCTTGTCGGTTGTGGAACTGCGAATGATAACGCCACAGAAGGCAATCAAAATGGCAATCAACAAGTTCAATCGAATCAAGGAGCGAGAATTTTAAACAATGATCAGCAAGATCGCATGCCGACGATTGCCGATCGCGCGGAAAAAAAGGTTGAGGAAATGGAAGAAATTGAAGACGCTCATGTTTTCATCTATAAAAATAATGCCTATGTTTCCGTTAAATTTGCAGACGACCAAAATCAGGGGGCTCGTGATCGAAATAACGGAGACAATGCGGGAAATGCAAACAATGTTGATGAAAATGGCAACGCGATTGTCAATGATGCTCTCGATGGAAACGGCAGAACCATCATGGATAATGGGACTGTGAAGCCTAATCGTGAGAATGGCAGCGACGGCGTTATTGACGGAAAAGGCGACGCTGGAAATGGCAAAGGTACAAACAACCAGTTAGGAACTGATCAAAATACACGTGGGAACGCTGATGGCAGTACGAAGGATAAAGCAAACAACAGAATCATGAACGACGGAGAGGGAGGCACTGCAGATAATCAAAATCAATCTGGTGAGCTTGCTCAAGGACGCAATAACTACAAGCCTGTGTCAAATAAGTTTGAACAAAAAATCGCAGATCAGGTTCGCCAAGCAAATAATAAAATTCATGACGTTTATGTTAGCTTAAGCCCGAACTCCTATACAACCATGGGCGAATATGCGGATGATATCCGAAATAACCGAAACCAAGATGGATTTTTTGAAGGTTTTAACGAGATGATTAATGATCTATTTCCAAGAAGAAATGGTTAACAACTAATGATAATAGCGCTGAAACGACTCGTATAGCCGGGTCGTTTTTTTACGTTCGCGAAAATTCTGGTTAATAAAACTCAACAACGATTGGAACAGCATTAGCCTTAATTAAGTGGTAGTTAGGAAATTTTACCCCTCCTTTTTTAAAAAATTAATCACCTGAAGGCTACAATGATAGTCTTTTATATCCATTCACTTTACGTGGTTTCTTCTATATCATAAAAATCATCACGAATTCAATCACCACAAGCCAGAAAGGGAGGAGCACGGTGTGAACACTGACGAAGCCTACGAGTTGTTGAAAAATGCAGGTGTTGAAGATGAGACAAGTATTCAAACGGTAAGGCGTTGGTTACTTGAACGGAAAATACGCTACGAAGGTACATATCGGAAAAATTCTCGCTATGTATTGGATGATACCGATCAGGCTTTTAATCTATTAAAAGATGCTGGGGTTGCTCCAGATGTGGCCATGCAAATTGTGAAACGGTGGTTACGTGAAGGGAAGATTGAACATGTGGGTGAGGGAAATCATAAACATCATTATCCTTCCAACGAGCCCCATTCGAGAGTGTCTGTCCAAGTTTCCAGTCAAGAAAAAACGATTCGACAATTAAAGTCTAAAATTAATGGCCTAGAAGATCATATAACTGGAGTAGAAGCACTCCACAATTCATCCATTAACAGGATGAATCAAAAAATAGATCAACTGAAAAATAAAATTGTCGAGTTAGAAAAAGAGAAACAAGAGTTGCAAAGTGAAGCAAATAGTTTATTAAAAGAGAATTTAAACTTACGGAAAGAATTGTTCAAGCTAAAAGAAGACCAATTGGGAGGAAGAAAACGGGAGCCGAATAAAACCGAAAAAATACATACTCCTCCACCTAGAGTGAATGATTACCGTGAGAAATTAGGACTTTCACGATCGGCTAACGCTAAAGAAATACTCGCTGGATATAAGAAACTATTAAAACTCACTCACCCAGACCAAGGTGGCAACGCAACGGCCTTTCATTACATTAAAAGAGACTATGACCAGTTTAGAAACAGCTTAAAATAATCAGCACTTACATAAGTGATTAGAGAAAAAATGTAGGCCCGTAGTGAACCGACTTACGGGCATTTTTAGTTGGGGAAGATTGCTATGGTAAAGGAGAGGCTTTTTCAAGCTCCGGGAGAAGATTCAATTACTCTTTAATGTAGGCTCTCTATCGTGCCCGCTTCTGTCTCTAGATTGCTCGTAAGGTAACGATAGGCTCTCTATCGTTACCGTTTCTAGCTCTCGACTACTCTTAAGGTAACGATAAGCTCTCTAACGTACCTATTTCAAGTCCTCAATCAAAGAACCACTTCCTCCACTTCCAACGGTTCAAGAGCAGTCGTACTATTAATGTAAATGAAAGCATCGTACCTCTCTGACAGCACGCTCGGTACATAGTTTCCGTAATGTTCATATTGGGGGAGGTAGACAACGCCAATGGCTCGATGGCCAATCTTTTTGTTAAAAACGGCGCGGTTTGTCTTGTGGAAAAGCAGAACCTTGTCGTGCGGATTCGCCTGATGCATGAAATCTTCCCAAGAACCTGATTGTGCCGGTGGAATGAGCATTCTCTCAAAATCAACTCCCCATTCATCAGCCGCAATCACGGTTCCACGATGCGTTCCAAATCCAACGATAAAAACATTTTCGTTTCCCTCTTGTTCCCTTAACAATTGGCCAACATTCACCAATTCCTCGTCAGCCATATCGGTTGCGCGTGCATCGCCTACATGCGTGTTATGGGCCCAAACAATTCCTTTTGCATCTTCCCCGTAGTAAGTGGCAATGGAGTTGATGACTTCCACCATATGTCGATCACGGATGTTCCAAGATTCATTATCATGGGTCACCATTGTTCGGTAGTAATTTTCGGCGTTCGCCGTCACCAATGCATTTACTTCCAGGTTGAGTTTTCCTTCTTCATAATAGCTTGTATGAGCTTTCTTTTTTAAGGTGAGTTCGGTTAGCAATTGAATGACTTCTTCTTTACAATCTTCTCGATAAAAGGATCCCGAAACACCATATAATTGAGGATCCCGGTTAAACGGCTCAAAACAGGCAAACGCCTTTTTCGCTGTTTCTAGCTCAGGGGCGTCTGTTTTTTCTAAGTACTTAATGATTTCGTCCATCGACTCCCACAAGCTATACACATCCATGCCGTAGAAGCCAACTTTCTTCTCGGGTGGCAAGCCTTGATTGTGCACTTTTAACCACTCAACAAAATCAATCAGTTCCTTATTCGCCCACATCCACGTTGGCCAACGCCCAAAAGCGGTTAACGCTTCACGAGCATTTTTGTAATCGTGTTCGTAGCCTTTAATGTATCGATTCACTTGTTGACAAGCCGGCCAATCGCCTTCAACAACAATAAAAGAAAAACCTTTATCCTTAATTAGTGTTTTCGATAGTTCCGCACGGGTCGTATAAAACTCCGAAGTTCCATGCGAGGACTCCCCTAACAGTATATATTTCGCTTTTTTGCTAGCATCAAGCAAAGCTTTAAAATTAAAATGTTCCTTATGTTTCAGTGGAATAGCGTCCTTTTTTATCGCTTCAATTATCTCAACACTCATTGTAATCCCTCATTTTTATGTAATCGTTGCACATCGTTTTTATTTGTTTCCTAGTTAAGATTATTCTCTTCACCTGACACTACTTTTACCCAACATAACCTCAAGAAAAATTTACATTTACTGGATGGTGCCAGGCACCATCCAGTAAATTACCATTCAGGAGGAACTATTTCAAAAATACTATTTAGCAAACTCGACCTAATATTTGGATACTGTTCAAGTCTTAATTGTGGGGGTAATTAAAAGTAACAGATGGAAAATAGGGACATGATAAACTTGAAAACATTTAATTTTTCGGTCTTGTTGAAATTGGGATTTAAGAAGGTGAGCATTTGAAAAGGTTTCTATGGGTATTTTTCAGTGTGTTTTTCTTAGGTGTCATTGGATATAGTGCTTTTCAGTTTGTTGATTTTGACTATGCCTACACTCCACCAGATGATAAGTTAATGGCTTATCAAGTGAATGAGCGCAATAGCTATGATCTCTGGGGGGAGCATATTACGGATCAACAAGCGAAAGAACTTGAAAAAACGGAGGATGGTCGGGAAAAACTAAAAGCCGAAAACGGTGCCGTCAAAATCGATCAAGACCTTATTGACCTCGGGAGAAAAACATTCTATGAGGAGACGTTTGGGAATGAATACTTTTTTACCGATATAATGGGCGTTCTCGATGGACCTATTACGTTTGCAAATATATCCAAAGCGATCCTTGCCTTAAAGGGAGAAGGCACGAACAATCTTCAAATTGAGCTAGCTGAGGATATCACTATTGGAAATAAAACGTATAAAAAAGGTGATAAAATCGATACCGGCCTCGATGTTGTGAAAGGAAGTCATGTTCCCCTTGGGATGCCGGTTTCGGTCGATGATGGGCGGGTTCGAATTGGAGTAAGTTGTGCGGCTTGTCATGCAACAGTCGACCCCGACACGAAAAAAATCATCGAGGGAGCTCCTAATCAAGATTTTAACGTTGGACTCATGTTGGCACTGGCAACCAATTCAACAGCGTTTTTCACCCATACCGATGTCGAAAATATAAAGGAATACATAGTGAACCATGATCGAACAATTGCCAATTCAAAAGGGAAACAAGAAGCTCTCCCTGATGCCGAGAAACTTGAAAAAAAGGTAGACGAAACGTTCGCAAACTGGCCGAAAGGAAGCGTCGATTCGACGATTGATTTAGTGGGCAACCCTGCACAAATTCCTGATTCCTTTACTTTACACGATCATCCGTATGGTTGGACTGGGTTTGCGATGGCAGGTCCTTTTAAAGGATTAACGGTCTTTAGTCATAATGTCCATTCACAAAATACAGATTCTTTATCACAAACCGGTATCAGTGAAGATTTACTTGGCATCGATAAGGAAGTCTATCTTGCGACTATTTTACAAAATGCAGCCAGCGAAGAATTCCGTTTTGCTCCGGACAAAAACCAAAAGCCTTCCGAGTTTTTTAAAACAGTGGACCCAACTCCGAACTCAGTAGGAATAAATGAATCTGTAACAAATCCAAAATATCCGAAGGTTTCTTTGCTTGCACCAGATGGTGTGATTATCAACAGTCCTGGCTATAAATTTAGTATGCAAATGAACGGAGCGGCGGCTTTTCAAAATAGCATTCAGCCTCTTAAACCAAAGGAACAATATGACGGAAATACGGTGAAGGTGGGACGAAAAGTCTTTGAACGAGCAAATTGTATTTCTTGCCATGCTGGAAATGCTTTAACAAATCATAAAATTATTCCTGTTCAAGAGATTAAAACGGAACCATCACGGGCCAAGGCGCATAAAAAAACGGAAAAAATCTTTGGAGAACCTCTCTACTATTCACCAGATACACCTGTGCCGCTGCCGAAAAATCCGAGAATCTTAAAAGTGCCAATAAAGAATCTGGATCCGGAACAAATCAAGCTTGCATATGCACATGGTGACTCACTTGGTGGATACAAAGTTCCTAGCATTATTGGTTTGTATTGGACAGCTCCATATCTCCATGATGGAGGAGTCGCTGTTGGTTCAGACCTTGAAACAGAGCTTGGTGTACCAGGAACACTGGCGAACAATAAACTGCCTGACCCAGCCAATAGTTTGCGAGCACTAGTAGATAAAACGCTACGAGCAAAAGTGATTGAGGCAAACCAACAAGACACTGGGTTGAAACAGGTTCATATCACTGGAGAAGGGCATGAGTTTTGGGTGGATGAATCAACCGGCTTTACGAAAGAAGAACAAGACCAGTTAATTCAATATTTATTGTCGTTATCTACCATTGAAGATCGTGAATAGCACCCAGAAGAATCACGTGTGCAGCGTATAAAAAAATCAATCAAAAAAAGACCAACTCTACTTGAGTTGGTCTAAAAATTTAATTCGCAATATCAACCTTTTCTAAAATCGATGTTTGGATTTTTCGAATCACATCTCCGCGGCTAATGACGCCAACAACATGCATATTCCGATTCACAACCGGCAATTTTTTGAAATGGTTTTGGGCAAAAATCGATACAGCTTTTTCCATGTCATCCTCTTCAGTAACACTAATGACTCCTCGTGTTTTCGCAATATTAATGATTTCCGTTTCGGCTAGTTTGTTTAAACGTTCGCCAAGATCTTCTCCTTCACCAAAAGCGGTAAAAATTAAATAATGATAAAAGCGAGGATCAATCGGTTTAATGGCCCTTAAAATATCTCCATCGGAAACCATGCCAATTAATTTCCCATCTTCACTGCAAATGGGTAGACCGCCAATCTTATTTTCCACCATTCGTTTCATAATCTCTGTGACACTATCATTCGGATGTCCTTTAATCACATCCGTAATCATAAAATCTTTGACTTTCATGCAAACCACCTCGTTAATAGGCTGATAGAATTAAAAAGAAAAAGGCTACTAGAAATAAAGTCCTGTAGAGAAGTCCCACTAAAAAGTATTTCATTTTATCAGACTAAAGTCAATGGAAGAAGAACCCCGACGCCACTAAATAGCGTTTTCATTTTTGAAAAATAGAAAGTTTACGAAAAAAATGAAATGAATCATTCCTGAACCTCGTTATACTAGATGAAGCGGAACAAGATAGGAACGGGAATGGTAGGAGGTACTTATGGACGAAGAACGGCAGTGGATTTCTGCGGTATTAGCCGGAGACAAGCAGGCTTACGCGCACATCATTCATAAATATAAAAACCCACTTTATGCCACCATCTTGCGGATGACGAAAAACCAACAAGATGCACATGATTTGGTTCAAGAAGCATTTATCAAAATTTATCATCAGTTAGGAAAATATGATGGGAAGGGATCGTTTTCGAGCTGGATTTATCGGGTGGCAATCAACCCTTGTATGGATGAATTTCGAAAGAAACGCTATAAAATGAAAGTGGTTGAAGTCAGAGACGATCACATGGTGGATGCCCATCATCCAGAAGTGATTTTCTTAAAAAAAGAAAAAAATCGTCAGTTGGAAAAATTAATTGAGACACTTCCAGAAGAGGATCGACTCATCCTGCTTCTTCGCTATGTGAACGAGCGGAGTTATGAAGAAATTAGCACACTAGTCAATCTTCCGCTCTCAAGTGTTCGAAACAAGCTTCATCGAGCAAAGAAAAAATTGCGAGAAACAGTCAACCGAGATGAAGGAGGTTACTTTCATGAAATGTCCAACAACCAATAAATTAGCAGAGTGGTTTGATCAATTTTTACCAGAAAAAGAACATGCTGAGATCAAGGCTCATATTGAACAATGTCAGGCTTGTAGTCAAGTCATCGCCTCTCTTCAAGACGAACAAGCTTTTCTTAAAGAAACGCTAGAAACGCCTATGTTACCCGACACTTTTGCTGACGAGATTTTGACTCAGCTCGCACCCTATGAATCAAAGAAACCGAATAAGAAGAAAATTTGGAGGAAAGTGATGCTTCCGGCAGCGGCTGCCGTTTTAGCTTTAGGAATAAC
>Ga0182742_1005588_pt1 | contig 10511 bp, 13 predicted proteins | sample eDN5th37CBELigMG_FD_128880 | JGI IMG/M metagenome (GOLD analysis project Ga0182742, IMG submission 128880) | Enriched Miracle-Growth compost microbial communities from Emeryville, California, USA - eDNA 5th pass 37_C BE-Lig MG (version 2)... ... | reverse complement strand
GGGGTACAGCCAACATTTCGGAAATTTTGTACGCTAAGCAAAATTCGATATAGAAATAGCCAAATACCTGTACGTTAAGGAATTTGGCTTTATATGTTATAGGTTAATTTTTATTTAATGGTCTTAGAGAATTTGTGGGTAATCGATGCGAATCAAATTTATATTCTCCAAGAAAATTAATATGTTCCCATCCCAAAGGTGAAATATGTGGAAGCAATTCTTCCCTTAGAATATTATTTTTCTTAAATTCCTTTGTTACTTCACTTAAATACACAGTATTCCATACGCTAATTGCATTGATTAATATATTTAATGCACTAGCTCTTTGTAGTTGATCTTGTATGCCCCGTTCTCTGAATTCACCACGTTTACCAAAAAATAAAGCTCTAGCCAATCCATTCATGGCTTCTCCTTTATTTAGTCCACGATGTATCCTTCTTCTTAATGTTTCATTCGTAATATAGTCAAGAATAAAGATTGTTTTTTCAATTCTTCCAATCTCCCGAAGAGCTGTAGCTATTTTATTTTGTCTTGCATACGAACCTAATTTCCCCATGATTAATGATCCAGAAACTCTTCCTTCTCGAATTGAATGTGCTAGCCTTAATACATCATCAAAATTCTCTTTAATAACGTTTGTGTTAATCTTACCTCGAAGTATGCCTTTTATGTTTGGAAAATCGTTAGGAGAAGAAACGGTATATAATTTAGCATCACTTATATCTCTTAGTCTTGGTGCAAAACGAAACCCTAACAAATGACTTAATCCGAAAACTTGATCCGTGTAACCGGCCTTAATTGTACTAGTATTAGAAGTAGTTATTAACGTATCTTGCGATAGTAACTACTTCTTTTATATTTCATTAAAGAATTATTATTTGTACTATTAAATTTATGAATATATAGTATCTTACGAATTAGGGGGTGGAATGTTGAAAGTACAAGAAGTTCTCATTCAAGAGAAGAAAAGATATCTGTTAATTGATAAGAGAGGCTATCCGGTCATACCGGTTGCAAAGTATATAAAGTATTTAGATAACATTGGAAAAGCTGAAAATACACTAAAGTCATACTGTTACCATCTAAAGCTTTATTTTCAATTCCTAGAGGAAAGTCGGTTAAGATATCAAGAAGTGAACCTTGATATCTTGGCTCAATTCATCGGTTGGCTGAGAATTCCCGATCAATCTACAAAAGTCATTTACTTTGAAGAAACCTTAGCTAAACGATCAGAAAGAACAGTCAATACCATCATAACTTGTGTCATAGGATTCTATGACTATTTGACTCGTAATGAGGATTACGTGGGAAATGTAAATAATCAATTAAAAAAGCAGGCCCCAGGGCGTTTTAGGACGTTTAAACCCTTCCTCCATCACATTACAAAAGGGAATTCTTATGATAAAAACATTTTAAAAGTTAAGGAGCCAAAGCGTACAGTTAAAACGTTAAATAAAAACCAATTACAAGTAATTCATAATGCTTGCAGCAATATACGGGATGAATTATTGTTCCGTATTTTATATGAAGGTGGATTACGTATTGGAGAGGCCCTTTCTCTGTGGGTAGAGGATTTTGATATTGGTAAAAATGCTATTTCGGTTAGGAGATCCAAAACATCCGATGGAGAAAAACGAAAAGTCTATGTATCTATTGAGACTATGAATCTCTTTCAAGATTATCTAATAGACTTTCATTCTTACGAAATTGATAGCAATTATGTGTTTATCACCTTAACTGGACCAAATCGTGGTAAACCAATGACTGATGGTTCTGTACGTTCTTTAATTAAACGGATGAAGAAAAAAACAGGAATAGATTTTACCCCTCATATGCTTCGGCATACATATGCCACAGAGTTACATGAAGCAGGAGTAGATATTGCCATCATACAGAGATTATTAGGGCATGCACACGTTCAAACAACGATACAGACTTATATCCATGCATCCGATGAAACCATACGTGGAAGCTGGGAACAAGCTCAATCAAACAAAAAAATAGGAAGAAGAGATAAATAATGACACAGAGTACATTGAAAATAAAACCCCTTCCCCACCATCTGGAACAGATAAATGAACCATTACATGGATATTGGGCAAATGATGTATGGAATGTACAAGAATGTCCCATCCTGGATAAACATTATGATTGGAATAGAAAATTGATTTTTGATAAGGTACACAATCTTAGATTGAAAAATGAATTAAAATACTATTTTTATAAGGGATTAAAGGAGACAAGGATTTCGATTACCTATGCTTTCATGCATTATTCTCCATGTCTTAAAATTTTTACAGAATTCATCTCTCGATACTATGCCAATTTAGATTCTATTATTGATATACAGAAGGAAAAGTTTCTAACAGAATATCGAACATTTCTTGTAGAGAATGGAAAATCAGTTGAAATTGTACACCGGAAAAAGTCATCACCATGGTTGTCACCAACAGTTCAACCATCTTTGTATATTAGACTCTTTCTTCAAGTTTATGAATTTTATTATCAGCTTTATGATGAACGTGATGAAACAGACAAGGATTGTTGGGATGTACGAAAATTGAATATTAATTATAACAATACAATTAGTAGATATTCATTAGACTTTTCGAAGGTTCCACAACCTTATAGACAATTATTTAAAAAATATATAAAGACTCGCCTAGTTGTTCAGCAATCCATTAGCTTTTCTACAGCAATATGTTATTTAAATAGACTTTCGTTTTTCTTCACCTTTTTGAAGGGTAAACATCCTGAGTGGAAAGAATTAAACCAGCTATCCAGAATGGATATTGAGGAGTACATTGAATACTTGCGACATTCCACTATTAAAAAGGGAAAATATTTAATTAATCCAGATCACAATTATGTAAATCGTTTTTTAATAGACCTTAAAACGTTTATCTCATACATACAGAAATTCGAATGGGAAGAAGCTCCGACAAAGTCAGTAATTTCACTATTGTCAATTGAAGATATCCCTAAAAAGAAAAGAGCAAAAGCTGATGAAATTAAATATATCCCGGATGAAGTATGGGAACAGTTAATTTACCATATTAACCAACTTTCCTCAGATCATATACCTATAATTCTTCTAATGGAAGCTACAGGTTTTCGAATAAGTGACGTTTTATCACTTAAAATTGACTGCTTAGTAAATCAAGAAGATGGCTGGTGGATTATCGGAGATCAAAGAAAAGTAAGTTATAAAAATCATAAAGTTCCTATTTCAGAGGAAATTGCAAATGTGGTCCTAGCGCAGCAAGAACTTACAAAAAAGAGATCAACTTTGGACACGAACCCTAAGAAATATTTGTTTCCAACACTTAAAGGGAAAAGGATGGGTAATCCCATATCGCAAGATTCCATTAAGTTGAACCTTAATAAACTAGCTAACAGATGTAATATTAAGGACAAAGATGGAGAAATTTATTGGTTTAAAAATCATGCGTTCCGACACCGTTACGGTGTTAATTTGATTAATAACGGAATGAATATTCTTCATGTTCAAAAACTGATGGCTCATGCCAGTCCTGAAATGACGTTAGTCTATGCCCAAATTCATGATCAAACACTCCGTGATGAATGGGAAAAGGCTCGCGATATTGGCGCAGTAAGACTAGATACACATGGAGAAGTTATTGTCGCTAATTTAGCTCAACAGGCTGAAGAAAACGGAGTTGAACTGGAATGGATACGTCATAACATGGACTCCATTCGTTTAGATCATGGGTTTTGTGTAAAAAGCCCTAAACTTCATTGTGATTTTCTTGAACAGACATTAGAACCACCCTGTATTAAAAACAACTGCCGAAGTTTTCACGTTGACAAGACGTTTCTCGACTATTACCAAGAACAGATATCTAAAATGGAAGCTGATATTGGAGTATACAAAAAATCCGGAAGGTTACGTTCCGTTGAGTTAATTGAGCCCAAATTAAAAAGATATAAAGAATTAGCAAATGGTTTACTACATACTGGTGGTATCTTTGGTTTAGATAAAACCAGGCGTGAGTATGTTGGAGATGAACGTGAGAAGGTGATGCAAAATGTCTAATGAAAACCCAAATACCGAAGGTATTATAAAACATGCAAAGTTAAAAACGGAAAAGACCATTCAAAAAGTTGAAGAAGCGATCAAAAAGATGATAAAAAAACAAATAAAAATCAATTTTAACTCTGTTTCTGCAGAATCAGGGGTTTCAAAAGCATTTCTATACAGAAATACAGAACTCCGAGAACGAATCGAAACACTTCGCAATCAACAAGAAGGTCTCCCTTCAATAAAACAAGCTAAAAGAAATATGAGTGACGCATCTAAAGATGTAATTATTTCTTCCTTACGGAAGAGAATCAAAGATTTAGAGAAGGAAAATAAAGAAATTAAAGAACAAATGAAAATTAAATTTGGGAAGATTTATGAGGGAATTTAAGATCTACGATTTTCCCTCCCTGTTTGATTTTCTGTGTAATATGACAATGCCGTTAAAAGATAAGTTGTATTCAGCAATCGGGCCATTTTCTGGAACAATAGCTTTAAAGAAAATTGAATATAATGATAAAATTTAAGAGAGGTTGTGAAGCGTTGTACTTAAATTAACGGGCAAATTTAGGAAGGAGTCGTTTAAGATAAATAAAATTAAAACAATAGTTATCTGTACATCTATCGTACTAATAATTTTGTTTGGTATTACCTTTTTTGAATACATATTTTTAAGGTTACTCGGATTACAATATAATTCAATCAGTGCTTTAGTATTTTTCTTTGTTATGTATGTATTCCTTGAAATACCTCTCTCACTCATTACAAATGCGATACCAAAAGCTTTGAGATCTGTTGGTATTATTCAATCAAGCAACGGCTGGTTGTCATTTATTTTGAATACAGGTCTCACTTTTGTGTTAATGGAGTTACTCGATACATTTATGGTGAATATTGAGATTGCTTCGCAAGGTTCACTCATATTTGCATTGATTTCTGGATTTTTTAATTGGACATTAAGAGAAAATGATAAAGAACCACCAGATATTGATAGCAAAGACTTCAAGGAAATAGAGAATAAATTTGGCTCTCAAAAGTAAAGGAAGCGTTAGTAATAACTAAAGATTAATTTTGAAGCTTTATTATTTTTTAAAATCTTCCACAATCGAGCGCGATTGTGAAAGATAATGGCTAACGACTTTAAATCGTTAGTCATTTTTAAATCTTTCGTTAAGTACATGTCTACAATGAAAGAACACATAATAATTTTAATTTTTTTACAAAAAGGTATTGATAACCGGCCGTATCAGTGTAATGTTCTTCAATTGTAAGGTCAGATTCATGATGTAATAATCCATCTATTACATGTACGGCATCCCTTGCATTTGTATTAATAACTTTTGCATAAAAGGATGAAAACTGATCACTTGTAAAACGATAAATGGTCGTACCTTTCCCAGTTCCGTAATGAGGATTTGAATCTGCATGTAACGATGATACACCAACAGGAACACGCATACCATCGGAAGATGATGTTGTCCCATCTCCCCAATATGTAGATAAAGATAGACGGTGCTGATAATTTACAAGTGTAGCTTGAGCGCGAATCATAGCATCTTCATGTAATCTCCATTGCATAACATTGGCCATCTGACGATATGAAATATCAGGAGTTGCTTCTGCCATTTTAGTTAATCCAATATTTGTCCCCATCGCCATTAATGAAGCCATCACAATAGACCTTTCCTCACCTTTGGGCGGTTGATTTGAAGAAGCGTGAACAAATGACTCTTCAAATCCAGTCCATTCAGCTACCTCCATTAATAAATCAGTAAGTTTAACTCTTGGAAGCATATTATAAAGCGATAAGCTGAAACTTCTAGCTTCTTCAGGAGTATCAGCTTGAAGTCTCTCAACATGTATCTTTTGTTTTTCAATGTTGATACTTTCAACTTTATCAATATTTTTGGAAATCCATTGAAGTTTCGTATTTAAAGTTTCACATCTTTCCTGTATATACTGTTCAAAACTTACATTAACAGCTATATTAGTCCCTTTAATCTTTGCTTTTCCCCAATCATCTTTTGACACTAAATATTCTTCAAAATCCTTATGTAATCGACTACCTTCAACCCAAACATCACCGGAACGGATATAGTTTTTGAGTTCTGTTAAGGCAGCCATTTCATAATATTGACGGTTAATGTTACCTTCATCATCAAAAACATGTTTTTGCCAACGTTTAGGAACAAAACTCAAAGGTGAGCCATCAGGGATCTTCCTTTTTCCAGAATCATTTAATTCGTGTATGGTATCTAATGCTTTCAATAAAGGCTCTGCTGATTTAGTAGATTTGAACACTAAGGAATCCAACAGGCTTGGAGTATATTTCCTTAAATAGTTATATCGAGTTTTTATTAAATCAAGGTAATCATAATCCATTGGTCTTGATAATAATTTAGCTTCCTCAATCGATTCTACAATTTTCTCCCACGGCATTACTTGCTCTAATGCCACATAGGGATCGATCCCTTCCTCTTTGGCTTTAATTAAAGCCGTTCCTATATCTGCGTAATGCACAACTTTTTCATTTACTGACTTTCCATTTTGTTTTTGCATCTCTTCTTGCGTTTTTCTGCCTTTTGCTTGTAACACCATCATTTGTCTATCATGAATTTCAATGGCATGGTCAGTTAAGTCTTGGGAGAGAGTGATTAAGTGAGCGACCAATAATGCATATCTTTTATCTTCGTTAAATCTTCTAAAAGAATGGGGTTCATATCTAGCCCCAATTCGTGCCAATTGTAAAAGTCTATTGGGGTGTATTAATGCCGTATTGGCTGCAATATTCATTTCTTTAATGTACTTTAATCTTTTTATGACCTTTAAAAAAGAATCTGGTGACGACTGTCCGGGAATTTCCCGAAGCCAAGCTAATTGGGTTTTATTATTATTTACCGTTAAATCGATTAACTTTTCTAGTTCACGCTTATGTCTTTCGGAAAGATTACTTGTTAGTATGGCATATATTCTTTTCTCTGCACGCGTTCTTGCTAACCAAACCATCCTTTCGATTGTTGGGATGGCAGGAAGGATTATTTTTTCCTTTCTTAATAAACCAATTGCTGTGCGTACTAGATACATCGAATTCCCATTTTCCAATGCGGATTTTAAAAGAACATTAGAAATCGTACGATAATCACTGTTATTAAAGTTTCTATATCCATAAACTTGACGTATTTCTTCTAAATGCTCACGTCTAGTTGTATCACGTTGAGCATATGAAGAGTAAACCTCTGGATCTAAATTAATTTGATTAGCAACATATTTAATAAGGTTTTCGGGTATTTCTCACATATTAATTAAAGAACAACCGGGGTTTCTAAGAATGCATAATTGGAGTGCGAACCCTAAGCGATTATGATCTCTTCTATGACGATTTATAACATCAATATCATAGTCAGATAGACTGTAATAAGAAGTAAATTCAAATTCTGATAAATTATTAAGGTTTAAAATTTCCTTGCGCTGTTCTGGTGTCAGTAGTTCTTTTACACTCAAGTTAAATCAATCCTTATTAATAATTTTGGTATGCGCCTAATTTACTTTGTCTAAGTATCTATACAGTGAGGTTTTGCTGATTCCTGTTGCTTCTGTAATTTGGTTGATTGTATAATCCTTGCTTTTATACATTTTAATCGCCATTTCAACTTTGTCCTTTTTCTTCGATGGTCTGCCACCTTTCCTTCCTCTGGATCTTGCTGCTTGAAGCCCTGATTTTGTCCTTTCGCTAATAATATCTCGTTCTAACTCTGCAATATTTGCCATTGTACGAAAGAAAAACTTCCCCATTGCAGTTGAAGTATCAATACTGTCATTAATAGAGACAAAATCTACGCCCAGATCATTGAATAATTCACTAAGTTCAATTAGATGTTTTGTAGAACGTGAAATACGATCCAGTTTATATACAACAATTTTGTCGCCACTGCGTAAGACTTTAAGAAGTTCTTCAAGTTGGGGTCTATCTTTTCTAGTTCCGGTCAATTTTTCTTTATAAATTTTTTCTACCCCAAACTTTGTAAGTGCATCAACTTGCATATCCAAGTTTTGTTCCTCCGTACTTACACGTGCATAACCAAATATCATCATTCATCACCTGCAAAAGTAGTTTATAACCCTATATTAGCACCTAAAACGGTATCATATACTAAAAATGTTACTTTGATTTTGGGAATGAGTTTTGGTTCTATAGATTAATAGAAATAGGTTGTTTTTTTAAAAATATTTATAAGTACCATAAACGGTCGTTTATGGTTCATCAACTCCTTACAATAATTGAATTAAGACATTATGTTATTTTAGATATTGAAATTAAATTATAATAATTGTATATTATGTATATAATGTATATCAAGTACATATACAGTTGAAAAAAGAGGGTTCCTATGAAAATAATTATTAAAAATGGTTCCGAGCAACCGTTATATCAACAAATAAAGGATCAAATTAAAGGTGGAATTCTTCGTCAGGAATTAAAAGAAGGTGAAAAACTTCCGTCCATTCGTTCATTAGCAAATGATTTACATGTTAGTGTTCTTACAACAAAAAGAGTATATGACGAATTAGAAAAGGAAGGATTTATTGTAACAACCGTTGGAAAAGGTTCATTTGTAGCATCCGACAACTTAGAGATGCTGTCGGAATCTAAAAGGCACATGATTGAAAAAAAGCTTTCAGAGGCGTGGCAGATGGCTAAAACTCTAGGAATAAATAAACAAGAACTTTATTTAATGATGGATATCATTTTTGAAGAGGATGATGAGTGATGACAGCTGTTTTAGATGTGAAAAACTTAAAGAAAGAGTTAGATACTTTCAGCTTAGATAAAGTGGACTTTTTATTAAAAGAAGGTTGTATAACTGGTTTTATCGGAATTAATGGTTCCGGAAAAACAACAACTATAAAAACCATACTTGGACTCTATCCGAAGAACGAAGGTAGTATTAAGTTTTTTGGTAAAGAAATAGAAAAAAATGAGTACATAGTAAAGAATCGTATCGGGGTAGTTTTAGATGAAGGCTATTTTTATGAAGAAATGACATTGAAAGAAATGAAATAAAGTATTATTGCTCCTGCATATACGAACTGGGATGAATCTGTTTTTTTAAAGTATATCAATCGATTTAATTTGAAATTAAACCAAAAAATTGCAACCTTATCAAAAGGTATGCGAATGAAATTTGCCATTACTTTAGCTCTTTCTCATCATGCTGATCTATTGATAATGGATGAGCCAACAAGTGGTCTTGACCCATTAATTCGTAATGAGTTAATGGAGATACTTTTAGATTTCATGGAAGAGGATGGAAAGAGTGTATTCTTTTCTACTCATATAACTTCTGATTTAGATAAAATAGCTGACATGCTTATATTGATTGATAAAGGCAGAATCATATTCAACGAAAGTAAAGATGAACTACTGGATAGGCATGCTTTGGTAAAAGGAGATAATAGTTTAATCAATGAACATACAAGAAGGTTATTTTTAAGTTTGCGTCAAACAGCAGTTGGCTTCGAAGGAATTACAGACAAATTAGACGTAGTACGTGAACAAATGAACGATTGTCTAATAGAGAGGCCTTCCATTGAAAATATAATGTTAGCCTATGTAAAGGAGGGATAAAAATGTTATTTCATCTTGTCAAAAAGGATTTCATTCTAGCCAAAAAATACCTATTGTTTATGCTTATTTTTGCAGTTATTGGCCCCATATTTATTTATTCAAAGTTAGGATTTGATAACGGTAGCTTTACAAGTTTTCTTATTACCGTTTTATTTACGGAATATATTTTGTTTAATATGGTTTCGATGCAAGAGGATAAATATAGGGGATCAGCACTTCTTTGTACAACCCCACATACTCGTAATGGTGTCATTAAAGCAAAATATCTATTTATTCTTGTGATTTTTATTGGGTGTTTCCTTTTATTTAACCTTGCAGTAGCAATTGGTTTTTCTACAGGGCTAGCAAGATTAAATATTTATAGTATAGGAATAGCTCTTTTGATCATTTCTGTTTTTTTCGGAATATTAATACCTATTCAAACTAAATTTGGCTATGAAAAAACAAAGTATATCTTTTTTATTTTAATATTTTTAACTCCATTTATACTACCCACTATTATTGAGTGGTACCAATCGATGAATTTTAATATCAATTTTCAATTACCACTACCTCAAACAGTAATGGTTTGGGTGCCTTTTGTAATATCTATTTTTATTATCTTAATTTCAATGATTATATCAATCCAAATCTTTTCAAAGAAAAACTTATAGCTTCTTCTTTTGAGGTGAATATAAATGAAAACAATAATAATATTTGTAATACTGTTTGCAGTTTTAGTATTTGTAATTAAAAAAATTAGGAGCAAATAGAAATCCATATAAAAAAAGTCGAATCCATCAAGGATATCGGCTTTTTTAGATTGAAATTTGCTTAGCGTACAAAATTTCCGAAATGTTGGCT
>Ga0182742_1005587_pt1 | contig 10512 bp, 8 predicted proteins | sample eDN5th37CBELigMG_FD_128880 | JGI IMG/M metagenome (GOLD analysis project Ga0182742, IMG submission 128880) | Enriched Miracle-Growth compost microbial communities from Emeryville, California, USA - eDNA 5th pass 37_C BE-Lig MG (version 2)... ... | reverse complement strand
CGCAATGTGGATGAGCTGAACAGTAGCCTGCTCTTCAAGAAAATATCGGAACACGATTGAGTGATATGATGAGCCGATCAATATTCTGCGCAGGCGTAGGCCCACGGATCCAGGTGTATTCTGTCAACAATGTTGAATTTTCCCTTGAGCTTAGCAGTGAGGTGCCCCTGCAGGGGAGCGTCCAGTATGCCTGCCAGTCCCGGAAAACGGACATTTTCTATGCTGCGGTGAGTAACGGTGGGCCGCGAGTTGCTGGAGACACGCACAGCATAGTTGCGTTCGAGCCTGATGCGGAGAATGCAACGCTCATTGCCCATGGGAGACCAGCGCCGTTGCGTTCGCGCCCCGTACACATCAGTATTGATGCTAACGGCCACCATCTGCTGGTTGCGTACCACAAGCCCGCAGGCATTTCCGTACACAGGCTCAATGATGATGGCACTGTCGGACCTGAAGTTCTTCAGGACGCCAGTCTCGATCTGGGGATCTATCCGCATCAGATTCTCACGTCCCCGGGGAACGATGTCGTCATTCTTTCTTCTCGAGGAAACGACCCCACTGACGGGCGTCCCGAGGATCCAGGAGCACTCAAGGTCTTCGACTATGATGAGGGCCGATTGAAATCTAGGTCAAGTGTCTCCCCGAATGGCGGATTTAGTTTCGGTCCAAGAAATATTGCATTCCATCCGGAGAAACCCTGGGTATACGTTGCGCTCGAGCGGCAGAACAAGCTTTACGTGTTTGAGCTGCGCGATGGTACTCTGCAGCCAGAGCCCTTATTCATTAAGGAAACTCTGGAAGATCCGTTGCGGCTGTTCCACAAGCAGGTGGTTGGCGCGATAGGCTTCCATCCGGAGAAGAACGTGCTCTACGTGGTTAATCGCGGCGGGCCGCATAATCCCGCCGAAGTTCACATCGGCGGCGAAAACTCGATCGCAGTTTTTCGTCTTGATCCTGAGAGTGGAGAGCCTCAATTAGCCCAGCACATTCAAACCACGGGCAATCGACCGCGTACGTTCTCCATAAATCCCGAGCACAACATGATGGTGGTGGGCAACATGCAGCAGCGGCTGCTTGCTGACGGAAAGGTCGTTCCGCCAGGGTTGGCCGTGTTTGAGGTCTTGCCCAGCGGACTGTTGGAGTTCAGGCGTCGGTACGATGTTGAGGTTGGAAGTTCTTCGCTTTTCTGGTCTGGTTTTGTGAGAGCGAACAATGCCTGATCTAATGCGTACGCGCCACTCGTTTAGCAGTGCGATTTCTGAACCATTGCTGGGAATGTATATCGCGGAAGACATTCTCTGTTCTCAGTAGGCGTTCGATGCAAGCTCCAGGTTCTTAGGGTGACTGCTTGACGTTCTAGGAGAGCGGCTTTGGGGTGGCACTTGCGATGGCAGTTAAGGTTACCTTCGATAGGAGAATGGTTGACGCCGTTGAAGTTGAGGTTTCGACGACCGAGGCGATACCGCTCCAGGCGCTGCCGTCTTAGTAGTGGGCAGGCGGAGAGCGCATGTTTGCGATTTAGTGCTATGGGTCGAACGAGATTTTCGATCTTGTTGGAGTCGAGCCCGACGCGGCCATCGGTGAGGAAGGTCTGGGGCCAGTCCTATTTTCTATAAATATAGGTGAGCTTTTCGGGATGTTAGGGTAACTTTCACTCGGGAACGCGGGCTAAAGCTATGGCATGAACCTGACCATTAGCTACAAGCCCCATCGGCCGGATGTTCCACCTGTTGCAGCCCATTGTCTTCGCGATCATCGGACAGAAACGCGCCGTGGCGGTGCAGCCGAAACGAGCGCGGCTATAATGGCGAGCTTCTGTACTTGCTTGAAAAGACGTGAACCAACACAAGTGAGAGGCACTCTGGTAATCCTCCCCGTTTGACGGGGTTCAGCGATAGAATTCACGATGCGGTAGACGCGTTTGTGGTTCCAGCGATGTCCTTGGACATTGCGCATATGCAGGAAGCAGAGGCCGAAATCCCACGTCTTCGTCACCTATCACAAGCCCAAGTAACAGATCGGCGATCTCGTTGTCGGCATTGCGCTGGGGGCTATACCGGTAACAGGTCTCGCTGACGCCGAAGCTCCTACATGCCAGCGTGATGCCCACACCGCGTTGCGCCACTGCTTTCTCGGCCAGCTCCCGGCGCTGAGATGGCCGTTTTATCGGCGCAAAGCATTTTTCCTCCAGCTCCTCGCCTGCTCCGCAAACGCCGTTCATCTACGCCTAAGCCGCAAACGACGTTTTGCGCCGATGCTTTGGCTCAATTCTGCAGACAAAGAAAAACTCGGCCGAGGCTGGGTCCAGAAGACCGCAAAATGAAATGCTCATATCTAATCCGGCAAATCTGCGGAAGAACTGAAGAACTCGCGCCTATCTGATGGAGATCAAACGATGTCCGCTCGGTCGATCTTGAGTGGGATCGAGATGGTTCACGTGATGCGCAAAGGACAGGCGGAGTACGCCTGCCCTCCTCGACTGCAGCTCGCTGAACAGTTCGAGCGGCTTGCTGCATAGGCACAGAATGGACCGTCCCAGGGTCTATCCATCCTCAGTTAGAATTGCGACAGAGCCGATTAACTTTAGCGTTTCAACTGACGCTAGTTCTGTATGAAAGCAGAAAGAGGTTCTGTCGGAATCCTCATGGCCGCCTCAGAGGCTCGGGCGGCGGTAATCGCTACTCGTGCCTGCAGCCACAGTGATGTTTACCGAGTGGTTGGGCAAAATCCGCCTTCCTCTTTTTGCGCTCGGCCACACCAAGCTGGCAAGCTCTTCCGCTTGGCACACGCCCTCGATTAGATTAATGCAAGTTTTTCACTAATCACTGAAATCTTACCATTTGAATACAAACCAGTTTAGCGACAGGCTCTAACCATTGGATGGGAGGAGTCCAACCGTGTCACAACAAGTGAACGTCCATGCGTCGAGCAGGACTGAGCCCACCTCTGTGCTGCCAAAGGAATATTCTGGTGTTGTGGTGTGCGCTCCAGTAAGTACGGTGCGGCCCAGAACGACACGGCGCACCGTATCCTGGTTCCTCGGTAGTGTGCTCTCGCAACTGGTTTCGCGGTCCGGCATAGGCCGCTACGAGATCGATGGAATTGTGGTGGCGAGTTACGGTCTTGCTCCCGACAACGCGGCTTCACTGGCCGAATATTTCGGACTAGAACCATCATTCATCATGGACATCCCCTATGGCGGCGCCTCGGGGGTCATGGCAATGAGCCGGGCCGCACGAGCGATCCAAGCCGGCGACGCGGAGGTGGTCGCCTGTATGGCTGCCGACATTGCACCCAGCGGCTATGGCATCTACTCCAACTTCTCGAGCGCCACGCGCGATCACATCTATCCCTATGGCGCTGGTGGAGCGAATGCTACTTTCGCGCTGATCACGGCAAACTATATGGCTGAACGGGGAGCGTCAGCCGAGTCCTTTGGCTCCATCTGCGTCGCACAGCGGTACAATGGAGCGCGCCACAAGTTGTCGATGTTCCGCAAGTCGCTGACTATGGAGGAGTATCTGGGGGCGCGTGTCATTTCTGACCCGCTTCGACTGTACGACTGCGTTCCGCGCTGCTGTGCCGGTGAAGGGTTCCTTGTCATGAGCGAGGACCGAGCGAGATCCCTGGGACTTGCGTTCGCCAGGATCGGCGGTGTCATTGAGCGCAATGCTGGCTACGCTTCGGATCCCATCATGAGAAGGGTGGGCATATCGCGTGACCGTGAACGGCTTTACAGCCAAGCCAGTCTTGGCCCGGAGGATATGGATTTCGTACAAGCCTACGACGATTACCCCGTGATCGTGATGATGCAGCTTGAGGCACTGGGTTTCTGTGCTGAAGGTGAAGGCCACAGACTTGCCCTGGAAAAGAAGCTTACCGTAGATGGCGATCTGCCACTCAATACCAGCGGTGGCATGCTCTCCCTTGGCCAGCCCGGTGCAGCAGGCGGCTTTCTGGGCCTGAACGAGGCAATCCGTCAATTGACCGGTCAGGTGCTCGGAGAACAGGTACCTGACGTGAGGGCTGGGGTTGTGAGCTGCTTTGGCACAGTCAACTACCTTCGCGGGCTCTGCTGTAACGCCGCTATACTAAAAGAGGGAGTTCGCTCGTGAAAAAGCGTCCTGACCTTCCCCCCCGCATGCGCGGGCGCCCCGCCCGTCGGCTGACTTCGGCTGCCGTTCTTGGACGCTTTGAGCTTCCCGTTTGCACGTCATGCGGGCACGTGCAGTACCCGATAGGAGAGATTTGCGGCCGATGCCTTTCCGATGACCTATCCTGGCAGCCGGTAGCCCGGAACGGAACCGTGCTTGCAACTACCGTTATCTGCCACGCAACCGAAGCGTATTTTCAAAAGAACCGACCAATCCGTGTTGGCTCGATCAAGCTGGACATCGGCCCGGTGGTCTTTGCCCGCCTGGGGCAAGACGTGCTGGCAGCTGGTCAGAGAGTGAAATTGTCCAATCAGCTTGACCGTAGCGGCGAGGCGATTCTGTGTGCTTCTGCCGAGGAAACAACCAAGGTGGAGAACGTGTTGGCCGACCCCAATCGCGAGATCGAAGGTCGGACCGTACTGGTAACAGGCGCCAACGGCGGGATTGGCCGGGCACTTGTCTCAGCCTTCCTGGAAGCGGGTGCTACCGAGGTTATCGCCGCCACGCGCAGCGGCGACGCGAAGGAATTTTCGGGTGCAGAGAGAGTAACGCAAATTGCGCTCGACATAACAGACGCTGCATCGGTGCGCCGTGCGTCTGAGACCATTGGGCACCGCGTCGATATCCTGGTCAACAATGCGGGATTTACGGCGATCAGCGGATTTTTCGAGGGATCAGACACGCAGGGTGCGCGTCGAGAAATGGAGGTCAACTACTTCGGCACACTGGAGATGCTACGCGCCTTCGCACCTCACATGAAGGCCAGGAGGCAGGGCGTGATCGTCAATGTATTGACCGTTCTCGCCCATTCTTGCCTGCCTTCCATGGGCTCCTATTGCGCAAGCAAGGCCGCGGCGCTCTCGCTGACCCAGGGTGTCAGGGCAGAGTTGATCCCATGGGGTGTCAGAGTCTGCGCCATCTTTCCTTCGACAGTCGATACCCCAGCAAGTGTAGATTCGCCACCGCCCAAACTGGCGCCAAGACGGGTCGCTCAGGAGATAATACGAATGATTCGTGATGGTGAAGAGGACTGCTATCCGGGCGACATCGCCCGGGACCTGATTGCAGCAATCCGCAAGGATGCAAAGACTGTTGAGCGCGAGATGGCGCTGGCACTTCCAGAACCAGACTAATCAAATGGATGGATCCCAGATGTCTGCCACACAGCAAGACGACCGAACGGTATGTGCAGGCGGCCCATTGGCAGGGGTCCGGGTGCTCGACTTCAGCACCTACATTGCAGCTCCGTATGGCTCTACGCTGCTCGCTGATTTCGGTGCCCATGTCATCAAAATCGAGCCCCCGCAGGGAGATGCAGTAAGGCAATACCCGTCCACACTGGAGCAGGAAAGTCGCGCTTACCTCGGCCTTAATCGCAGCAAGTCCAATATCGTTCTCGACCTCAAGAGGGCTGAAACGCGCCCTGTCATAGACAAGCTGGTTGCCGCGAGCGACGTGTTGATCCACAACTTCCGTCCGTCAGTTCCGGACCGAATAGGACTGAGCTGGGATCGGTTGCGCGAAGTCAACCCCCGGCTCATCTACTGTACCGTCTCGGGCTATGGCGAGCGGGGACCGATGCGAAACCGACCTGGGTTTGACCAGGTGCTTCAGGCCATGACAGGTATGTCCCGCTGCCAGGGCTCTGCGGAGACGGGACCTCAAATAGTGTGGGGTTCGGTCGTTGACTATTATACATCTTCAATGGTTGCGTATTCCGTCGCCTCCGCGCTTTTCGAGCGCGAAAAGTCCGGCCGGGGTCAGAAAATCGGCGTATCCCTGCTACAGAGCGCGCTCACCATGCAGTCTGCCCGTCTTGTCTGGGCGGAGGGAGAGCCTCGCGACGTTGACCGTGACTTCCGTTCGTTGGGCACCACTGCAATCTATCAAACCGCAGATGGATGGCTCTACGTTACGACGACGGCCGACCACTTCTGGAATTCGTTCTGCGAAATCATTGGTCTGCCCGAACTCGCGGAGGATCCACGTTACGCCACCACACGCAGCAGGGCCCGGCATTCAGCAGAACTTGTGCCACAGATTGCCAAGGCATTGAAAACAAGGTCTGCTGAAGAATGGGAGCAGCTTTTTGGTGATCAGGTTCCATGCTCAGTCGCGCGTGGGATTGAGGATGTATTCGACAATCCGCAGGTCCTCGCCGAAGAACTTATTTGCCGGCTCGAGCATCCGACGCTGGGGAGCTACCGTGGCATCCGCACGCCCGCGAATTTCAGCGAAACGCCCTGCCCCTTCCCTAGAGCCGCCCCCTTGCTTGGTGAGCATACTGGCGAGATCCTCGCTGCACATGGGTTCTCCGATACGGAAATCGGGGATCTTGTACGCTCCGGAGCCGTGCGGATGCATGCAAGATTCGATGGAGGAGAAGTGGAGGAAGCGAAATGAGCCTGCTAAAGAAACTGGTGACTGTTGCGGCAGGTGCCGCGCTGTCGATTATGGCGGCCACAGCCGCCTTTGCACAGGATTATCCAAATCGTCCGATCGAAGTTATCTGCGGCTACGTGCCAGGTAGCGGCGCTGACATCATCGTACGTTTCATTGCTACCAAACTTGAGGAAAAGGCGGGGCAGCCAGTGGTCGTCCAAAACCGCGTTGGTGCCTTTGGCAATGTCGCGGTCGGAGCCATGGTGAACTCGGCCAACGACGGCTATTCCCTGCTCTTGACCGGAACGTCCGCAGTCATAGGAAATCTCTTTGTACTCAAGGACGCCGTCTACAACCCGCAGGTTGACCTGAAGCCGATTGCCACTCTGCTGCGCAATGGCTTCGTGCTGTCTGTGGGTCCTGACAGCCCCGCCAATTCAGTCGAGGAGCTGATCGCAATTGTCCAGGAAAAGGGCGACGAAGCCAGGTATGGCCAGTCTAGCGTCAATTCCCTGGCTGCGTCCGAACTGTTTCTTACGCTGACCGGGCTCAAGGCTGAGCGTATCAACTATCAGAGCTCAACTGACATGGTGCCCGATCTCAAGGCAAATGATCTGGATTTCGGGATGATTGATGCGGTTTTCGCACTCAATCAGCAACGCCAAGGCAATATCAAGCTTCTTGCCGGTACTCCTGAAACGCACGTGCCAGGTTCGACGGACCTGCCCACCATGGAAGAGGCTGGTGTCAAGGGTTATCAGTTCGCTGCCAACTGGGCGTCGTGGTTTCCAAAGGACACGCCGGAAGAAATAACAGTCAAGATGCATGGCTGGTTGACCGAGATCATGTCTTCGGAAGAAACCAAGGAATTTCTGCTCAAGAATGGAGCAGAACCTCTGCTTTCTGAATACGGCGGAGCAGCCAAGCTGGTTGCAGATGATCTCGCCAAATGGGAGCGTATTGCACAAGCTGCCAAACTCGAGAAGCAGTAGCAGATCTTCCCGGCGGGCCAGCCCGCCGGGACCATTTCTGCACCGGGACGTTATCAGCTGGGAGGGCTACATGCGTTTTCTTGGGATCAGTGTAACTGATCTTGTGGCTGGTTTGCTGATCGCAACAATCGGACTTGTTGTGCTGATATCTTCTTGGCCACTTCACATGGGAACTGCGCGATCCATGGGCCCAGGGTTCGTACCGATCTGGCTGGGCATTATCCTTGTCCTGCTTGCCGCCGGAATCATCTTCATAGAAGGACTTAGGGGGCCAGCGCATGTTGCGACAATACCTGCGGTCAGGCCTTTGATCTTCATCCCTGCAGCAGTCATCGTCTTTGCGTTGACCATTCAGCGCTTCGGCCTGCTGCCATCCGTATTCGCTACGGCCTTCATTTCCACCCTTGCTGATCCTGCAAGTAAAGTGTGGCGCTCTGCTTTCATAGCAGTAGTCCTCGCAGTGATGTCCTACCTCGTATTCGGATACGGACTCGGTTTACAAGTGAGGGCGTGGCGTTGGTAGGATTCGAGAGCCTCCTTGTAGACATCGGCACAGGTATCGCCACGGCGGTCTCCGCTGACAATCTACTCTTTTGTTTGATCGGTGTTACGTTCGGGACGTTCATCGGCGTCCTGCCAGGTGTTGGCGTTCTCTCTACCGTTGCCATGCTGATGCCGTTGACGTTCCGGCTAGATCCAACGGGCGCAATCATCATGCTCGCGGGTATCTATTACGGTGCCGCCTATGGCGGTTCGACTGCCTCTATCCTGCTCAATCTGCCCGGAACAGCCCAGACTGCGGTCACCTGCCTGGATGGCCATCCGATGGCCAAACAGGGCCGTGGCGGGGTGGCACTCTTCATGACCACGATAGCGTCCTTCGTAGGCAGCATAGCTGGCATGATCATCCTCGGTGCATTTGCAGTGCCGCTGGCCGCGATTGCCTTCAGTTTTCGCGCTCCGGAGTATTTTGCCCTTATGCTCATGGGGCTATTGGGTGCGGCACTGATGTCTACGGAAGCTCCGTTCAAATCGTTGGCCATGACCGCCCTCGGAGTGTCTTTGGGGCTTATTGGGCTGGACGTGAACTCTGGCGTTGTGAGAATGGCGTTCGGAGTCCAGCAGTTCTACGATGGCCTTCCTCTGATAGCCATCGCACTCGGCCTTTTCGGCTTGCCCGAAGTGATGCGTAGCGCAGGAAGCCTTTCGCCGGTAGCTGCTTCCATGCGCAACGTGAAGCTCCGCGACATGCTGCCAACTCGCGAAGATTGGCGGCGCTCTTGGGGTGCGATCTTAAGAGGCACTGGCATCGGCGCATTCTTCGGAGCACTGCCAGGAACAGGCGGTACGATCGCATCTTTCATCTCATATGCGGTCGAAAGGAGGGCTAGTAGACATCCCGAACAGTTCGGCCATGGAGCGATTGAGGGAATTGCCGGACCGGAAGCGGCAAACAATTCCGCAGTCCAGACAGCTTTCATTCCTACTCTGGCGCTCGGAATTCCGGGCGACGCAGTGATGGCACTGATCCTGGCCGCTCTTATGATCAACGGCATCCAACCGGGCCCGGAACTTATCTCGGGACGTCCGGACATGTTCTGGGGACTGATCGTCAGTTTCCTGATCGGCAATGTCATGCTGGTGATTGTCAATATTCCGCTGATCCGAATCTGGGTTGCGGTACTAACTATTCCCTACAGCATACTCTTCCCTGCAATTGTCATTTTCATGTGTATCGGAACCTACAGCGTCAATTACGCCATCGTTGATGTGATCGTGCTGTTGGTATCCGGTGTGGTCGGCTATGCAATGTTCCTGCTTAGGCTGCCGCCAGCGCAGTTGATACTTGGACTTATTCTTGGCCCGCTGATCGAGGAACACTTCAGACGCGCCATGCAACTAGCGCGCGGAGACTTTCTGGTTTTCTTCCAGCGGCCTATCAGCGCATTCTTTCTGACGTTTTGCCTACTGATGATAGCCTGGACGCTTTACGGACTGGTTCGCGGGCGCCGGCCACTACTTGCTGAACAGGATGACCTTGCCTGAGCAATCAGTACGATGCGCGCCGAGCCAATGCCGTGCTATTGTGTGGCCATACCGGTCAGAATGAAGCTGGATCATGCGCATCGATTTCCTTGGACTGCAGGCGTTTCTGGCAATAGCCGAACGTGGCAGCTTTCAGATGGCGGCTGCCTATCTGAACCTGTCACAGACGGCGCTCAGCCACCGCATCCGCAAAATCGAGGAAGAGCTGGGTGTCCAGCTATTCCTGCGGACCACAAGAACTGTGGCGCTAACACCAGTGGGCAGTGAGCTTCTGCCGAAGGTACGGTCGCTTATCGGCGAGCTCGCTAGCGCCATGAACGACACACGGCGTCTCAGCGCTCAGGATGGCCAGAAGATCACAATTGGATGCCTTCCAACTGTTGCAGCAGTCGCGCTCGGCCCAGCCCTTTGCGAATTCCATGAGCTTTATCCTGGCGTTGCCGTCAAGGTGCATGATCAATCGGCAACCGACATTGCCGATCTGTTGAGCAAGGGCCTCCTTGATTTTGCGGTAACGATCTCGACGCCCCTCCGAATCGATTTTCACATACAGCCATTACGCAAGGACCCTATGGTTCTGGTATGCCGTTGCGGGGACGAACCGAGCGACAGCAAGACTGTTGCGTGGTCGGATCTCGGATGGGTTCCCCTCATCAGGATTGGCCCGCATATAGGCAATCGAATGGATGAGGTTCTGGGTGGGCGAAGCGACAGACTAAACTGGCGTTACGAGGTACAGCATGCCGAGATTGCCATCTCGTTCGTACGCGCTGGTCTTGGTATGACCGTCGTACCCCAGATATCTCTGCGGGGTTATGATCTGGAAGGTCTGAACGTCCTCGAGCTTCGGGATCCACTTGTCAGCCGTCAGCTCGGCATCGTTACTCGGCGCGAACACGTCCTCTCCCCAGTCGCAGATGAACTAAGAAAATTGATTG
>Ga0182742_1005586_pt1 | contig 10513 bp, 4 predicted proteins | sample eDN5th37CBELigMG_FD_128880 | JGI IMG/M metagenome (GOLD analysis project Ga0182742, IMG submission 128880) | Enriched Miracle-Growth compost microbial communities from Emeryville, California, USA - eDNA 5th pass 37_C BE-Lig MG (version 2)... ... | reverse complement strand
GTGAACAGCCCGGAGCGCGAGAGGTCCGCGAGCGGGTCGGCGCCGAGCCCGTTGCACTCGCCGATCGCCAGCGGCCGCTCGGCCAGCGCGGGCGTGACCAGCACGTCATAGTCGGCGAAGAACGCCACCAGCCCGCGCGCGACCGCCTGCAGCTGCGCGACCGCGCCCAGGTAGGTGACCGACGGCGTCTGGCGCGCCCGCTCGTAGACCGCGCGCGAGAGCGGCTCGAGCTCGTCCTCGGCGGGCTCGCGCCCCGCGCGCAGCACGCCCGCGTCGATCCCGAGCGCGATCGCCGGCCCGAACACGCTGATGAAGACCTCGAGCGCCTCGGGCGCCGGCCAGGCCGGCGACGCCTCGGTGACCTCGTGGCCGAGCGCGGCCAGCAGCTCGGCGGCGAGCCGTAGGCCGTCCACCGCCTCCTCGTCGACGGGCGCGTCGAACGCGTTGGTCGCGGTCACCGCCACCCGCAGCCGCCCGGGCGAGCGGCGCATCGAGGTCACGTAGGGCTCGGCCGGCCGCGGCGCCCAGTTGGCGTCGCCGACCTCGTAGCCGCCGAGCACGTCCAGGGCGAGCGCGGTGTCGGCCACCGTGCGCGTGAGCACGCCGTCGCAGGCCAGCCAGGAGTCCCCGAGATCGGGCCCGCGCGAGACGCGCCCGCGGCTCGGCTTGAGCCCCAGCAGCCCGCAGCAGGCCGCGGGGATCCGCAGCGAGCCGCCGCCGTCGTTGCCGTGCGCGAGCGGCAGCATCCCCGACGCCACCGCGGCCGCCGAGCCGCCCGAGGAGCCGCCGGGCGTGCGCTCGCGGTCCCACGGGTTGCGCGTCACGCCGGTGTGGCGCGGCTCGGTCGTCGGCAGGATCGCGAACTCGGGCAGGTTCGTGATCCCCACGATCACGAAGCCCGCCTCGCGCAGGCGCCGCACGAGGTAGGCCGAGTGGTCCGGCCGCTGGCCGGCGAGGAAGCGCGAGCCGTGGTTGAGCTCCCAGCCCTCGACGGGCGTGTTGCCCTTGATCGCGATCGGCACCCCCGCGAACGGCGACGCGTCCGACGGCTTGACGGTGTCGGCCTCGGCCAGCGCGCGCTCGCCGTCGACCTCGATGAACGCGTTCAGCGGCCCGTTGAGCGCCTCGATCCGCCGCAGGGCGGCCTCCACGACCTCGCGCGCGCTGGCGCCGCCGGTGCGCACGAGCGCGGCGGTCTCTTCGGCGGACACGAACGCGAGGTCGTCCACGAACAACCCGCACCCTAGCGGCCCGGCCGCGCGGCCCGGCGCCAGCGGAGCCATGTACTAGCCTGGCCGCCGCTCATGCGCGCCCTTGTCAAAGCCCACGCCGAGCCAGGCCTCTGGCTCAAAGACGTTCCCGACCCCGAGGTCGGCATCAACGACGTACTGATCCGGGTCGACCGCACCGGCATCTGCGGCACCGACCTGCACATCCACTCCTGGGACGCCTGGGCGCAGAAGACCGTCCCGGTCGGCCTGGTGATCGGCCACGAGTTCGTCGGCGACGTGGTCGCGGTCGGCTCCAACGTCACCGGCTTCGCCCCGGGCGACGTGGTCAGCGGCGAGGGGCACCTCGTGTGCGGCCGCTGCCGCAACTGCATGGCGGGGCGCCGCCACCTGTGCGCGCACACGGAGGGGATCGGCGTCACCCGCACGGGCGCGTTCGCCGACTACATCGCGCTGCCGATGACCAACGTCTGGCACCACGACCCGTCGATCGACCGCGACGTGGCGGCGATCTTCGACCCGTTCGGCAACGCCACCCACACCGCGCTGGCCTTCCCGGTGCTGGGGGAGGACGTCCTGATCACGGGCGCCGGCCCGATCGGGATCATGGCCGCCGCGGTGGTCCGTCACGCCGGCGCGCGCCACGTCGTGATCACCGACGTCAACGAGCACCGGCTCGAGCTGGCGCGCCGGATGGGCGTCACCAAAGCGCTCAACGTCTCGACCCAGAACGTCGCCGACGTCCAGCGCGAGCTCGGCATGGACGAGGGCTTCGACGTCGGCCTGGAGATGTCCGGCAACGCCGGCGCGCTGCGCGAGATGATCGCCAACATGGCCCATGGCGGGCGGATCGCGCTGCTCGGGATCCCGCCCGAGGAGTTCGCGATCGACTGGAACCAGGTCGTCTTCAACATGCTGACGATCAAGGGCATCTACGGCCGCGAGATGTACGAGACCTGGTACGCCATGTCGGTCATGGTCCAGTCCGGGCTGGACATCTCACCCGTGATCACCCACCACTTCGGCCGCGACGACTACGAGGAGGCCTTCGCCACCGCCGCCGGCGGGCAGGCGGGCAAGGTCATCCTGCACTGGAGGGACTGACGAATGTACGCCGCCGTCAAGGACCAGCTCGCCTCCGAGCTCGACGAGATCCGGGCCGCCGGCCTGTTCAAGGACGAGCGCGTGATCGCCTCGCCGCAGCAGGCCAACGTCCGCGTCGGCGACGAGACCGTGCTCAACCTGTGCGCCAACAACTACCTCGGGCTGGCGGACCATCCCGCGCTGATCGAGGCCGCCCAGGACGCGCTCGAGCGCTGGGGCTTCGGGATGGCGTCCGTGCGCTTCATCTGCGGCACGCAGGAGATCCACAAGGAGCTCGAGCGGCGGCTGTCGGAGTTCCTGGGCACGGAGGACACGATCCTCTACGGCTCCTGCTTCGACGCCAACGGCGGGCTGTTCGAGACCCTGCTCGGCCCCGAGGACGCGGTCATCTCCGACGCGCTCAACCACGCCTCGATCATCGACGGCATCCGGCTCTGCAAGGCCCAGCGCTACCGCTACGCGAACTCCGACATGGACGAGCTGGAGGCGCACCTGAAGGCCGCCCAGGGCGCGCGCCGGCGGCTGATCGCCACCGACGGCGTGTTCTCGATGGACGGCTACGTGGCCAAGCTCGACGAGATCTGCGACCTCGCCGACCGCTACGACGCGATGGTCATGGTCGACGACTCGCACGCGGTCGGCTTCGTCGGCGAGCACGGCCGCGGCACGCCCGAGCTCAAGGGCGTGATGGACCGCGTGGACATCATCACGGGCACGCTGGGCAAGGCGCTCGGCGGCGCCTCGGGCGGCTACACCAGCGGCCGCGCCGAGATCGTGGCCATGCTGCGCCAGCGCTCGCGCCCGTACCTGTTCTCCAACACGCTGGCGCCGCCGATCGTGGCCGCCTCGCTGAAGGTGCTGGAGATGCTCGAGGGCGGCGGCGAGCTGCGCAAGCGGCTGCGCGAGAACACGGCCCGCTTCCGCGGCCGCATGACCGAGCTGGGCTTCGACATCCTGCCGGGCGACCACCCGATCGTGCCGGTCATGTACGGCGACGCGGTCGTCGCCGCACGCACCGCCGAGGCGATGCTCGAGCGCGGCATCTACGTGATCGCGTTCTCGTTCCCGGTCGTCCCGCGCGGCGAGGCCCGGATCCGCACGCAGATGTCGGCCGCGCACTCGACGGAGGACATCGACCGCGCGATCGCGGCCTTCGAGGAGGTCCGCGCGGCGGGCTAGCGCTCGTCCGCGGGCAGCGGGACCTGTTGCGGCGGAGCGCCGCGCTCCTGCTCCCAGGACTCGAACGCCTCGCCGTCGCGGCCGATGTGCTCGCCCGCGCCGCCGAGCGCCAGCAGCAGGACGTCCTCGTCGCCGCGGTTGGTGAGCTGGCGGCGCACCTCGGGCGCGACGCGCGCGGCCTCGCCCTGGGCGAGCTCGCGCGGCTCGCCCTCGATCCACAGCGTGAGCGTGCCGGCCAGCACGAGGTAGACCTCCTCCTGGTGCTGGTGGCGGTGGATCCGGCCGCGCTGGCCCGGGCGGAGCAGGATCTGGTTGATGCCGAAGCTCGTGACCCCGAGCGCGCGCCGCAGCGAGAGGAAGCGCTCCTCGGTGTCGGGGTCGAGCGCGGCGTAGCTGACGCCGGTGTTCATGCCTGCATGATGCCGACCCAGGTCTCGGACTCGGACGGCGTGAGCCCGCCGTGGTGGCCCTTGAAGCTCAGCTGGTGCGACGGGCAGGAGCGCAGCCACGCCATCCGGCCCGGCGCGGGGAGCACGCAGACGTCCGCGAGCCGTTCGCGCAGCCGCGGGCCGGCCGCGGGGAACAGCTCGGCCGCGAGCCGGACCTCGGCGCGCTCGCCGAGCCTGGCGGCCAGTTCGCCGGCGACGGTCTCGGGGTCGCGCACGTGCAGGAAGCAGTCGCGCGCCGAGCCGGCCGGGAGCGGCTGGCGCAGGTGCTCGGCCAGCGGCGGCCACAGCTCGTCGAGGTAGTCGATCTCGCCGACGGCGATCTGGCCGTGGTCGGCGGTCACCACCAGCAGGGTGTCGCGCACGCGCGCGAGCGCGTCGAGCGCGGCCAGCGCCGCGCGGTCGAACGCCTCGCTGGCGGGGCCGTGCACGTGGCCCATGGCGTCGATCCGGTCCCAGTAGAGGTAGGTCAGCCCGGGCCGCGTGCCGAGCTGGGTCACGGCGTCCTCGAAGCGCTCGAAGGGCGCCACGTCGGCCCCCGCGAACGCCGCCTGTCCGTACTCCGACGGCCAGATCGGCGCGGGCTGGAGCACGAACGACGGGGCGTCGAGCTGCTCGAAGTACGTCGGGCCGGGGAACGCGTCGACGCCGTCGCGCAGCGGCAGGATGATGCGGTCCTGCCCCGGGTCGTAGACCTGCCACTCGTAGAGCCCGTGCTGCTCCACCGGCAGGCCCGTGTACAGCGTGGTCAGGTGCGCGGTCGTGGTCGACGGGAACTGCGAGCGGACCGGCTCGATCTCCAGCCGCCGCAGCAGCGGGTGGCCGGAATGTCGTTGTACGAACTCCCAGCCGAACGCGTCGAGCAGCACGACCGCGACGCGTTCGTGCGCGCGAGTCCAGGCAGAGATGCGGTCCGGAAGCTCCGTAAACCGTGAACTTCTGTCTGGAAAGGTGCAAAAGGACGTGGACATGCTGTACCTTGCTGGCCCCACGGACGGCTTAAGGAGAGGGTCGGATGAGGAGAGTGTGGCTCGGGCTGGCAGTGGTGTGCGCGCTCCTGCCCAGCATGGTGTCGGTCGCGGCGGCGCAGCAGCCGAAAGTGCTCGTCTACTCGGGCACGACGGGCTACCGCCACGCGGGCAACGGCGAGGCGATCCAGCCCGCGGTCGTCGAGCTGATCCAGAGCCGCCTGCAGGCGGCCGGGATCGAGAGCGACTACCGGACCTGCAACGGCACCGCGAACTGCCGCGCCACCAACCCTGACATCTTCACCAGCGCGAACCTCGCGAACTACGACGCGATCTTCTTCTGGCAGGCGTCCTCGCGCAACCGCGACGACACGACCGGCCAGCGCCTGTTCACCGACTCGGAGCAGGCCGCGATCGAGGAGTTCGCGCGCTCGGGCGGCGGCATCGCCGCCATGCACGCCTCGGTCACGATGGGCGCCGGCCAGGTCACCTGGCCGTGGTGGGACGCGCCCGGCGACAGCGCGATCGGCGCGCTGATGCCCGGCCACTCCGCCACCGACATCAACAACGTCGCCACCGTCGAGGTCTCCGACCGCCACCACCCGTCCACGCGCGACCTCCCCGACAGCTTCCGCTTCGGCGACGAGCACTACACGTTCTCCTCCAACCCGCGCGGCACGCACCACGTGCTGATGACGCTCGACGAGGAGTCCTACAACGTCGGCAACGGCGTCACGCGCATGGGCGCCGACCACCCGATCGCGTGGTGCCGCATGTACGAGGGCGCGCGCGTGTGGGTCTCGAGCCTCGGCCACTTCTCCGCCTCCTACCTCGAGAACGGCGGCGACAACAACCTGATGAAGCACCTCGTCGGCGGCGTCCGCTGGGCCGCGGGGACCGCGGGCAAGGACTCCGACTGCGGCGGCACCGTGTGGTCGAACTTCGCCCGCACCGTGCTCGCCGACGACCTGCGCGGCCCGATCGGGCTCGACATCGCCCGCGACGGCAAGGTCTACTGGACCGAGATCGGCAACCAGGGCCTGCAGTCCGAGGGCCGCCTGCGCATGTACGACCCGGCCACGCGGGCGACGAGCACGCTGCTGACGCTGCAGACCCGCGCCGACCACGAGTCCTCCAACGACGGCGTGCTGGGCATGGCGCTCGACCCGCGCGACGACCGCAAGCTCTACATCTACTACTCGCCGCGCCAGGACCCGGGCTGCAACTCCTGCATCGTCGTCGGCCACAACGTCATCAGCCGCTTCACGCTCAACGCGGAGGGGACGGCGGTCCTCGCGGGCTCCGAGCAGGAGATCCTGCGGATCCCCAAGGTCAAGGTCGGCAACGACAACTCCGACGGCGTCCCGGGCCAGAACACCTACAGCGCGCACGTCGGCGGCGGCAGCCTGAGCTTCGACGCCGACGGCAACCTCTACATCGGCACGGGCGACGACGTCGACCCGTTCGGGCAGGGCGGCAACGGCTACGCGCCGCTCGACCAGCGCTACCCCGAGCGCTACGACGCCCGCAACACGTCGGCCAACACGAACGACCTGCGCGGCAAGATCCTGCGCATCCGCCCGCGCCCGGACGCCACCGGCAGCCCCGGCGCCGGGACGACCTACGACATCCCGCCCGGCAACATGTTCGCGCCCGGCACGGCGCAGACGAAGCCCGAGATCTTCGCCATGGGCTTCCGCAACCCGTTCACGGTGCAGGCCGACCCGGCGCACCCGGGGACGGTCGTGGTCGGCGACTACGGCCCCGACGCGGGCAGCAACTCGGCCACGCGCGGCCCGGCGGGCATCATCGAGTGGAACCGCGTGACCGAGCCCGGCTTCTACGGCTGGCCGTTCTGCGCGGGTGACAACTCGCCGGCCAACAGCTACTTCCGCTACACGTTCCCGAGCGGGCCGTCGGGCGCGCGCTTCGACTGCGCGGCCGCGCAGATCCCGAACGAGTCGCCCAACAACACGGGCCTCTCGCAGCTGCCCGGGCCGGCCGTGGCGGCCGACGTCTGGCACAAGCGCACGGGTGAGCACCCGGCGCGCTTCGCGATCCCGTCGCGCACGACGCCGCAGGAGGCGATCACCGGCCCGATCTACCGCTACGACGAGTCCAACCCGTCCGACACCAAGTGGCCGGCCTACTACGACGGCGCCTGGCTGATGCTCGACCGCGCCCAGAACTGGTGGCGCGAGACGCGCGTCAAGGACGACGGCTCGGGGATCCTGCGCGTGAACGGGATGTTCGACACCAGCCAGTTCGGCACGCCCGGGCACACGTTCCCGATCCCGGTCAAGTTCGGCCCGGACGGCTCCCTGTACCTGGCGACGTGGGGCTTCGACTGCTGCCGCTCGCAGCTGCCGGCGAGCCAGAACGGGCGGCTGATGCGGATCGACTTCATCGGCGACCAGGAGGACACGACCGCGCCGGTCGTCGAGGCCACCGTCGAGGGGCCGCGCAACGGCGCCGGCGAGTACCTGGGCCGCGCGACGCTGCGGCTGAACGCCACGGACGCCTCCGGCGTCTCGCGCACGGAGTACTCGCTCGACGGCGAGACCTGGACGCGCTACGAGGAGCCGGTCGCGTTCACCGCGCGCGGGACCTACGCCGTCCGCTACCGCGCGACGGACCGCGCCGGCAACACGTCCGAGGAGCAGCTCGTGACGTTCACGGTCGTGGCCGGCGAGGCCTGCCTGCCGGCGCGCTCGGACGAGTTCAGCGGCGCGCTCGACACCGAGCGCTGGAGCTTCCGGCACCCGACGTCGGCCGTCCCGACCGTCTCGGCCGGCGAGCTGGTGCTGCCGCTCGGCGCCTACTCGGTCGACCTCACGCGGCCGGGCCCGATCGGGTTCGTCGGCCAGTCGCTGCCCGGCGGCGACTTCAGCGTCGTCACCAAGGTCACGGCGCCCGGCCTGAACGCCGACACCGGCGGCCAGGGCAGCCAGTACGCGCAGGCCGGCCTGAAGATCTTCCAGACCGACGACAACTGGATCAAGATCTCGCTCACCCGCAACGCGGACGGCAACCCGACGGGCGCGGTCAACACGTACTTCGAGCTCGCCTACGAGACCAACGGCACGCGCACGCTCGGGACGCGGATGGGGCTCGGCAACGGCAACCTGCCGACCTACTGGCTGCGGGTCGACCGCAGCGGCGCCACCGTGACCGCGTACTACTCGCTCGGCGACCCGGACGGCGCGGGCGCGAACTGGGTCTCGCTCGGCACGGCGAACCTCGACACCGTGCTGCCCGCGGGCGCCGGGCCGCGCTACGTCGGCCCGTACGGCGGCAACGGCTCGATCTCGGTCCGCTACGACTACTTCCGGGTCACGCCGGACAACCCGTCCGACGCCGCGCCGCCGGTGACCTCGCACTCGCTGCCCGCGGGTGACTGGCACCGTGAGCCGGTCGACGTGACGCTGACCGCGGTCGAGGACGGCGAGTGCGTCTCGGGCGTCGAGCGCACGGAGTACCGGATCGGCGACGGCGCGTTCACGACGTACAGCGCTCCGGTGCGGGTGTCGGGCGACGGGGAGCACACGCTCCAGTACCGCTCGGTCGACAAGGCGGGCAACGTCGAGGACGCCAAGTCGGTCGTGGTCAGGATCGACGGCACGCCGCCGGCCACGACCGCGTCGCTGGACGGCACGGGCCCGGTGACGCTCACGCTGGACGCGTCCGACCCGCTGTCGGGCGTGGCGACGACGGAGTACCGCGTCAACGCGGCCGTGCCGTTCGGCGCGGTCGGCGCGGCGCGCTTCGCCGAGAGCGCGGACTGGGTCACCTACTCCGCGTCGGCCAAGCCGGTGTTCACGCTGCCGGGCCCGTACACGGTCGAGTACCGCTCGACCGACGTGGCGGGCAACGTGGAGGCGATCAAGACCGTCACGTTCACGATCGCCGGCACGGGCCAGGACACGACCGCGCCCGTCACGACCGCGACGCTCGACCCGGGTCCGGTGGCCACGCGGCCGGTGACCGTGCGGCTGTCGGCGACCGACCCGGTCGGCCAAGCGCCCGAGCCCAAGACGGTCGACGTCGAGGCGTTCGGCACCACCTGGGAGCCGAACGCGGTCAGCCTGGTCGCGGGCGACCGGATCACCTGGCGCTTCGGCGTCAACGCGGGCACCGCGCACGACGTCTGGCTCGTCCCGCCCGGGGCGGACCCGAGCCCGGCCGGCGGTGAGCTCATCGAGGTCAGCGGGATCGTCTTCCCGGGCGGCGAGCCCGTGACCCGGGCGTTCACGCAGCCCGGCACGTGGACCTTCGTCTGCCGCCTGCACGCCGCGTTCGTCAACGGCGCCTGGGACGGCATGACCGGCACGGCCGTGGTCGCGCCCGCGGGCGCCGCGCCGTCCGGCGTGGACTACACGGAGTACCGCGTGGACGGCGGCGACTGGGTGCGGCGCGCCAACACCGGCGCGGTGAGCCCGTTCGTGAACGAGTTCGCGGTCGCCGACGCGGGCCAGCACACGGTCGAGTACCGGTCCGCGGACAAGGCCGGCAACGTCGAATCCGTGAAGTCCGTGGGCTTGCGGATCGACGCGCCCGAGCCCGGCGACCCGGTGATCGAGGCGTTCGCCGACCCGGCCGCGGGCGCGGCGCCGCTGCTCGTGCGCTACACGGCCATGGGCTACGACCCGGACGGCGGCGAGCTGACCTGGAAGTGGCAGTTCTCCGACGGCACCTCGCTGCTGCAGAACGTCACGCGCACGTACCGGATGCCGGGCACCTACACGGCGACGGTGACCGCGACCGACGACGAGGGCGACTCGACGTCCAAGGAGATCACCGTCACCGTGACCGCGCCGGGCGTCATCCCGCCGACGGTGTCCGCGAGCGCGGACGTGACCTCCGGCCCGGCGCCGCTGCCCGTGCGCTTTGAGGCTTCGGGCGCGGATCCGGACGGCGACGCGTCGAAGCTCACCTACGCGTGGGACTTCGGTGACGGCGGCTCGTCCTTCGCGCAGTCGCCCGCGCACACGTACATGGAGCCGGGGACCTACACGGCCACGGTCACCGTGCGCGACCCGAGCGGCGCGGTGGCCACCGACAGCGTGACGGTCACGGTCTCCGACCCGCCCGGCAACGTCGCGCCGAGCGTGCAGGCGGCCGCGCTGCCGAGCTCGGGCGAGGCGCCGTTGACCGTGATCCTGAGCGCGGCGGGCACGGACCCCGACGGCGACAAGCTCACGTACACGTGGGACTTCGACGACGGCTCGACCGGGTCGGGCGCGGAGGTCACGCACGTCTACGCGCAGGCCGGCACCTACCGCGCGACGGTCACGGCGTCCGACGGGCACGGCGGCACCGCGACCGCGACGGTCGACGTGGTCGTCGGCAACCCGCCGGGCAACCAGGCGCCGACGGTGGCGGCCGCGGCCGACCCGGTGTCCGGGACGGCGCCGCTGACGGTCCGCTTCACCGCGGCCGTCCGTGACCCGGACGGCGACGGCTACCTGGTCGTGTGGAACTTCGGCGACGGCGGCCAGGCCGGCGGCGAGGCGGCGACGCACACGTACACCCAGCCGGGGGTCTATGACGCGACCGTGCGCGTGACGGATGCGCGCGGCGGCGTCGC
>Ga0182742_1005583_pt1 | contig 10518 bp, 8 predicted proteins | sample eDN5th37CBELigMG_FD_128880 | JGI IMG/M metagenome (GOLD analysis project Ga0182742, IMG submission 128880) | Enriched Miracle-Growth compost microbial communities from Emeryville, California, USA - eDNA 5th pass 37_C BE-Lig MG (version 2)... ... | reverse complement strand
CGGTCGCGTTCACGGCGGACGCTCGCCGGATCATCGAGGTAGTCGTCCTCGTAGTCCTCGAGCGGCACCATCCCGAAGTACGCCTTGAACTTGTGGAGTGTGCTCATCGATCGCCCTTCCCTCGCGCGGCGGTTGAAGATCAGGCTAACGGTCGTCGGCCCAACACCGCGGTTCCGACACGCACGCATGTCGAACCCCACCGAATCGCTTGCTCGAGGTCACCGGACATTCCGGCCGACAACTCGGTCGCCTCCGGGTGGTCGAGGAGGACCTGCGCGTGCAGTCGCGCGAGTTGCTCGAACGCCGCGTCGGCGTCCCAGCCGAGCGGCGGCACTCCCATCAACCCCGCCAGTTCGAGACCGTCCGCGTCGGCCACCGCGGCGGCCAGGGCTTCGAGATCGGCCGCGACCACCCCGCCGCGCTGCGGGTCGCCGTCCAGGCTGACCTGCAGCAACACCCGGATCGGGGTGGTGCGATCACCGGACTCCTGCGCGGCGCGCGCTCCGGCCGCGACGGCGGCGGCGAGCCGGATGCTGTCGACGGAATGGATCGTGTGCGCCCACCGGGCCACCGCGCGCGCCTTGTTGCGTTGCAGGCGACCGATCATGTGCCAGGCGACGCCGGGGTCGGTGACCGATTCGCGGAACCGGGCGATCTTCGGCGTGGCCTCCTGTTCCCGGGATTCGCCGAAGGATCGGCATCCCAGTTCGTGCAGCAGGATCGCATCGGAGGCCGGAAAGTACTTGGTCACCGGCAGCAGGGCCACGTCACCGGGCGCGCGGCCGGCGGCCCGGGCCGCCTCGTCCAGACGGGCACGCACCGCGGCGAGGGCCTCGGCGAGCTCGGCGCGGCGAGCGTCCGTGGCTCCTTTTTCGCTCATTCGGGGCGCTCCGACGGCTGTTCCTCGAGCCAGATCACCGACGCGAGCCGGCCCGTGGGGGCGGAGCGCCGATGACTGAACAGCATCGTGTCCTCGATCGTGCACCGCGGGTCCTCGGCCACCGCAGCGACGCCGAGCGACAGCAGCTGGCGGCGCAGGCCGGCGCGCAGGTCCAGGCCCGGGGTGCCCTTCACGGTGCGGGTGGCGCTGCCGGGCAGGTGCGCTTCGACGTCGTCGCGCATCGCCGCGGGAACCTCGTAGTGACGGCCGCTCGCGGCCGGTCCGAGGAACGCGCCGATCCGTTCGGGCCGCGCCCCGAGATCGACCATCGCTTCGACGACCTTGGGCACGATCCCGATGCGGGCCCCGATCCGGCCGGCGTGGGCGGCGGCGACGACGCCAGCCTCCTCGTCGGACAGCAGCACCGACACGCAGTCGGCGCTGAGGGTGACCAGGGCGAGACCGACCTCGCGGGTGACCAGCGCGTCGGTGGCGGGCACCGGGCCGTCGACCGGACCGTCCACCACGGTGACGTTGCGGCTGTGGATCTGTTCCATCCACACGAACCGCTCGAACGGCAGCCCGATCACCGACGCGAGACGGCGGCGATTCGCGGCGACGGCGGCCGGGTCGTCACCGACGTGGTCGCCCAGGTTGAACGAGTCGTACGGAGGTGCGGACACGCCGCCGGCACGCGTGGTGACGACCCTGCGTGCGCGGAGCGTCCTCTGCGACACCGTCACCGTCGCATGAAGATCGGCACGTCGACGTCGTCGTCGCCGTCCTCGTCGTCGACGGGCACGGGACGCGGCTGGACGCTGCCGGGCGCGCCGACGGCTCCGGCGCCGGCAGTGGGCGCCGGCTCACGGACAGCTTCCTCGGCCCGCTCGCTGCGGCCGAGTTCCCCCGCGCGAGCCGGGCTGATCGTGCCGGTACGGGCGGCCGGCTGGGCGGGTGCCTCGACCGGGCGCCGGGCCGGGGTTCCACCGTCGAATCCGGCCGCGATGACGGTGACCCGGACCTCGTCGCCGAGGGAGTCGTCGATCACCGTGCCGAAGATGATGTTGGCGTCGATGTGCGCGGCTTCCTGCACGAGCGAGGCCGCCTCGTTGATCTCGAACAGACCGAGGTCGGAGCCACCCGCGATGGACAGCAGCACGCCGCGGGCACCTTCCATGGACGCTTCGAGCAGCGGCGAGTTGATGGCCGCCTCGGCAGCCTTGATGGCCCGACCCTCCCCCCGCGCCGAACCGATGCCCATGAGGGCGCTCCCTGCGCCCGACATGACGCCCTTCACGTCCGCGAAGTCGACGTTGATCAGACCCGGGGTGGTGATGAGGTCGGTGATGCCCTGAACACCGTTGAGCAGCACCTCGTCCGCGGACCGGAACGCATCCATGAGGCTGACGGCGGCGTCGCCGAGCTGGAGCAGCCGGTCGTTCGGGATCACGATGAGCGTGTCGCACGATTCGCGCAGCGTCTGGATGCCGGTGTCGGCCTGGCTGCCGCGGCGCTTGCCCTCGAACGAGAACGGCCGGGTCACGACACCGACGGTCAGCGCGCCGAGCTTGCGCGCGATGCTGGCGACGACCGGGGCACCACCGGTACCGGTGCCGCCGCCCTCACCGGCGGTGACGAAGACCATGTCGGCGCCCTTGAGCACCTCCTCGATCTCGTCCTTGTGGTCCTCGGCGGCCTTGCGGCCGACCTCGGGATCGGCGCCGGCGCCGAGACCGCGGGTCAGTTCCCGTCCCACGTCCAGCTTGACGTCGGCGTCGGACATCAGGAGAGCCTGCGCGTCGGTATTGACGGCGATGAACTCGACTCCCTTGAGTCCCTGCTCGATCATGCGGTTGACCGCATTCACGCCGCCACCGCCGATACCGACGACCTTGATTACGGCGAGGTAGTTGTGCGGGGGCGTCATGGGCTCTCGCCTTCCTGGTTTCGGGTCACGCTTCGATCGATCGATGTCTCGTACATGTTGGGCTACCGGGCAAACCCTCAACCACAGGTTGAAGGTTATGTCAAGTAACCGGACTGAGGCGAAACGCTATGGCACTGCGACCGCCATATGCCAGCAGACGCGCCGACGACTCGCCACGAATTTCCGCGCATCACGTCACCGCACCGTCGGCAGGTCCGGAGCGGCCACGTCGTAGGTCTGGCCCGGCTGGGTGAGCAGGTGGGTCACGACCGCCGCCTTCCGGTCCGAACGGTCGGTTCCACCCCACACCACGATCCGGCCGTCCAGCAGGGTCAGCGAGATGTCCGTCGGGGACGCCGCGGCCACCTCTGTCACCTGGAACCGCACTTCGGGAGGCACCACGCCGAGGACCTCGAGCGCCGCCACCGTCGCCGGATCACCGGTCCCGGGGGTCGCGGTGACCAGTCGCGGCGTCTGCATCGGCGGCGGCTCCACCGCGAAGTCGACACCCTCGGCGTCGACCGAATGCGTCCCGTCGGGCGCCTCGAAGAACACCTCGGCGGCCCGTTCGGTCACGGTGACCCGCACGGTCGACGGGTAGACCCGTTGAACCCGCACCTCCGCGGCACGCGGCAACTCCGCCACGCGCTGCGCCGCAGCGGCCGTGTCGACCCGCAGCAGCGGGGTTCCCTCCGCGACGGCGAGCTGCGCGAGCACGTCCTCCCGCGGAATCGTCTCGGCACCGACGACCTCGACCGTGCGCACCGACAGCAGGGGCGACAGCCACGCGACCGCGATGATCGCCAGCACGCCGATCACCACGCCGACACCGATGAGCACCGTGCGCAGCCGGACCGACCGGCCGGAGGGCCGCCGCGCAGCCGCGCGGGTGGTGCGTCGCCGGGCGGACCGGGTCGGTGTCTCGGTCACGGGCGGCCCGACCCCGATCCGTCGACCGGACCCGACCGGAACCGGCCTGGCTTGCTGCGCAGCGCGTCGAGGATCTGCCGTCCGAGCATCGTCACGTCACCGGCACCCATCGTGATGACGATGTCGCCGGGGCGGCTCAACTGCGCCACCTGACGCGGCACCAGAGACAGATCCGGCTGGTAGTGCACCGGCTTGGACACCGCCTGTGCGACCAGGGCGCCGCTCACTCCGGGGATCGGTTCTTCGCGCGCACCGTAGACGTCGAGGACGACGACCTCGTCCGCGAGATCGAGCGCCGATCCGAACTGCTCCGCGAACGTCTCGGTCCGCGAATACAGGTGCGGCTGGAACACGACGATCACGCGGGGGCGTTCGGTGCCCGATTCTGCGTACCGCAACGGTTCGCCCGCAACGAGTTCCGCGGCGGCGGCGAGCACGGCCCGCACCTCGGTCGGATGGTGGGCGTAGTCGTCGAACACCCGCACACCGTGTTCACGCCCGCTGTACTGGAAACGCCGGTGCACACCACCGAATCCGGCCAGACCTTCGATGGCCTCGTCGACCGGGGCGCCGGCCTCGAGCGCCGCGACCAGGGCCGCCAGCGCGTTGAGGGCCATGTGGCGTCCGGGTACCGACAGCCGAACCGTCCGCGGGGCGTCCTCGCCGGCGAGGTGGAATTCGGCGACACCGCCGACGTCCTTCGCCTCCCACGCGACCAGCCGGACCGCGACCGGGACACCGTCGGCGAGGTCGCCGGTGCCGATCGTGTCGGCCGAGCCGTACCCGGCGACGCGCAGTCCCGGGATGTCACGCTCGACGACGCGGCGGGCCAGTGCGGCCGAACCCGGATCGTCCAGGCACACCACGAGCAGCCCGCCGGGCGCGATACGGGCGACGAAGTCGTCGAACACCTGCGTGTACGCCTCGGCGGTGCCGAAGAAGTCGAGGTGATCCGCCTCGACGTTCGTCACGATCACCACGTTCGGCTCGTACTGCAGCAGCGATCCGTCGCTCTCGTCGGCCTCGGCGACGAAGACGTCGCCGCTGCCCTGATGGGCGTTGGTACCGGACTCGTTCAACTCGCCGCCGACCGCGAACGACGGATCGAACCCGCAGTGCTGCAACGTGACCACCAGCATCGACGTCGTCGACGTCTTGCCGTGGGTGCCGGAGACCAGGAACGTGTGGTGTCCGCGCATCAGCGAGGCGAGCACGGCCGGGCGCAGCAGCACGGGGATGCCCCGCTCGTGCGCGGCGACCAGCTCCGGATTGTCCTTCGGGATGGCGGCGTGCGTGGTCACCACCGCGGTCGGTCCACCCTCGAGCAGGTCCAGGGCGCTCGCGTCGTGCCCGATGCGGACGGTAGCCCCCCGCGCGCGGAGGGCCAGCACTCCGCGGCTCTCCTTCGCGTCCGATCCCGACACCTGGCCACCGCGAGCCAGCAGGATGCGCGCGATGCCGGACATTCCGGCTCCACCGATCCCCACCATGTGCACCCGCTCCAGTTCGGCGGGTAGCTGCTCGCTCATCGATCACTCCTGTTCGTGCCCGCACCGGCCACGTCGAGCACGATCCGGGCGACTTCGTCTGCCGCGCTGCGGTGTCCCGCTCCGGCGGCGCGGCGCCCCATCTCGGTGAGCCGCTGCACGTCGGCGAGAAGCGGGATCACCGAGTCCACCACGAACGCCGGCGTCAGGTCGGCGTCCGAGACGATCATCCCACCCCCGGCCGCGGCGACCGGACGGGCGTTGAGTTCCTGCTCGCCGTTGCCGTGCGGAAGCGGAACGTACACCGCCGGCAGCCCCACCGCCGACACCTCGGCGACGGTCATGGCACCGGATCGGCAGATCACCGCGTCCGCTGCGGAGTACGCCAGATCCATGCGTTCGAGGTACGGCACCGCCACGTAGGGGAATCGGTCGTGATCGGGGTGTTCGGGCACGTCGAGGGTGTTCTTCGGGCCGTGCGCGTGCAGCACCGAGATCCCGGCTCCTGCGAGCTCGGCCGCGGCCCCGGAGACCGCGGCGTTGAGCGACTGTGCGCCCTGCGAACCGCCGAACACGAGCAGGACCGGTCCCTCGGCGGGGAGCCCGAAGTGCCGGCGGGCCTCGGCGCGCAACGCCGCCCGATCCAGGCCGGTGATCGACGCGCGGACCGGGATCCCGACGATCTCGGCGTCACCGCGACGGACGATGCCCGAGCCCGGGACCGCCGCGAGCACCCGGGACGCCCGCAGCGCACCGATCTTGTTGGCGATGCCGGCGCGGGCGTTCGCCTCGTGCACGACGACCGGGATGCGGCGACGACCCCGACCGGCAGCGAGATACGCCGGCAGCGCCACGTACCCGCCGAAGCCGACGATGACGTCGGCGTCGACCCGGTCGAGGACCTCGCGGGTGCGGCGCACCGACGCGATCACCCGGGCGGGCAGCTTCAGCAGGTCCATCGTGGGCTTGCGGGGCAACGGGACCGGCGGGATCAGTTCGAGGGGGTAGCCGCGCTGCGGGACCAGTTTCGTCTCGAGGCCGCGTTCGGTCCCCAGGGCCGTCACGGTCGCATCGGGTACCAGCGCCCGGATCGCGTCGGCCACCGCCAGGGCGGGTTCGATGTGCCCGGCGGTGCCACCACCGGCCACCACCACGGACAGGGCGGACTGCTCCCCACTCACCTACGATTTCCTCGCTCTCCGGTTCTTCGGTCTCTGCCGTCGCCGTTCGACCTGCGAGCGGCGTTCGATTGACGACCGCCGTTCGCCGTGCGGCCGTTCGCTGTGCGTCCCTTGGCTGTACGGTCCTTGGCTGCACGGTTCTTGGTTGGGCGGCCCGTGCGCTGGTCGGCAGCGCGCGCCTTCGTGTCGCGCTCGGCCCTGCCCCGCGCCGGAGCGGATCCGCGCCGGGGACCGGGCGCTCGCGTCGCCGCCGCCCGGATCGGCAGGTATGCCTCGGGTTTGCGGAGGCGCAGCAACCGGCCGAAGCGGCCGTCCTGGCCGGCGTGCAGCGCCGCGATCGCCTCCGGTTCGTGACGCGCGGCGTTCGCGATCAACCCGAACATGAGCAGGGTCGTCGCGGTCGACGTTCCGCCGGCGGACACCAGCGGAAGCTGCAGGCCCGTCACCGGCAACAGTCCGACGACGTAACCGATGTTGATGAACGCCTGCCCGATGATCCAGGTCGTGGCGGTCGCAGTGAGCAGCCGCAGGAACGGATCAACCGAGCGCATCGCGATGCGCAGGCCCACGTACGCGAACAGACCGAACAGGCCGATGACAGCGACCCCGCCGAGGAAGCCGAGTTCCTCGCCGATGATCGCGAAGATGAAGTCGTTGTGCGCGTTGGGCAGATAGCTCCACTTGGCACGGCTCTGCCCGAGGCCGCGGCCCCAGATACCGCCGTCCGCGAGGGAGAACTTCGCCTGCCGCGCCTGGTAGCCGATGCCCTGTGGGTCCTCGCCGGGGTTGAGGAACGCGCGCACACGCGCCGAGCGGTATCCGGCGGTGAGGGCGAGGACGACCGCGAAGGCGGTTGCGGTACCGACGATCCCGAGGAACACGCGCAGCGGCAGGCCCGCGAACCACAGCAGGGCGAGCACGATGATCGCGAGGGAGATGGTGGTGCCGAGATCGGGCTGGAGCACGATCAGACCGGTCACGATCAGCGCCGCCGGGATCAGTGGGACCAGCATGTCCTTGAGCGTGCTGTGTTCGCCGCGGCGCGTCGCGAGCAGGTGCGCGCCCCACACCGCGAACGCGATCTTCGCCAGCTCGGACGGCTGGACCGAGATGCCGGCGATGACGAACCAGCCTCGCGTGCCCTGTGATTCGGTGCCGATGCCGGGGATGAGCACGAGCGCGAGCATCACGACGGTCGCGGCCAGCGCCGGGAACGACAACCTGCGCAGCATCCGCACCGGCACCTGCAGCGCGACGTAGAACACCACGAAACCGAGGACCGCGAAGATCACCTGGGAGGTGAACAGACCGTAGGCGGATCCGTCGCTCGCGACCGCCTCGACGCTCGACGAAGACAGCACCATCACCAGGCCGAGCACGGTGAGCAACACCGCGATCGTGACGACCAGGTGGAAGGACGCGAGCGGCCGGGCCATCCACTGTCCGACGCGGCCTCGCGCGGTCGCGGCGCTCTGGGTGGATGCCGGCGAACCGCCGGGCGCGGTGGTGGTCACCCCTCCGACCCGCCCCCGTGCTGTTCGACACCGTGCTGTTCGACACCCTCCAGCGCCTCGACGGCCGCCGCGAAGCTGCGGCCGCGCTCGGCATAGTCCGCGAACATGTCCAGCGACGCCGCGGCCGGGGCCAGCAGCACCGCGTCGCCCGGTGACGCCAGCGCCGCGGCCTCGCGCACCACGACCTGCATCGCGGCGGGGCCGTCGGCACCCGGCAACGGGACCCGGCGCACGGTGCCGGGGGACTCGGGGCTGCTCACCGATCCATCGTCGCGCGTGTCGACGTGGACGACGGGGACCTGCGGGGCGTGTCGCGCCAGTGCTTCGGCGATCCGGTCGGCGTCACGGCCGATCAACACCACCGCGCGCAGCCTCGGCGCAACCTCCGCGACGAGGTCGTCGACCTGCGCGCCCTTGAGCAGCCCACCGGCCACCCAGACCACGCTCTCGCGCGCCAGCAGCGACGTGCGCGCCGCGTGCGGGTTGGTGGCCTTGGAATCGTCGACGTACTCGACGCCGTCGACGGTGCCGACGGGCGCGGCGCGGTGCGGCCCGACCCGGTGGCGGCGCAGGCCGTCGTGGACCGAGGATTCCGGCACGTCGATCGACCGGGCGAGCGCCGCGGCCGCCAGCGCGTCGGACAGCCCGGCGGGCCCGGCGGGTGAGACGTCGGCGACGGCCGCGAGCACGGCGGAATCCGCGAAGGCGCGATCCACCAGGACGTCTCCGCTGATCCCGAGTTCCCCGCGCTGCGGGTAGCCGAGGGTGAATCCGATGGTGACGACGGCCTGCGACCGGTCGCGCAGTCCCCCGGCGATCGGATCGTCGAGCCCGAGCACCCCGACGGTGCCGGTGAGCACACGGGCCTTCGCGTCGATGTAGCCCTCGATGCCACCGTGCCAGTCGAGATGGTCCTCGGCGATGTTGAGAATGACCCCCGCCTCGGGCTGCACCGACGGCGCCCAATGCAGCTGGAACGACGACAGCTCGACGGCGAGGACCTCGGCGCGCGGCTCGGTCCGCCGCAGCGCGTCGAGGATCGGCAGGCCGATGTTGCCGCAGGCCACCGACGCCAGCCCGGCGGCCTCGAGGATCGCGTGCAGCATCATCGTGGTGGTGGTCTTGCCGTTGGTTCCGGTCACCACGAGCCAGCGGCGGGGCGGGCCGTAGATCTCGGCGCGGTCGATCCGCCAGGACAGTTCGACGTCGCCCCAGATCGGGACCGCGGCACCGGCGGCGTGCGAGAGCAGCGGGGCGTCGGGCGCGAACCCGGGGCTCGTGACGACGAGCGCGAACCGGCGCAGCGTCTCCGGGTGTGCCTCGGCCTCGGCGACGAGTTCGTCGAGACCGACGGTGTCGGCGCCGAGTTCACGGCAGCGCTCGAGGGCCTCGGCGTTGCGGTCGGTGACCGTCACGTGCGCCCCGAGGTCGGTGAGCGGGGTGATGACGGCGCGTCCGGAGATCCCGGCGCCCGCGACGAGCACCCGGGTCCCGCGCAGCCATTCCAGTTCGTGCGTCACCGCGTCAGTCCCCGATCGCCGCTAGGTATTCGCTGTAGAACAGGGCCATGCCGACGGCCGAGGCGATGGCCGCGAGTAGCCAGAACCGGATGATGACCGTGGTTTCGGCCCAGCCTCCGAGCTCGAAGTGGTGGTGGAACGGCGCCATCCGGAACACGCGTCTGCGGCTGGACCGGAACACGGCCACCTGGATGACCACGGAGGCGGCCTCGGCGACGAACAGCGCACCGATGACGACCATGAGCAGCTCGGTGCGGGTGGTGACCGACAGGCCGGCGAGCATGCCGCCGAGCGCGAGCGAACCGGTGTCCCCCATGAAGATCTTGGCCGGGGCCGCGTTCCACCACAAGAAGCCGATGCAGGCCGCGGCGCCGGCGGCGCACAGCAGAGCCAGATCGAGGGGGTCGCGCACGTCGTAGCAGCCCTTGCCCGGTTCGGCGACACACGAGTTGCGGTACTGCCAGAACGTGATGATGACGTAGGCGCCGAGTACCAGGCTCATCGAGCCGGCCGCGAGACCGTCGAGGCCGTCGGTCAGGTTCACCGCGTTCGACCAGGCGCTGACCAGCAGGTACACGAACAGGATGAAGACGACCGAGCCCATCGACACCGTGGCGATGTCGCGGACGTAGGACAAGTGCGTGCTGCCGGGGGTCAGGCCGCTGTCGTTGCGGAACTGCAGCGCGAGGATGCCGAACGCGACCGCGGCGATCAGCTGGCCGACCAGCTTGGCGGTCTTGTTCAGTCCGAGATTGCGCTGCTTGCGGATCTTGATGAAGTCGTCGAGGAATCCGACGCCGCCGAGCGCGGTGGTCAGGCCCAGCACCAGCAGACCGGATGCGGTCGGGCCCTCCGCGTCGTACCCGAGACCGATCAGATGTGATCCCCAGTACCCGGCCCACAGGCCGGCGAGGATCGCGACGCCACCCATCGTGGGGGTGCCGCGCTTGGCCTGGTGGCTCTGCGGCCCCTCGACGCGGATCTCCTGGCCGAAGCCCTGCCGCGTGAACGCCTTGATCAGCACCGGCGTGAGCAGGATCGACACCGCCAGCGCGATGCCGGCAGCGAAAAGGATCTGT
>Ga0182742_1005581_pt1 | contig 10520 bp, 7 predicted proteins | sample eDN5th37CBELigMG_FD_128880 | JGI IMG/M metagenome (GOLD analysis project Ga0182742, IMG submission 128880) | Enriched Miracle-Growth compost microbial communities from Emeryville, California, USA - eDNA 5th pass 37_C BE-Lig MG (version 2)... ... | reverse complement strand
TTCACCAAACCATCCTCCGTTCATTTGCTTACGGTCTTTCTAATAAGTATAGGATATTTCTATAATATGTAATCTCATATTCACCATTCTACCACAATCACTCTATTTCAAACCACTAAAAAGGGAACAAACATTCGATTGATTTTCGACAATTTATACTGTTTCCTCCTATCTATTGGAGATCTATTAATAATTATTCAGAGTATACAACGATACCTAGAGAACATAGATGGGAAAATACTGAAGATAGAAAAAAGCTAAACGAATAGTACCTAACATCTTGTTCAACGTAAGTAATTTCGTTTAGCTTTTTTATTGTTTATTTTCATTAGCACTTTTAGCCGACTCTTTCATTTTTCTACTAAAATAGTACCCTAATGTCATGGAAAAAGAATCAATTACAATAAGTAAAAATGTATCCGTATATCCTTTATAAACAGAAGCAGAAATCAATGCTATAGTAAGTAAAAGGCCAATAAATGGATAATATGTTACTCTTGAAAAGAGCATCACCAAAACAGAAGGAAAACAAAGTGCAGCCAGGTACTTAAACATCCACAATACACCTACCTCCAACAATCATCTCTTTTCCTTTACTTGCATTAAATAAACCTACTATCTTAATAATTATATAACTAGCAGAATTATTTTCTATCTAATTCATCCAGCCATATTTCCATCGATCGAATAGTAGTATATTTACCATTAAATGGACTAGAATAGTTCTTATTATATATGGAGAGATTTTTCTATACAAGTAAACGATTAAGACATAGGAGGATCAATATACATTACTACACATGGTTAATGGTTCTTTTCTTTAAAAAACCTGCCGCAATAACTTGAAAAATCGGTTTTATCGAGGATGATCTTCTTTTGGCCTTTTGTAATAATAGGATAATCTCATTTATTTCATCAGGAGATAATTCTTCTGCAATCCAATTCTCCAATTCATGGTTCTGAATATGTACATTCATAAATGGTATAGAAATGGTTTGAAACTGACTTAATTCCTTATGAATAAAATCATTTCGACTAATTGCACCACTTCCTCTTTTCGATTTTTTACGTTTAGCAACTAATTGATAATTATCCACTATTACACACTTCCTTTACGAGATATCTACTAACATAGGTGGATTTCCATTTGTAAGAAAGAAGTTATTTATATGTGTAAGCATATAGATAATTATCGTCTAATTCAATTAGAAAGGGGCTATATATCTTGAACAAGCCCCAAAATAGGACCTTAGATAGGGGTCAACTGGTTATAAAGTAGGTTTCATCTATCTCAATTGTAAGGTAATATTTACTAACAAAGGGATGATAACGTTATATTAGCGATTTTGTAAAGGAGCTATTATCATGAATACTGAACCAATTGATACAGATTTTCTCAATTTCCGATTAAAAGAAGATGTCTATTCTAACACTACGGAAGGACTACTCTTATTAAAAAAGGGAACTTTACTTACAAAAAAACATATTGAATTACTTACAAAGCATAAAATTAACCCTTTTGCAGTAATAGATACAACAACTAGAATTTCACCTGAAGAGGAGACAAGTCTAACATCAAATATTTCATTATTAGAGGAAGTAAAGAAAGTATTTCAGTTAATTTTAGACCATGATGATAGTCAAGTTGATGCCCTTTTACATTCCTATGAAAAAATTATTGTTTCGTCATTAAACGACCATTCTATTATGAATTTGATTAATAAAAAGATAGAGAAAAATGATTATATTTATCAACATAGTATTAATGTAGGAATCATTTCTGCCTTAATAGGAAAACTCCTAGGAATGTCTAGAAAACAATGCCATCTCCTCAGTCAAATGGGGTTGTTTCATGATATTGGTATGCTAATGATTGATCCTAAAATATTACAAAAAAACACTAGATTAACCCATACAGAGTATAAAGAAATTCAGAAACATACTACCTATGGAAAAAGTCTTTTATTCTCAATAAGTCAGTTAGATATATTAGTTTCTAGAGCGGCACTTTTGCATCATGCCAAAATAAATGGAAAAGGATATCCGTCTAATCGTACAGAACAAGATATTCCATTTATGATTCAAGTTATTTCGGTGGCCGATGCCTTTCACAGTATGTCTTCTTCTTACTCTTATAAAAAGGAAAAATCATTTTTTGAAGCACTAAATGAGCTAATGAACGAAGCGCGCACGCATGCGCTCCACCCTGCTATTGTTGTTCCCTTTATTAATTATATGATGAGGCAACAACTTTTTAAAAAAGTTCAATTAAGTAATAATGAAATAGCAGAAATTATCTTCATTCACCCTAACGAACCAAATTTACCATTGATTCGTATAGGAGATTCTTATATTGATTTAAGAAAGGAAACTTCCTTAAAAATTGTCGCATTAGCTGAATAGATAGACGGGATAATGAAAATAAAAGGGGCAAATTCTCGATGAATGTTTAATCATTCGTTACGAATTTGCCCCTTTTTCATTTGAAATAAATATTACAGAAAAATAAGAAATAGATTCCAATGTCTATAATTGATATAACATCATTACATGAAAATTCAAGCGATTATTAGTAAAAATAATGTAGACAAATCCAATCGGGATTATTATAATTTAAAATATTACAGAAAATTTTAAATAGTTTTTATGCACTATAAACCTAAAAGCTAGTAAACCATTTATTCTGATTAGAAACTCTAAATGAAATTAGCATGAAAGATGCTGTATATATGATGATTCTATTATTATATTTAATAGAAAATAGGAGGAAAAATATATGACAAAAGCCATTCAAAATTCATTCTTAAGCTATGGTAACGAAGATGCACCAGTAAAGGTAGAAGTATTCTTAAATCTTGCTTGTCCATATTGCGCAACTTTTTTTGAAGCAGCAGATCAAAGCCTCACACCTTATATTAATAACGGCAAAGTCCAATATATCATTAAACATTATGATAAACCTCGTGAAATGCTATTATATGGTACTTTAGCGAATTTATTTTTCGATTATTCAGACCCAGAAAGAATTTATTCCATTATGAAAGATTTATTTGCAAAACAAAGTACTTGGAGTGAAAAGGATAGTGACTTTATTAAGAATATGCTAATAGAGCAGTATGGTTTAAAGGAAGAGCCAGACACCATCGAAATTAGCCTAAAGATTACAGCAGAGGCCATTCAACGCAATGTTAAAATGGTTCCTACTGTTTTTATTAATGATAAGGAATTCCAATATCCAGTAGAAATCGATGCAAACCAATTAATAGAAGAAGTAGAAAAAGCATTAGCATAGGATATTACTTCCTAAAAAATAAACTTTGGCTTCGGTATAGTTCATTAAACATGTGCTTATTCTCCCTCTTTAGGGTTAAAAAAGTTCTTCAACAAATCTCCATAATAAAAGGAGTTCTTCAAAAAGAAGAACTCCTTTTATTATTATACTCCTTTATATGCTTTGCGATATATATCAGCCAATTCAGTCACTAGCGGCAATTTAGGATTAGCTGTTGTACATTGGTCCTCAAAAGCTCGGTCTGCTAAGTAATCCACTTTTGCTTCAAACTCTTTTTGATCAACACCATGTGCAGCAATACTCATTGGTATATTCAATTCTTTTGCTAAACGAATAACAGCTTTAACAAAATTATCTACCCCTTGTTCCACTGTATTGGCTGGAAAACCTAGTATTCTAGCAAGTTCTGCATAGCGTTCATCTGCTTTAAAGTATTCATATTTAGGGAAAGCCACAAATTTCTTTGGTTTTTCCGCATTATAGCGAATAACATGTGGCATTAAGATGGCATTAGAGCGTCCATGTGCAATATGGAATTCTGCTCCTAATTTATGAGCTAAACTATGGTTAATACCTAAAAATGCATTTGCAAAAGCCATCCCTGCAATAGTAGAGGCATTATGCACCTTCTCACGAGCTTCTTCATCATTACCGTTGCGATATGCTCTTGGTAGATATTCAAATATTAATTGAACTGCTTTAACTGCTAAAGCATCTGTATAATCATTTGCCATATTTGACACATACGCTTCTACAGCATGTGTCAGTACATCCATTCCTGTGTCTGCTGTAACTACAGGTGGAACAGTCATTACAAATTGTGGATCAATTATTGCTACATCTGGAGTTAACTCATAATCTGCTAGTGGATATTTAATATTTTGTTCTTTGTCTGTTATAACTGCAAAAGAAGTTACTTCAGATCCTGTACCAGATGTAGTTGGAATAGCAACAAATTTTGCTTTACCACCCAATGCTGGATATTTATATACTCTTTTACGGATATCCAAGAATTTTTGTTTTAATCCAAAAAACTCTTCTTCTGGATGCTCATAGAATAACCACATACCCTTCGCAGCGTCCATAGGTGATCCTCCACCAAGTGCGATAATGCAGTCTGGCTGGAAGTTAACCATCATTTCTGTTCCTTTTGCTACTGTATCAATAGAAGGATCTGGCTCTACATCAGAGAAAACCTCCACTTGTATAAGATTAGATCGTTTTCTCAAGTTATATAATACTTTATCCACATAGCCAAATTGGACCATATAAGGATCTGTAACGATAAATACTCTTGAGATATCCGGCATTTTTTGTAAATACTGTACGGAATTTTTTTCAAAGTATACTTTTGGTGGGATTTTAAACCATTGCATATTATTATTCCTTTTAGCCAATTTTTTAATATTTAATAAATGTACATTTGTTACATTTGTAGATACAGAATTCTTACCGTAAGAACCACATCCAAGCGTTAAAGATGGTAAGAATGCGTTGTAAATATCGCCTATAGCTCCTTGAGAAGATGGAGCATTATTGATAATACGACATGCTTTCATTCTTAGAGCAAATTGTTCAATTATCTCCTTGTTTTCAGAATGAATAACAGCAGAGTGCCCTAATCCACCAAATTCAAGCATTTCTTCTGCAAGCTTAATTCCGTCCTCAGTAGATTCTGCTTTATAACAGGCTAGAACAGGACTTAATTTTTCACGGGATAATGGATAATTAGGACCTACTCCTTCTAATTCTGCTAATAGAATTTTTGTATCCTCAGGAACTTTTACTCCTGCTAGATTCGCAATGTAATAGGCAGATTTACCAACAATATCCGCATTTACTGCACATGTATTTTCATTGATTACTAACTTTTCAACTTTCGCTAGTTCTTCTTTATTTAAGAAATAACAGCTATTGCGAATTAGTTGGTCCTTCACCTCATCATAAATTTCCTTATCTATAATAACCGCTTGCTCTGAAGCACAAATCATTCCGTTATCAAATGTTTTAGAAAGAATAAGATCATTCACTGCTCTTTTTACTTTTGCTGATTTTTCGATATAACAAGGTACGTTACCTGCTCCTACACCAAGTGCAGGTTTTCCACAGCTATAAGCAGATTTCACCATTCCAGGTCCACCAGTGGCTAAAATAAGGGCTACATCATTATGATTCATAAGTGCTTTTGTTGTATCAATGGAAGGTTTTTCAATCCATTGAATGCAGTTTTCTGGAGCTCCTGCTGCTACTGCTGCGTCTCTTAGTATTCTTGCTGCCTCACTGCTACATTTTTGAGCAGAGGGATGGAAAGCAAAAATAATAGGATTACGTGTTTTAATAGCAATAATCGCTTTAAACATAGTAGTAGAAGTTGGATTAGTAACAGGAGTTACTCCTGCAATGACACCGATTGGATCAGCAATCTCTACTATTCCTGTTTGTGCATCTTCTCTAATAACTCCGACCGTACGATCGTATTTAATATTATGGTAAATATATTCTGTAGAAAAAATATTTTTTGTAATCTTATCTTCATAAACACCTCTACCAGTCTCTTCAACTGCTAGTTTAGCTAAGTACATATGTTTATCTACTCCAGCTAAGGCCATTGCTTTTACAATTGCATCTACTTGTTCTTGATTTAATTTCATCATTTCTTCTAAGGCTTTTTTTCCGTTGGATGCTAATTCATTAATTACTGCTTGAACATCTTGATTTTCTACTTGCTGATTTTTTACTTTTAATTCTTTTTCAACAACTGACATCATAGATCCCTCCAACATAATAAAATATAATTTGTGAATAATTTCACATATTTCTTTAAAAGAAAAAAACTATTCTCATAGTCTGTGAATATTTTCACATATACTTCCTTTAAAGAAGAACTATATCATTATAGTCCCATTTGATTTACTACTTTTCAACTTCCTTTGATTGGATTTTTCATTTCTTACCTTTACAGTTATATCTTAATCAGATTACGAAAAACATGCAACTACTTCCCTTTAAATTTGTTCAGTTTTTCACAATGTTGTTCACATTTCATTCATATTTGAAAAAAACCTTTATTTTCTCTATAATATAATTGTGATTTTATTAACAATGAAAGGGTTTACATTGTGAAAAAACAAAATAAGAAAACTGGTATGAATCATCAAGATACTTATCAGTTAATCATGCGTATTTCTTATCGTTTATTTATGGAATTAGGATATCGAAAGGTAAGTACTAGAATGATTGCTGAACAATGTGGGATTTCTCAGCCAGCTCTATACCATCATTTTAAAAATAAACAACAAATTTATATGGAGGTAATTTTTAATTCCATACAGCAAACAGAAAATGCATTACTAAAAGTTATCGAAAAATATGATTCTCTTGAAGATCGACTATTACAAATAGCTATATTTTTTATGACAAATTATCAAGAAGATCTTATGCAAATGTTCCATGATCTTCAACATGAAATGCCAGAAGATGTACAAAAACAATTAAAAACACATTGGCAAAGTGGGTTTCTTCAGCCAGTTGTGGGTATACTAGAAAATGGGGTTAAAAAAAATGAAATTGCTCCATTTGAATCAGTTAATAGCAATAGCTTTGAAATTGCATTAATTTTCCTTCAGTATATTCAAACGGTTATTCAACCTTCTTCTATGAAGACACTTACCGATTCTCAACAAGAACAATTAGTTAGTAGAAAAGCCCAATTAATTGTCCATTTATTTTTACATGGAATCGCAAAGAAAAAAATTTAAGCAAAACACTTAATTTTTTCGTAAAGTCATTATATAATTACTTATCAGCTGATAAGTTTTTTTATCTACTGCTTATCAGTTGATAAGTAAAATAATATTTTTATAAGGAGTTAAAAAATGAAGAATTTTATTCATCGATATTTTGCCTTTGTTTCTAGTAAAAAGGGCAAGTGGCTAACACTAATAGCCTGGATTCTAATTGTGGGAGTTTTGAGTGCCACTTTACCACAAGCTAGCTCACAAAAAAATGACTTAGCTCAAACAATTCCTACAGATTCACCTTCACAGCAAGCAGAAGAGCTAATGAACAAGGAATTTCCAAATGAACAAGGTACACCAGCTTTAATTACATGGTATCGTAGTGATGGCCTAACAGAGAATGACTTAACAAAGATACAAGAACTTACGGAAAAGTTAACCGAAAAACCTATTGAACATCAACAAGCTATTATTCCATATCATCAAATGCCATTAGAAGTTGTTAAACAGCAGACTTCTGAAGATGGAACAACATTAGTACTAACTATTCTTTTTGAGAATGGAGTAGAAACGAATAGCCTGAAAGAAAGTATTGAAGACCTTGAAAAAGTAGCAGATAATACTTTTTCAAAAAATCCTTTTGATACGAATATAAAAGAAGATAAAGATTTACATGCTAGAACAACAGGTCCTGTTGGTATCTCCATAGATGCTACCTCCTTATTTAGTCAAGGTGATTTATCTTTACTTTTCGGTACAGTAGCTATCGTATTAGTATGCTTGCTTATTATTTACCGATCACCTATATTAGCTCTTATTCCACTCATTGGAGTTGGTATTGCATATGGAGCAACTACTCCAATACTTGGAGCTATGGCAGAAGCAGGTTGGATTGAATTTGACTCTCAAAGTATTTCTATTATGACCGTATTATTATTCGGTGCTGGAACTGATTATTGTTTATTTATTATAAGTAGATACAGAACTTACTTAACAAAAGAGTCTTTAAAAACAGTGGCAATGCAACAAGCATTGAAGAGATCTGGGGGAGCTGTTGCCATGAGTGGTTTAACAGTTGTATTCTCTCTCCTTGTTCTATTATTTGCTGAATATGGTTCTGTCCAACGATTTGCTGTACCGTTTAGTTTAGCAATATTAATAATGATGGTAGCTAGTTTAAGCTTAGTACCTGCAATTCTTGCTATACTAGGAAGAATATCTTTCTATCCATTTGTTCCTAGAACAGAAGAGATGATAGAACAAAGAGCTGCCAAAAAGAAGAAAAGTCCGAAGAAAAAGAGCAATAAGCAAACTTTTGGTAAGCATATTGGAAATATCGTAACAAAGCATCCATGGAAAGTAACAATCATCACAACTCTTTTCCTTGCATTATTTGCATTCTTCTCTACTAAAACTACCTATACGTATGACCTACTTTCTTCTTTCCCAGAGGATATGCCGTCACGAGAAGGTTTTGCTTTGATGGAAGAACATTTTAATGCTGGTGAATTAGCACCTCTTTCTATCATGATTGATACAGAAGGAAAAGAAATCAAAGTTCAAGATGCATTAACTAAATTAGATTCAGTGGCAAATGTATCAGATCCTGAAACTGGAAAATCCAATAAAGATTTAGTGAAGTACTCTGTAGAATTAAGTACAAATCCTTATTCTAATGAAGCAATGGATGACCTACCTACTATTAAGAAAACGGTGAAAGAAGAATTAGAAAAAGCAGGAATAACAAAAAGTGATGACAAAGTATGGATGGCTGGTATCACAGCAGAGCAATTGGATACGAAAGAAACAACAAGCCATGATGCAAGTGTTATCATCCCAATCAATATTTCCCTAATAGCTGTGCTTTTACTTGTTTACTTACGATCTATTACAGCTACTATTTACCTCATTGCTACTGTATTATTATCTTATTTTAGTGCATTAGGTTTAGGGTGGATTATTCTTCACTACTTCTTTGGAGTAGAAGCAATTCAAGGATTAATACCACTATATTCCTTTGTATTTATAGTAGCATTAGGGGAAGATTATAATATTTTCATGATTTCAAGTATATGGAAAAAGAGCAAAGAGAAGCCACTCCTTCAAGCAATTAAAGAAGGTGTAGCAGAATCTGGTGGTGTTATTACATCTGCTGGTATTATTTTAGCCGCAACCTTTATGGTTTTAACAACCTTGCCAATGCAAGTCCTTGTACATTTTGGAACCATTACCGCAATTGGAGTGCTATTAGATACTTTTGTTGTTCGTCCATTCTTAGTACCAAGTTTAACTACCTTATTCGGTAAAAAAGCCTTTTGGCCATCCAAAAAGTATGGAACAGGATCAATGAAAGATACTAATGCAGAATAAGTAAATTATCTCAACTTAATTAAAATAGAAAGGTCAGATGATACACTTGATGAAGTGTACCATCTGACCTAATTATTTATGAAAATAAGCTAAACAAAATCATTGTATGAGGACTACCCATTATTAAGATTTACATATCAATAAGCTTTTGCCCAATAAACCAACTTTTCTGTTTTTTCTCCACAACAAACACAAGCGTCTCCAACTGCTTCTTTTTCAAAAGGCATGCATCTGGATGTTGCACCTGTTTCTTCTTTTATCTTATCCTCACAACTGCGTTTCCCACACCACATTGCCTTAATAAAACCAGGCTTATCTTTTGCTATATATCCTTTAAACTCCTGGAAGTTCAAAGCAACATGAGTATTGTCTTCTCTGTGGTTAGTCGCCTTTTTTAACAAGTTAGACTGAATGTCTTTTAATAACTGATCAATTGTCTGTGCAAGTCCATCCAGGGGTACAAACTGTTTTTCACCTGTATCTCTACGCACAAGAACTACTTGTTTTTTTTCTATATCCTTAGGTCCCACTTCTAAGCGTAAAGGAATTCCCTTCATTTCATACTCATTGAATTTCCACCCAGGCTTTTTGTCACTACTGTCTATACTTACTCTTACGGATCGACTTAATTCATTCTTTAAGTTGTAAGCAAAATCTAATACGCCTTCTTTATGCTGAGCAATCGGCACTATTATTACTTGAGTTGGTGCAATCATTGGTGGTACTACTAATCCGCGATTATCTCCATGTACCATAATCATTGCTCCAATTATTCGAGTCGTAAACCCCCAAGAAGTTTGTTGCACATGTTGTAAGTTGCCTTCTCTATCCGAAAACTGGATACCGAATGATTTCGCAAAACCATCACCTAAATGATGAGATGTACCAGATTGAAGTGCTTTCCCATCATGCATCAGACTTTCAATGGTATACGTATATTTAGCTCCTGCAAATTTTTCTTTTTCTGTTTTTTGACCTTTTATTACTGGTAAAGCTAAATATTTCTCACAAATTTCTGCATATACATTTAACATCTGAATCGTTTCTCTATCAGCATCCTCATTTGTTTCATGACATGTATGTCCTTCTTGCCATAGAAATTCCAAAGTACGTAAAAATGG
>Ga0182742_1005579_pt1 | contig 10521 bp, 9 predicted proteins | sample eDN5th37CBELigMG_FD_128880 | JGI IMG/M metagenome (GOLD analysis project Ga0182742, IMG submission 128880) | Enriched Miracle-Growth compost microbial communities from Emeryville, California, USA - eDNA 5th pass 37_C BE-Lig MG (version 2)... ... | reverse complement strand
GGAGGCGGCGCCTCGCGCGCCGGCCAGCCTGTTCAACTGGCGGCGGTCCAGGGGGCGGGGCCGATCATGGCAGCGAAGGAAGCGGCCTTCGCGATCGGCCAGGGTCCCAGCGACATTACCTCGACAGGCGAAGTCCCGGCCGCCGCGCGGGCGCCTGCCCAGGGAGTGGAACCGGCCGGGACGAGCCAGCAGGGCCAAACCAAGCCGGCGGAGGCCGCCCCAGCGCCCGCCCCTGCCGATACGCTCCAGGCCCGGGCCCCGAGCCAGAGCCCCGCCAAGGCACAGGACCTCGCCGCCAGGGCTGAACCGGCCCGGAGCCAGAGCCAGGATCAGGGCGACCATGCCGGCGGGGCGCCGGATGCCGCCTCGACAGGGACGATCCCGAGCCACGCGCAGGACGTGGCCCTCGCACAAGCGCGGGCCATGCAGGACATGACCGCGGCGATCACGACGGCCCGGAGCGAGGACAAAACCCAGGGCCCGGCGAAGGCACAGGACAGCGCCATGGCCGGAACGCCCGAGGGCCAGGGCGATGACATCGGTTCCGGTGGACGAGCGCAAGAACACAGCCAGAGCCAGGCGAAGGGGCGGGACATCGCCCCCCCCACAGTCGATGCGATCCAGGGCAGCGACACCGATATTGGCGGACGAACGCAGGGTCACGGCCAGGGCCAAGGTCAGGCGAAGGGATGGGATGTCGCCTCCGCCGCGACCGATGCAGCCCAGAGCGGCGGCACCGATGCCGGTGGACCGGCACAGGGCCAGGCGAAGGGGCAGGACGTCGCCGCCGCAGCTGACACAGCCCAGGGCCGGGGCGGCAACACCGATGCGGCCGGGTCGCCGCAAGACCACGCCCAGGATCAGGGCCCTGCGAAGGCGCAGGGCATCGCCTCCGCCATAGTTTCCACCATCGCCGATGTGATCCAGGGCGACGGCGAGGATGCAGTCAAGCCGGCGCAAGGTCAGGGCCACGCCAAGGGGCAGGAGATCGCCTCCGCCGTGGCCGATACAGCCCTGGGCAGCAACACCGATGCGGCCGAAGCGGCGCAGGATCACGCCCAGGGCAAGGGCCTCGCGAAGGTGCAGGACACCGCCTCTACCGCGGCCGATGCGGCACACCTCCATGGTCCTGCCGGAACACCGGACGACGCGATCAGCACCACGGTCACGCTGGCACAGGACCAGGGCCTGGCGAAGGGACAGGCCGCGCAGGAGGCAACCGCCAAGGCAGCCACGGTCCAGGACAACGCCCAGGACCTCGGCCCCGCGAAGGTGCAGGACACCGCCTCCGCTGCGACCGGCACAGACCGGGGCCAGGATCAGGGTCATGCGACGGCGCTGGCCGCACAGGATGCCGCTGCCAAGACCGCTACCGCCCAAGCTCCGGCCCAGGACTCCGATCCGGAAAAGGGGCAGGGTCCCGCTTCAGCCACTGCCGATGCAAGCCATGGCCGCCAGGGCGGCAGGGCGGCCGAGGTGAAGGCGCAGGACATCGCCACCGCCGGGAGGTCCGAAAGCCATGGACGCGGCCATGCGAAACAGCAGGATCAGGATGCGGCGGATATGGTCCTCCTCGGTGGCGACCACGGCCGGAGCCATACCGACCATGCCGAGGCGCTTCTGTTCCCGCAGGCCGGGCATGCGGATACCATGGACGCCCTCGCCAAGCTGCTGACGGATATGGCCGGAGCGGGCAGCGTCGCGATATCCACATCTGCGCATCCCCTGGCCGCGCTGCCGCAGGATGCTTCGGTGCATGCCCATCTGCACGCCAGCGCCGCACAGGACCTGTCGCCCCTCTGACAGGGTCCACGGCGGCGATCGCTCGCCTTGCCGGCCGGCTCCCACGCCGGGGGCCGGCCCAAGGCGCGGCGCCCGTCACATGAACCAGCCCATATCGAGTGGTGCGGCATCGGCCGGGATAGGGTCGGACAAGGCGGGCTCGGCTGGCGGCGGGGCTGCTCCCGGCGCCTCCTGCCCATAGGGCTGCGCCACCCAGATCCCGTTCGGCATGGCCTCCGCCAGCCGGGCGAGCGCCTCCGGGCCGAGGGCCAGGTCCACCGCCAATTGCGCGCGGGACAGGCCGGAGGCCAGCCGGCCCGTCTGCAGGGCCAGTTCGGCGGCATCCGGATCGCGGCCACAGGCGGCCCGGCACAGCGCCGTGACGAAATCCACATCCGTCAGGCCGGCACCGAAGGCCGCGGCATCGCGGAGCAGCAGCTCCGCCAATTCCACGCTTCCCAGGCCGGCCTGCAACTGCCCGGCCAGGACGGCGCGTTCCTCCGGCGTCGCCGCCTCGCCCAGGATCGCGCGGTGCAGCGCCTCGGCCCGGGCGGCCGGGCCATCGAGGGCAAGGTCGAACCACCCATCGGCGAATTGCAGGCGCTGGATGCCGGAGAGCCAGACCTCCCCGCCATCCCGCAGCACCACCTGCAGGAGTTCCTCACCATAGGCATGGATGGCCTCGACCTGCTCCGCCCGCAGCAGGCTCAGCGCCGTGCCGGGCGCGATGACGGTGAAGCCCAATTGCGTCTCGCCGGGCTGCAGCACTGGCGCCGTGGACTCCTGCGGCGCAGGGTCGTGCACGGTCAGCTCCAGGGTGAAGGCGGCGCTCTGGCGGCCGTCCGAGACCTCGATGAGCAGGGGGCGGCGCGGGATGTCGTCCAGGCCAAGGCTGATCCCGTCCCGCAGCTTCAGCGTGTTGCCCACCACCTCGAAGCGCCAGGCATCCTCCTCGGGGAAGGTGAAGTAGAAAGGGCCGGCGGAATCGGGATCGGTTACCGCCAGGGTGCCGATGATGGCGCCGATCGCCCCGGCGGTGACGCTGCCGCCGGTGGCGAAGGCAAGGCCGGTGGGCGGCGTGTCATCCACATCCCCGACCTCGACGCGGAAGCGGGTGGGGTCGTCCTGCCAGGTGCCGTCCGAGAAATGGAAGCGCAGGGAGAAGCTGACCTCCGGCGGCAGGCCGGCGAAGAGGAAGGCCTCGTAGTCCAGCCAGGCGCCGGGGATGAAGGTGGCCAGGGCCAGGGCCGGGTTGTAGCTGACCAGGAAGAAGGACCCGCCAGGCCCGATCGCCTCGATGGAGGCGAGACCGGCGATGTCGCCACTGAGCGCTAGATGCCCGATCCAGTCGCCGGGCCGGCTGTTCTCGGTGATGGTCGCCGGCAGGCTTCCCATCAGTCTCACGATACGCATCATATCGCCCTACCGCCTCGATTTTCAGGACGATTCTGATGCGGATTGGTTGATCTCACATAAAAATAGACAGCGTTGCGTTTAGCGCGACCGGGCTGCCCGTCGGCTCAGCGCCCTGGCTCGCCGCGCTTCGGCTGAAGCTCCGTGCGCACCGACCAGAGTTCCGGGAAGAAGCTCCGCTCCAGCACGGCCTTCAGATAGGCCACTCCGGCCGAGCCGCCAGTGCCGGGGCGGTGGCCGATGATCCGCTCCACCGTCTTCATGTGGCGGAAGCGCCAAGTCTGGAAGGCGTCCTCCAGGTCCACCAGCTCCTCGGCCAATTCGTAGAGGTCGAAGCGCTCCTCCGCCTCCTCATAGATGATGGCCCAGGCGGCGGTGACGCCGGGCGAGGGCCGGTAGGGCGCGGTCACGTCCCGCCCCAGCACCTCCGCCGGGACCGGCAGGCCGCGGCGGGCGAGGAGGCGCAGCGACTCATCATATAGAGAGGGGGCACGGAAGGCGGCCTCCAGCACCGCATGGATGTCCGGGCGGTGGCGGTGCAGTTTCAGCATGAAGGCATCCTTGCCCCCCAGCTTGAATTCCAGCAGCCGGTACTGCCAGGACTGCAGGCCGGAGGCGTTGCCGAGATAGGGGCGGAAGGCCAGGTAGTCGTGCGGCGTCATGGTGGAGAGGACATCCCAGGCCCCCACCAATTGCTGCTGGATGCGGGAGACGCGGGCCAGCGCCTTGAAGGCCGGGCGCGGCGCATTGGCGCGCAGGCAGTCCATGGCGAGGTCCAGTTCGTGGTTCAGCAGCTTCAGCCACAGCTCCTGGACCTGGTGGATGGTGATGAAGAGCAGCTCGTCATGCTCACCCGAGAGCGGGTGCTGGGCGGAGAGGAGCTGGTCCAGGCGAAGGTAGTCGCCATAGCTCATGCGCCCGGCGAAATCGGTTTCGATGCCGCCCTTCAGGTCCTCGCCCTGCGCCATGCCGGCCTCCTCTCGCCTGCCGGGATGTTAGTTGGCGACGAGGCCGGCGCCGTCACAGGATGCCGCGATGCTGGACCTGCGCGCGCATTTCTCCCGCTTTCTCGGGGCCGATCCCGGCCGGTTGCATTTCGCGGCGCACAGTCACCATCCCTGGCCGGATGTGACGCAGGCGGCGCAACTCGCCGCCTGGGAGGATGCCGCCCACCTGATGGACGGGAAATGGGAGCGGGTGCTCGGCCCGGTGTGGCAGGCGGCGCAGCAGCATGTGGTGCGGCACCTGAAGCTGCCCGATCCGGCTACGGTGGTCTTCGCGCCGAACACGCATGAATTCGTGCAGCGCATCCTCTCCTGCCTGCCGGTCCACCGCACCCCGCGCCTGCTGACCACGGATGGCGAGTTCCACAGCTTCGCCCGGCAGGTGGCGCGGCTGGAGGAGGAAGGGCTGCTCGCCGTCACCCACATCCCCAGCGAGCCCGGCCCGGACTGCCTGCCCCGGCTGGTCGAGACGGCGCGGCAGGGCTTCGACCTGATCTGGACAAGCGAGGTCTTCTTCGCCTCGGGCTTCGCCCTGGAAGGGCTCGCCGAACTGGCCGAGGCGGCGGGAGAGGCGGTGCTGGCGATTGATGGCTACCATGCCTTCCTGGCCCGGCCGGTGGATCTCTCCGCCATCGCGCACCGGGCCTTCTTCCTGGCCGGCGGCTACAAGTATGCCATGGCCGGGGAAGGTGCCTGCTTCCTGCACTGTCCGCCCGGCTGGCTGCCGCGGCCGCGCAGCACCGGTTGGTTCGCCGGCTTCGGCGCCCTGGCCGAGTCCGGCGGGGGCGTGCCCTATGCTGCGGATGGCTCCCGCTTCATGGGGGCGACCTTCGATCCTTCCGGGCTCTACCGCTTCAATGCCGCGATGGACTGGCTGGCAGGACTGGGGCTGGATGCCGGCACCATCCACGCCCATGTGCTGGCCTTGCAGGAGCGGTTCGTCGCGGGGCTGGGCAGCGCGCCCTGCGGTCTCGATCCAGCGCGGCTGGTGGTCCCGATCGCCGAACGCCGGCGCGGCAATTTTCTGACCTTCGACCTGGAGGATGCCGAGGCGGCGCAGGCCCGGCTGGCCGCCGCCGGCATCGTCGCGGACCGCCGCGGCCGGCGGCTGCGACTCGGCTTCGGCCTGTATCACACGGCAGAGGAGGTGGACCGACTGCTGGAACGACTCGGCCGGGCCTGACGCGCCATTGTGGGTCGGCCAGGCCACAGCGCCAGCATGGGCCGGGCCATGCTGCAGTGGGCAAGAGCCCAGCGAGGGGTCTGGGACGAGATGATCGCGCAGGATATCGCGCAACGGCACGGCCGGAACATCACCAAGCAGACTGCGCTGACCAAGAGGAGACGGGTCGTCAACGGCGCCGGCGACACGCCGAACATGCACAACATCCTCACCGGCACCCAGCCGGACCGCACCGCCTTCGCCGGAGCCGAGAGTGCCGCCATGGCCGGCCATAACGACCGCACGCAGTTCGGGCAGGGCAGGCTGTCCTACTGCTTCGCGGCGGACTGAGCCCTTTGCCGCCGCCGCTGGGCAGGCGGCGCGTGGGAGACTACATCGAGGGCATGTCCCCCCTGGCCCTCACCATGGGCGAGCCCGCCGGCATCGGCGGCGAGATCGCCATCGGCGCCTGGCAGGCGCTGCGTGCCTCCGGCCCCGCTTTTCTGCTGATCGACGATGCCGATCGCCTGTCCGGCGTGCCCATCCGCCGAATCGCGGCGCCGGAGGAAGCGGCGGCAGTGTTCGCCGAGGCGCTGCCGGTGCTGCACCGCCCCCTGCCACGCCGCCCCATGCCAGGCCGCCTCGATCCCGCCAATGCCCCGGCGGTGATCGCGGCCATCGACGAGGCGGTGGCGCTGGCCAAATCCGGGCGCGTCGCCGGGGTGGTGACCAACCCGATCCAGAAGAGCGCCCTCTACGCCGCCGGCTTCGCCCATCCCGGCCATACCGAATATCTGGCGGAGCTTGCCGGCACCGGCATCCCGCCGGTCATGCTGCTGGCCTGCCCGGAATTGCGCGTGGTGCCGGTGACGATCCATGAACCGCTGCGCCAGGCCATCGCCCGCCTCACGCCGGAGATGATCGTGGAAGCCGCGCGCACCACTGCCGCCGCGCTGCGCCACGATTTCGGCATCGCCGCGCCGCGCCTGACCGTGGCCGGGCTGAATCCGCATGCCGGGGAGAATGGCACTCTCGGCACCGAGGATCGCGACATCGTCGCCCCCGCCGTTGCGGCGCTGCGGGCAGAGGGGATCGACGCCCGCGGCCCCATGCCGCCCGACACCATGTTCACCGCCAAGGCGCGGCCAGGATATGACGCGGCCATCTGCCTCTATCACGACCAGGCCTTGATCCCGATCAAGACGCTGGACATGGCCGGCGGGGTGAATGTGACCCTCGGCCTTTCGATCGTCCGCACCAGCCCGGACCACGGCACGGCACTGGACATCGCGGGAACGGGGAAGGCCGATCCCTCCAGCCTGATCGCGGCCATCCGCATGGCCGCCGAGATCGCCAGGAACCGAGCCCGATGACACCGATGCGCCTCTCCGTGAATGTCGATCACGTCGCCACCCTGCGAAATGCCCGCGGCGGCAGCTTCCCCTGCCCGGTCGAGGCCGCGCGCCTCGCCATCGCCGCCGGGGCGGACGGCATCACCGTGCATCTGCGGGAGGACCGGCGCCACATCCGCGACCGCGATGTGGAGCGCATGCGCGCCGAACTGCCGACGCGGCTGAACCTGGAGATGGCAGCGACGGAGGAGATGGTCGGCATCGCCTGCCGCCTGGCCCCCGAGGCCTGCTGCCTGGTGCCGGAGAAGCGGCAGGAGCTGACCACCGAAGGCGGGCTGGATGTGCTGCGCGCCGATGCCTTCCTGGGCGAGGCGGTGAAGCGCCTGGCCGGTGCCGGCATCGAGGTTTCGATCTTCATCGAGGCCGATCCGGCGCAGATCGAGGCCGCGGCACGCCTCGGCGCCCAGGCAATCGAGCTGCATACCGGCGCCTATGCCGATGCGCCGGCGGAGGCGCGCGGGCCGCATCTGGAGCGGCTCCGGGCCGGCGCCAGGGCGGCGCGCAAGGCCGGGCTGCTCTGCCATGCCGGGCACGGGCTGACCTATGACAGCATCACCCCCATCGCGGCGATGCCGGAGGTGGTGGAGGTCAGCATCGGCCATTTCCTCATCGGCCAGAGCGTCTTCGAGGGCCTGCCCTCGGCGATTCGCCGCATGAAGGCGCTGATCGCCGAGGCGCGGGCGGGGTGAAGGGGAGGGGCGGAAAGCCCCTCCCGCCTGTCAGGCCATGGCCGGCGCCGGGCGCCGCAAGCCGAGGAATTGAAGCTCGGCGAACAGCGCCACGGCCAGCGCCTGGATGACGATGAAAGCCTGTCCCAACCCGTTCGGCTGCACCCAGCCGCTGGCCAGCAGCAGCAGGCTGTCCACAACCCAGATCGCGTTGATGCCGATCACCGTCCAGACCGCCGCCCGCGTCAGGCTTGCCCGGCTGCCGAGCCAGGCGACCAGCGCCGCATAGGGCAGCAGCGCCAGCCCCGCGCCGGAGAGCAGCCCCGCCGGCAGGTGCAGGAGCGCACCGAGCGGGCCGGCACCGAGCAGCATCGACAGGCCCATCACGCCGCTGGCTGCCGCATCCGCCAGCAGCGCCCAGCGCAGCAGCGGGGAGGGAGAGAAGGAGCGCATCGCCACCTCCCTGCCCTACCGGCCCGGCACCATGTCGAGGAAACCGGTGACGGATTGCAGCCTGCCATCCGCGGCGAGCACGGCGAAATCCGTGCCGCTTGCCAGGGGCGCACCCTTCGGTGGCGTCAGTTCCCAGGAGAAGCGCAGCCGGTCATGGTGGCTGTCCACCTTGCCGGCAAGCCGGAAGCGCAGGCCCGGGAAACGGTCCTGGACCGCCGCGATCATGGCATCGATGCCGGCCTGCCCCTCGCCCTGCATCATCGGGTCGAGATAGGTCGCGGCCTCGGTGAAGGTCCGGGCGATCAGGGCGCGGCGGCGGCCGGGATCGCTTTCGTTCCAGCTTGCGATGTAGCGCTCGATCAAATCATTCATGGCTTGCATGGCGGTCTCCATCGGTCCGGCAGCCATGTTTCCGTGCTGCCGTGGCGGAGGATCCCGCCATGCCCGCGGCAAAGCGATTACCTGTCAGGTCATCGCCGGACCAAGGGGCACTCGCTCTGGACCAGCGGGCGGAAGGCCTGCTCGCCGGGAATGCGGGTGAGGACCTTGTAGTAGTCCCAGGGACCGCGGCTTTCCTCCGGCGCCTTGACCTGGACCAGCAGCATGTCGTGCAGCACGCGGCCATCCTCGCGGATGCGGACATTGTCGTTATACATGTCCTGCACCGGCATCCTCCGCATCATGGCGGCGACCGCATCGGCGTCATCCGTGCCGGCCGCTTCCACGGCGCGCAGGTAGTGGCGCACTGCGGAATAGGTGCCGGCCTGCACCATGGAGGCGGCACGGCCGTGATGCGCCGCGGCGAAGCGCTTGTGCCATTCGCGGGTGCGCTCGCTCACATCCCAGTAGAAGCTGGTGGTGCCGACCAGCCCCTGCGCCACGGGCAGGCCGAGCGCATGGACATTGGTGATGAAGACCAGCAGCCCGGCGATGCGCTGCCCGCCCCGCACGACGCCGAATTCCGCCGCCTGCTTCAGCGCATTGTCGAAATCCGTGCCGGCATTGGCCATCCCCACCACCTTGGCGCGCGAGGAGCGTGCCTGCAACAGGTAGGAGGAGAAGTCGGAGGTGTTCAGCGGATGCCGCACCTCCCCCAGCACCCGGCCGCCGCCCTCCAGCACGAAGCGCGCGGTGTCGCGCGCCAGCGCATGGCCGAAGGCGTAGTCCACGGTGATGAAGAACCAGGTGTCGCCGCCCTGCTCGGTCAGCGCCCGGCCGGTGCCGTTGGCCAGGGCATAGGTGTCGTAGGTGAAGTGGAAACCGTAGGGGCTGCAATACCTGCCGGTGAAGTCGGAGGTGGCGGCACCGGAATTCAGGTAGATCCGATGCTTCTCCCGCGCCACCTCCTGGATCGCCAGGGCGGTGGAGCTGGCGGCGCCATCGGCGATCACGTCCACCCGCTCGGTGTCGTACCAGCGACGGGCGGTGGTGGTGGCGACATCGGGGCGGTTCTGGTGGTCGGCGCCGATGATCTCGATGCGCTTGCCCAGCACCTTGCCGTCGAATTCCTCCGCCGCCAGCCGCGCCGCGACGATCGAGCCCTGGCCGCCGATATCGCCATAGGGGCCGCCGGGATCGTTCATCACGCCGATGCGGACGACGTCATCCGAGACCTGCGCCTGCGATGCCATCGGCGCCAGCCCCAGCAGCGCGGCCAGGGCCAGCGCCTGCAATCCGTTCCTCATCCATGCCCTCCCTGTGTGAAGCCTTTCATGCCTTGCCGGCGCTCAATTCCTCCAGGATCGGCAGCAGGTATTCGGCGAAGGGGAAATGGCCGATGCCCCGCATCACCTGGAAGCGCGCGCCCCTGATCCTTGCCGCCGTGGCGGCGGAATGCTCGGCGGTGCAGGAATAGTCGTATTCGCCAGTCAGCATGAAGAGCGGGCAGCGCGACGTGTCAATGCAATGGACGCGGTCCCGCGCATCCCATCCGCCGGAGTAGAAATCGATGTCGCGCGCGAAGGTAGCGTGGCCGCCCTGGCTGTAGTGCCACCAGATGTCGGCGGCGCAGGGGGCGGGGCTCTGCGGCGCCATCAGCCCCTCGATCCATTCCGGCACGAAGATGGCCTGGTTCACCTGCGGGTGATCGGCCCAGGCCACATTGCGCCCCTGGATGTGGTCGCTGGCCTCGCAGGCAATGATCCCGCTGAATTCATCCGGGTGGCGCAGCGCCAGTTCCAGGCAGATCTCGCCGGACATGGAGGCGCCGAGCACCACCGGCCGCCGCAGCCCGGCGGCGCGCACCACGCCCATGATGAGTTCCACATAGCGGTCGGTGGTGAGCCGCCAGGTGCCGGGCGCGGTGCCGCTGGGCGGCGGGCTCCTGCCATGCCAGGGCAAGTCGAAACCGGTCAGGCGCCAGTGCCGGGTGATGCGGCGGTCCCCCATCAGCCGGTGGAATTGCCGCCCATCCGCGCCGGCCGTGTGCAGGCAGAGCAGGTCCCTGCCCTCGCCCGCCTGTTCGCAATGGATAAGCCAGGTGGTGCCGTCCGCCGTGACAGGTCGGTAGAAGCCACGGATATCGGCCGGCTCCCGCTCCTCCAGCGACGGGCGCGGGATCTCCGGCACTGGCGCGGCGCGGCCGGAGGCGAGCCAGCGGCCGATCTCCAGCACCCGCCGCGCCAGGT
>Ga0182742_1005578_pt1 | contig 10521 bp, 9 predicted proteins | sample eDN5th37CBELigMG_FD_128880 | JGI IMG/M metagenome (GOLD analysis project Ga0182742, IMG submission 128880) | Enriched Miracle-Growth compost microbial communities from Emeryville, California, USA - eDNA 5th pass 37_C BE-Lig MG (version 2)... ... | reverse complement strand
TGACGATCGCCGAGCTTACACGCTCGTTCGACGATCTGCGCCTGGGCCGGAAGGGATCTATTACCCTCCACGATGCGAACGGCACCCTTATGACTCGCCAGCCGTTCGTGCCGGATCTCGTTGGCCGTGATTTTAGCCAAAGCCCCAATATCCAGCGGATGTTTCGGGAAGGATCCGGCAGCTTTATCGGATACTCAGCTGTCGATGGCGTCGAGCGCAACTTCACGTTCACCCGGATCGAGGGCCTTCCTCTCCTGGTTCACGTCGCGACCTCCGTCGACGACATTTTTGCCGGATGGCGTCAGCGGGCGCTGATTCAGGGAGTGAGCACCGCCGTTTTGTGTGCGACCGTGATCGTTCTGCTCGTTCTGTTCCGGCGCGAGCTGCGCAGACGGGAGACCGCCGAAGCCAACCTCGACCAGATCGCGAAAACCGACAGCCTGACTGGGCTGGCCAATCGACGGGCGTTCGACGTCGCATTCATGAAGGAATGGGCCGCGGCCCAGAAAGCCAACAACCCCTTGTCGCTCCTTTTTATCGATGCCGACTTTTTCAAGGGCTATAACGACCAGTACGGACATGGTTCCGGGGATACCCTGCTGCGCCGGATTGCCGAGGTCGTGAAGGCTCAGACCCGGTCCAATATCGATCTCGCCGCCCGCTATGGCGGTGAAGAATTTACCGTCCTGCTTCCAGCCGCGGACGCTTCGACCGCAAATTACGTCGCACAGCGGATCCGCGACGCGGTCTGCGCCCTTCAGGTCCAGCACGACCGCAGCCCCCACCGTATCATCACCGTCAGCGTTGGTGTGGCAACGGCCTATCCGGCCACGCACAGCCACCCTGACTCCCTTTTGACAGCTGCCGACGCGGCTCTCTATCAAGCTAAAGCAGCGGGACGGAATTTCGTACATGCCGCCTGACGGCCGATATAGCCCCTGAGGGGCAACCACTTAGGGTCTTCTGGAAGAAGGTTGCATGCGTTTTACGGGCTTTTGCCATGCATCAGGGAACCTTCTAGTTATCCATGGCTTGCATTATTTAGGACACCGATTCGGCTATACTTAAATCAAAGGTTTTCCAAGTCGCTATGAGCTCTTATGACGATTGCTTGGCTCCGGAAGCGCACGACGTTTTGGACTTCTCCTCCCGGCTAAAGGCTCATGGTATGCGCTTTTTCTTTCACCTGACCAATGGTGAGGAGAGTATTCCTGACATGTCCGGGATCGAGGTCGAGGACCTAGACACGGCTCATTTGGAGGCCATGAAAGCGGTCCGGGAGCTGCTGCAGGAAGAGGAAGGCGAGATCGACCCGACGGACTGGACCGGCTGGTGCCTCGACATCGCGGACGCCTCCGGGACCGTGCTTCTCTCGTTTCAGCTCGGCGCGCTGCAGGCGCATTCCAGGCGCTCTAATATACGCTACCTGAACGCTTGATCGGACCGGAACACCCGGTCGTCGCAGGCTGGCGCTTTATGCATGCAAAAGAAAACCCCGTCTCGAGACGGGGTTTTATCGTTTCTATAACGTGCCGCTTACGCTGCTTTTTTGCTGCGGCCCCGTGCCGGCGCCTCGGACTTCGATCCGTCCGCCTTATCGGTTCCCTTGGACTTCGATCGGCCGGACTGCTGGCCCAATCCCATCTGCTTTGCCAGTTCGGAGCGAGCCTTGGCATAGTTGGGAGCAACCATGGGATAGTCGTGCGGCAAGTCCCACTTCGCACGATACTCTGCAGGGCTGAGATTGTAGGTCGTGCGCAGGTGACGCTTCAGAGACTTGAATTTTTTCCCATCATCCAGGCAGAAGATGAAATCCGGCGTCACTGACTTCTTCACTGGGACCGCAGGAGTCTTGGGCTCGACTTGCTCAGTCTTCGCCTGACCTCCGGCAATAGACGTCAACGATCCATGAACCTTTGCCAGCAGATCCGGCAGATCAGACGCAGGAACTGAGTTTTTGCTCACGTATGCGGAAACGATATCCGCAGCAATCTCGACCAAGTTCAAGCCAGTCGCAGTGTCGCTCATAAAAGTAGTCCCATGCCACAGATAAAGCCGATCAATGCAGTTCTACAGAGGACTTATTGTTCATCCTGTTTCTGATCGTCTTTCCGTGAGAATTTGCGTCCTCTGTGAATGGGCTCCCACGTAGGACAGAACCTATAGCCTTGCAACCCTCGCTGCTCTGCTCCTACGGCAGAACAGGGTCGAATGACGCAAATGTGTGCACTCTCGTGCACCGCCAATCAATTTGCCCCGCCCCCCTGGCAACCGTTGTGTGGGGAACCTTCCATATGGAAAGGGCGGCCATCGACCGCCCTGAAGTGGTTTGGACCCCGATCCTATACTGGAACGAACCCTGTCGCGCGGGGACGGCGTGTACGACGGATCACAATCGGTCCAGCCCCTCCGTCTCCATCCTCCCCGATGGCTCCTGCCACCTCCTCCACGGCCTCGGCCTCGTCTTCACCATCACCGCTGTCGAAACCGAGCAGCGACGCCGAGTTCACCCCATCAGGAACCGCCTCGACATTCCTGAGCGTGCGGTTCATCGCTCGCGTGCGGACGCCGAGCTTCTGGACCGTGGTTGCCGTCGAGTCCAACTGCTTCGAGATCCTCTCCACCACGTCATTGTATTTCTTGAACTCGGTTTGAACCGCCCCCAGCACCTGCCATACCTCTGAAGACCGCTTCTCGATAGCGAGCGTCCTGAAGCCCATCTGCAAGGCATTCAGGATGGCCGACAGCGTGCTTGGCCCGGCGATCGTCACCTTGTGCTCACGCTGGACGCCCTCGAACAGCCCCACCAAGCGAAGGACCTCTGCATAGAGACCTTCCGTCGGGAGGAACAGAATTGCAAAGTCTGTCGTGACGGGTGGATTGATATACTTCGTGCAGATCTCCTTGGCACACGCCTTGATCTGCCCCTCGAGCTGTTTGCGAAACTGAGCAACAGCCGCGACATCGCCAGCTTCCGAGGCCTCCACCAGACGCTCGTAGGTTTCCCGGGGGAATTTCGCGTCGATCGGCAGAAGAACCGTCTCGCCCTCCCCTTTCCCCGGCAGCTTGATCGCGAACTCGACGTTTTCGCCGGTGTTCTCCTTCACCCTGGCCGCCTTCACGTACTGCTCACGGGACAGGAATTGCTCGAGAAGAAGCTCAAGCTGCACCTCTCCAAAGGTCCCTCGAACCTTTACGTTAGTCAGCACATTGCGCAGGTCGCCGACGTTCGAGGCCAGGCTCTTCATCTCGCCGAGCCCCTCATAGACCTTGTGGAGATGCTCGACGACCCGGTTGAACGACTCGCCCAGGCGGGTTTCCAGGGTGGATTGGAGCTTCTCGTCGACCGTCTGGCGCATCTCATCGAGCTTGGCGGAATTTTCCTGCCGCAGGGTGTCAAGACGTCCTTCAACAGCCTGACGGAGAGATTCATGGGACTTCTCGTTCTTGTCGCTGAGCGCCGACAAGGCTTGGGTTGTCGCTTCCAGCCGTTCTCTCTGCTGCTGGCCAAGGTCCCCAAGGACGTTGTTGATGTTTCCACCCAGCCGCTGGAAATTGCTCGAGAGCTCTTCGCGCAAATCCCGGGCCTGCTCGCCCTGCTTCGCCGCCGCCGTATCCAGCTTCACCTCAATGAGGTGCCTGAGCGCCTCGCGGTTCTGATTTGCATCGACCGCCATCTGGCCAATGTCCGTGTTGAGCTTGTCGGCAATCCCCGCAACCCGCTGCTCGATCGTCCGAACGCTTCGATCGAGCCGCTCGCCAAAGCCATGAATATTCGAGTTCACGCCCTCTCCCAGAACCCGGAACGAGCTGATCGTCGTTTCCTGGAACCGGGTCAGATGGTCTCCGAGTTCCTGCCGGAGACCGCGAGCCCGATCCTCGCCCGTCTTGCGGATCACTTCGGTCTCGCTCCGAACGACTTGAGTGAGAAATTCTCGGTCGACGGTGTCGCTTCCTGCAAGGCGCTTGATCTTAAAAAATATTGCCAGGACCATCAGGAAGGTGAGTACGGCACAAACCGCGATCGCAAGCAAAATTGTTTGAATCGGAATTGTCTCGATTATCATTCTATTTTCATCCCCCAGCGCGTCGAATATCGAGGCGCACCACCAAGCTAAAGCGGGGGATTGGGGCGCTCACAATGAGACCATATCGCGAACTACACCCTAATTGTCACGATTGCTTTTAATTTTTCAGAACCGTGACAATCCTGCTACCATCAATCAGCGAAAAGGCGCGAGAGGAAAGCTCTCACTCCACTCAGGCACCGTCTGCTGGTCACGAGGTATCACAGGAAATCGGCAGCCGTCAGGACTCCGTTGAAATTCTGCAGCACGACTTTGCCCAACCCACTCGATACCGTCGCCGAACCTTTCGCATCATCGTAAGCAATCGTTAGATCGGCAAAGGAATCTGCGCCCAGGCTCGCCAGATCGATCACATCATCGCCCTGATTGAAACTGAATATATGATCCACGGTGAAAGCAGATCCCGATCCATGCGTGCCGCCCCTGTCACTCGCCTTATCACCGGGATGCCCCGCCCCTTTAAGGACGAGGTTGTCCACCTTGTCGCCGTAGAGCCAATCATCTTTGATGGCGGCGGCCATGCGATCATCGCCCGTTTCGTCGTATGCAAATTTGTTGCAGATAATGTCTTCCACGATGTTCGTTCTTCTCAAATCGGTCGAACCACAATTGCTGTCCGAACCGTTCCTGGGGTCCAGGTTTAATTCCCGGACAGTGCCGTAAACCATTTCATCGAAATACATTGTCGCCCGTGTTGCCCAACGAGCGGCTGGTTCGAACACATAAAGCCAAAGATTAAAGCGCAAAAGAAAAATTTACAGGTGCGGCTCGTTTTTCGGCCGGGCTGAAAGTTGGACGGGTTTAGCCTCGGATCAAACGATCCCCCAAGCCCGATACCGGCCCCGTCCTGTCAGTTCTCGCGGCGCTGAACCGCCAAGCTGGGTCATCATCTTCTCGAAGCCTTTTGGGCTCACGTTCAGCAGGTGCGTCGCAAGCGGCATGGTCACCAGCGGTCGCGACAAAAACAGGGAGACCAGATCCGGGAGCTTCGAGTTTCTCCGGCAGTCCTTCGTCACCCGCCCCATGAGATCACGGGCAAGCGACAGCCGATCGAGGTCCTTATGCCCCAGAGTGACCGTCTGCTCGACGACCTCGGTAAACTTGATGATCTTCTCCCGGGCGGTTTCCCTTCCGGTCGGGCGGTAACCAGCCTCGCGATAGCCGGCTGCCATCGGCAACAGGTACTCCGTCAGCCCCCGCGACCTGAGAACGGCCGCGGCCAGGATCAGGCCGAGCCACGGCTGGCGTGGATAGAGGCGAAGTTCCAGCCAGGCATCCCACGCAATGGCTGCCGCGGCGACCGCCGGCCAGTCCGACGTTCGCTTGACGACCTCAAACCAGGCGTCCTCGGCCTGGCCGTCGTCATCGTCTTCGCCGTAGATCAGCCGCGATCGTTGTCTTGGTACGGCCACCTCCCCTGCCAGAACCCTGCTCGTGCGGGCCATGAAGTTATATGGCGCAGCATTTATTGCCGATGGCAGACCTCAGTGATGAGGAAGTCATTGTGTCGCGATGGTGGGTTCCTTTAACGGCCTAATCCTCAGGGCTTCACGCTCGCCTCTTTACGCCAGGAAGAACATCGGGCCGGAAAATGCAAATCCACTATCCGGCCTGAGGCTGTAGCACTCACCTTTGCAGGCTTACCACCCGATCAATAGTATCGCACAGCCGCTGAAGCCGAGGAACGCCGTCGTCCTGTAGAGCCTTCTGAATATCCTTCTGGCCGATGACACCCCGCCAGATTGCCCGCCCTGCCAGAAACCCTCGCGCACCCTCTTTGCAGGCCCACTCGACCGCCCGCGGGAACTCATCAGGAGCGACGCCGGAAGAGAGCACAACCCATGGCGAACTTATGATGCGGGTCAACTCGGCGCACTGCCGCCGGACTTCGCCCTCAGTTCCATTGCCGTAAAGCGGCACTTCTGCCTTATACAGATCCGCTCCGCGAGAGCCCAACTCCCGAGCCGCCGCAAGGATGCCTTCCTTAACATCCCATGGCCGTCCATCACGGGACTTGCGCGAGACTGGTTCAATAATACTAATGAGATTGGCCTTGCGGCAACGCGCAACGAAGTCGTCCACCATAGCAATGCGCTTCTCGGGGGACTCATCGGGCCGCCACACGACGAGGAGCTTTAGTGCTGCGCCGCCTTCCTGGCGGACGATCTCCGGTACGACCGTCTCATCGATCTCTACATCGGCGACGATCTCGTCGCCGCTTGCATAGAAGCGATCAGCTGCCGCAATGATGCCACAGCTTGGCGCGACCACCTTCTCGTCAATGGCGCGTCGCCAAGCGAACTGCTGATCGATCAGAACGGCCGAAGCGTAAGGCGTCAAAGCCTTGAGGGCATTAACCTTGAAATCCGTGAGCTGGGAATCGGTGACGGGCTCCGCCTGCTTTTCCGCGAACATTGCTCGCATCGACTCACGCTGGTCAATAGCCAGCATGGCGAAGGCGCCAGACGGGCGCGCAAGGGCCGACAGATCGGCCTGGACGAGGGTCATCATAAGGTTAGCTCCTAAGTAACGGGAACGGGATGAGAGTTGGAAGCGACTAGCTAAGTTCGGCGATGATCGCCCGGGCAACGTCGCCCGTCTGCGATCGGCCGCCCTGATCGGGCGTGCGCACCGCTCCTCCGGATGTCACGCGGTTCATCGCGGTGATGATGCTTTGCGCGCACTCCGCCGCTCCGAGGTGGTCGAGCATCAGGGCCGCTGACCAGATTGTCGCGAGAGGATTGGCTATACCCTGCCCGGCAATGTCTGGCGCCGAGCCGTGTACGGGCTCGAACATCGACGGAACGCCGCCCGCGGGGTTGACATTAGCGGACGGAGCGAAGCCGAGGCCACCCTGAATGGCCGCGCCAACATCGGTCAGAATGTCGCCGAATAGGTTCGAGGCCACTACCACATCGAGTGTTTCCGGTTGCACGATAAATCGCGCCGCGATGGCATCGATATGATAGCGAGAAACAGCCACATCCGGATAATCCGCGGCGACCTCGTCGGTCACCTCATCCCAGAACACCATTGAATGCTTCTGCGCATTCGACTTGGTGACCGAGGCGAGACGCCTTGAACGCCGCCTCGCCTGCTCGAACCCGTATCGCAGGATGCGCTCCACGCCCCGACGCGTGAAGACTGATGTCTCCACGGCGACCTCGCTTGGCGTGCCCTGGTGGACCCTTCCGCCGGCACCGCTGTATTCGCCTTCCGTGTTCTCACGGATGCACAGAATGTCAAAGTTCTCGGCCCTAAGGGGTCCCTGAACTCCGTCAAGCAGCCGGTGAGGGCGTGCATTCACGTACAGATCGAAGGCCTTGCGAATTGGGAGCAGCAGCCCGTGTAACGACACGGAGTCCGGCACTCGCTGCGGCCATCCGACGGCGCCCAGAAGGATCGCGTCGAAACGGCGCAACGTCTCAATGCCATATTCCGGCATCATACGGCCGTGCCGCAGATAGTAGTTGCAAGACCAGGGGAAGCTCTCTGCCTCGAGACGGAAGCCATGGGCTTTCGATGCGACTTCGAGAACGGACCAAGCCGCCTCGACCACCTCGATGCCAATCCCATCTCCAGGGATCAGTGCGATTTTATAGGTCTGCATATCAGCCCCTCGCCGAACGTGACGGGCTTCCGAGGCCCCCGATGCAGGTGTACTTCATGTCGAGGTAGTCCTGTACGCCGTACTTGGAGCCCTCCGATCCGACGCCTGACTCCTTGACGCCGCCGAACGGCGCAACTTCCGTGGTCACGAGACCTTCGTTCACGCCGACGATTCCATACTTGAGCTTTCCCGCCACACGGAAGGTTCGGCCGAGATCTTGACTGTAGAAATAGCAGGCCAATCCGTATTCGGTGTCATTGGCGAGGCAAATCGCCTCCTCTTCCGTCTCGAACCTGAAAACCGGCGCGACAGGTCCGAAGATCTCCTCATGGGCGAGCTTCATGTCCGCGTTCGCCTCGGCAATCACTGTGGGCTCAAAGAAGCTTTTCCCGAGCGCGTGTCTCTGACCGCCCACCATGACCTTCCCACCCTTCGAGCGGGCGTCAGCGATGAGTTCCTCGACCTTTTCCACGGCGCTAGAGTCGATTAGCGGCCCCTGATTGATCCCGGCGTCAAGCCCGGAACCGACCTTCAAGGCAGCCGTCGCAGAGACCAATCGTTTCACGAAGGTATCGTAAATTCCGCTCTGGACGTAGAACCGGTTGGTGCAGACGCAGGTCTGGCCGCTGTTGCGAAACTTCGCCGCCACGGCTCCTTCCACAGCGCGGTCGAGATCGGCATCGTTGAAAACGAGGAAGGGCGCGTTGCCGCCGAGTTCCATTGAGATCTTCTTCACCGTGTTAGCCGCCTGCTTGAGGAGTACCTTGCCGACGCTCGTGGACCCCGTAAAGGTAACCTTGCGCACGAGCGGGTTGGAGGTCAGCTCACCACCGATGGCACTGGCGGAGCCTGTAACAATGTTGATGACCCCAGCCGGAATTCCGATCTGTTCGGCAAGCACCCCCCAGGCGAGGGCGGAGTAAGGCGTTTGGGATGCAGGCTTTGCCACCACCGTGCACCCCGCGGCGAGCGCTGGGCCGATTTTGCGGGCCAGCATGGAGGACGGGAAATTCCAGGGCGTGATGGCGGCCACAACACCAACTGGTTCCTTGGTCACAATAATGCGGCGGTCGGCCCACGGCGATGGAATGACATCTCCATAGATGCGCCGCGCTTCCTCCGCGAACCAGAGAATATAGGCCGCGCTCATACCGACTTCGCCCCGAGCCTCTGCAATGGGCTTCCCCTGCTCGCGGGTAAGGAGTTCGGCGAGAGCGTCCTGATTTGCGAGAATGGCTGCACTCAGTGCCCGCAGCCGATCCGCGCGCTCGGCAGCCGTAGTCGTGCTCCAGGTCTCAAACGCTGCCTGGGCCGCCTCAACCGCCCGGCGGGCATCGTCAGCGCCGCCGTTTGGAACAGTGCCTAACCGCTCCCCAGAGGCAGGATCCATCACCTCGACAACCTCGGCAGATTGGGCCTCGGACCACCGCCCAGCGATGAACATCTTCTCACGCTTGAAATCGTTCCAACTTGCCATCGTCAAACTTTCTACTAAATCTGGGGTGGTGAGGACGGTGCTAGCTTGTTTGCATCGTCAGGCCTCCGAGCCAACCTGCCATTGCGCTAGGTGTTGAAGTGTTTCGGCGAGGTCCGGAGCCGAAGTGCGCCCGCCGACCCCGCGGCAACACAGGGCCGCGTAGGCATTGGCAAACCGCAGGGTTTCGGAGATCTCCCACCCTTCCAGCCGGGCAGCGACGAAGGCACCATGAAAATTGTCGCCCGCACCGGTTGTGTCGACAATTGATACGCCGGTGTAAGCCGGCGCGGACCAGAAGGTCTCGCCGTCATAGGCGATGCTACCATGTTCGGCGCGCGTGATACAAACCAGCGAAGGACCCTTCGTATGAAACGCCTGACAGGCATCCTGAACCGACACACCCTCCCCGAGCTGGCGGCGGACGCTCTGCTCATCGGGGATATAGACATCAACTAAGGGCAACAGATCGGCGAGTGCATCCGCAGGAATGTTGCCGCCGTCGAGATATACCGGTACGCCCGCGATCTTTCCGACCCTCGCGGCTTCCATGGCTAGAGCTAGATTGTTGCCATCGAGATGCACGGAGCGCGCGTGTTTGATCCGAGACAACTCGACGCGCTCCAAATCGATTCGGTTGATGCACCCACCATAGACGATGAGACTGCGGCGAGCGGTTTCCCGCTCGATCAGAACCGTGCTGAGAGTCGACGATCCGGGAACGGTCTGAACGTTGGATGTATCCACCCCGAAACGGGCGAACTCCTCAATCATCAGCCGACCGAACACATCGTCGCCAACGGCCGAGACGATACCCACCCGCAGGCCAAGGCGAGCCATCGCCGTAGCGGCGGTGGCCGCGGGACCGCCGCCGCTGACACTGAGCGCGTGGGCACCAATGCGTTCATCGCTGTGTGGCGGCCTGTTTACCGTCATGAGAATGTCAAAAGCGGAACTTCCAACCGCAAGGCAATCGAGCTCGGACATCGAAACTATCCGTTCGGTTTAATGCAGATCTTCAGACCTTCGCCGCGATGAGCTGCCGCAAAGGCTTCGCCGATCTCGTCTAGGCCGAAGCGGTGAGTAACGATTCCCTTCAGGTTCAGGCGCTGCATAGTCTCCATAACCCGTAGGTGCGTGAATGGATTCCGGATGGAGCCAACTATGCTAAGTTCCCTTGCGAAGATGCGGTTCGGCTCGAGAGTTATCGTCGTACCGGGCGGAACAACACCGAAAAACAGGACCCGTCCACCATGGCAGGCGAGCGTGACGGCCTGCTCCGCGGTTTCCGGACGGCCGGCGGCGTCAATGACCACATCCGCTCCGAGACCCTCAGTGGTCGAGAAAAC
>Ga0182742_1005575_pt1 | contig 10523 bp, 6 predicted proteins | sample eDN5th37CBELigMG_FD_128880 | JGI IMG/M metagenome (GOLD analysis project Ga0182742, IMG submission 128880) | Enriched Miracle-Growth compost microbial communities from Emeryville, California, USA - eDNA 5th pass 37_C BE-Lig MG (version 2)... ... | reverse complement strand
CGTTATGAACTACCGCTTTACTAATATTATGCTTAATTTCTTTGCACATCGCGTTATTAATGCTGAGGAATTTGTTAGCGATATTCAATCCCAAATTGTTAGCTACCCCTTCCAGATAACTCAAGCATCCTTTAACCTACTAGGAAGTCATGATACTACTCGTTTACTCACGTTATGTAAAGGGAATAAGCAACTTTTACAGCTAGCCTATCTTTTCCAGCTCACCTTTTATGGTGTACCTTGCATCTATTATGGCGATGAAATTGGAATAGATGGCGAGTATGATCCCTATAATCGAAAATGTATGGAATGGGACCCTAATAAGCAGGATCAGCAGCTTCTAGCATTTTTTAAACGTATAATAAAGCTTCGTAAGGATTATGCTGTATTACGCTCAGGTGAATTAAAGTTTATCCCACAGCAAAGTAAGCAATTGCTAGCCTATGAGCGCTGGAATGAAACCGATCGATTTATTATTTTAATCAATAATTCAGATGAAGCAGCAACTGCAGAAATATCTCTACAGAACCATACGTGGATAGATATTGAAGCTGATGAAGTTCTAGCTTCTAATACAAATCAGCAGCTAAAAATAAAACTTAATGCCTACCAGTATAAAATACTAAAATCTGCATTTTAGTGCTTTTGTAGTAATTGACAATTTATCCCACTTGAAATAAAATAACTATCAAATGAATGCGTTTTCAAAATTTGAGGGCCATGCCTTTTTAGATCGAATATCGATTTAAGAACAACCCCGGATTTCTCTAATATAGAGAGGTCCGGGGTTGTTGTTTTGAAAATGCAGATGGAGGTGAATTCTAGCTAAAAACTTGTTGTATTAAAATTCTTATAAAAGGTGGGTTTTCAAATGGTTAATCGTAAGCTAAAATTCCTCATATCACTCTCGCTTGCATTAATTGTATTTCTTGGTGTAACCCTGACATCATTCACACAGTCAACCGCGTTTGCTGCTCCACATACTTCTGTTTCAAACAAGCAAAATTTTTCTACAGATGTCATTTACCAGATCGTAACCGATCGCTTCCACGATGGTAACTCTGCAAACAATCCAACTGGCAGTGCTTTTTCATCAGGCTGTACAAATTTAAGACTTTATTGTGGTGGAGACTGGGCTGGTATTATCCAAAAAATTAATGATAACTATTTCACTGATATGGGTGTTACTGCATTATGGATATCTCAACCTGTTGAAAACATCTACTCTGTCATAAATTATTCCGGTGTAAATAACACTGCGTATCATGGCTACTGGGCCCGTGATTTCAAGAAAACTAACCCAGCCTATGGATCGATGACTGATTTCCAAAATCTAATTAATACTGCACATGCAAAAAATATTAAAATCATCATTGATTTTGCACCTAATCATACTTCTCCAGCTATGGAAACAAACACGTCATTTGCCGAAAATGGAAAACTATACAACAATGGATCGTTATTAGGTGGCTATACTAATGATACTAATCAATATTTTCACCATAATGGCGGGACTAGCTTCGCTACTATTGAGGACGGTATTTATAGAAACTTATACGATTTAGCTGATATTAATCACAATAACAACACCATCGACAATTACTTCAAAGAAGCGATTAAATTATGGTTAGATATGGGCATTGATGGGATTAGAGTTGATGCGGTTAAACATATGCCTTTTGGCTGGCAAAAGAGCTGGCTATCCTATATTTACAGCTACAAGCCTGTTTTCACCTTTGGTGAATGGTTCCTTGGTGTAAATGAGCAAAGCAGCGACAACTATTACTTCGCTAACGAATCAGGTATGAGCTTGCTTGATTTTGAATTTGGTCAGCGAGTACGTCAAGTTTTTAGAGACAATACTGCTACAATGTACGATTTAGATGCTATGATTTCATCTACAGCTACTAATTATACACAAGTCGTTGACCAAGTTACATTTATAGACAACCATGATATGGAACGTTTCCATACAACTGGTGGTTCTGCTCGTAAGCTAGAGCAAGCACTTGCCTTCACGTTAACATCACGCGGTGTACCTGCAATTTACTATGGAACTGAGCAATATTTAACAGGAGGCAATGATCCTGATAATCGTGGTAAAATGCCTTCATTTAGCAAAACGACAACAGCTTACAACGTTATTAAAAAGCTAGCTCCATTACGTAAATCAAATCCTGCAGTTGCATATGGTTCAACTCAACAGCGTTGGATTAATAATAATGTATATATTTACGAAAGAAAGTTTGGTAATAATGTTGTCGTCGTGGCCATTAATAAAGGTTCTTCGAATGCTTCGATTAGTGGTTTATCTACCTCCCTACCTGCTGGTACGTATACCGATGTGCTTGGAGGATTATTAAATGGAAATAATATTACTGCAACAAGCTCTGGAGCAGTTAATAACTTTACACTAGCGGCTGGTGCTGTAGGTGTATGGCAATATACAGAATCCTCTGCTTCTGCACCATTAATCGGTAATATTGGACCAGATATGGGTAAAGCAGGCAATACAGTTACGATTGACGGTCGAGGCTTTGGATCTTCTAAAGGTACAGTATACTTCGGCACAACTGCAGTAACAGGCTCTAATATTACTTCATGGGAAGATACTCAAATTAAAGTTAAAGTACCTAGTATAACTGCGGGTAAATACAATATAAAAGTTCGTACCTCAGCTTCTGTAGATAGTAACACATATGCAAATTTCAACATTTTAACTGGTAATCAAGTAACCATTAGATTTATCGTCAACAATGCAACAACCTCATTAGGTCAAAATGTTTATTTAACGGGAAATGTTGCAGAGCTTGGTAATTGGGATACAAATAAAGCTATTGGACCAATGTATAACCAAGTCATTCGTAGTTACCCATCATGGTATTTTGATGTCAGTGTTCCTGCGAATACAACAATCGAATATAAATACTTCAAAAAATCTGGTTCAACGATTACATGGCAAGGTGGCAGTAATAGAACATTTACTACACCTTCAAGTGGTGTAGCTACCGTAACAATTGATTTCTAAGTCTCACTTTCAAAGCTTCAATTAAAATAAAAAGTCCCGAACGATTTACTTATCGTAAGTCGTTCGGGACTTTTTTAAGTTATTTTATTATCACTGTTGTATACGGCGGTACAGTTAATTCAATACCATTTAACGAAGCTTGCTTGTCCGTTGTTTTGATAATCTCTGTAAATTCACCATATACGTCTGAAGGCTGCAACTCAGTCGATAATGTTTGAGCAGTAAGATTATGAACAACTAGCACTCTATCATTAGTCGTTACACGTAAATAGCTGCTTAAACCCTCACTTGAATTAGATAATTTATACTCATCTATTCCACCATCACGCAATGCTTGCTGTTCATTTCTCCAGCTCATTAATTGCTTATAACGGTATAAAAGTGAATGCTCATCATCTTGTTGTGCTTCAACGGATACTGCTCCAGCCTCTTTATTATGTCTAGATTGAATCCAGGTGGTTTGACCTTCTCCACCCTTTGCATCAGCATACCATATCATCGGCTCACGAATATATTCGTCAGGCTTTGCACCCTTCATGCCGATTTCCTCGCCATAATAAATATACGGCGTTCCAGGCAATGTTAATAATAGTGAAGCAGCCATTTTGGCATGGTCAACATTATTGTTTAACACCGTCATAACCCTATTTTGATCATGATTGCTTAAGAAAGGGGCATCTAAAAACTGTCCCTGAGAAGCCTTTTCATAGGCTCCATAGGCACGTCTGAGCGAGAAGGCTAAGTTAGAATCCTGTTCACTAGCAGCAATACCTAGTAATCTATCCGCCAAATCAAAATGAAATGCCGAATCTAAAGCTTGATCAAAATATGGCGCGATAATAGTAACAGAATCCCATACCTCACCAATCAAGTAAGCTTCAGTATTTACTTCGTTTAAGCCCGAGCGGAACTCCTGCCACCATTGCTTGTTTTTATCTTGAATATCTTGTGATGAAACAGTTGAAGTAAAATCACCATAAATATGTTTAGCAGCATCTAAGCGAAAGCCATCGACACCTTGCTCTAGCCAGTATTTTCCGATATTGATCATCTCAGCACGTACGTCTGGATTGTCAAAATTAAGGTCAGGCATTCCTTCCCAAAATATTCCTAAATATTTCAAGCTACCATATTTATGCCACGGATTTTGACCAACTGCCCCATCAACAGGAAATTTTTCATCTGCACTTACTATGGTGTACCAATCGCGGTAAGGACTAGAAGCATCAGATATAGCTGATTTAAACCAAGGATGCTCCTTACTAGAATGGTTAACGACTAAATCCATTATTACTTTAATATTGCGTTTATGTGCTTCAGAAATTAAGTTTTTAAAATCATCTAACGTTCCGTAATCAGAATTAACAGCATAATAATCGGTTGTATCATAGCCATGATAGCTTGGAGACTCATTTATAGGCATAAGCCAGATCCCACCTATACCAAGATCAGCTAGGTAATCTAGCTTTTCTGTTACGCCATTGAAATCTCCAATGCCATCTCCGTCACTATCGTAAAATGCACGAACGAATATTTCATAATATACAACTGAGGGTTGCTCATCGATATTATAATTCGCTGCAGTACTTACTATTTTATCGTTTGACGACTGATTAGAGGAAGAAACCGTATTATTAGTTTGTTCAATTTGCTTTGAGCTACATGCTGAAAGTAACATCATGAGTGCGATTAAAGCTAAAGCCCATTGTTTTGTTAAAGCTTTAAACTTAAACATTAAATCATTCCTTTAGCCTTTAGATGCCCCTGCAGTAATACCATGTACAAGGAAACGTTGTAGGAACATAAATAATAGTGTAATCGGAATAGCGATGAGTACTGCACCTGCCGCAAACAGCGTAAAGTTACTATTTTGATAGGAGTTAACTAAATCCCACATCCCTACTGCTAATGTCCATTGCTCCTTAGATCGAAGCACCATTCTTGCAAATATGAAGTCAACCCATGCACCGGTAAACGTCGTTAATGCGATATAGGTTAATATAGGACGTGATAACGGAAGCATAATTTTCGTAAATACTTGCATATGAGAAGCACCGTCAATTCTCGCTGCTTCATCTAAGCTACGTGGAATCGTATCGTAAAAGCCTTTTACAATAAATCCACCAAGCACAGAACCAGATGAATAAACAAGAATAAGTGCTAAGTGTGTATCCAATAAGTTAAGTTGCAATAATAAAATAAAGATTGCAATCATACTCATGAAGCCTGGGAACATCCCTAAAATAAGCATTGTCGTTAAAATATTTTTACGACCTTTGAATCTAAAACGAGACAAAGCATACATACTCAAAGTAACTAGAATCGTTGATAACACCATAGAAACTGTTGCTATTTTTAACGTATTAATATACCATGTGCCATATTTAAAGCTTTCACTTGTAAATAGAGTAATATAGTGTATTAACGTAAACTTCTCTGGTATTAACGTTGGACTGTACAAGGATGTACCAGGTCTAAGAGATGAAAGCACAACCCAAAGAGCCGGATATATACAGCAAATTGAAATTATAATAAGAGTCAAATAGCTAAGAAATAGCCTAATTGCATTGTTTTTCTTTCTCATTGCACCATATCCTCCTCTTTAAAGGATTTTGTATTTCGGTAACTAATAATAGAAAGTGAAGCAATAATTAAGAAAATAATAATCCCTACCGCTGAAGCCATGTTATACATGCTATTATCAAGTGTTAGCTTATACAACCAAGTCACGAGTAAGTCGGTACTTCCCGCATACTGATATTCACCGTTAACAGGGTTACCATTCGTTAATAGGAAAATAACGTTAAAGTTATTAATATTTCCTGCAAATTGCATAATTAAAATTGGTGCAGTTGAAAACATAATGAATGGCAATGTAATGATTTTGAACTTTTGGAAGCCTGTTGCACCATCAACATCGGCAGCCTCATATAAATCTCTTGGAATTGAGGTAAGTACACCCATGACAAGTAGCATTGAAACTGGGATACCAACCCACATATTTACGATAATAACTGTTACCTTTGCCCAGAAAGGATCAGTTAACCATGGTAGCTTTTCAAGACCAAAATAACCTAAATACTGATTGATCGGTCCGAATTGACCATTAAATAGATTTCTCATAACAAGAAGAGAAATTAATTGTGGGATTGCGTAAGGGATAATGAATATTGTTCTCCATAGCTTTTTATAGCGAACACCCTTTGACTCTACTAATAAGGCAACTAAAATACCTCCGAAGTAAGTCGTAACTGTAGCAATAACAGCCCAAATAACCGTCCAAGATAAAACACCAAAGAATGTTTTACTCCAAGACTTTAATGTAACAAGATCAGCGAACGTTTTGAAGCCAACCCAGTCTACTAAGTTTTTTGGTGGTATATTATTAGGCGATGAATAGTTCGTAAAAGCCAGCATAATCATAAAGATGATTGGCATTATAGTTAAGAAAAACACCCCGGCAATAGGGATGGCTAATAACAATAATGGAAACTTCTTATCTGTAATATGAGCCCAAGTTTCTCTAAAGTTATTTACCTTTTTTCCTTCATCTCTAAGCTTACCGTTACTATGTGCATCGCGAATATTCAAAATAAATACGATTAAATAAATAATTAAAACGAATATCGTGATTAGACCACTAATTAATAAATAGATAGAATGATCACCTTGCACTACCTGTGTAATTCTACCAACCTTTTCAAACGATTGTGTTTTTTCACCTAGTGTAACAATGCCCCAAATACCTTGATAAAGATTTTGTATTAAATAGGTTAAAACAGCCGTATTAAAAACAAGAAAAAGTATGCCTTTAATCCATTGACGGTTATAGAGTTGACCAAGTCCCATATAGAGGACTGACAAAATAGACGCAGTATTACGATGACGATTCATACCGTCTGGCTCCTTTCCATAAAAAACATATTAAGTCGTATATATGTTTATAAAAATAAAAACTGTAAATAAATGGTTCACCCGTCGAATCTATCGACGGGTGAATTTAGCTTCAACTTAATTCAATTCTAAAGGACGAGAATTATTTGCCGATATTAGCATTTGCATCTTTAATTTGTTGAACTGCGTTATCCAATGCTTCTTTTGCATCTTTACCGCTGTTCCAAACATCAGAGAATGCTGCAGCAATAGGAGACCAAACATTACCCATTTCAGGAATAGAAGGCATTGGCTCAGAGTTAGCAAATTGTGCTAGGAAGCCTTGAGTTACTTCATCTTGTTGAATTAATGGATCGTTACCAGCTTCAATATTAGAAGGTAAAGAACCTAATTTTTCATATTGAAGAACTTGAGCTTCTTTAGTAGAAGCAAAGCGAGCAAATAAACGAGCAGCATTTGGATATTGTGAGAAGCTATTTACATACCAAGCTTTAACACCTGAGAATGATTTAGCTGGTTGACCATTGATTGCTGGGATAGGTGCAACACCAAAGTTGATACCTGCATCTCTATATTGAGCAATTGTCCAAGGACCGTTAATATCCATCGCTAATGTGCCACCAGTGAAGAAGCCCATTTTAATGTCATAAGTAACGTCACCAGAGTTCATTGGAAGAATTTTATCTTTTAATGATCCGTAATAAGTAAGACCTGCAATAGCACCTTCATTATTTAAACCGATATCACTTGCATCTCTACCATTGTCACCAAATACATAACCGCCAGCAGCTACGAACGGATAGCTGAAGTAGAAGTTTCCTACTTCCCACATTAACGCATATTTGTTATTAGCTACATCGTTGTAACCTTGTGCAAATTCAACAACTTCATCAAATGTTGTTGGAGGTGTAGCAATGATATCTTTATTGTAGAATAAAGCATAAGTTTCAACTGATTTAGGGTAACCGTATAGGACACCATCATAAGTAACTGCGTCAACAGCAATTTGCATGTTTTCATCGCGAGTTTCTTGCTCATAGAAATCGTTTGGAAGGACAAGTCCTGCTTCTACTGATTTACCCAAGTTGTCATGTGCCATAACAACAACGTCAGCACCAAGACCTGCAGCACCATCAGTATTTAGACGGTTTGCTTGCTCAGGAGAGCCTACTTCTTCGAAAACAACTTCAATACCATATTTATCTGTAAATTCTTTAATAATAGCTTCAACGAAAGGACGTTGATCTTGGCTTTCCCATACAACTAATTTTGCACCCTCTTCAGGTGTAATTTCTTCCTCTTCTGCTTCAGTAGCAGGTGTTTCTGTTGATGTGTTTGCTGGAGTTGCAGGAGTAGTAGCGTTATTAGCAGTATTGCTTGAAGCATTGTTACCATTACCACAAGCTGCTAATACTAGCATTAACCCCACTAAGCATAGTGATAAAACTTTTTTCATTTTTTAGAACCCCTTCCAAAATTTTAATAATGAAAAAACAAAAAGCTTACAACAAAATTTGTAGCAATCATGCCATAGAGAACAATTGAAAAAGAGTGGTTTTTCAATATTCTCTATTGTGCAAACGATTGTACTAGCTATTCAAAATATTGATAAACAGTAGACAAAACAATCAATTCTGCTAGGTGTTTTTCATATTTACAATAGACCATCTTGATGTAAGCGTTTTACTAATTAGCTTTACTATACTATAGTTTAATGAATTACGAAAACGTTTGCACATTTGTTTTTTGGGATATATTTCTACTTTTTCTCAAAATATCTCTATTTTTCTCCGTTTTACTCATTTTCTTTTAAGTTGTATGTTTTAGGTAAAAATTGTACATTGAACAGAAAGCCAAACAAATTGCCATTCGTTTGCACACATATTTATGTAAGACTAATCGTTAAAATGGGAAGGACCGATAGTATGGTTACGATTAAAGATATAGCTAGAGTTGCCGGAGTTTCCCCTTCGACAGTTTCAAGAGTAATATCAAATCATTCTAGAATAAGTAAATCAACATCTGATAAAGTAAAAAAAATTATGGAAGAAATGGGATATCATCCAAACGTTATGGCGAAGAATCTAGCATCTAGATCTACTAAAACCTTAGCAATTGTATTACCTCGACCAGCAGAGGAACTATTTCAGGATTTCTTCTTTGGTGAATTATTAAGAGGGATATTAGCCCATTCTACAAAGGCTGGCTTTGATATGCTACTATCTGCAGCATCTTCCCCAAGTGACGAGGAGGAAACAATATCTAGACTTGTCAAAGGCGGAAGAGTTGATGGTGTTATATTGCTATCTTCACGCGAAGATGACCCATTAATTTATTTACTATCAGAGCAAAACTTCCCTACTGTTTTAATAGGTCGAACAAATAAAGTAAACAATATTATTACTGTTGATACAGACAATGAAGAAGCTGCCTTCGATGCGACATCGCATTTAATTAATCAAGGCCATAAACGAATAAGCTTTGTAAACGGTCCACATAACTTAACTGTTTCTCGAGATCGTTTGGCTGGCTATAAGTTAGCTATGAAAAAAGCAAATTTAGATATACATCCTGATTGGATAATCGAAGGTGATTTATTACAACAGAGTGGTTATCGTGGCTTGTCACTTGTGATGAATATGAATAATCGTCCTACTGGTATGGTCGTTATCGACGATGTTACATCCTTTGGTGTCATTCGTGGATTAGAGGAGTTAGGCTTTGAAGTACCTCGAGATGTAAGCTTAGTAAGCTTTAACAACATTGCACTTGCAGAGCATGCTTCACCTCCGATCAGTTCAGTCGACATCGGCACTTATCAATTAGGTTATTCGGCATCACATTTATTAATAAAAACAATAACTGATGGTCATTTACCTCAACTTAGAACACTAATTCCACATCGATTGATGGTACGTGAGTCATCAATTAACACTTTAGTGAGAGAGGGTCATTTGTAATGAATGAAAATAAGCCATATTTAGTTGATGCTGTAATCGGTAATAGTCGATTATTAGCGACATTAGGTAAAACGGGTAGGTTATATCGGTTATGGTGGCCTCATATTGATACACCTCAGCATGTAGATGCGATGCGTGTAGGAATAAAAGAGGCTAATCAGCCTGTAGAGTGGATTGATGTCCCCGATCAAGATTGGGAACATCATATTGCTTATACACCGCGAAGTAATGTACTTGAAATTCATGCTAAAAATGATAAACGTAAACTCGCACTAGAAAGCTATCATTTTGCAGCCATTCATCACGATGTCCTCATCCGTTCTTATAAACTTACCAATCATCATAGTTTTACTCAAAACTTTCAATTCGTACTACACTCTTCGTTTATGATTTGTGAAAATCCATTATACAATACAACAATGTTTAATTTTGATCATGATGCATTAGTTCATTTCAGAAAAAACTACTATTTTGCTATTGGTAGCTGCACGCCTTGTGCCCAGTTTCAAGCAGGATTACCATTTTCAGATGCAACTCAAGGCATTCTAAAGGGTAATATTATCGATATGAGACCTGATGGTAGTATGAGCTGGAACATTACGCTAGCTCCTGGAGAAAGCTTCATTCTTCCTATATTTATT
>Ga0182742_1005574_pt1 | contig 10523 bp, 9 predicted proteins | sample eDN5th37CBELigMG_FD_128880 | JGI IMG/M metagenome (GOLD analysis project Ga0182742, IMG submission 128880) | Enriched Miracle-Growth compost microbial communities from Emeryville, California, USA - eDNA 5th pass 37_C BE-Lig MG (version 2)... ... | reverse complement strand
CACTCAAGGGGCTTCCGGACGAGGGAACGACGGTGGTGGTGACCCATGGCGGTGTCGTTCGGGCCGCCCTGTCGGTGCTGATCGGCCTGGAGCCCGACCGCCTCATTCCGGTCGAGCCGGGAAGCCTGACGGTGTTCGACCTCAATGGAGCCGCCCGGCTGAAAGCCTTCAACGTCACCGGCAACCTCGCGACGCTGGATACGCCCGATTAAGCGGGGATTGACTTCATCCATGGGGGCACGCCCCTTCCATATGCGCCGAACTCCCGAACGCTTGCCTACGCTGAACACGTGTGCATAGATTTCTCTCGTCAGTTTCGAGGCACCCCAAATATTGGCCGTCGAACGCAAACAGAGCATCAATGGACGCGGAGCAAGCCCCTCTGGCGACGTCTTCAGATCATGAAGACCATCTGAAACGTGACCGCGCGGCGCGAAGCTTTGTCACGTCCGAGGACGTGGCGCGGCTCGCCGGCGTCTCCCGATCGGCCGTCTCGCGGACCTTCACGCCGGGTGCCAGCGTCTCGGCCGATGTGAGGCATAGGGTCCAGGAGGCGGCCAAGACCTTGGGGTACCGGGTCAACCGCCTGGCCCGGAGCCTGATCAGCGACCAGTCCAACCTGATCGGCGTCGTCGGCGCCAACTTGTCTTTGCCCTTCATGGCACGCCAGCTCGACGAGTTGAGCCGGGAACTTCTCAGGCGCGGCATGCAATGCCTGCTCCTGAATGCAGCCGGGGCGGAGCAAGGGATCACGCCGCTGATCGGGCTTATCCTCGAATTCCGTGTGCGGGCCATCGTAGTGATGTCCGGTTCGCCTCCCACGTCGATCATCGACGAGTGCATGGCCAATGGCGTGCGGGTGATCCTGGTCAACCGACAGGCGGATGACACCGAAGCGGATACGATCATAAGTGACGACATTGGCGGTGCCCGCATCGCGGCGGGGCGCCTTCTCCAAGCTGGGTGCCGACGGATCGGCGTCGTCGGCAGCGGAGCCCAGACGCCCACCCAGCTCCGCCGTCGCGGCACCTTCGTCGACTGCATCAAAGAGGCTGGGATCGAATCGGCTGTCTGGGCCACGGGCAACACAACCTATGAGACCGGGGTAGAGGCGGCGAGGGGGCTGCTCGCCTCCCATGACCTCGATGGCGTTTTCTGCGTTACCGACCTCCTGGGGCTGGGTTTCCTCGACGGTGCGCGCATGATGGGACGTCGGATTCCCGAGGATCTCTCGGTCATCGGCTTTGACGATATCCCGCAATCCGCATGGGCACCCTACCGTCTGACGACCGTGAGACAATCGATGAACGATCTCACCAAATCCGTGCTGGCGGCTATCGAACGGGAAATGACCGGAGAGAGGGGTGACCTCGCGCACGAGGTTCTTCCCGTCGAGCTCGTCGAGCGAGCGACCGTTCGTCCCATCGTCTGATCCGATGGCGGAGATCTTATTCTCCAAGCCTCTTGCAACCTTTGCACACGTGTGCAAAGCTTTCGAAGCTTCATCTCCCAAAACGGGGAAAGGCTCAGCGAACTGACCGCCCTTCCGGCCAAGCCGGATGAGAGCATCAAGCGTCAGACGCAGGGAGAAATGCATTTGGGCCGTCATCCGGCTCCGGGAAGGATAAAGCGGAATGACGAGTTCGGCGGCATCGGCGCAGACACCACCGGGCGTATCCTCGGCTATAGCCGTCGCGGCCCGCTTCCGGCATTCCTTCACCCAGCCCGAACGCCTTCTCGGCATCCTTCTCGCCCTCGTGCTGGGAGCACTGGTTCTCGTGCCGCTGTTCGAACTGATCCGCGAGACCCTCACCGTTCAGCCCTATGACCGTGCCTATCTGCCGAAGGCGCAGCCGGGCGAGTTCACGCTGTTTCACTACGAGCGCGTCTTCGCCGGCCGTCTCTCCTGGGCAATCTTCTACAAGCCGTTCTTCAATTCGCTGGTTACGGCTTTCGCCGCCACCATCATCTGCCTTGCCGTCGGCGCAGGCTTCGCCTGGTTGATCGTGCGCACGAACATCCCATTCCGGAGTTTCCTGCACACGCTGGTCATGATCCCCTACATGCTCCCGTCCTGGGTGATGGCGCTCGCCTGGATCACGTTCTTCAAGAACGACCGCATCGGCGGAGCGTCGGGCGCCTTCGCGTATTTCTTCGGCGTGCAGCCGCCGGACTGGATCGCCTATGGGCCGATTCCGATCATCATCTGCCTGTCGCTGCATTACTACGTCTATTTCTACCTCTCGGTGTCGAGTTCGATCACGAGTGTCGACAGCCAGCTCGAGGAGGCCGGGGCAATGGCTGGGCTCTCGCGCCTGAAGCAGTTCCTGTGGATCACCGCTCCGCTGCTGCTGCCCGCCATCGGTTCTGCGGTGGTGATGACCTTCATCCGGGTGGTCGGGTCGTTCGGTACGCCCGCCGTGCTCGGCATGCCGGTGCGCTACTACGTGCTGCCGACGCAGATCTATGCCGCCATGGGCACGCGGAATGCGGGTGACGGCTTCCTGCTCGCCTTGGTGCTCGTCGTCCTTGCCTGCTTGTTCATCTTCATCAACCAACGCCTCATCGGCGTCCGCAAGAGCTTCGTGACGTTGTCCGGCAAGGGCTTTCGCAGCAAGGAGATCGACCTCGGACCCTGGCGCTGGCCGCTTTTCATCCTCGTCATGCTGCTCATGACGGCGGCGGTCGCATTCCCGCTCGTCCTGCTGGTCCTGCAATCGCTGATCAAGACCGCGGGCAATTACAGCTTTAGCAACCTGACCCTGCATTATTGGATCGGCGGAGGAGGCGAGGGCGTCGATCAGCTACAGGCAGCGCTCGTCGACAACAGCAATATCATCGATGCCACTTGGAACAGCCTCAAGCTCGCATTCCTCACGGCCATGACAACAGGCATCTTCGGCTTCCTCATCGGCTATGTGGTGGTCAGGACCCGCGGTTCGCTCACCTCGCGGGCGCTCGAGATGGTGGCCTTCCTGCCCTACATCTTCCCCGCACTCGCCTTCGGTGCGATCTATATCGGCATGTTCGCCCGTCCGTTCGGGCCGATCCCCGCTCTCTACGGCACCTTCGCGCTCCTCGTGCTGATCTGCTCGGTCAAGACGCTGCCTTTCACCTCGCGCACGGGCATCGCGGCGCTGCTGCAGATCGACAAGTCACTTGAGGAGGCGGCTCGCGTTCAAGGCATCGGCTGGGTCCGCCGCATGATACGGATCATCGTACCGATTGCTGCCGGCGGGCTCCTCTCCGGCATGTTGTTGAGCTTCATCAGCATCATGCGCGAGCTGTCGCTCATCATTCTGCTCGTCACGCCTTCGACCAACGTGCTCGCCGGCGTCATCTACAACTACCAGAACCAGGATATGCCGCAGCTCGTCGGCGTCGCCACCGTGCTTCTCGTCGCGATCGTGATTGCGGTCAACCTGGTCGTTCGTGCCTTGTCAACGAAGGCGAGGATCGGAGCGGTCTGACCGTTCGATCCAATCGACACGAAGAGAAGCGGAGGAAATCATCATGACAACGACATTTCGCAGCGCAAAAGCCTGGCTCGCGGCTGGCGCCCTGACCCTCGCATTGGCGGCGCCGGCCCTGGCGCAGCAACCCGATCCCAAATGGGATGCCTGGCTGCAGAAGAACCAGCTCGGACCCTACCAGAAGAACGAGAAGTGGGACGAGGTGGTCGCCAACGCGAAGAAGGAGGGCGAGGTCGTCGTTTATTCCTCCTCCGGCACGATGCTAAAGGTGGCTGAGGACTTTGCGAAGTTCTATCCGGAGATCAAGGTCAAGGCCTACGATCTCGGCTCCGAGAAGACAATCGAGAAGGTCGTGCGCGAGCACCAGGCCGGCGTTTATGCTGCCGACGTGGTGTATTCCGGCGGGACCGAGCAGATGGTGTTCGACCTGCTCCCCAACCACCGCGTCGTCAATTACGTGCCATCCTACCTGACGGATAAGATCCCGGCCGAGCACCGGGAGCCGCTCCTGACCCATGTGATTGAGGCCTATGGCGTCTTCTACAATGCAGAGGCTTATCCACAGCCGCCGATCAAGACCATCTGGGAATTGACCGAGCCTCAATGGAAGGGCCGCTTCTCGATGAAGTCGCCGGCCGGCTCGCTCACCACGCTGATGATGCTGGCTGCGATCGTGGAGCATTCCGACGAGATGCAGAAGGCCTATGAGCAGCATTACGGCAAGAAGCTCCAGCTCTCGTCCGGCGTCGAGAATGCAGGCTACGAATTCCTGCACCGGCTGATCGGCAACGACATCGTCATCTCCGACAACAGCTCCAAGATCGCGACGGCCGTCGGCCTTCGCGGCCAGGCCAAGCCTCCGATAGCATTCTCGGTCATCCACTATCTGACCAAGAACCAGAGCGACAACTACGCCAATGCGGTTCCCTACGATCTGACGCCATCGGCCCTGTTCTCCTACCCGACCTATGTGACGGTTGCAGGACAGGCGCCGCATCCGAATGCGGCGAAGCTCTTCGTGGCGTTCCTGATGGGCAGCAAGGATCTTAACAGCAATTCGGAACTCAAGGCGCCGTTCCGATCAGGGAAATCCTTGGAGCTTCTGCAAGGCATGGCGGCCTTCTATCAGGTCGGCACCTTCTCGCCGCGTACCGACGTTCCGCCGCCTCCCTTCAGCGAGATGTGGCCCAAGGCCAAGAAGCTCACCGCCTCGCCTGAATTCGTGAAGGACAACATCGCGAAGATCAGCGACTTCTGGATGGCCGAGACGAGCCGGTAACCCGACCTTTATGGCTTCCGCACGAGAGAGTGCCCATGTCTGAAATCACCCTCAGAAACATCACCAAGTCGTACGGAAGCCACCTGGCCCTTCCGAGCCTCGATCTCGACATCCCGAAGGGCAGTTTCGTGACCCTGCTCGGGCCGTCGGGCTGCGGCAAGACCACGACCTTGCGTGTCATCGCCGGTCTCGAACAGGCGACGACTGGCGAGGTCGAGCTCGGCGGGAAGGCGGTCTATTCCAGCCGAACCGGCGTCTTCGTTCCACCCGAGCGGCGCGGCCTCGGATTCATCTTCCAGAGTTACGCGCTTTGGCCCAACATGAAGGTCGACCGGAACATCACTCTGGCGCTCTCGGAAGCAAAGCAACCGGCGCAAGTCGTTAAGGAGCGCCTTGCGGAGGCGCTCGCGAAAGTCCAGCTGAACGGACTTGCCGATCGCTATCCGTCCGAGCTCTCGGGCGGCCAGCAGCAGCGGGTCGCCGTGGCGCGTCTGATCGCGGCACGCAATTCCATCTTGCTCATGGACGAGCCGCTATCCAACCTCGACGCGAAGCTCAGGACGGAAATGCGGACGGAGCTGAAGCGCATGCATCGTGAGCTGCAGGCGACAACGGTTTACGTCACGCACGATCAGGTCGAGGCGCTGACCATGTCGGACATCATCGTGGTGATGAAGGACGGGGTCATCCAGCAGCAAGGCTCGCCTTATGAGATCTATCATAATCCCGCCAATCTCTTCGTCGCCGAGTTCATCGGCGATCCGAGAATCAACCTTTTCGAGGGGATGCTGAGCACCAGCGGAAGCGAGCGGGTCGTGCGCTTCGAAAACATGGACATTCCTGCTCCTGCGGGTCTGCAGGCCTCGGAAGGTCCTGTAACGTTCGCCATCCGCCCAGAAAACATCGCGATCGTCGAACGGCAGGGACCGCACAGCCTTCCAGCCGAAGTCGACATCGTCCAGCCCACCGGATCGCAGACGATCATTTCGCTCTCGGTCAAGGAGCACCGGATCACGGCGCTCATCCCGCGCTTCGAGACCACCCTGCCAAAGAAGAACATCTGGATCGAGTTTCCGGCCGACCAGCTCACCTTTTTCGATAAAGCCAATGGAAACCGCATCCCGTTGGAGCAGACTGTACTCGGAGCCTCGCACGCGGCCTGAAGGCAGCCCGGCGAGGGGCGGTCAGAAATACAGAGACTCCGCGGCCCGCAGATCGGACTGTCGCGGCATACAATGAAGGATTCAGGATCTTAAATGGCAACCCAGTTCAATTTTCCTCGCCCTCCGATGAGCTTAATCGTCGACAACCTTCCGCCATTCGGCGTCAAGCTCTATGTCGGGGACGCAAACGCGGCCTCGGACAGGGAGATGCTCGAGAGAAACGACATCGCCATCGTGGTGAACTGCGCTGTCAATCTCGATATCGATTACACGGCTGGTGTCGGAGCATCCGACATCGCATCGCCGCACGGACCGGTTCGGAACTACAAGCTCGGTCTCATCGACGATGCAGGCAATCCGGACACGATGCTGCTCGCCGGCTATTATCTGCTCGATGGCGCTCTGCATCAGCAACTGCCCGACCGCCACACCTATCCGCATCGCCGCCGCGGCAATGTCCTGCTGCACTGCCGCGGAGGGCGCAGTCGATCCGTGATCCTGGCGGCCCTGTATATCCACATCCAGCTTCCCGACCGCTTCCCGACCCTCGATGCGGCCATCGATCATTTGCGCATCACGCGCGAACTCCACCCCGACGAATGGATGGAGACGCCAAAGCCGATGCTGATCGCGGCCGCACGCCATGCCGCTGCATGGATCCGGCGGATCGAGCGTGACAAGCGTCCGGCGCCACAGCCCGTTTTCTCAAGCCTGTAAGCAGGATCAAGTTCATGCCCGTCTCCACCATTGCCAGAGGCACGGACGCCGCCTCTTTTCCTGCACCAGATAAATCCGACCTCAGACTTTCCGTTGCATGCGCGGTGGTGCGCGAGGCGGGCGCCTTGGCCCGCCGCCGGTTCGATGGACGACCCGGCACGACGGGCATCAACCTCAAGGGCAATCAGGACTATCTCTCGGCTGTCGATGCCGAGGTGGAGGGCCTGTTGCGCAGACGGCTGCTTGAGAGCTTTCCGGGGGATTCCTTCTTCGGCGAAGAGGGCGGTGGATCGTTCGACAACGACGTCTGGGTGGTGGATCCGATCGACGGCACGGCCAATTTCGTGCGTGGGATCTCGCAGTTCTGCATCTCCATTGCCTATGTCCGCCATGACCGGACTCAGATCGGGATCATTTATGATCCGATGCACGACGAACTATTCGCGGCGGAGCGTGGCAGGGGAGCGACCCTGAACGGTGAGCCGATCCAGGTCAGCGGGCTGAGCGACATGCAGTCCGCAACCATCGAGGCGGGCTGGTCGACAAGGCTTCCGCTCAGCGAATATGTCGATCTGGTGGACAGGATTCTGGCGGATGGAGCCGGCGTCCGCCGTGGCGGGTCGGGCGCGCTCGCCCTGGCCTATGTGTCCGTGGGACGGATCGACGGCTATTGCGAATTGCACATGAACTCGTGGGATGCTTTGGCCGGGTTGCTGTTGATCGAGGAGGCGGGCGGCTGGGTAAACGACTTTCTCGCTCAGTCAGGACTGCGCGAGGGCAATATCGTGCTTGGATGCACGTCCGGCCTGAAGGAATCGCTCGTGCGATTGGCGGGAATTGATTAGCGCCGTTCGCGCGAAAGTTTGAAAGTGATCGCCTATGCTGTTCTCGACTCGCGATGCCCAAGCCGTGGACCAGCTTCTCCGTGAGGCTGCGAAAGTCGAGATCCTGCCTCGGTTCCGAAATCTTGCAGCCGATGAGGTGCGGCAGAAATCGTCCCCCATGGATCTCGTGACGGATGCTGATGAGGCTGCTGAACGGCTGATCGCCAGCGGACTGAGGCGGATCTTTCCGCATGCTGTCCTAATCGGCGAGGAGGCCGCGGAGCGCGATCCGACGTTGCTGAACGGGCTTGCTGACGCCGATCTCGCTTTCCTGATCGATCCGGTCGACGGCACTAAGAATTTCGCTTCGGGTCTCCCGCTGTTCGGGATGATTGTGGCAGCGGTGAGGCGAGGAGAGGTCGTTGCGGGCTGGATTCATGATCCCGTTGGAAACGACACGGCGGTAGCGGTGCGCGGAGTAGGAGCCTGGATCGAACGGGCCGGCGGCAGCCGGATCGATCTTCGGGTCGCGGCCCCGGTCTGCGTTGTAGAAATGTCGGGGTGCGCCTCTTGGCATCATCTGCCCCAACCTATGAGATCCACGGTCGCGGCGAACCTCGCGGGCTTCGGGGCTGTTGCATGCTATCGCTGCGCGGCGCATGAGTACCGGATGGCTGCCGCCGGGCATTGCCACTTCCTTGTCGCCTCGAAGCTGATGCCGTGGGACCATGCAGCAGGCTGGCTGCTCCATCGAGAAGCCGGCGGTTACTCCGCACGTTTCGACGGTTCGCCCTATCAGCCGACTTTCCGCGAGGGTGGCATCATTTGCGCTCCTGATGCAGACAGCTGGAGGATCATACGCGAGACGCTGTTCTGATACCCTGGGATATCGTCCCCCGGTGCGCCGTCGGAGGAATGATGCGAGCGTCAACGACTGGAATTGGCACTCCTGAGATGTAAAAGCTTATTCCGCTTCGGGGTTCATGAGCCGAGTTTCGTTGGACGAAGGGAAGGTGAAAGGTTGACCCTCTGCAGGCGCTTGGAGCATCGGATGGAAAAGTGGATCCGGTTTTCGCTGGCACGGCCCTCCGGGTCCGTCTTGACCGATGCTCTCATTCAAGAAGAAAGCATCGGATTCATCCAAAAAGTGCAAGTCCGCTTTTGGGTCCGATGCCTTAGACCACCAGTTTTACAATTTACTAAGCATCCGCGATCGTCGTGCTGCTGCTGATACAGTTGCATCCAGCAGTGTCTGCAATTGCCCAGACGCCATCAGGATTTCCAAACCCGATTCTGTCGTCCCACCGGGCGATGTGACCGCGTGACGAAGCGCTACGGGCGGCTGATCCATTCGATACAGGAGCTCGCCCACGCCCTCAATAGTTTTCCGGGAGAGCTGTTCTGCGACTGCCTGCGGGAGACCGAGACGCATCCCGGCTGAAGTCATACACTCTGCAAAGTAGAGGACAAATGCTGGTCCTGATCCAGAGATTGCCGTCGCAGTATCCATCAGAGGTTCATTTTCCAACCATTCGAGGTGCCCCACGGCCGATAGAATATCCTCAGCAAACTTTACATGTCTGGCGTGGTCCGGCCCATCCTTGATCGCCACCGTCATACTGCGTCCTACGGCGGAGGCCAGGTTCGGCATCGCACGAACAACCATAGCCGCGTCGGGAAAAAGCGTGCGCAGGTCCTCGATCGTCTTCCCGGCCATGATGGAGATGATCAACGACTTTTGCTGAATGCGGGACTGGATGCCCTCTACGGCAAGTGCCGCAGCCTGCGGTTTGACGGCCAGCACAATCACCTCCGCCGTCGGATGGAGGCATCGATCACCGTTAACAACGATCCCATGTTGACGCTCGATACATAAGAGATCAGGCGATGGCGAGGGGTCGACGACCTCAACGGCGGCAGGGGCTATCCCGCTCGCAATCCAGCCCCTCAACAGCGCGGTGCCCATTTTCCCACCGCCAAGCAGCAAAATAGTCGAGTCGAGTGGACAAGGTGATGTCATGGCGTGATCCAATTGAGCATTGACGCGTCGGCAGCTCTAGCAATCATCGGAATGGATTAACTGAAGAGGCTCAGGTGCGAGCCGCTCAAGCAGGCGACGATACTGCAGTTTTTCGGATCTCAAGGACGACACCCGCGTCGCGACGCGTGTCAAAGTAGCAAAAGCCGGAGTTGTCGGTCCGCTTTCCACGAGCCATCACACTCAGGCCGAGAGATCGACCTGTCGCCTCTGCCTCGTCACGATCGGGAACCTCGAAGCCCAAATGATAAACCCCTTCACCATTCTGCTCAAGGAAGCGACGCTGAGGCGAGTCCAGCGGGCCAGGGTCACATAGCTGGATCTGAACATTCTCGAGATCGACGCACTTATAACGCATGGTATCGGATGCAGCCTTGTTCGGAACTTCGAACTCCACATAGGTCCCCAATTTCGGGTAGTCGAACCAGGGGCCGACACCAAGCGCCTCGTAGTAGGCCACGGCTTTGTCCAGATCTTTCACGACGATGCAGACATGGTGAAGCTTGTTGAACAACGGCGTCATTGCTTTCAACCTTTCCTAACAGTAGCAACGTTCGTCTCGCATCCCGTACGTTCCGATCCCGAGTCTTTCACGGCGAAGCCGGATAAATTCAGAACTGGAGTGCCGGCTCAACGATCGCCATCGTTGCCTCGACGTGCTCGCGGGCAGCCTTATCGGCTGTATCCTCATCACGGTCGATCAGTGCTTGTACGATGCGGCGATGCTGCACATTCATTTGAATCAGCTCGTGCTCGGCAAACAGAATTGGAACTCGCAGCATCCAATAATAGAATTGAGTTCGCTCATGAAACTGCGCCAGGAAGACGTTGTTCGCACTCTCCACGATACAAGCGTGAAACTCTGTGTTCATCCGGTTCAGTTCGGGCCGTGTGAGCGTGCTGGCAGGCTCCATGGCCTCTATCAGCGCGAGCAACTCGTCACAGGTCTCCCGGGAGATGTGCCGCGCGGCCAGGCGTGCAGTCGCACCTTCGATCGCGGCGCGGCTTTCGAAAATTGCATGAACTTTG
>Ga0182742_1005573_pt1 | contig 10523 bp, 9 predicted proteins | sample eDN5th37CBELigMG_FD_128880 | JGI IMG/M metagenome (GOLD analysis project Ga0182742, IMG submission 128880) | Enriched Miracle-Growth compost microbial communities from Emeryville, California, USA - eDNA 5th pass 37_C BE-Lig MG (version 2)... ... | reverse complement strand
GGCGTCGACCAGCGTGCGGCGGGGTTCGATGATCAACTCGTGTTCGGTGCCGTTGACGTTCAACTCGATCAGTATGCGGTCAGTCATCGTCGGCCTTCTCGTCGGTACGGACGCGGGAAAGGGCCGCGGCGACAGCGTGGAGGGGGATCGGTGTGTCGTCGAGTTCGACTCCCGTATGGCGCAGGGCATCGTTGACGGCGTTGAGGATTGCCGCGGGCGCGCCGATGGTGCCACCCTCGCCGGCGCCTTTGGCGCCGGATTCGGTGAACAGACACGGTGTTTCCAGATGCGCGATCCCGATGTCGGGGATCTCGCAGGCGGTCGGCACGCGATAGTCGATGAAACTGGCCACCAGTGGTTGGCCGGTCGAGTCGTAGGTGACCTCCTCGAAGAGCGCGCCGGCGATGCCCTGCGCGATCCCACCGCGGGCCTGTCCCTCGACAACGGTCGGGTTGATCGCCACTCCGCAATCCTCCACACAGAAGTACCGCAGAATCTTCACATCGCCGGTGCCCTCGAACACTTCGACCACCGCGCCGTGAGTGGCATTCGAGAACGTGCCGTCATTGTCGACGTCGAAACTCGCCGACGCGCGCAGGCCCGGTTCCAGACCCTTGGGCAGCAGATGAGCCTTCGCGTAGGCGATGTCGGCCAGCTGTCGGTATGACAGCGACACCGACGGGTCGTCGACGCGGCGCACACGCCCCTTGTCGAGCTGCACGTTGTCGATGTGTGTGTCGAGGAGATGCGCCGCCATGTCGCGGAGTTTGTCGCCGAGCTTGACCGCGGCGAGCGCCACCGCGCTTCCACCGATGGTGATCGAGCGGCTGGCGAAACTCCCGTACCCGTACAGGATTCGGTCCGTGTCGCCCTGGTGGATCTTGACCTGCTCGATGTCGAGGCCGAGTCGGTCGGCGACGATCTGGGCCATGGTCGTCTCGTGGCTCTGCCCGTGGCTGAGGGTCCCCGTGGTCACCACGACGGTCCCGTCCATGTCCATCGTGATGTCCGATACGTCGAACCCGGGCACGACGTCCATCTTGCGCGCCGCGAACGCCGCCGAACCGTAGCCCGTGCGCTCGTTGAAGCATGAGAAACCAATTCCGATGTGCCGACCGGCTTCTCGGTCACGCAGATCGAACCAACCCTCGCGGCGCAACGTTTCCTCGCACAGGTTCAGCGATTCGAGGTAGGACCCGGGATCGTAGGTGATGTTGTTGACCCCGGTATAGGGGAACACCGTGATGAGGTTCCGGCGTCTGATCTCCACCGGGTCGATGTTCAGCTCGCGGGCTGCGCGCTCCATCAATCGCTCGACGACCATCACGTACTGGGGCCTGCTGACTCCCCGGTACGGCGCCGACGGTGCCTTGTTGGATGCGATGGCGCGGCCACGTACGCGATAGTCGGGCAGCTTGTAGACCCCGGGAAGCTCGGAAGAGGCCATCAGCGGCTCGATGGCGGCGGTGAACGGGTAGCACGAGTAGGCGCCCATATCGCAGACCACATCGGCGTCGATGGCGAGCAGGCGGCCGGTTTCGTCGAAGGCCGCCCGAACGTCGTAGCGCTGCTCACGGGCCAGGAACGACGCCGTCAGCGCTTCTCGCCGATCCTCGGTCCACTTGACGGGCCTGCGCAGGCGCAGCGCCGCGGCGGCCACCGCGATCTCCTCGCGGCCCACCACGCACTTGATCCCGAACCCACCGCCCATATCGGGCACGATCACCCTGACCTTGCGTTCGTCGAGACCCAGCGATCTGGCGGTGACGGTCCGAACCAGGTGGGGGACTTGGCTGCAGGTGTAGAGAACCAACTGCTCGTCGCGGTCGTCCCAGTACGCCAGCGCGCCGCGGGTCTCCATCGGAAGTGCGTTCTGCCGGCCGGTCTTGCTGTGCACGCTCACCACGACCGCTGCCGAGGCGAAGGCCTCATCGGTGCCTGCGCTGTCGAACAGGGACACGTCGACGAGGGTGTTGTGGGCGGCCTGCTCGTGCACGAGCGGCGCCCCGGTCGCGAGTGCCTCGTCGATCGTGGTCACGGCGACGCCCGGTTCGTAACGGACGGTCACGGCTTCCAGGGCATCCTCGGCGAGATACTGGTCGGTGGCCACGACGATCGCCAGCGGCTCTCCCACGAAGCGCACCGTGTCCGAGGCGAGGATCGGCATCTCGGTCGGCACGAACTCCGTCAACGGCCGGTCAAGGGTGGCGACCATGTTCCCCAGTGCGAGGTCGTCGGCGTCCCACGCGGCCCGCACCCCCTTGATCGACTGCGCCGCACCGAGGTCGATCGAGAGGATCTTGCCCGCGGCGATCGTGGAGCGGACGAACTGCGCGTGCACCATTCCGGGCAGGGAGATGTCGTCGACGAAGCGACCGGTGCCCGTCAACAGGCGCGGGTCTTCCCGGCGGCGGACCGAGGTTCCGACCCAGGAACCGCCACGGGCGAGCAGATGATCACTTGTACCGGCGTGAATTGTCATCAGGCCGCCACGCTTTCGGTGGCCGCCGCCCGCAGCAATGCGGTCACCACCAGGTGGTGGGTGAGACCGCGGAGGTATTCCGTACCGCCCGGGGTGGCAACCTCGTCGAACTCGAGTTCGGCGACAATCCTGTCGGCGCAACGTTTGGCAAGATCGGGCGTCATCGGTCCGGCGAATTCCAGGCTCGCCCGTGCCGCGTCACACACGATCGGCACGGGTGCCACACCGCCGAGCGCGACGCGGCCCGACACCACCTCGCCGTCGGCCACATCGAGATCTGCCGCAGCCGCGACCACCGCGAAATCACCGTGGCGTTGGGCGTATTCGGTCAATGCCGCGTGCGGCGCAGGGCGAGGGAAGCGCACCGCGATGATCATCTCGTCGTATTCGAGTGCGGTGGTGTACAGACCGAAGAAGAAGTCCGAGGCCGCGATGGTCCGTTCTCCCCGCGGTGACGCGACGACGATGTCGGCGTCGAGCAGGACAGCGAGCAGACACCACTCGGCGGTGGCGTCGGCGTGCGCGATGCTGCCCCCGATGGTTCCCCGCGTCCGGATCGGCAGGTGCCCGACCCACTGCATCGCGTCACCGATCACGGTGTAACCGTCGGAAAGAACCGATTTGAAACGCCGTTCGACGTCATGGTGCGTGGTGAGGGCACCGATGGTCAGTGTCTGCCCTCGATCGACGTAACGGAGGTCGGCGATGCCGGACACGTCGACCAGGCTCGCCGGGCGTGCCAACCGGAAGTTCATCATGGCGACCAGCGACTGTCCGCCTGCGATGATCTTGGCATCCTCACCCAACTCCGACAGCAGATCGACGGCCTGCGCGACGCTGTGCGCCCGATGATACTGGAAGGCAGCAGGTTTCACGCACCGCTCCGCACGTCGGGGGCAGAGGTGAGGGCGGGTTCTTTCGCGATGGGTGCCAAGGTGTCGAGTTCACGCCCCTTGGTCTCCGGTGCTCCCACACTCATCCACACGACAGCGGCCACGACGGCGCCACCGATGATCGCGAAGGTCATCGGCAGGCCGAAGGTCGGCCACAGCAGCGTGCCGAACAACAGCGGGACGAAGCCCGACGCCACCCGGCTCACCGAAGAGGCCCAGCCGAATCCGCTTGCGCGCACAGGCGTGGGGTACAGCTCCGACACGTACGCATACAGCACCGGAATGGTCAGCTGGATGACAAAGCCGAAGATTCCGAGGAAGATCAGCGGAACCGTGTCGATCGACAAGGTGAGGCCGAACAGCACCAACGCCAGCGCCGCCACCGGACCGGAAACTCCGATCACCCACTTGCGGCCGACTTTCTCGCACAACCACGACGACACCAGGACACCGATGATGCCCACGCCGGTCATCAGGGTGGTCCCGGCGAACGCCGCGTAGCTGCCGTACCCGCTCTGACGGAGGATGGACGGCATCCAGCTCAGCGCTCCGTAGTAGAGCAGCATGATGGTGATGAACAGGGCCCACGACGTGCTGGTGATCCGGGGGCTGAACCGCCAGATGTCACGCAATTGGGCCGCCGCACTGGCGAAGGTCATCTTCGCCACGACCTCGGGAGGGCCGAACCGGTACGGAACCTGCGGTGTGCCCGTGCGCGCGACCAGATCGTCGACGACCGCCCGCGCCTCCTCTTCACGACCGCTGCGGGCCAGATAGATCGGTGATTCGGGAATCGAGCGGCGCACCCAGAACAGCAGGAGGGCGGGTAGCACCATGAACACCAGCATGATTCGCCAACGGGCGTCGGGATCGATCGGGACCAGCAACGTTGCGACCAGTCCGCACAACGTTCCTCCGATCGGCCACCACACGTCCATCGCCGCAAGCACTCGTCCCCGTAGCCGGGCCGGTGAGAACTCGCTGACGATCGCGTAATCCACGGGGATGCAACCACCCAACCCGAACCCGGCCAGGAAGCGGAGCAACAGGAACACCCAGTACGACGGTGCCAGTGCGGCCAGGACCGAGAAGACCGCGAAGATCAGCATCGTGATGCTGAACGCCTTCTTCCGGCCGACCTTGTCGGCAACGGTTCCCCAGGAGACGGCTCCGATGGCCATACCGATCAGGTTCGCCGTGGCGACCATGCCGCGTTCGGTGATCCCGAGTCCCCAGAAATCACCGACCAGTGGCGTGAGGAACCCGTTCAGCACCACGTCCCAGGCGTCGAACATGTAGCCCAGTCCGCCGATGATGAAGACACGCCCCTGAACGTTCCAGCGCCAGGGGAGTTGTTGAACCACTTGCTCAGCTGTTTGCATGGCGAGCCTCGTCACTTGGATCCGGAAAGTGCCCGGCGAACACTCGCCAGGGCTGGGGCTGGGTTGTCCCAGAACAACATATGGCCTGCGTCGGGAATGGATTCCAGATTGGCCTGCGGGTTCATCGATCGAGCGTGCTCCACGCCATCTGCCGGCACCATCGGGCTGTCACTGCCGTAGATCAGCGTGGTCGTCGAGGTGAGCTTGGGCCATACGTCGAAGAAATCGTCTTCTTCGAACCCCCGGTGCGTCTGCGAGACAGCTTCGACGTCGCAACTGGACAGCCAGTGCGCCCGCAGGCGTTGCTCCGACTGCGGCCAGCGTGGCCACGCCTTCGCCACTTCGGCGGTGGTGGTGCCGGCGCGCGCCTCGGCGAGCTGGGCGAGGAAGGTCTCGAGCGTGGTGGGGTAGGGTCCGCGCCCGGGCCCGCTCATCGGCGGATCTGCCAACAGCAACGAACGAAGGGGCACCCGGCCGCGTGCGGCAACAACCGCCGCGATGCGGGCTCCCATCGAGTGGCCCAGGATGCTGACGTCGTCGAGCGCGAGATCATCGACGATGGCTTCCACATCCTCGGCGTAGTCGTCGAGTGTGTAGGAGGTGGCGGAATCCGAGAGACCCCGGCCGCGGATGTCCACCACGTAGGGGTGCGCGATGTCGGTCAGCTCCACGGCCACGAAGTTCATCGTGATGGCGGGGCTGGTGATGCCCGGCAGGACCAGAAGTGGAGGCACGGCCGGTGCGGCGTTGTAGTCCAGCACGTGCAGCGCAAGCGAATTGGTGACGACCCAGCGACTGGTCGCGGGTACGGTTGCGAGATCGGCCAGTGCTTCTTGGGTCAGATATCGACGGTCCACACGCTGTCCTAACCGTTGGCGGCCACGTCGGCCGATTGAAGGTACTTGAGCGCAGCATCGAGCTCGACGACGTCGCCGTATTTGGCGTTGATGTCGAAAAGGTTTGCCTGGTGGGGGCCCTCGGCCCGGTCGCCGACGCAGTCACTGACCACCATGACGCCGAACCCGTGTTGTACGGCGTCGACGGCGGTGGCGCGTACACACCCGCTGGTGGTGGCGCCGCAGACGATGACGGTGTCCCGGCCCAGGCTCGTCAGCAGGGCCGCCAGATGCGTACCGAAGAACGCCGAGGCGCCCTTCTTCACGATCACCTCGTCGGCCTCGGTCACCGTCAGTCTGGGGTCGATCGCCGAAGCCTCCGACCCGTGGCGCATGGCGCGCATACCGGGCGCCTTGTCCAACCAGGCGATCGATGAGCCATCGGCTTCGGCGGCGGTATAGGCGATCACGGTGTAGATCACCGGAATGTTCGTCGATCGAGCTGTCGTGCAGAGTGTTTCGGTACGGGCGACCACATCCGTGAGGTCGCAGCCGGTCGGATGATCGGGCTGTGTGAATCCGCGCGTGAGGTCGACGACCACGACGGCCGGCCGGTCGCCCAACCGGGCAGGCGAGCCGAAACCCGCGGTGTCGTACACCTGGTCGGTTTCGGGTCCCCAGTGTGTTCGTCCGGTCACGTCACGTCCCTTCCTCGGGCCGGAACTCTGGCTGTTCATTTCGCGAAGGGGTAGGTGAACGCATGCAGATCGGTGTCCTTGAGGGGTGTCCCGCTCCACAGCCAGTCGTACGACACATCCGATTCGCCGTCGAAATTGCGAAGCTGCTCGTCCCGAAGGCGCTGCTGGGGCCCGTCGGGTAGGTGGTAGAACGACATGTTCTCCAGTGATGCATCCTGCACCATCCCGGCGTGTTTCGCGCGACGAGCGACGTAACGCATCAACGCCGAATCGATATCGCGGCGAGACACTTCGGCCAGTTCCTCGGCGAGCACCGCGGCATCCTCCATGGCCTGCGAGGCACCCTGCGCCTGGTAGGGCAGCATCGCGTGGCAGGCATCGCCCAGGAGCGCGACCCGGCCGTCGACCCACACCGGGTCCCGGCGGCGCCGGTACATCGCCCATACCGACGCGTTGCCTTCGGCCTTCGACAGCATGGCCGGCACCCGGTCGTCCCAGCCGGGGAATGCGTCGGTGAGATCGTCCACCGATGCGGGACCCGACCAGTCCTTCTCGATCTGGGGGCTGCAGGGCACGATGGCGACCACGTTGAGGTACTCGCCTTGTCGAATCATGTAGTGCACCAGATGTCGGTCGGGGCCATACCAGATGGTGCTCTGAAATCTGTCCACGAGCCATCGGGTGGCGGAATCCGCGGCGATCTTGTCGCCGGGAATCAAAGCGCGATAAGCCATTTCGCCTGAGAATTCGAGGGTGTCGGCGAACCCGACGGCGTCGCGAACTGCCGAGCGGATGCCGTCGGCGCCGATGATCACGTCGGCTTCGAATCGACGCCCGTCAGCTGTCACGGCGGCAGGCCGCTCGGGCACCGATTGATCGACGTCGACGACGGCGGCGTTGGTATGGACCTGTACCACCGGACCGGGGTCCGGCTCGAGACATGCGTCCAGCAGTACCCGGTGCAGGTCTGCGCGATGGTAATGCCAGTACGGTGCGTTGTAGTCGCGGATGCACCGCGATCCCAACGCTGTCTGAGCGATGATGCTGCCGTCTTTCCAGCGTCTGCGCACCTGATCCTGCGGCTCGGTGTGGATACGCTCCAATTGCTTGCGCAATCCCAGCCCGATGAGCACGCGGCTGGCGTTCGGTGCGGTCTGGATGCCGGCGCCGACCTCTCCGAGTTCGGCTGTCTTCTCCAAAACGGTGACGCAAAAACCCTTTTGGCGCAGCGCCAGCGCCGCGGTCAGGCCGCCAAGGCCCGCTCCGGCCACGACGATCTCGAACGACTGACCGATTCTTCCCATGGATTTTCCTCCTAGAGGCGGCGTGAGACGGTCTGACCGAAGACCGCTGCCGCTGCACACCACAAAGATCCAGGTGACGGGGCTGCACTGCCCGAGCCTGAGCTTGTCGAGGAATTAATCCGAACACGGACGATATCTGAAGTCAAGACCCTGCATCGATTTTGGTGCAGAGTTTTACACTGAGGCCGACGTGCCGCCTGAACAGCGGCAACGGTCAGGAAACGGGGGCGATCGACTCCCAGTGTTCGGCCAGTTCGCTCAAAAGCGCGATCAGAGAGGCGCGTTCGGCCGCGGTTTTCCCGGCCAGAAGACGCTCGTCGAGTTCGCGTGCCCGGCGATTTGCCGCACGAAACGTTTTCTCGCCCTTCGGGGTGAGAAACAGGAGCTTCCTTCGCCCGTCGCGCGGATCGCTCTTGCGCTCTACGAGCCCACGCTCTTCGAGTCGGCGGACCACGTCGGCCATGGTCGATCGGTCCAGCGAAACCGAAGAGGCCAGAGAGCCTTGATCGTGGCCAGGCTGACGGTAGACGGTGTTGAGCACCGCGAATTGCGGGCCGGTGAGGGTGCTGTCGACGTGCCGAACCCACGAGGCGAGATACGCCTGGTGGAGTCTCCGTGCCAGGTAACCGGGCGCCTCTGCCAACTCCGGAGGTGTGGCCGGGGAGGAGGGGCCGGACTGGGCTGCGTCGGCGACGGATCGACTGTTGACCACGTCGCAATGATAGTTCTTCTCTGTTTTGCTCCGATCGCGCCACCGGGTGCGGTCGGGTACGCAGGCAATTTCCTTTTAACAAGAAAGTTTCGTCAACGCCTTGACGGAGCAGGGGTGTCGGGCGAATAGTCAGTGTTCGGACTAATTTGGCAGGTGCGTGTTCTGCCGGCCTGCCTGTTTCTGACACCAGGAGGGGACGCTCGTGGACCAGTCTCAGTTGAACGACCTGTTCCTGCGCCAGCTGACGTTGAGTGCCGTGCGCGAGGGGGAAACTGTCTCGGTACTCACCCGTGGCCATGAACGCCTCGATTATGCCGACGCGGCATTGTGGGCGGCAGGAAAGCTGGGTGCCAACGTTTTTCATCTTCGGCTGCCCACCGCTCAGGACGCGAGCGGTGCCTGGGCCGTCGGAGATTCCGGACTGGGGACCAATCCTGTTGCGGTAGAGGCGCTCAAGCAGAGTGACATGTTGATCGACCTGACTTTCTTGCTGTTCAGCAAGGAACAGTTCGCCATTCAAGACGCTGAGACCCGTATTCTCACCGTGGTCGAACCGGCACCCCTGCTGGCCCGGTTGATGCCCACTCCTGAGCTGCGCGAGCGGGTCGAGGTGGGTGCGGAATTGCTCGCCAAGGCGCAGACCATGAGGATCACCAGCCCTGGCGGCACCGATGTGGTGTACCAGTTGGGCGTCTATCCCACCATGAGCGAGTACGGATACACCGACACCCCGGGACGATGGGACCACTGGCCGGCCGCGTTCGTGTTCAGCGGCGGTGCCGACGACGGCGTGGACGGGACGATCGTCCTGAGCCCCGGCGACGTCCTGCTGCCGTTCAACACCTATGTGCAGACCGAGGTCACGTTGACCATCGAGAACGGACTGATCACCGACATCCGCGGCGGTCTGGACGCAAGCTTGTTGTCGAGCTACATCGAATCTTTCGACGATCCACGCGGTTACGGGATGTCACACGTTGGATGGGGCCTCGACGAACGCGCACACTGGCACGGACTCACCCAGTTCCCCGGTGGCATGGGCATGGAGTTGCGCTCGGTGTACGGCAACGTGATGTTCTCGATCGGTCCCAACAACGAACTCGGCGGGCCCAACGACACGCCGTGTCACTTCGACATACCGATGCGAAACTGCACCCTCTATCTCGACGACGAGCCGATCGTCGTCGATGGGGACGTGGTGGTTGACGATATGAAGCCGGCCGCACGCCGGTGACGGATCACGCAGTAATCGCACCGGAGGAAACCCTGTCATGACCGATTACCACGTCGGATTGATCGTCCCCAGCTCGAATCTCACGATGGAGACCGAGCTTCCACGCATGCTGGCCGCGCGCGAGAACCTGTTTCCCGACGAGCGCTTCATGTTTCACTCCAGCCGGATGCGCATGAAACATGTCACGCCTGAGCAACTTCGGGCCATGAACGCGCAGACCGAGCGCTGCGCCTCGGAATTGGCCGATGCCGATCCCGACGTTGTCGCGTCGGCCTGCCTGGTGGCGATCATGGCCCAGGGCCCGAAGTTCCACTGCACCGCCGAAGCCGACATTGCCCGCGCGCTCGCCGCCGGAGGGTCCGCCGCTCCCGTCGTGTCGAGTGCGGGGGCGCTCCTGAACGGAATCGAGGTGCTGGGTGCGCGTCGCGTGGCGATCATCACGCCATATCTCAAACCGCTGACGAAGATGGTCGCCGACTACATCGAAGACGCGGGCGTCGAAGTCGTCGATGCGCTCAGCCTGGAGGTCTCCGACAATCTCGCGGTCGCCCGGCTCGATCCTGCCGATCTCCGATCCCATTGGCGCAAAGTCGATCTGCGCAATGCCGACGCGCTCGTGCTGTCCGCGTGCGTGCAGATGCCGTCACTCGAAGCGATCGATGCGGTGGAGCGAGAGGCCGGGCTTCCCGTGCTGTCGGCGGCAACCGCGACCACCTACACCATCCTCGACAGGCTGGGTCTGGCGCCCGTTGTGCCGTCGGCGGGCAGGTTGCTCAGCGGCGAACCCCGGTCCAGACAACTGGCCGGGTCGGTGTCCCGCGAGGTCGAGACCTAGCTCGATCCGGTCAGCGTTTCACCACCACGTCGCGGTTCGCAATGGTCTGCGTCCGTTTGTACAGCCACAGCATGACGGCGAAGAACGCGACGAGGCCGAAGATCTGCGCGAAGCTGCCGTCGTTGCCGGAGAAGATCGCCAGCGGGT
>Ga0182742_1005572_pt1 | contig 10523 bp, 12 predicted proteins | sample eDN5th37CBELigMG_FD_128880 | JGI IMG/M metagenome (GOLD analysis project Ga0182742, IMG submission 128880) | Enriched Miracle-Growth compost microbial communities from Emeryville, California, USA - eDNA 5th pass 37_C BE-Lig MG (version 2)... ... | reverse complement strand
TTGACTGGCGTTAGCAAAGGAATGCTTTCGCAAATTGAAAAAGGGGAATCAAGTCCAACCGTTAATACGCTATGGAAGATAGCGAATGGACTTCAGGTTTCATTTTCATCACTTGTTGAGGAGAATAAACCCTCTGTCTCTGTTATAAGGTTACATGAAAAAAGTGCGGTCATGGAGAACGGGGAACAGTTTCAAGTATACCCTTATTTTCCATTTGATTCTTCTAAAAAATTTGAAATCTACTTTATTGAAATGAAACCGGGATGTATTCACACTTCAGACCGTCATCATGGAAGTGTTGAAGAATATGTACTTGTATGTGAAGGGGAAGCCAAAGTCTCAATAACGGAAGAGTCTTATCTATTAAAAAAAGGTGATTCGATGAAATTTCAAGCAGCCCACTCACATACGTATGCCAATGAAACAAATCAAATAACAAGCTTTTATTTATTAATTTATTATTCTTAATTTGCAGCAATAGGAGGTATTTGTGTGTCATCGACAACCACTTTAGTAAAAAAACAGTCCAGTTTTCTTCAAGGATTACAAGGTGGAATCAGTATTGCAATCGGGTATTTACCTGTTGCCTTAACCTTTGGGCTGCTTTCAAAATCAACCGGCTTGTCTTTACCTGAGACGGTCCTTATGAGTTTAATCGTTTTTGCCGGTGCTTCCCAATATATGGCTTTAAGCTTACTCACAGTAGGTACCGGGATTATTGAAATTATTTTCACTACCTTTATTGTGAATATTCGTCATTTTTTAATGTCTGCCTCTCTTAGCGAAAAGGTAGAAAACGATTCTCTATGGAAAAAAGCACTCTACTCTTTTGGGCTAACAGATGAGACATTTACTGTTGCATCAACTAAAGAAGGTACAGTAAATGCAGGCTACCTGTTTGGGTTAATGTTGATTTCGTATGCTAGCTGGGTGATAAATTCAGGAATTGGCTACGTAATCGGTGCAAGCCTTCCAGCAACAGTTCAGGAGAGTATGGGGATAGCTCTATATGCGATGTTTATAGGATTACTAATTCCATCTCTTAAAAAACATCGTAAGGTTCTGTTTTTAGCGGTTACGGCTGCTATCTTAAATTCTATTTTTTATGCGTCGCAAATGATTTCAACAGGCTGGTCTATTGTATTATCAACTCTACTTTCAGCGATCCTTGTTGAACTATTTTATTTGAAGTATACAAGCGAGGTGGAGACAGATGGATAGTATGATCATCGTAATGATTATTGGAATGGGACTTGTCACATATATACCCCGAATGATTCCACTTGTCGCTTTAAGTCAGTTGAAAATGCCTGTTTTTGTGCAAAATGTGTTAAAAAATGTGCCATACGCAACTTTAGGTGCATTAGTCGTTCCAGGTATCTTTTTAATTAGCGATGACCTGATATTTGGAATTGTTGGCGCTGTTGCTGCTACTCTCATTGCTTTTACTGGAGCAAATGTTATTGTTGTTGTGATGGGATCCATCGGTACGTTGGTTTTATATAGTATGTTTTTTTCTTAAGTCATGATGAACGTTTGTTAATATCGGGTCCATCCCTTTTCATGTTCTAACTCAATGTTCATAGTACTACACTAATAGTAACAGCTTGTTCAAGGGGGAAAGGCCAGATGAGGAAATGGGTAACAACATCAATTTTTCTCTACTTTTTATATGGTTTAGTTGTTTACTGGTATTTGTTTATCTTTTCCGGTACAGGTGTACCAGCTCCGTATGAGGGAACATCGGCAGATCCTGCAACATTTATGTCCGGTAGAGAATTACTATTAACTCAGGAATACTCCACAATTCGAAATTTCCTATATTTCGTTACTATTCCTTTTGAGTGGTTTCTTCTGTTCATTTTTATGATTACCGGGCTCTCAAGGAAAATGCAGGATTGGTCGAGTGCATCATCCAACATATTTACTATACAATCTGCAATTTATTTCTTTTGGTTATCGTTATTTGTCAGTGTTATTTCGTTACCTGTTAATTGGATTGGATTTCGGATATCTAAAATGTACCACATCACCACTCAATCCTTTTCTACGTGGATGAAGGATCAGTTAATTGATTTTTGGGTTAATTATCTGTTAATGACAGTCATTATTATTGTTCTTTATTCGTTAATAAAACGTTTTGAGAAAAGATGGTGGTTGTATGCTTGGTTATTGTCCATTCCTTTTTCCATGTTTTTAATGTTTATTCAACCGGTTGTTATTGACCCGCTTTACAACGATTTTTATCCGTTGAAGGACAAAGTGCTTGAAGAAAAAATTCTGGAAATTGCTGAAAAAGCAGATATTCCTGCAGAGCATGTGTATGAGGTGAACATGTCTGAAAAGACAAATGCACTCAATGCCTACGTAACAGGGATAGGTTCCAATTCTCGAATTGTCCTATGGGATACAACGTTAAATCGCTTGAATGAGGATGAAATTCTGTTTATTATGGCTCATGAAATGGGTCATTACGTGATGAAGCATATCTATGTCGGAATAGCGGGCTACCTATTACTTAGCCTAGCCGGTTTATACATCATTCATGTCCTTATGAGGATTATTATTGCCAGATATGGAGGGATGCTGAAAATCCGCTCGATGAGAGAGCTTGCTGCGTTTCCATTATTTCTTCTCCTTTTAGGGACACTAACCTTTGCATCAAGTCCTTTGTCAAATGCTGTTGCAAGGTATCAGGAGAAGTCAGCTGATATGTATGCAATTGAAATGACAAACAATCATGAAGCTGCAATCAGTTCATTCCAGGAATTGTCCAGAGCAGGATTAAGTGAGGTCAATCCACCGGCACTGGTGAAGATCTTTCGCTATACACATCCAACGATGATGGAGAGAATTCTTTATCTTGAAGAACATGGTAATCGTAATTAAATAAATAATCTGTTTTATAACAATAAAAGGGTCTGTGCATGTTTACTGCATAGGCCTTTTTTCTTTAGTCAACTGAACATTCTAGTGAAGTGGTTTTAAATAATTTAACTTTTTTAAAGAAAAATGTTCCAATTTTTTCTCAACTGTTATATATTAGTTTTAGTAATAACAAACTGTATTATAACAATTATATGAGAGGTGTTGTTACACAAATGGCTACACAGATGACAGGTTGTAAAATTGTTGGAAACATGGAGGCTGAATTTCATCAAGTTTTAACACCTGAGGCGCTGCAATTCATTGAGAAGCTTGAGAGGACGTTTGGAAGTCGTAGACGTGAACTGTTACAGCAACGGGTGAAAAGACAACGGGAAATTGACAATGGCAAACTACCGGGATTTTTACCGGAAACGGAGCATATTAGAAAAGGAAGTTGGACTGTTTCTCCCATACCTGATGATCTTCAGGATAGGCGAGTGGAAATTACAGGTCCAGTTGATCGCAAAATGGTGATCAATGCATTTAATTCCGGAGCGAAAGTGTATATGGCTGATTTTGAGGATGCAACATCTCCAAGTTGGGAAAACATCATACGCGGCCAGATTAATTTAAGAGATGCAGTTCTTCGATCCATTTCTTATACAAGTGAAGGCGGTAAAACTTATCAATTGAACAATAGTATTGCAACACTAAAGGTTCGACCTAGAGGGTGGCATCTTGATGAAAAACATATCGAGATTGATGGGAATCGGGTATCAGCAAGTTTAGTAGACTTTGGTTTGTTCTTTTTTCATAATGCGGGAGAGCTTGTAGAAAGAGAGAGCGGCCCCTATTTCTATTTACCGAAATTAGAAAGTCATCAAGAAGCAAGACTTTGGAATGATGTGTTTTGTTTTGCGCAAGATGAATTAAATATTCCAAGAGGAACGATAAAAGCCACGGTTCTCATTGAGACGATCATGGCAGCTTTTGAAATGGATGAAATTCTGTTTGAGTTAAAAGAACACTCAGCAGGCTTAAATTGTGGTCGTTGGGACTATATCTTTAGTTATTTAAAAAAACTGCGAAACTGTGAATCTGTTATTCTGCCTGATCGTGTCCAAGTGACAATGACCGTTCATTTTATGAGGTCTTATTCGTTATTAGCAATTCAAACATGTCATAAGCGAAATGTTCATGCGATTGGCGGTATGGCAGCACAAATTCCAGTGAAAAACAATCCAGAAGCAAATGGCCGTGCATTTGAAAAAGTCAGATTAGACAAAGAAAGAGAAGCTACAGATGGTCATGACGGAACCTGGGTCGCTCACCCGGCACTAGTTCAAGTTGCTATGGATGTTTTTAATGAGCATATGAAAACACCTAATCAAATTCATAGCAAAAGAGATGATGTTCAGGTAACTGCATATGATCTCCTGGAAGTACCAGACGGAATTATTACAGAGGAAGGAGTCAGAATCAATATCAATGTAGGCATTCAATATATCGCATCATGGTTGAGTGGTAGAGGTGCAGCTCCCATTCATCATTTAATGGAGGATGCAGCAACAGCAGAGATATCACGGGCACAAGTGTGGCAATGGATTCGCCATCCAAAAGGGATTTTAGAAGATGGTCGAAAACTTACAATAGAGTTATATGAGAAATTAAGAGATGAAGAGGTTCAACATATAAGAGAAAGAATCGGTGATATTTCCTATCAAAAAGGCAAGTTTGAAGAAGCAATCACTATTTTCGATCTGCTCGTAAAAGAAGATCATTTTATAGATTTCTTAACGATACCAAGTTATGAAATGATTTAAGTGGGATAAAGGGGACTGAAAAAATTGAATGGGGGATTTGAAATGAACGGTCAAACAAGGGTTGAAGCATTACAAGAAAGCTGGGCGTGTGATAAAAGATGGGAAGGAATTACTCGGACATATGGTGCAAAAGAAGTCATTCGTTTAAGAGGTTCTATTGAAGTTGAACATACACTGGCAAGACGTGGAGCCCAAAAGCTATGGAAGTATCTTCATGAAGAAGACTATATTCATGCGCTAGGAGCATTAACTGGAAATCAAGCTGTACAACAAGTAAAAGCAGGGTTAAAGGCTATTTATTTAAGCGGCTGGCAGGTTGCAGCTGACGCAAATCTTTCAGGAAATATGTATCCCGATCAAAGTTTATACCCGGCAAACAGTGTACCGCATGTTGTTAAACGAATTAATCAAGCACTTCAACGCGCAGATCAAATTCAGCATCTTGAAGGTGAAGGTAATATTGATTGGTTTGCTCCCATAGTGGCAGATGCTGAAGCAGGTTTTGGAGGTCAGTTAAACGTATTTGAATTAATGAAAGCCATGATTGAAGCAGGTGCGGCAGGTGTTCACTTTGAGGATCAATTATCATCAGAAAAGAAATGCGGCCATTTAGGGGGCAAGGTATTACTTCCAACTCAAACGGCTGTGAAAAATTTAATCTCAGCCCGGTTAGCAGCAGATGTAATGGGGGTTCCGACGATTATTATTGCTCGAACCGATGCAGATGCAGCAGACTTAATTACGAGTGATGTGGATTCAGCTGATCACGAATTTATTACAGGAGAACGTACTGTTGAAGGATTTTATCGTACCCGGCCAGGCATTGATCAAGCGATAAACAGAGGGGTATCTTATGCACCTTATGCTGACTTAATTTGGTGTGAAACATCTGAACCGAATCTTGAACAGGCAAAGCGATTTGCTGATGCGATTCATAAAAAATATCCTGGTAAATTACTAGCCTATAATTGCTCGCCATCGTTTAATTGGAAGAAAAAGCTTGATGACCAAACCATCGCAAATTTTCAAAAAGAAATTTCTAAGATGGGATACAAGTTCCAATTCGTAACACTCGCCGGCTTCCACGCTCTGAATCACAGTATGTTCGAGCTTGCTCGTGGATATAAAACCCGCGGAATGGCTGCTTATTCAGAGCTTCAGCAAAATGAATTTGCCAGTGAGGTTTATGGATATACAGCAACAAGACATCAACGTGAAGTTGGAACAGGTTACTTTGATGAGGTAGCACAAACCATTACCGGTGGTACATCTTCAACGACTGCTTTAAAGGGATCGACTGAGGCAGAACAGTTTATGGATGCATAAAACAGTCTTAGGCCCAGCAATATGATGCTGGGCCTAAGAGGAATGTTTAGGAACCAAAAATAAAGATCACCTTTCGGCGATCTTTATCCTAACTTACGCATTCCTCTGTATTCTTTTGATAGTTTCATAAATTCTGTTTTGTTCTTTGTGTCAAGTGCATCATTGATACGTTCTTCTAGCAATGATTTCTTCCTGTTAAACAGCGCTTCATCCAAAATCATTTGAATATACATGTCTAATACAGGTTGCTCGGATGGAACGTTTTTCGTGTTACGGGACTTCATGATTTCAGTGTACGATGACTTTTTATTTTTCATGAAATATCACCCCTGATGCCTTTTTTATATTGTATGGAATTTAAACTGGAAAATCAACTAAATTGTTAAAATTTTTAAAAAATTTAACAGGAATATTTTGATCTATGTATGAAAACCTTACAAAGGGAGAAGCTATTTTAAAAGGATGTGATGTCATGAAAAAAGAAAGAGAGAAGGAATTGTCCCCAACTCCTTTAAATCCGGTTTTTGGCATAGAAATGAATCTTGATGGGTTTCAAAATGAACCAAATGATGGATCGGCTGATATAAATGAAAAAGAATGACTTCTTTACAGGAATGTAAAAGAAGTCATTTTTTTGTGGAGTTTTTGTAAATGTGTAGATATCTAAAAAAAGACATGATAGATTGAATTTATGGGATAAATTACCTAAAAAATATTAAAAGAGGTGTAAAAAATGGCGAAGGATTTAACAAAAGAAAGAGTAGATGATTATTTTATTAATCGTTTTACAATGGCAATTTTACCTGGGGAAAATAAGTTTTGCTCAGAAATATTGGAATATGAGCAAGAGATCTTTGTTGAAAAACGTCCGATGGAAGTCATTGATCAAAGTTGTCGTTATTTTGGCAGCAGTTATAGTGGGAGAAAAACCGGGTCCAAAGATATAGCTAATATTACACATAAGCCGCCTGTTGTTATTGATCCAGCAAATTCGATCTATTTTTTTCCTACAGCCGCCTCAACTAAAGTCAATTGTGCATGGATCGCGCATAGTTTTGTGAAAGAGTACAAAGCGACGAAAGAACATGATACAGAAATTACTTTTACAAATGGGAAGCAAATTACAGTTCCTATGTCTGTCGGTTCATTTGAAAATCAGCTGTTCCGAACTGCTCAATTAAGAGCGGTTATTTCTTCTCGAATTGAACAGGAGCAACGAAAAATAAATATGTTGCTTTTACCGAAAGACGAAAAGGAGATAAATGCTTTCTATGAACAAATCATTAGAAAAATGAATCGTTTCTGATAAAATAATCAAACTTGGAATATAAATATGAAAAGTGGAAGGGATAACCTACATTCTAAATCAACTTAACTTTTACCATTATGATGATAGCTCACCTAATAAGATTGGGTATACACCCGGTTTGAGGGACATGAGCTATCTTCATTTGCAAGTTACGTTATTTCTCTGGTTTAAATAAGTATTCCTCCATTATTTCAGAGACTTTGTTTCTGATTCTCGGATTAAAATAATTGTGTTTCTCTTCATAGCCGTTATAAATAAAAGAATAGAGAGTAAATGCTTCATCGCGTTCAACTTGGTGAACTTTAATGTTACGTTTATAAAGCTCACGTTTTATTTCTGACAAATCTTTTTGTGCAAGTTTTAGTGATTCTTCAACAATGGCTAAGTATGGTCGATGTAATTTAAAAGGACTTTGTTCAATGACAGCTAAATCTCTGTTGAAGATGGAAACAGCCATCGGTAAGTAAATAGACTGTTCAATCATGTCTCTGATGTCATTTGGAATTCTTGTCATAAAAAAGACCTCCTACAAAGAATAGAACAAGTGTTCTGTTTTTATTATAAATGATGATGTATATGTTCGCAAGTATGTCACTTAAGATTATGTTCTTTCTTTTAAGTTTTTATATAAGTGTGTACAATAGAGACAAAGGATATTTGAGGAGTTTTGGATGATATTGGAGACACTGCAGGATATTTTTACTTTAGAACAATTAATGGAAGTTTTTGAGACATATCGTTCATTTGGTCCATTTTTTGCGATATTATTGCCTTTGTTAGAAGCATTTTTCCCATTTTTGCCACTTGTCGTTTTTATTGTTGCAAATGTTAATTCATTTGGACTTTGGATGGGATTCTTATTGTCTTGGATAGGTGCTTGTTCAGGCGCTATTATTGTATTTATTATCATGAGAAAGCTAGGCAAGTGGAGATGGATCCAAAAGATTAAAGAAAAAAAAGGAATGAGGAGACTTTTAACTTGGATTGAACGCAGAGGCTTTAGTCCACTTTTTCTTATCTTGTGTTTTCCTTTTACTCCTTCTGCTGCAATTAATGTAGTGGCAGGACTTTCACGAATAAGCTATTGGCAATTTATTTTGGCTGTTTTATCAGGCAAACTTGTTATGATTTTTATGGTGAGTTTTATTGGTCAGGACCTGCGGGCTCTGATTACTCAACCAACAAGAGCAGCCATTGCAGGAGTGGTCATTTTCTTATTATGGCTTGTAGGCAAGCAGGTGGAAAAGCGTTTAAATACAACAATGACAACAAGAAAAAGAGGGAGCTAATCTCTAGGAGGTTGTATGAGAAAACGAGGAATTGCTTTTACTGCAGTAGGGATTTGTTTAACGGCTATTTTTATAAAAAACCTGGTCTTCGTAGAGTACAAAGTTGAAGGTGTATCCATGCAACCAACGTATGAAGAAGGCCGATTGCTATCGATTAATAAATTAGGTTTTATTTTTTCATCATTAAAAAGATTTGATGTCATATTATTTCATCCACCAAACAGTGAGGAAATATATATTAAGAGGATTATCGGATTACCTGGTGATGAAATACACTATGAGGATGATCAGTTGTATGTGAACGGTAACGCCGTCAATGAACCATTTTTAACTTCTTCAGATGATCAAATAGACCTTATGAAAAAGACAGGAAGCTTTACACTGGAGGAAATTACGAATAAAACCCGGATTCCGGAGGGCTATATATTTGTCATTGGGGATAACAGGATCCAAAGTCGGGACAGCCGTCATTTCGGTCTTGTTAATATTGATGATATTATTGGAACTGTACATGATAAAAAATAATGCTGACTCATTGAAGAATCATTGTGAGTTAGCATTTTTTTGTACTATACAGAAAGTAAAAGATTGATAATAGCATAAGGAAATAAGTTAGACTTTTCCATATTTCTAGCAACTTATCATATAATAAAACTATGAGCAGGTGCTCACATTAGATTTGTGAAAAAAGGGGATGGAAACATGTGCGAGGTAGTGATTACGGCTGCAGTTAGAACGCCTATCGGAACTTTTGGTGGCGCTTTCAAAGAGCTGTTGCCCACCCAGTTAGCTGTTCCGGTGTTAGATGAGGTGGTGAAAAGAAGTAAACTTGAGAAACATGAGGTAGATGAGGTGATATTAGGGCACTGTATTCAACGGACTGATGAGCCCAATACAGCACGAACATCTGCCCTATTAGCCGAATTTCCAGATACAACAACAGGATTTACCATTCAAAGGCAATGTGCATCAGGTCTTCAGGCTATTCTGTCTGCTGCTATGCAAATCCAAACTGGTCAATCCAACATTGTCATCGCCGGCGGGGTAGAAGTGATGAGTTCAAGCCCTTATTTATTAAAACAGCATCGCTGGGGCTCGCGACTTCAGCATAGTCAAGTGACAGATAGTGTGTGGGAAATATTAGAAGATCCAATTCACCATATTATGATGGGGGAGACAGCTGAAAATGTGGCTGAAGCCTATAATATCACACGCCAGGAGCAGGATGAGCTTGCATTATCAAGTCAAAACCGAGCATTGTCAGCCATCGAGAGTGGGAAGTTTAAGGATGAGCTGATCCCAATAAAGGTGAAATCCAGGAAGGGAGAAGTAACAATATCTCAGGATGAAGGGCCGAGACAGGTGACATTAGAAAAACTTGCTTCATTACCTGCTATTTTCAAAGAAAACGGTTCGGTTACAGCTGGAAATGCTTCTACATTAAATGATGGAGCAGCAGCACTTGTATTAATGACCCGAGAAGAAGCGGAAAAAAGAAACTTGACCATCTTGGGGACGATCTCTCACTACACGGTTGTAGGTGTTGATCCAAAAATGATGGGGATAGGTCCTGTTCCTGCGATCCAAAAAGGATTAAAAGCACTGGATTGGTCTGTAGATGATCTCGATGTGATCGAGATTAATGAGGCATTTGCCGCTCAATATCTTGCTGTTGAAAAGCAATTAAATCTAAACAGAGAGAAAGTAAATGTAAATGGAAGCGGCATTAGTTTGGGGCATCCTATTGGTTGTACGGGTTCAAGAATTGTTGTAAGTCTTTTACATGAAATGCAGCGCCGTGATTCCAACAAAGGTCTTGCCTCCTTATGTGTAGGCGGAGGAATTGGTGTAGCACTTTTTATAGAAAGATAGATTGTAAAGGGCTAAGGATGGTTAGCCCTTTATTTG
>Ga0182742_1005571_pt1 | contig 10524 bp, 11 predicted proteins | sample eDN5th37CBELigMG_FD_128880 | JGI IMG/M metagenome (GOLD analysis project Ga0182742, IMG submission 128880) | Enriched Miracle-Growth compost microbial communities from Emeryville, California, USA - eDNA 5th pass 37_C BE-Lig MG (version 2)... ... | reverse complement strand
CGGGCGCATGCCAGCTATTGCCGCCCGGCCGCCGAGGCCGCAGCCGCTGCCATCGCCCGCGGCGTCGGGCAGATGGGCCCGAACCGCGACTACCTGCTGAACACGGTGGCGCATCTGCGCGCCATGGGCGTGCGGGATGCCGGGCTGGATCGGATCGCCGCATTGCTGCCGCAGGACTGAGCCGGCCCCGGCAGGGAGAGGGGGGCTATCCACAGCGGCTCCCAGGCCCGGCCAGTGCCACCGGGGCGCGGATTTCCCGCAGGTTATCCACAATTTCTCCAGCGTGCCCGGACCATGGCGTGACCGATGGCGCGACATCCCGGCGGTTGACTCGCGGGGCAGCCACTCGCCGGCATTTTACCAAGCATTTTCAGAGGGTTAACCGGAACCGGTCCTGTGGATAATTCCCGACCCACAGAATCGCCAGGGTAGAAAACCCGCTGTTCGCAGCACCTTGGAGGTCCAAGCTGGAGTCAAGGGCGAAGTCGCGCGCCCTTCTCATCCACCAAGTTATCCACAGCCCTTGCCGCCAGCAGACGGTCCGTTCCCGCCTCGATCTCCGCCTCCAGCCGCCGCATCAGCTCCTCGCGCTTCAACCCGGCGGGCAGGGGCGGCAGCACCGCGACGGTGATGATCCCGGGGCGCTTGCGGAAGGACCGGCGGCCCCAGCACACCCCGCTGTCGGTCGCTACCGGCAGCACCGGCAGGCCGGTGGCGGCGGCTAGGGCGGCGACGCCGGGCTGATAGGGAACATGCGCGCCAGGGGCAACCCGCGTGCCTTCCGGGAAGATCACCATCTGCCGGCCCTCCGCCGCTGCCTCCCGCCCCGCCCGCAGCAGGTGGCGCATGGCGGCGGCGCCGGCGGTGCGGTCCACCGCGATCATCCGCGCCTTGCGCGCCAGCCAGCCCCAGACCGGCAGGTACATCAGCTCCCGCTTCAGCACATAGGCGGGGTCGGGCAGCAGGCGCAGCCAGACGATGGTGTCGAAGGCCGACTGGTGCTTGGCCGCGACCAGCGCCGGGCCGGAGGTGGGCAGGCGCTCGGCCCCGGTGACGCGCAGGCCGATGCCGCAGACATGGCGCAGCAGGGACAGCATCAGCCCGGCCCAGAAGCGGACGATCCGCATCAACCAGCGCCGCGGGAGCAGCAGGGTCGGCAGGATCGCCACCGCCATGGTCGCGGTGATGCCGAAGAAGAGCAGGTTGAACAGGGCGGAGCGCAGCCAGACCATCATCCGGTTCCAGAGGGGGCGGCATGGAGGCGCGTCAGCCCCATCCAGGCGCCGAGAAGCTTCAAGTACTCGCCTGCCAGCAGCGACCAGGTTCGCAGATGCGAAACGGCACCGGGATCGCGCAGCCGCGCCGGCACCACCGGATGCGGTAGCAATTCGGCCTCCGGCAGGGCGCGGCGCAGTTCCAGCAGGGCGCGCGGCATGTGATAGCCCGCCGTCACCACGCGGATCGAGTGCACGCCCTCCGCCCGCGCCCAGGCGGCGATCTCGGCTGCATTGCCGCGCGTGGTCCGGGCGGCACGGCCGAGGGTGACCCGTCCGGCCAGCGCCCCTACCGGCAGCGAGGCGCCGCGGGCGAGGTCGGCCAGCGTCGCATCGGGGTGCACGCCGGAGACGATCAGCCGCGCCGCCCGGTCCTGCAGCAGCAGGCGAAGGCCGGTTTCCACCCGCTCCGCCCCGCCGGTGAGGATGGCGATGCCGTCGGTGCGGCGCGGCGACTCCTCTGGCTGGGCGGCGGCGATCTTCAGGAACCAGGCGAAGCCGGCGAGCGGCAGCAGCACCAGCAACGCCCCCGCCAGCAGCAGCAGGCGCCGAGGCCGCGCGCGGACGCGGAGCCGCGCGATGCGACGCGGCAGGCGCATCACGGCAGGCGCCGCAGCCAGCGGCGCACGGTGATCTGCGCCGTCAGCCAGCCGATCCCGGCGGCGAGCGGCGGCAGCAGCGCCAGCTCCGCCCAGGGCAGGCTGCCCCAGGGCAGGGCGAGCACCGACCCGGCCGGCTGCCCCCCCAGCAGCGGCGCCGCGAGATCGGCGAAGCCGGCCAGCACCGGCGCCGCCGCCAGCGTCCCGGCCAGGGCACCGCCGCCTACCAGGATCGCCACGCGCCGGGCGAAGCGGCCGGCAATATCGGTATCCGTGGCGCCGAGATCGTGCAGGATCGCGATCGCCTCCCGCCGCGCCGCGATGCCGGCGCGGACGGCCACCGCCACCACCGCCACGCCGACGCCCGCCACCAGCAGCAGCACCGCCATGGCAATGCCCTGCAGGCTGCGCGCCACCGCCACCAGCCGGGCGACCCAGACCCCATGCGCCTCCACCGCCGCATCCGGCACCGCCTGGGCGATCCGTTCGGTCAGGGCGTCGGGCGCCGCGGGCAGGTGCTTCAGGTGCAGCTCGATCACCACCGGCAGGGGCAGGGCCGGCGCCTCGCCCAGCCAGGGGCGCAGCAGGGCGGCGAGTCGCGCCTGATCCATCGCCCTCGCCGCCTCGACCTCCGGCAGGGCGCGGAGGGCGGCCAGGGCCCGTTCCAGCTTCTCACCGCCGGTGGCGGCGGGGAGCTGCACCGTGATCGCCGCCGCGGCGCCGCTCTGCCAGCGGCCGGAAAGATCCGCCGCGCCGCGGGCCCCGGCCAGGGCCAGGGCGCCGAGCAGCGCCATGGCGGCGACCAGCGCCGGCAGCAGCCGGTCCGAGAGGGCGCGCCGCAGGCCGAGCGGGTCGCGGCCACGGCTGCGGCGGAGCGCACCGCTCATGCGCATTGCCCGAGCCTGTCAGCCATGGAAGACGAGCCGGCCCTCGGAGAGGTGCAGCGCCGGCGCCGGGTATTCCGCCACCAGCGCCTCGGAATGGGTCGCCACCACCACGGTCGTGCCCAGCCGGTGCATCTCCTGCAGCAGGGCCAGCACCCGCCGGGCCTGGCCCATATCGAGATTGCCGGTCGGCTCATCCGCGACCAGCAGGGCGGGGCGCATCACCACGGCGCGGGCGATCGCCACCCGCTGCTGCTCCCCGCCCGAGAGCGAGGCCGGCAGCGCGGCTGCCTTCGATTCCAGCCCGATCCAGCGCAGCATCTCCATGACATCGGCGCGGATCTGCATCTCCGACCGGCCGGCGATGCGCAGCGGCAGCGCCAGGTTGTCGAAGACCGGCAGATGCGGCAGCAGGCGGAAATCCTGGAAGACCACGCCGATCCGCCGGCGCAGCGCCGGCAGCGACCGCCGCCGCGCGCGGGAGATCGGCAGGCCGAGAATCTCCACCTCCCCCCGGCTCGGCCGCAGGGCGAGATGCATCAGGCCCAGCAGCGAGGACTTGCCCGCGCCGGAGGGCCCAAGCAGCCAATGAAAGCTGCCGGGCGGCAGGGTGAAGGAAATATCGCGCAGCACTTCCGGCCCCGGCCCGGCCGGGCCGGACCCGGCGGGGGTGGCGTAGCGCAGCCCGACACCGGCGAAACGCACCATGGCGCGGACAATGCCGCCGCCGGCGCCCGCCGCCAACACGTGTTTCCGCCCCCCGAAGCGGATCCCATATAGGACGGCGCCGGCAGTGGCTTGCGGCGCACGCGCCGCGCCCGCACATTACGCTTCCGATGCGCATAGCCTGCCCCGCCTGCGGTGCCACCTACGAGGTTCCCGATCACCTCATCGGGGCCGGTCGCCGGCTACGCTGCGCGAAATGCAGGCATGAATGGCCGGTGCATCCCCCGAAGACGGCGGGGAGGGAGGAGGCCGCGCCCGTGCCGCCCGCCCCGCCGGCGGCCGCTCCCCCGCCCGCGCCGGCACGGGACCTGCCCCCGCCGAATCCCGCGCTGCGGCGGGCGCCACAGGTAATCGAGCCGCCCCTGCCGCACTTCGGCGATTCCGCCCCACAGCAGCGGAGGCTCGCGCTGCCGCTGGCCTGGATCGCCTCGGTTCTGGCCCTGCTGCTGCTGGCGGCGGCGGTGCTGGTGTTTCGCGCCGAGATCGCTTCCGCCTGGCCGCCAGCGGTGCGGTTCTATGCGGCGCTTGGCCTGGATGCCGGCCGGTAGGGCTCGGCATCCGCCTTCAGCACCTCGCCCGCCAGATAGAGACTGCCGCAGATCAGCACGCGTGCCGGCGCGCCGCCGCGCGGAAGCTGCGCCAGCGCCCCCGCCACGGTGGGGCCCGGCCGCGCCAGGCCGCCGCTGGCAGCAATGATGTCCTGCACCGGCGCCGCCAGGTGCTGGCCCGGCTCCGCCACCGCCCAGACCGTATCGGCATGCGGCAACAGCGGCCGCAGGAATTCGGCCGGCGCCTTGCTGCTCTTCATGCCGACGACGAGATGCAGCGGGCGGTCGTGCCACAGCGCCAATTGCTGCGCCAGCGCTGCGCCGCCGCCGGCATTGTGGCCGCCATCCAGCCAGAGTTCCCAGCCCGCGGGCAGCGAGTCCGTCAGCCGGCCCTGCAGGCGCTGCAGCCGCGCCGGCCATTCGGCGCGGGCAACGCCTTGCGCGATGGCGGCGTCGGTCAGCCAGTCCGGGTTCCAGGCACGCAGCGCGGCAATGGCGATGCCGGCATTGTCCGCCTGGTGCGGCCCAAGCAGGCCGGGCGGCGGCAGGTCCAGCGCGCCGCGCGCATCGGCATAGTGCAGGCCTGAGGCGGTCCACTCAATGCTCCAGTCGCGGCCGCGGGCGAGGAGCGGCGCGCCGATCTCCGCCGCATGGCCCGCCAGCACTGCGAGGACCGCCGGGTCCTGCGCGCCGGTGGCGCAGGGCACGCCGGGCTTCAGGATGCCGGCCTTCTCGGCGGCGATCCGCTCCAGCCGGTCACCGAGGAACTCCATATGGTCCATGGAGATCGAGGTGATGGCCGTCGCCGCCGGATGGTCGATCACATTGGTGGCGTCGAAGCGGCCGCCGAGGCCGGTCTCCAGCAGCAGCAGATCGGCCGGCACGCGGCTGAAGAGCAGGAAGGCAACGGCGGTGGTGATCTCGAAGACCGTAATGGGCTCGCCGGCATTCCGCCCTTCCACCTCCTCCAGCGCCGCGGCCAGGACCTCCTCCTCCACCAGCCGGCCGGCGAGGCGGATGCGCTCATGGAAGCGCACCAGATGCGGGGAGGTGTAGACATGCACCCGCAGCCCGGCGGCTTCGGCGATGGCGCGCAGGAAGGCGCAGGTGGAGCCCTTGCCGTTGGTGCCGGCCACATGCAGCACGGGCGGCAGCGCCCGCTCCGGATGGCCCAGCACCGCCAGCGCCCGGCGCATCCGGTCCAGGCTGAGGTCGATCAGCTTCGGATGCAGCGCGTGCAGGCGGTCGATGATGGCTTCGCTGCGCGCTGTTCGCGCGGCGATGGCTTCGGAGCGGCTCACTCGGCGGGCGTGACCTTCTCGGCTTCGGGGGCGGCCAGGGCCGGCAGCGCCTCGGAGACCGGCTCCGGCGCCGGCTCGGGCGCGTATTCCGGCACGCGCAGCAGGGCGATCAGTCGGGCCAGGGTGGCGCGCATCTCGGTGCGCTTCACCACCATGTCCAGGATGCCGTGCTCCAGCAGGTATTCGGCGCGCTGGAAGCCTTCCGGCAGCTTCTCCCGCACCGTCTGCTCGATGACGCGGGCGCCGGCGAAGCCGATCAGCGCGCCGGGTTCGGCAATCTGGATGTCGCCCAGCATGGCGAAGCTGGCGGTGACGCCGCCCGTGGTTGGATCGGCCAGCACCACGATGAAGGGCAGGCCGGCCTCCTTCACCATGCGGGTGGCGATGACGGTGCGCGGCATCTGCATCAGCGAGATGGCGCCTTCCTGCATCCGCGCGCCGCCGGAGGCGGTGAAGACGATCAGGGGGCTGTCCTGCAGCACGGCGAGCCGCGCGGCGGTGACCAGCGCCTCCCCCACCCCGGCGCCCATGGAGCCGCCGAGGAAGCTGAACTCGAAGGCGGCGGCGACGACGCGCTGGCCCTCGATGGCGCCATGCGCCACCACCACCGCATCCTCCTGGCCCGACCGGGTCTGGGCGTCCTTCAGCCTGTCGCTGTAGCGGCGCTGGTCACGGAAGCGGAGCGGATCGGCCGGGGCCTTGGGCAGCTCGATCCGCTGCCAGTCGGGATCCAGCGTGTAGTCCAGCCGCTGCTTGGCGCCGATGCGCATGTGATGGCCGCAATGCGGGCAGACATGCAGCGACCGTTCCAGATCGCGGTGGAAGATCATCTGCTCGCAGGAGGGGCATTTGTGCCAGAGATTCTCCGGCACGTCGCGCGCCCCGCCGAACAGCGTCTTGATCTTGGGCAGCGCCCATTCGCTGATCCAGTTGGCCACGGCGTCCTCGTCCCTCAGGCCACCTGCCGGGCGGCGCGCACCGCTTCCGCCAGGGACCGCACCTGATCCAGGACGCGCCGCACCGTATCGGGGCGGGCGCGGCCTTGCTCGTCCAGGCTGGCGGCGAGCGTGTCCACCAGCGCCGTCCCTACCACCGCGCCATCGGCGATGCGCGAGGCTTCCGCCGCCTGCTGCGGCGTGCGGATGCCGAAGCCGATGGCGAGCGGCAGTTCCGTATGGCGGCGGAGGCGCGGGATCGCGGCGGCAAGCTGCTCCGTGGTGGCGCTGCGCGTGCCGGTGATGCCGGTGATGGAGACGTAGTAGATGAAGCCGCTGGTCGCCGCGAGGACACGCGGCAGCCGCTGCTCATCCGTGGTCGGCGCCACCAGGCGGATCAGGTCCAGCCCCGCCGCCTTGGCCTGGGGCTCGATCTCATCCGCTTCCTCGGGCGGGACATCCACGATGATGAGCCCGTCCACGCCGGAAGCGGCGGCATCGGTACAGAAACGGTCCACGCCATAGGACAGGATGGGGTTGAAATAGCCCATCAGCACGACGGGCGTCGTCGCATCCTCGGACCGGAAGTCGCGCACCATGGCAAGCACGCCGGCGAGCGTCGCGCCCGCCTTCAGCGCCCGCTGCGCCGCGCGCTGGATGGCGGGGCCGTCCGCCATCGGGTCGGTGAAGGGCACGCCGATCTCGATGACATCCGCGCCCGCGCCCGGCAGCCCGCGCAGGATGGCGAGGGAGGTGGCCGGGTCGGGATCATAGGCCTGCAGATAGGTGACCAGCGCCCCCCGCCCCTCGCGCTTCAGCGCGGCGAAGCGATCCGCGATGCGGCTCATATCTCCACCCCCAGATGGCGGGCGACGGTGAAGATGTCCTTGTCGCCGCGGCCGCTGAGATTCAGCACGATGATCCGGTCCTTCGCCATGGTCGGCGCCAGCTTGATGACCTGCGCCAGCCCATGCGCGGATTCCAGCGCCGGGATGATGCCCTCCAGCCGCGAGCAGAGCTGGAAGGCATCCAGCGCCTCGGTATCCGTGGCAGTGACGTAGTTCACCCGGCCGATCTCGTGCAGCCAGGCATGCTCTGGCCCGATGCCGGGATAGTCCAGGCCGGCGCTGATCGAATGCGCCTCCCGGATCTGGCCGTGCGCATCCTGCAGCAGATAGGTGCGGTTGCCGTGCAACACGCCAGGCCGGCCGCGATTGAGCGAGGCCGCATGCTCCTCGGTATCCAGGCCGCGGCCCGCCGCCTCCACACCATACATCGCGACGGAGGCGTCATCGAGGAAGGGATGGAACAGCCCCATGGCAGAGGAGCCGCCGCCCACCGCGCAGACCAGCGCATCCGGCAGGCGGCCTTCGGCGGCCAGGATCTGCTCCCGCACCTCCTCGCCGATCACGCACTGGAAGTCGCGGACCATGACCGGGTAGGGATGCGGGCCGGCGACGGTGCCGATGCAGTAGTAGGTGTCGGCGACATTGGCGACCCAGTCGCGCAGCGCCTCGTTCATCGCATCCTTCAGCGTGCCGGCGCCGGAGGTCACGGGCCGCACCTCGGCGCCCAGCAGCTTCATGCGGAAGACATTGGGCTGCTGCCGCTCCACATCGGTGGCGCCCATATAGACCACGCATTGCAGGCCAAACAGCGCGCAGGCGGTGGCGGTGGCGACGCCATGCTGGCCGGCGCCGGTCTCGGCGATGATGCGCTTGCGGCCCATGCGGCGGGCCAGCAGGATCTGCGCCAGGACGGCGTTGATCTTGTGCGCGCCGGTGTGGTTCAGCTCCTCGCGCTTGAAATAGACCTTGGCGCCGCCGAGATGGTCGGTCAGGCGCTGCGCGAGCCAGAGCGGGCTGGGGCGGCCGACATAGTCCTTCAGCAGGCGCTGCCATTCCGCCTTGAAGGCGGGATCGCGCTTCGCCGCGTCATAGGCGCGCTCGACCTCCAGGATCAGCGGCATCAGGGTCTCGGCCACGAAGCGGCCACCGAAGGGGCCGAAGCGGCCGCGGCTGTCGGGACCCTGGCGGAAGGAGTTTGGCAGAGGCTGGTTCACGGCATTCCCCATGGACCGCCCCCTCATAGCGCCGCGGCGCCGGGGGCGAAAGCGCCGCGACTGGCAGCGTCCCGCGGCCGGCCCACCCTGCGCCCCAGCCTGCCGGATTGCGCCAAAGCCGCGATTAACGATCTGTGGTTGCGGCACCGCCCCTGCTAGAATGAAGCTGCACCGGCATCCAGGGCCAGAATCCGGCGATGGATCCCGTGCCCCGCTTGGATCGGCCCATGTCCCTGGATGTCCCAACCCTGCTCATCGTGGGCAGCTTCGTCGGTGCCATGCCGGGCCTCCTTCTGCCGATCGTCTGGCTGCAGGAGCGCAGCGCCACCTGCCTGCTGACCTGGGGCTTCGGCCATGTCATCGGTGCCGTCGGGCTGCTGATTGCGCTGCTGCGGCCGGCGGTCCCCGCATGGCTCGCGATCCAGTTCGGCAATGCCTTGATCCTGTTCTACTACGCGACGCTCTGGGGGGCGGCGCGGCAGTTCGAGGGACGCCGCCTGCTGCCGCTGGGCATGGCCGCCGGCCCGGCCCTGTGGCTGGCCGCCTGCCAGATCCCGGCCTTCTATGACTCACTGGCAGCCCGGGTCATGCTGGCCTCGGCCGGCTCGGGCGTGTTCTCCCTGGCCGCGGCCTTCGAATTCTGGCGCGGCCGGCAGGAAAGGCTGCCCTCGCGCTGGTTCCTGATCGGCCTGCTGACGCTGCTCGGCCTCAACTATGGCGGGCGGCTCCTTTTCGCGCAGTTCCTGCCATTCCCGGCCGGCACCGGGACGCCGAGCGGCACCTGGTTCGCCCTGGCCAGCTTCGCGACCATCCTCCTCACCATCACCAGCTCCTTTCTGCTGCTGAACCTGGTGAAGGAACGCTCCGCGCTCCGGCATCAGGAGGTGGCCCGGATCGACCCACTGACCGGGGTGCCGAATCGCCGCGGCTTCATCGAGGCGGCGACCCGCCACCTGACGCCGAGGCGAAACCGGGCGTCGGCGGCGGTGCTGCTGCTGATGGATCTGGACCATTTCAAGCAGATCAACGACCGTTTCGGCCATACGGTCGGGGACAAGGTGCTGCGGCTGTTCGGCACCGTCGCCCAGGCGGAGCTGGCGCCGGGCGACCTCTTCGGCCGCCTGGGCGGCGAGGAATTCGCCGCCCTGCTGCCGGGACGCGACCTGGCGGAGGCAAGGGTGGTGGCGGACCGGATCCGCGACGCCTTCGCCCTGGCCGGGGCGACGGTGGCGGGCTGCCAGGTGGGTGCCCGGGTCAGCATCGGCATGGCGGCCCAGAACGGCACCGCCCGCCGGCTGGAGGATCTGTTGCAGGAGGCGGATGCGGCGCTCTACCGCGCCAAGGCCAATGGCCGCGACCGGGTGGAATTGCCGGGCGGAGCCCTGCCGCAACCGACCTGACCGCACTCCGGTCAGCGAGCCGCCTCAGCCGGCCCCGGCGGCCCTGGCGGCCCTGGCGGCGGCGATGAAGGCGGCGATCCGGGCGGGATCCTTCACCCCCCTGGCCCGCTCGACGCCGGAAGATACATCCACCCCCGGCGCGCCGCTCCGGTGCAGGGCTTCCCCCACATTCTCCGGGGTCAGGCCACCGGCCAGGAGCCAGGGGCGCGGGATGGCGCGGCCCACGGTCAGCGACCAGTCGAAGGCGCTGGCATTGCCGCCCGGCAATTCCGCCCCTACGGGCGGCTTGGCATCCAGCAGGAAGCGATCCACCGCCGGGGCGTAGTCGGCCAGCACCTCCAGATCGGCAGGCGCGGCGATGCCGAGCGCCTTCATCACCGGCAGGCCGAAGCGGGTACGGATGGCGGCGCAGCGGGCCGGGTCCTCCGCCCCGTGCAACTGGATCAGGTCGAGCGGCAGGGCGGCCAGCACCGCGGCGATGGCCTCATCCGCCGGGTTCACGAACAGCCCGACCCGCAGCGGCCCGCCCTGCCGCCGGGCGGAAAGCGCGGCGGCCTGGTCCGGCGTCACGGCGCGCGGCGAGGGCGGGTAGAAGACGAAGCCGAGCATGTCGGCCCCGGCCGCCACGGCGGCATCGAATGCCGCCGCGTCATTCACCCCGCAGATCTTGATGAGCGTCACGCCGGCAGGCTCTCCGCGATGGCCGCCGCCGCCGCGGCCGGATCGGCGGCGGCGGTGATGGGGCGGCCGACCACGATCCAGTCGGCGCCCGCCGCCACCGCCTCGGCCGGGGTG
>Ga0182742_1005570_pt1 | contig 10525 bp, 8 predicted proteins | sample eDN5th37CBELigMG_FD_128880 | JGI IMG/M metagenome (GOLD analysis project Ga0182742, IMG submission 128880) | Enriched Miracle-Growth compost microbial communities from Emeryville, California, USA - eDNA 5th pass 37_C BE-Lig MG (version 2)... ... | reverse complement strand
CTGTAAATTATTTATAGAAATTCAAATGATATCCAGTAATTTAGGTGAGTCAACTAAATGGTAGTTATGAAATATTGAGAATACATGAGTATTTGGAAGAAAAATTAACTTTATTGAGGGAGGTAATGCTTTGATCATAAAAGGTATTGATACTGTTGAATTTGGAGTAGAGATATTAGATTATTTCATATCTGCAAAGAGTACTCTTGATATTCTTTCATCTTTAAAAGGTAAAGCACAAGAAGAAGGAAAAGAATATGAAATTAACTTGAATGGACTTAATCTAAAAGTTCATAGAAACGGGATACCTTTCTATTCATTTTCATTATCATGTAGCGATTTTCTAATTTATTTCATGGATAAAGAAGTTAAAAACACATGCCCTATCAAGGTTCGTTTTTTATCTACATATCTATGGTCAGTTGGATTTAATACTGCTGTAAATGAATTTTTAAGTTGGGTAAAAGGGTTAGATTTTAATGTAGTAACTACTAAACTATCAAGAATTGATATATGTGTAGATAGTGATGAGCTCTTTTTTGAAGAAATTGATATACCTAAAATGATTACTAGAGCAAGAGGAAAAATAAAACATTACGTTAATGATCAATATTACAATGGAAGAGAATTTAGTGGTTTTACAATCGGTCGTGGGGATCCTATGTTGGCTAGAATTTATAACAAATCCCTAGAAATAAAGAAGTCTCAAAAAAATTGGTTTTATGACCTTTGGAAAGAAAAACAATGGAACGGTTCAGATGTTTGGAGGGTTGAATTTCAAATTAGAAGAAAATGTCTAAAAGAATTTAATATTAATTCAATCCAGGAATTTTCTAAAAAGGAAAATAACATTTGGTCTTATCTAACTACTCAATGGTTAACAATGAAGGTTCCTAATAAAGATAAAAATCAAAGCAGATGGTCATTAGATCAACGTTGGGAAATTATCCAAAAGGCTGACTTAAATCAAATCTATTCTCCAGCAATAAGACAGAAGATTAAAGTTGGTAACACTGATCAATTATTAGATCAAATTGCTGGATTACTCATTTCAGTTGGGACGTTAAATAACCACGACAATCTTGATATTACTGCGGAAATAGCGAAAAGGTGGACTGAAATGAAATTAATTAATAAAAACACAAGTTTTAATGAAGAGAAAATTGAGCGTAGTAAAAGGTTTATATCAATACAATAAAAAGGAGGATATTATGAATACTTTTGAACATTACCCACCTGTATTAGATGTTACACACATTCAAGAAATTTTAGGAATTGGTAGAAGACAAGCATATGAACTTGTTAATTCTGGTGATTTTCATATTGTACGAATTGGAAGAAGAATCAAGATTTTAAAAACAGTTTTTATTCAATGGCTAGAAGGTGAAAAGGAGGAATAATTATTGGCTGGATCTGTCAAAAAAGATGGAAACACATGGTACTACGTTTTAGAACTTGGAAAAGTTAATGGCAAAAGGAAACAAAAGAAAAAAAGGGGCTTCAAAACAAAAAAAGAAGCTCAAATCGCACTAGTGCAAGCAGAGCACGAACTATTTAACAGCGGTAGAATATTAGAACCTTCATTAATGTTGTATAAGGATTATTTAAAAAGTTGGTTAGATGATAAGAAAATTCAAATAAAAGAGTCAACTTTTTATACTTACAGTTGGCTAATAGATCGATATATTGTTCCACATTTAGGAGATATTGAAATTTCTAAAATAAAACCTATAGATATTCAAAAGTTTCTTAATGAGCTAATCAATAATAATTTAATTTCTAGGGAGAATGTGCAAAAAACTCATTCATTAATAAACAACTCTCTAAAGAAAGCTATGAAATGGGATTTAATAAAACAAAACCCCGCCACTTTAGTAGATAGACCAAAATCTTTTAAAAATGAGTTAAAGGTTTGGAGCATTGAAGAGGTTAAACTATTTTTAGAAGTATCTAAGAGTAGTAGATATTATATTGCATTCTTACTAGCTATTACGACAGGTATGCGGCAAGGGGAAATATTAGGGTTAAGATGGAAAGATATTGATTTCCTGAACAATACCCTCTCTGTACGGCAAACATTAAATCATAAGGGAACTAAAATAACTCCTGGTGCAAAAACAAAGTCTGGAATTAGAAACATATCACTACCAATAGAAACAATTAATGCTTTAAAAACACATAAGATACTTATTGAATCAGAACAAGTAAACTCTGGTATTCTCTATCAAGATAATAACTTAGTTGTGTGTACTAATATTGGGACTCCATGTATTCCAAGAAATTTAATGAGAACTTTTTATAATCATATTGAGTATGCAAATGTAACACGGATTAGGTTTCATGATATAAGGCATACGCATGCTACGATTCTTTTAAAGCAAGGCATTAATCCTAAAGTAGTTGCTGAACGGTTAGGACATTCAAACATTAGAATTACTTTAGACACATATAGTCATGTTTTACCAACAATGCAAAGTGAGACTGCAAACAAAATAAATGAATTATTATTTTAAAAAGCAAAGGATGATAATAAGTGAGTAATATTTTAGAAGAGTTATTAGACAAAAACATGAAAATTGATTTTATACAAGAAGACGATTTAAGGTTAATAATTCAAGATCATGAACAAGAAAATGAAAGTTGGGAGTCAAACCTTAAGGTTATAAAGACATTAATTAATGGCCTTACATCAGGGCACATTGAAAAAATCACTGATGATCTAGCTATTAAAGAAAAGATCGCTTTACTATTATTAGAATTTGTAGGTCAGTATATAAAAGATATTAATTATATGCATGATTTCTCCAAACAATCAAATTTTGAGATTTTAAACTTTTTTATGGATTTTTATAAAAGTGTCAGTATCCCCCCAGAGTACCAATCTTTTGTACGCAAATATAAATGAAAATTTTATACTCTATAAAATAATCTAGAACGAAGTTCTTGATTATTTTGTAGAGTCCAGCAAGCGAAGCGCGGTAGCAAAGGAGTACTCGTGACCAATAAGTGACCACTATCTATAATTTCAATTTCTTTTTCATTCTTTCTAGAAAATAAAAACGCTAGAAACAGTGTAGTTACTGCATCTAGCGTTTTCTTTCTTAGATGATCCGAGAGGGATTCGAACCCCCGACCCCTACCCTGTCAAGGTAGTGTTCTCCCACTGAACTATCGGATCAATATATTATTTTATGTAACGCTTTAAGCTACATATTCTATTATATTCAGTTACCCACCTCAAGTCAACACTTCTTCTCTATCACTGTTCGACTTATTTCCCAGAAAATATTTGAATCATGTCAAAATGGATTTATCATATGACAAAACCCTCCCATTTTGACACGATTCTCATCATTATTCTTCAAAACTCTGGAATTCTATTTCTACTACTGTATCCCTTTTTCTTCAAAATATTTCGCTGCACCTGGATGTAATTCCAGATTTCCCAATCCTTCAAGTGCAGTTTCAGGTGTAATCAATTCACCTTTAGCATGCGTAATTTTATCTGTGTTCTCAAATAGTGATTTTGTCATCTCGTAGACTAGCTCTTCATCTAAGTCTTTTGTTACAACAAGCATTGCCTTTACAGCGACTGTTGTTACATCTTCTTCTATCTTATATGTTCCTGCAGCAACTGTATCTTGTGCATAATATGGATACTGATCAATTAATGCTTGAATTTTATCTTCTGCAAATGGAACTATTAGGATATCGTTTTGGGCTGATAGTGCTTCTACCGCACCTGTTGGAGTCCCTGCTGTAATAAAAGCCGCATCGATCGTTCCGGCTTGAATGCCATCAGTTGATTCATCAAATGATAGGTTTTGAGGTTTAATATCTTTATCTGTTAATCCATGAGCTTCTAACACTTGCATGGCATTGATATATGCCCCGGAACCGGGAGCACCTACTGACACAGCTTTTCCCTTTAAGTCTTCTACTGACGTAATACCGCTATCTTTCGTTGTGACTAGTTGAACTGTTTCCGGATATAAAGATCCAATTGCTTGAATATTATCAATCGCATTTCCTTCGAACATTTCTAATCCATCAATCGCATATGCGGCAATGTCTGTTTGTGAAAATGCTATTTCCGCTTCTCCAGCTCTTAAGGTTTCCATGTTTTCAGCTGAGGCCCCTGATGTTTGTGGTGTTATATTTGCATTTGTGTTGTCGGTAATAATTTTTCCGATCTGGCCGCCGAGTGGATAATAAGTTCCACCTGTACCACCTGTTAATAAGCTTAAATCTTGCTTATCACCTGAATTATTTTCAGATCCGTTTGTGCCCTCTTCTTCATTTGTATTACCCGAATCAGCACCACTATTACAGGCAGCCATGACCAACATGAAGGCAAGGAGTAGGATAAATAACAAGCTATGACGCATTTTTTTCATCTCTGTTCCCCCTTTGAAATTTTAGTTAAAGCGCTAGCTCTTTTTTATATATGATAAAACCTCTCTGTACATGCATAGGAATCTTGACAAGTTTCCTATATCTACCATCATAGATCACTAGTTCCCAGATAATTCTGTATAGTATAATATCTATACGTATATCATAAAAACGAAAGAAGAAGGATAACCAATGGCACTTGATCAGAAAGAAATCTTAACAAAAATTATTGATACAAGTCCTGATATTATCGTATTGAAGGATTACAAGGGTCGTTGGATCAAAACAAATCAGCGTACACTTGATATTTTCGGGTTAGATGAAAATTCTTATGAAGGCAAAACAGATGAAGAACTAGGACACCTAGGTGCTGGAATTGCTCCCTTCGCACCCGACTTTGAATCTTCTGACCAGAAAGCATGGGATGAAGGAAGACAAATTAAAATAGAGGAAATTATTACAATCAACGGAAAGGATCATATTTTTGAAGTCATAAAAACGCCTGTCTACGACTCGCTTGGAAATCCAGATACTATTGTAGTCATCGGGCGCGATATAACTGATTTATTAAGCAGTAATCAAACATATAAATCTATATTTGAACACCATCCCTATGGTGTCTTTTCAATAGATATAGATGGGACTTTTTTAGATATTAATCAAGAGCTTCAAAAAATCACTGGATATCATAAAGATGAACTTATTGGTCATCACTTTGAATCTGTTATTGCAAAGGATAACCTTCCGTTCATAATGGAGAAGTTTAATCATGTTAAATACGGACAAACTCAAACAAATGAAGCAAAGATTGTGAGAAAAGATGGTATCCTTGTTGACTTTCAAATTACAACAATCCCCTCTACCTTAAATGGAAAATTAATAGGAATACATGGAGTTGCCAGAGATATAACAGATCAAAAACTAAGTGAAATGGTAAAGGTGTTTCAGTACAGATATTTAGAAAGAATTGCGTCAGGAGAACCTATTCAAAAGATTCTTCAAGGGATTGTTGAAACTGTTGAGAAACTATCAAATGAAAGTTATTGTTCGATTATGCTTTATGAAAAAGAACATAATTGGCTTCGTGTGGCATATGCTTCCAAACTTCCATCATCATTTCTGGAACAGGTAGATCAGTTCCCAGTCATGTATAACAATGCTTGTTGTGGGCATGCAGCCTACACAAAAAAGTTAGCAATAACTTCAAATATAGAAACCGATCCTAGTTGGGAAGAATGGAGGAGAATTGCATTAGATCATGGAATTCATTCGTGTTGGTCAATGCCGATTCTGTCGACTAAAGGGGTTCTATTAGGAACATTCGCTATTTACCATCCTAAAGTTCGTGCACCTGAACGCTATGAAATTGAGTTGTTAAATGTTTTTAGCTACCTTTCCGGTCTCGCAATTGAACGAAATCTTAAAGAGCAGGAAATCCATTATTTAGCATCACATGACATATTAACTGATCTTTATAATATTCGATTTCTTCATGATATTTCCAAAGACATTATTCAAGAAACGAAGGAGAATAAAACGAAGTTTGCGATTTTAGTCATGGACTTAGATCGCTTCAAACCGATTAATGATTCATTTGGTCATGCATTCGGTGACAAGCTTCTTCAACAAGTTGCTAAAAGAATTACCGATCATGTGCGTGATGGAGATATTGTATCTCGTATGGGCGGCGATGAATTTGTCCTTCTTTTACGTGATGTTTCTGATGAAAAACTTCTATTTACTATTGCAGAAAGAATAATTCATGAAATCAGAAAGCCTATTATTATAGAAAATCGAGAATTTAATGTTACTGCAAGTATTGGGATTAGTATATATCCAGAACATGGAAACTCCTTAGATCTTCTCATTAAGAATGCCGATATAGCGATGTATCAAAGAAAAGGAGCTGGCGGTAAGTCAGTAGCATTGTATGATGAATCAATGACAGAGCGAGGAATTGAGTTATTCATGCTTAACGAGGAGCTTCGCCATGCATTAAATAAGAACCAATTTGAATTATATTATCAACCAAAGATGAATGCAGAGATAGGGAAAGTAATTGGATTTGAGGCCTTAATCCGTTGGAATCATCCGGAAAAAGGATTAGTCGGTCCAGCTCATTTTATCCCTTCAGCAGAGGAAAGTGGCTTTATCGAAGAATTAGGTAGTTGGGTCATTTGGGAAGCATGCAGGCAACTTCATGAATGGAAGAAACAGCAGTATCCAATTGTTCCTATAGCGGTTAATGTCTCAATCAATCAGTTTATTCTTACTGACATTCCAGCACTTGTAGAAGAAACATTATCTGAATTTAACCTTCCACCCAATTGTTTAGAAATTGAAATCACTGAAAGTGTTCTAAACCAACATAATCAACATATCCAACATTCTGTGAAACGATTGCAGGATTTAGGTGTAAAAATTTCGATTGATGATTTCGGTACAGGTTATGCTTCTATTACGTACTTAAGACAAATTCGAATTGATGCAATTAAAATTGACCGGTCATTTATTTCAAGTCTCCCAAATAACCAGGAAGATGCAGCCATTATTTCAGCCCTTATTACTCTTGCTCGTGAGCTAAATATTCAAATTATTGCAGAAGGTATTGAAACAAAGGAACAGCTGGACTTCCTATTATCTAAGGGTTGTACAGATTTTCAAGGATATTATTTTAGTCAACCTCTTCATGCACAAAAAGCACATAAATTTTTGAGTGCAAATGAAACATAAAGAGCTAACTTTAAAATCAGTTAGCTCTTTTTCTTATGCAAATCGATAATAAATTAATAAAAATGTACTTAAAACAAACAGGAAGTTTAGTGACACAAAAATCATTTGATCTAACTTTGATTTATGCATTTTAATTGGAGGGTGATAAAACGAAATCCCTTCAATAATAAAGATAAGCAAAACAATGTGAATCATTGCATGTCCGACAACCTCAGTGTAGCCAAAGATCGTTGTTGTTAAGATAAATAAAATGGTCACGACAACAGCTAAAACTCTATTCAGGATACCAACCACTAATAAATACCCTACTACAAACTCGATAAAAGCTGACAGAACAACAAATATTCCAGGTTCAAAGCCAAATGTCGGAACATTGTGATGGTGGATAATCTCTGTCGTCATCATTGGGTAAACCCACTTTTCAACAGCTACCCAACATAAACTTAAACCGGTCCCCAGGTATAAAAATGGAAATCCCACATTTTCCAGCTTTGTTTTCCCAATTAATAATACGCCGATAATCGCTATATAGAACCCATAATCTAACATATGGAACCAACCCGCTTCACTCCATACAAAGATAAATAACCCTAACATAAAAAGAGCTGCAATTTTCGTCGCATAGTGATGCGGAATAAGCAAGAAGATGATTATAATCCACATGATGAGGGTTTGCCATGTTTGATGAATCGCAAACTCAGGTGCAAACATCGTCCCATTCACAACCTGAAGAACAAAGGATAAAGCTGTTCCATACTTCAGTAAATACCTCGAATACTTTCGAAAGCTGTCCAGTTTCATATCAATTTTTGCTGCAAGAGGAATATCCATTAATTTCCCCATTACTTGGGATAAGACGGCTAAAATAATTGCACATAATAAAGAAATCGTAATAAAAAATGGCGATAGGATTTGTTCAATGCTGACTTTTTCGGGTTCGACTGTTGCAAACCATTTTACGTGTGCACTGGCAATGACGGGTATCAATAAACAAGATATTGCTAGCATCCAAACAATTCGTTTCCTCATAAAGATATCTCCTCTTCTTGAATGAATTATAGATAGTTTTAGAAGAAATTAAGATAATTATGTACGTTTATATCTTGTATAATAAGAACCTATCGTTACCGCTATTCAAAAAAACTGACCCATAAGAGTCAGCATTATTTCTTTATACATTCACATTTTCACTTTTCTTTACAACCGGAAGCTTTTCCAATGCTGCATCAAAATCTTTAATCAAGTCTTCCACTTTCTCTAACCCTACACTTAATCGAAGCAATCCATCAGAAATCCCACGTTTTTCACGTTCAGCTGGCGGCATTGCTGCGTGTGACATTTTTGCCGGATAGGAAAGAATCGATTCAACCGCCCCTAAGCTTACAGCGAAAACAGGAAGCTCAACATTCTCCACCAACGTTCTTACCGCATCTCCATCCGCTAGTTTAAATGATAAAACCGCTCCTGGTCCGTCTGCTTGATATCGTTGTGTATCATGTCCCGGATGAAAGCTTAAGCCAGGGTAGTATACTTCAACCACCTTTGGATGATCAGCTAAAAACTCAGCGATCTTTAATGCTGAAGCTTGTGATTGCTGTAATCGTACATGTAATGTTTTTAACCCTCTAAGTACTAACCATGCATCCTGTACACCAAGCACTGCCCCAAATGCATTTTGTAGTCTATATAAGCGTTCCCCAAGCTCAGGGTCTTTTACAACCGCAAGTCCTGCAAGCACATCACTATGACCTGCTAAAAACTTCGTTGCACTATGAAGCACAACATCCACACCAAGCTCCAAAGGTCTTTGAAGCTCCGGAGTTAAAAACGTATTATCTAAAAAGGTTAAACAATTATTTGCTTTTGCTAAATTCACAATACCTTGAATGTCGGTTACCTTTAACAATGGATTTGAAGGTGTTTCCATATAGATCACCTTCGTATTTGGTCTGATTTTTGATGCAACCTGATGAAGATCTGTCATATCAACAAATGTATGCTCAATGCCAAAACGAGTTAATACGTCTGTAATAATCCGAAATGTCCCGCCATATACATCCTCGGTTACTAATACATGGTCACCTTGAGATAATAGTAAGAATGCTGTTGAAATAGCAGCCATCCCTGAAGAAAATGCCAATCCTCTTGATCCACCCTCTAATTCTGCGATAGCTTGTTCCAAAGCTTCACGGGTCGGATTTCCTGAACGGGCATAATCATACTTTCCAAACTCATCAACATTAAATTGATGAAAAGTGGAAGAATGGTGAATAGGCACACTTACCGATCCTGTGCTGTGGTCCACCTTTGATTCATTATGAAGTAGTTTTGTTTGAAATGACCAATTATGATTGCTCAATTGCTACCGCTCCCTTCATTGCTTTAAATGCTTGTGTAAGATCTTCTATAATATCTTCCGCATGTTCCACACCTACTGAAAAGCGCAATAACTTGTTACAGACACCATTTGCAATGCGAATTTCTTCAGGTATGTCCATATGAGTTTGGGTAGCCGGATATGTGATAAAGCTTTCAATTCCGCCTAAGCTTTCAGCAAATGAAATAGTTTTTAAGTTTTTCAAAAATGGATTTACCCATGTTTCATCCTGCAAACGGAAAGAAAGCATTCCACCTTTTCCCGGATAAAGAACATCAAGTACGTCAGGATGCTCTTCTAAAAATTGTGCAACCTGCTGAGCATTTTGCTGATGCTGTCTCATACGAAGAGATAATGTTTTCATCCCTCTCATTAATAACCATGAATCGAATGGAGATAACACTGCTCCGATCGCATTTTGATGCTGAAAAAACTCATCACTCAGTTCCTGGCCTTTTGTTACAACTAAACCTGCTAGTACGTCATTATGTCCACCTAAATATTTTGTTGCACTATGAATGACAATATCAGCACCATCTAAAATTGGCGTTTGAAGCACAGGAGTATAAAAGGTATTATCAACAATCACTAAAATATCATGTTTTTTTGCAATTGCTGCTAATTCTTTTATATCTGTTTCCTGCATTAATGGATTTGTTGGTGTTTCAATAAATAAAGCTTTTGTTTTCTCATTTATTAACTTTTCTGTTTCCGCTGGATTTGTGAAATCATCGTATTGAAAAGATAGTCCGTACTTTCTCCACTCTCTTTCAAACAAACGATAGGTTCCGCCATATAAATCAGACGAGACGATTAATTCATCTCCACTTTGAAATAAAGCCATGATCGTTTGGATTGCAGCCATACCCGAGCTGAAATCAAACACGCGATCACCATGCTCTAAATCAGCAATTGCCTGCTCTACGAGTAACCTAGTAGGATTTCCTGTACGTATATAATCAAAACCTGTCGATTCTCCAATCCCTGCATGACGATATGCTGTAGAAAAATAAACTGGAG
>Ga0182742_1005568_pt1 | contig 10530 bp, 9 predicted proteins | sample eDN5th37CBELigMG_FD_128880 | JGI IMG/M metagenome (GOLD analysis project Ga0182742, IMG submission 128880) | Enriched Miracle-Growth compost microbial communities from Emeryville, California, USA - eDNA 5th pass 37_C BE-Lig MG (version 2)... ... | reverse complement strand
TGTAAAATTTTCGTAAATTTATATATAAAAAAGTGTGAAAATGGGCCTTTCGTATACGACGTTCGTGAAAAATCCATTTCCTCCAGAAGATATGATATACCACAAGGTCCCACAGATGATGAAGGAGCAAACATAGCGGCTTTTTGCCAAAGAATGCTAGAAGACGACGGCAAATGTTTTACGAAACATTTTTTTCTGATGAAATGGGAATCAATCTTTCTGATGCACATGGAAGTGTGGGGAAATAAAGATAGTAAGACGGAGCTTGAAATACCCAGAGATAATGTTAAAGCATAATTGGGGAACTATTAGTTTTAGGGAGCCCACGACTCATCATATCTTCACAGAAAATTTAAGGAAATCTCTTTATCAAAATATTCTAGAAGAGCATCGACTAGAGATAGATGACCTTTACCCAGAGGGCTATTACTTCATTCAGGACAAACATAGTTCTCATGAAGTTATTGTGGAATGAATGTATCGAGAAGAATTTGGACGAGGTATTTCCAACTTATTCGCTAGATTTAAACACAACTGAGGGCTTGTGGGCAGCATTAAAATATAGCGTAGCCAGAGATACCCCAACTTATGAAGAGCTTGATAAAAAGCCCTCAGGAGGACTGGAGAATCTTGGCAACATCAAGAAATCTTAGACAGTATTTTGAAAATGTGTTTCACAGATATCGTGATTGTATCGATGAAAAAGGGTTTAGACTTCCTTAGTAAAATAAATATACGATACCGAAAAAGATAAGAGATTAAGTGCATTTAATATAAATATAGTGTAAATTAAAGCAATATGTGGAACTTACGGATTAAACATCAATCTAAGATCGACCCTCTATGGTTATCTTTTATAACAGAATAAAAAAATGAACGGAAACTTTTGACCTTGTGGGTAGATGACTATCTAAACACAAGGGATCTTGATATGATTATTGATACAATGCCTTGACTTTCATATCTTTCCTTAAAATTAATTTCGATGAATAGTTTTTTATTTTGAAAGAAAATCCAGTTCGCAAGAACGGGAACCTGATTGGAGATAAACGCAAAATTTCTTTAATTTTCTCACAAAAGAAATTTTGTTGTTATGAATACAAAAAAAAGTCTCTGATTCTCAAACCAAGGGTCTTTTCTACTGAAGTTTTTATTTTCAAAGACTATAAAACCTGTAAGAATTTCGTGAAGAGGCTCCTCTTCAAAAGAAATTCACTTTGTATGCGAAATAAAAATCGTTCAAATACTATCGTATGTAATTATGGAAATCGAACCTTTAATTTTAGGATCCAGAATCTGCAATTTCATGAGTAAAAAAATTGTTTCTAATTTCTTATCTAGTTTTTGAAGTTCATAGTGTCTTTAATAACTGGAATGTGTTCTATTAAAAAAATAGGAACAAAAATGAGGTAAAAGTTTTTTTAATAAGTTTTCTATTAGAATGAGAAGGGTTTTTCCATAAAAGTTACAAATGAAAAAAATAATGATTTCCATTTGGAATTTTTCTCCCTTAAAATTAATACTTCTGATGTATTCTAATGCTTCTTTTACCTTCTTTAGAAATGTTTGAAAAAAATTATTTTGAAAAGTTCCACATTTCTTGAGTTAATATACTTTGAAAAAGACGACTCTTTTGTAAAATTTGAAATTAAATCAAAATTCTTCTGTAATTTTATTTGGAAAAAGAATAAATGGAAAGTAAAACACAAGAGGAATCTAAATCAATAGAATTTCCTTTAGTTGGTTGTTCATTAACAGGAATCAACTAAAATTATTAGATAGTCATGTTCATTTGCAAGATTACGAAGATAATGTGTTAGAAAGAGTTTTAAGTGAAAGCGAAAAAAACAATATAAAATATCTTATTTGCAATTCAACTTCAGAAAAAGATTTTGATAAAGTAACAAAACTAAAAGAACGTTATCCATCTGTAATTGCAGGCTATGGTCTCCATCCATGGTACAATTGGAAAAAAAAAAATAATTAAGAATTTAGGTATGTCGATATTGTGTCAGATGAGTGGGAAACGATATTACTTGGGCTGCTAGAAAAGCATAAGGATTCATTTGTTGGTAAATTTCTTTTTGACCTTGAATAATTTTTTACAGGAGAAATTGGCTTAGATTTCAACAAAAAAATCCCAAGTAAGAACTTCTTTACTTCTTAGTTATCAATTTAGAAACTAAACAGAAAGAAATTTTTGAAAAACAATTTAAAATGGCATATGGTATAAGTCGAATCTTCCTCTTTTTGATTTTCAAGACTTCAAGAGGCCAGTCAACATACATTGCATTAAAGCACATGGAACAATGGTTGATATTATTGAAAAATATGTTGGCAAAAAGAAAACAGAAGATCAAGTAAGTATTCTAAGATTTAAATATTCTCAGAAAATAGATAGATAAAATGAATATTTTGTTGCACTCTTATGCAGGAAAAGAGGAAACAACGAAAAGACTTTTAGGGCTTAATGCAAATATCTTTTTTAGCTTTTCTTTAATGGCCACAAGAGTATCATTTTAATTAGTTTTAAGTTTTAATATTAATAGAAAGAAGCAAATTTCAAAAATATACCCCTAGAAAATCTTCTTATAGAAACTGATAGTCCATATCAAATGGAAGAAGAGTTAGTAAAAAAATATTGCAGTAACTGGGATATTAATAAAGGTGCTATACAGAGCGCTAACCTTAAAAGCCCCATCCAAGATATAAGTTTAAATGAGCCCAAGTACCTAAAGAGCCTTTTGTACTATCTAAGTGCACTTTATAATGTAGAAGCTAAATACCTTTCTGAGATTTTATGGAAAAATTTCCAAAGAGCATTTTGTATGTTAAAATTGTAGAGCTGAACCGAATAATATTATTTTTTTAATTACTAATAAAATTAAATGAAGTATGGTTTTTATGAGAATTTAGTAAATTATGTTTTAAGCAATTTATCCAAAACAAAATTTTAGTTCTTTTCAAGCATGTCCAATAAAAAAAGTCCTTTGCGAACAAAATATGGTGTTGAAGTTCCTGATTCTGCTCAGTCTTACTTAACCTTTGACGAAGAAGGAAATGAGCTTTGGGAAATAGAAAATATTATTGGAGAAAGAATTCGAAATGATAAAAAAGAATATTTAGTTGAATGGAAAGGATGGTCATTGAAATACAGTACTTGGGAGCCAGAGAGTAGTTTCATAGAGAATGTTGATATTATAAGGGAATGTCTAAAGAAATATCATTCAACTCAAAAGAATGCCAATCAAGGCATTAAAAAAATGAAGAAACTAAAAGCGACAAGGAATATGAAAAAAAGAGGAAAAAAAACACGTTCAGAGAAATCTAATGAATCTGATGATACAAAAATTGTCATCCGTAGAATACCAATGCCTCTTCCAGATCCAGATTTAAAGTTACCAGAAGGACGATCATTTGAAACAAATATTTTAAACAATGATGTTGACTATCCTATTCTGGTTGAACCTTCATTTAAGGGTCCTTTGAAAGAAACAGGAGCATTTATGATCGATGATTTAAACGATGAAATTACCACTCAAATTAATACAGATGAAACAGACATACTTGGGAATAACTTCAATACATCTACATCCTATTGGCAGGATAAACAATTAGGTACTCCAATAAGATTTGGTAACGATTCTGATGACGATTCTCCAGAATATTCACGAACAAGACTTGAAGAATTAGAAGCTGAAAAAATGGCTCAGATGATATCATGCCCTTCTCAAATAAAACTTTTAAAAGGAGATCATTTAGCTCCATTGACAAAAGATGAATTGGAAAAGATTGATTCATATCAAAGAACAATCAAAGAATGTTTCGCATATCCTCCGACTAGTGTTGGAAAAGAAGGGTTGTTCAGATTTCGTGTTGATTTCTCTGACAATGAAGAAAGAATGAAAGGATACGAATATTTTTCCTTTGTTGAAATTAAGCAAAAAAATTGGGATTTAGATCTCTTGGACTTCTTTACAAAAGAGATTATCGGAGAAATGACTGTTTCTGGACGAAGCTTTACGAAAAATATTAAACTTAAATAAGGATTTGATGGTTTTAAAGTGAAAAGGCGTAGTTTTTTGTGCTATTTTATGTACATTATGAATTGATATAGCAGAGTATTCACATATTATTCATCAAATAATTTATTATCTCATTTCTTTCAATCAATTTATATCTCTTTTAAATAGTTCTAAAACCTTTTGGATTTTAATATGAAATTTTTCCATTTCTGAATATAATATCATTTCTTTATTTTCAATTTCTTTTCCTTCCTAAGACAATTATATAAGAAGTTTGAGACCTATATTTTACCTGCATCTCATTTTGCTTTCTAATTAAAACAAATTCTCCATTTCCATTTTTAATTAAATCTATATGATCGTAAGAAACATATTCCTCTATCTCATGAGTGTATTTCTCAAGGAGGATAACACTAATAAATTAGTTATTTTTATATAAAGATTTAACCCTTTTTCATGGAAATATATCAAATAATCTTTTGATTCAAAAAGTTCCCCTATGTCAATAGGAACTTGTTCACCTAGTCCAATAAGAAATTCCTAAAAAAGTTATTTAAAGACAAAACAAATTCCACTTGAATTATTGCCTTAGATTCATCATAGGGTTCTAAAACTCCGAGGTTTGATACGTATCTTAGTGGTCTTTTTGCATTTAAATGTGCTCTTGAGCTTTTGCTTGGAGTTTTCTTTCTTTTGCTCATAACATAAGGTGTGATAGGTTGACTAAAAGGAAATAGTAGAATTGCATGCACTAAGTTTGAAATGCTGCCAAGAATACTCTCGAACGACTCTCTCTTTTGAGATTGAGTGTGTATGAGGGATTGATAATATTTTGAAGCTTCTGAACTTTCTAAACTGATATTTGAAACATTTTCTTCTTGTAAACGTTCAGTGTCCTCAATAAATGTTAAAAATATTCCATTCTGGATATTTTGAACGATTTTATCTCCTGAGTCCACAAATGCAGTCACAACACTTTTAAAAAGAGATTGAGTACCTTAGTTATGAGAGAATTGTCAATAATAACTTACTCTTAAAGATTCCATAACCAAGGGAAAGTGGGTTCAATGATAATTGATTACCAAACTCTTCAATAAATTCACTAAATGCGGCAGCTAAAAAACATTGTTCAGAGATTATAATTAAAAACTACAAATTTGAGTTAAAAATAAACTTGGGTTTCCAATGATATCAGCATTTCCAATTAACCAATAAATCTAAAAAATAAAAAATAAAAATTTATAATCAAACCTGTTTGTTAAGGTAAGTTGCATAATAAGAGATTAATTGATTCACAAGAGAATCAAAAGCAACTTTTGTATTTGTCATTAAGAACTCATCAAAGTAAAGAACAAATGACCCAAAGTTATTGAAAATAATGGCCAATAATCTAACCTTAAATAAAATAATTTCAAAAATTATACCTCAAGATATAAAAATGAGAAACTTCTTTTATAAAGGCATGGAAATTTTTGAAGTTAAGGATCAAGTTGATATCGGATATTATAAGTTTTTCAATAGTCAAACCTTCTTCATTAATAGACTTGCGATCTGCTATTACTCCTTGAAGAGTATCCAATGAAAAATCCTCTTCTTTTAATGGAGGCATCGTAGTTGAGAAAGTGGGGAGAATTTTTTGTGAAAAAGAGAGCACAATTTTTCGAATGACTTCAAGTAAGTTGCCATCAATATTGATTTCCAAAGGTTTCATCCTGAACTTGAATAGAGCTAGATGATTGAAAACTCTCTCAGGAGTGAAGTTAAGGACTATGTGAAACTTGAAGAAATGATCCATATTTGCATCCTCTTTACGAAGCATTTTATCTTTGAACTCACTCTTCACCAACTTAAAGAATTTATTGAAGAATTTCTTCGATCTATGTTTTTCAGTTTTAGTTGTCATCAAGACCGGCAAGGATGTGCCAATTAATTTATTGTCCATCTTAAAAATTAACTAAGAAATATGAGAAAAGATACCTGCATATCGAAAAGTTTAGCTTTTACTTTTATTGAGGATCCACTATCATGGAAGAGCAAGGAAATTTTTTCGAAATGCATAAAAATGAGCTCTCTATGAATTCCATCATTAAATATATGGTCAATTATGGAAATTCCTATTTTATTTGCCTTTACTTCAAATATTTTGCTCCCTAAAAATAAGAAATTAAAACTGTCAAAACTACTTATGGATTTATTTTCCTGTTCAGAATCTCTAATTCCATAATGGAATTTTAAAATCTAAGTATAAATAAAAAAAGGAAAAATAAAATAGAGAACTGTAGTTAAACCTTCCGAGGCAAAGTCCAAAAACAAATTATCAAAATTTTTCTTTGTGATGATAATTTTCTCCTTTTGAGAAATATCTATCACACCAAGGTCAGCTTTAGCATTATTACTGTTATCGATAAGAGTCACCTTTAAGAATTAATAAATAAAGAAAAATGGAGATAAACATTAATTTTGGGATGTAGTAGAATTTGATCCATTGCATAAGGATGTTTTGAATAGGGGTTAATGATATCATAATTGCTAATAAATAAATAAAAATACTGCAAAAAATTTGCAACTTACTTTCTTCCTTCTTGGTAAACTTTTAAATGATATCTGGTATTGTTTTCAAAAAGATAAGGGGGCTTATCATTAGCCATCTTGATAAGAATCAAATAGATTGAAGAATGTTTCACAATCTTCAAATCAATTAAAAAATCAAAAGTAATCAGAAATTTACATTAACAGAAAATATTTGCATTTCTTGTTCATCTAAACTTCTCATTCTGAAAGCAAAACTTGTTGACTTCTCAACTTTAAAAGCAGGTGACCATAAATAGTTTTTTTTATCAGCTCTTAAATAGAGTTCCCGAGCTTTATCCTTGAAGTTCCAATGGAAAGACATTGCATGATTGCTTGGAATCTGCCCAGTCGCATGCTTATTAGTCGGGATTTGGCTTACGAGCAAGGAAAATTTAGTTGAATTTACAATAATATATTTTGGAGCCATAAGAACCAGTTTTGTTCGATTTAACTTTCCAGGTAACTGAACAACATTTAGACAAAGTTCAAATTGATTTATTGGGACCATTTTATCTTGTTCCTGGATATTTTTATAATTTTCCTTCAGTTTCTCCTTTTCAAAAGTTTTTTCTGTCATTTCTAAAGTTGGTTGATTTCCTGAAAAATTACTTAAAGTCAAATTATTTGACCATTCTGTTAAGTCTTCAATCGCAACATCCATTAAAGTTTCTGTGTTATCTACAAGATTTGTTGTTACGAGTTTCAAATATTTAGACTTTGTTTTTAAAAGATGATCTACATAAGTTTTTGAAAGTTGGCTGCTTTTCAGAGAAAAGAAGGAGCTATCTAGATTATCTTTGTGGATCAACCTCTCTTCAATTCTTTTATTTTTTTGTATTGACTTAAGCCCGACAGAGACTTGATCATAATGACTTGAAGATCTGCTCTCATTGATTTTGTTTTCTTCCAGCCTCCAATAAATACTTGATTCTTTCATGCTCTGGTTACCAATAGAATTTTCATCATTTTCAGTTTTAATATTGGAAGAGCCCAAACAAATAGGATCATATGTGTAAGATCCTTCTTTGAATCTGACCATAAGAGGAAAGCTAGCTTCATTCAAAAACCAATATTGAGAAAAGAATGTCAATTTTAAGTTTCCTTTATAGAAAACTGTTTCTAAACAGACATTAAGCTGCTCATTTTGAGTTTCACTAAAGAACTGAAATATTTTATTAAAAATGTAAGGCTTTGAAAATTGATTCATGAAGTCCTCAGAAATAGCAGAACTAGAAAGAAGACTTGATGAGTCTCCTGTTTTATTTGCTAATTTTAGATAATTGCGAAGCGAATCTTTGAAACCTTGGTCCATAACCTCATGGAAATCGCTTTTTTCATAATCAGACATTGACAGAGAAAGTAAAATTCCATTGAAAGGATGTATATCTTCGGCAAAGCTTTCTCCAAGGACTGGAATAACAAGCTCATTTGAAGTATACATATTGATCTCTGAGTTTATCAATGTCTTAAGATCTTTTGTATAATCCCCATAAATGATATTCTTTGAAATAAACCTGCTAAGAAGCCTCAAAACTGGCATCCTTAATTTTACAGAAATAGGGATAGGCAACAAATTCTCAATTTGAACAGGATGAGTAAAGGTGATTGTATGAATAGTCGGAGCTTTTTCATTTATAAAAGGGAGAATTCGGTCAGAAACTTGACTTTTAGTCAATTGTGAGTTTATTACTTTTTTCTCTTTGTTCATCTAAATTAATGATAAAAATAAAAAAAGAATAATTAATTACAAGGATGTAGACAACATCATTAGAGTCTTCCTCATCTGCTTGACATGTGAAAAGAATTCTCACTGAAAAAATTAACTAATGAGTATTTAGTACTACTTTACTTTCTTCATCTTTTTTCGAAACGGATTTACTTTTACTCCATTTAAATTCTGTGTTTGGGTTTGAATAAACAGGTCCTAAAGGTTTTATCTCAAGAGAACTGAAATCGCAATAAGTTAAAGGCACAGGTGAAGATTCTCCAATATTCAGTTGAATGACTAATGAATTTTGATTCCCTTTTTCTTTTTCATTGAATCGGATAGAAAGAGGGCGTGTTAGACGATTTGTGATAGTTACATTAGATCTAATAGTAACCAACTTTGCTCCTTTTTCATAAGAAAAGCTCACATCTATTAAAACGTTATTTCCTTTGTCAGTTTCTCCGAAAGCCCAGGGAAAAGTGCCTTCTTGTTCGAGATTTAGAGTAACAAGCTCATTGAACCCCATAATCTTAAGATTTAAATTTTTTTTGTTTTCTTCAAAAGTGAAAATATTCCTATGTTCATTGCTTTTTCCGTAGTAATATCTTCCTTCATTCATATTTTTAACTTTATGAATTGGCTTATCTCTATTGAGGGAGTTGTGAAGTTGGAAAGCATCGAACTGAATCACAGTCTTTTGATATAAATATTTTTCTTCGTCTTTTTCTAAATACACGGGCTCTTCTCTTTCAACCCAACATCTATATAAAGTAAGATGAAAAAGAAAGAAATAATAATCACATGATCTTTGAACCGGTTTCATTGTTTACAATACAAATTGGAGTCTTGTTTGGCAAACTTGTAGCTAAACTTTTTGCTGATGTGCTGATTTTCAAGTTTGACAATTCTTCTGAGAGCTTCAATAAAGAATCTAAAGATGCAGATGTCAAATTTAGCAACAAATCGTCAAACACATCAAGTTTGAATTTTTCAGTGTTATTTTCTATCTCATAATCAAATTTAAGACTAATTTTCAATTAGCATCCTTAGAAAAAGATATAATACTTGAAATTTTCTATGAGCGGTTCAAAATGGAGATTTCTTTCATTTAAATAATACAATTGGAAGTTAAATGAAGAAGAAAAGTGTAATAAATCAGGTTGTTGCTTTTTCTTTCCAATAATATGTAGATTTAGGATTGTTGAATTAATTAACGGGTAAACGTTTTTCTTTGAGATTAATTCAGCATCCTTTCCAATCAACAATGTTAAATAAGTTTTTGGAATCTATGGAGATTTAATATAAGATTATTAACCTTTTTACTGTGATCTCTATATTGTCTAAGTTTAAAATACTTTGGATTTTTTCCTTTTTGTTGTTTCTTGTCTGTATTGTTTCTTTCATACCAAAGGTTTCAAAATTTCTGACTATTGTATTGATTAGTTTAACATGATTTGAGTTGATATCAACACACAGCTATCATTTAATTAAATCAAGTAACAACCAAAACAACCTCCTCAAGGAAAATTGCATTCAAACCAATCCTTTTTATTTGAATAGGGTAAAGTTCCGAAGAAAAGTTAAAATTGAATGTAAGCTTCGTCGGGAATATTACATAATCCTGTCTAAATTTGATATCAAGATGTCTTTTTTTCTTAGGAGTTAATGACAATGAAAGTTCTAAATAATTTCCTTGAGCTCTAAGAGAGTTAGAGTGAAACACTAAAACAGTTTGTGTGCTGATAGTAAAATTCAAGAGAACCAAATTATCTTCGATAGTAAGAGCATTTGGTCCAGAGGGTACAATCATATCCTCTTTTGAAGACAAAGGTTCTCCTGGAATACATTCATATAAACATAATGATAGACTATTGATTGATAATTTGATTTCCATTGGTTCTTGGGTTTTATCTTTAGTATTCTGCTTTATTTTATGTTGAGTTTCTGGAGTTTTAACTTTTGCAATATAATCTCTAATTTGGAGTAATGTTGGTTCCATGCTCTTTGTTAACAAAATTCTTATAGAGTCAATTTCGGTTTCAAGGGCTTTATTTCTTATGTATTTTATTTTTAAGAAAGAGTGATTCTTTTCTGGAGATTTTTCCAAATTTACTATTTTCTTGACCAACCAAACCCTTTGAGTGTTTATGTCGTCTTTAATAAAAGCGGAGAAATTTTGAACTGAACAGCTCAAGACTTGCTCCTCTTTCTCACCAACCTTTAAAT
>Ga0182742_1005567_pt1 | contig 10531 bp, 9 predicted proteins | sample eDN5th37CBELigMG_FD_128880 | JGI IMG/M metagenome (GOLD analysis project Ga0182742, IMG submission 128880) | Enriched Miracle-Growth compost microbial communities from Emeryville, California, USA - eDNA 5th pass 37_C BE-Lig MG (version 2)... ... | reverse complement strand
CGTGAGGCTGCGTCTCGAAGGAGGGTCCAGAGAACACCGGAGACGCTCTTTCCTTGGATGCGGCGCTGATGCGACCTCCTCAGGGTGAGGGCTGCGGGGTGCGACTGGATGGGGGCTGCGGGGCGGGACACAGGATGAGGGCTGGACGAGGCGTGCTTTACGACAATGGCGGGACGAGCCCGGCCATGACGAGAGAGGGCCTGTCCCGCGCTCTCCGGCGCGACGGGCCGAATCGCCCGCGGGACGGGCCGGTGCCGGAGGGGCAGGAGGCGCCTGCGATCCCCCCGTCGGGAGCCGTTCGGAGGTCCTGTTCTCTAGCCTCTGGAAAACGCCTCGAAAACCTTGAAAAAGGCACCGAAAACGGCCATCTAAGGAATTGAATTTCAATTGGATTCGCGAGGCTGCCCCTGGGGCTTTCTGGAGCGGCGTTCCAGCCGCCTCTCGCGAAGGGGCAGACCGACTTAAGAAAGACCAACCTTGACCGATCCGAAAGATACCCTCTCCGGCGGCCCCGGCGGGGACCAGCCGGCCAGCGACATCAAGCTGATTTCCATCGTCGACGAGATGAAGCGCTCCTATCTCGATTACGCCATGAGCGTGATCGTGAGCCGCGCTCTTCCCGACGCGCGCGACGGCCTCAAGCCCGTGCACCGGCGCATCCTCTACTCGATGCACGAGAACGGCTACACGCCGGACAAGAAATACGTGAAGTCCGCCCGCATCGTCGGCGACGTGATGGGTCAATACCATCCGCACGGCGACAGCGCGATCTACGACGCCCTGGTGCGCATGGCGCAGGACTTCTCCCTGCGCCTCATGCTGGTGGACGGGCAGGGCAATTTCGGCTCCGTGGACGGCGACCCGCCGGCGGCGATGCGCTACACCGAGTCCCGCCTCGCCAAGGCCGCGATGCCGCTGCTCGACGACATCGACAAGGACACGGTCGATTTCACCCCCAACTACGACGAGTCCAAGGAGGAGCCGTCGGTCCTGCCGGCGCGCTTCCCGAACCTGCTCGTCAACGGCGCCGGCGGCATCGCGGTCGGCATGGCCACCAACATGCCTCCCCATAACCTGGGCGAGGTCATCGACGGCTGCCTGGCCTTCATCGACAACCCGAACGTCTCCGCCGAGGAGCTGATCGAGATCATCCCCGGTCCGGATTTCCCGACCGGCGCGCTGATCCTCGGCCGCTCGGGCGCGCGCTCGGCCTACACCACGGGCCGCGGCTCCATCATCATGCGGGCCAAGTCCGAGATCGAGGAGGTCCGCAAGGACCGCGAGGCGATCATCTTCACCGAGATCCCGTATCAGGTGAACAAGGCCTCGCTGATCGAGAAGATCGCCGAGCTCGTGCGCGAGAAGAAGATCGAGGGCATCGCGGACCTGCGCGACGAATCCGACCGCGACGGCATGCGCATCGTGGTCGAGATCAAGCGCGACGCCATGGCGGACGTGGTCCTGAACCAGCTCTACCGCTACACGCCGCTGCAGACGAGCTTCGGCGCCAACATGGTGGCGCTCAACGGCGGCCGTCCCGAGCAGATGACGCTCAAGGACCTGATCAAGGCCTTCGTGGATTTCCGCGAGGAAGTCGTCTCGCGCCGGACCAAGTTCCTGCTCAACAAGGCCCGCGAGCGCGCCCACGTGCTGTGCGGCCTCGCCATCGCGGTGGCGAATATCGACGAGGTCATCCGCCTCATCCGCACCGCGCCCGACCCGAACGCCGCCCGCGAGGCCCTCATGGGCCGCGACTGGCCGGCGCAGGACATCGCGCCGCTCATCGCGCTCGTCGACGATCCGCGCCACACGATCAACCCGGACGGCACCTATCGCCTCTCCGAGACCCAGGCCCGCGCGATCCTCGACCTGCGCCTGCAGCGCCTCACGGCCCTCGGCCGGGACGAGATCGGCGACGAGCTGTCCAAGCTCGCGGCCGAGATCTCGGATTATCTCGACATCCTGCGCTCGCACGCCCGCATCATGGGCATCATCAAGGATGAGCTTATCGAGATCCGCAATTCCTTCGCCACGCCGCGCAAGACGCAGATCGTGGACTGGGACTCCGACCTCGACGACGAGGACCTCATCGCCCGCGAGGACATGGTGGTCACCGTCTCGCATGCGGGCTACATCAAGCGCGTGCCGCTCTCGACCTACCGGGCGCAGCGCCGCGGCGGCAAGGGCCGCTCGGCCATGTCCACCCGGGACGAGGATTTCGTCACCCGCCTCTTCGTGGCGAACACACATACGCCGGTGATCTTCTTCTCGTCCGAGGGCCAGGCCTACAAGGAGAAGGTGTGGCGCCTGCCGCTCGCGGCTCCGAACGCCAAGGGCAAGGCGCTGGTGAACATGCTGCCGCTCAAGCAGGGCGAGCGCATCAACGCCATCATGCCGCTGCCGGAGGACGAGGCGTCCTGGGACAAGCTGGACGTGATGTTCGCCACCTCGCGCGGCACCGTGCGCCGCAACAAGCTGTCGGACTTCGTGCAGGTCAATCGCGGCGGCAAGATCGCCATGAAGCTCGACGAGGGCGAGTCCATCGTCGACGTGCAGATCTGCTCGGAGCACGACGACGTGCTGCTCACCACGGCGAAGGGCCAGTGCATCCGCTTCCCGGTGACGGACGTGCGCGTCTTCAAGGGACGTGACTCCATGGGCGTGCGCGGCATCAATCTGGCCGACGGCGACAAGATCATCTCCATGGCGATCCTAAGTCACGTGGAGGCGTCGGGCGAGGAGCGCGCCGCCTATCTCAAGATGCGCCGCGCCGTCATGGGCGAGCAGTCCAACGGCGACGCCGATGCGGAGGACGCGGAGGATGTGGAGAACGGCAACGTCTCCCTCTCGCAGGAGCGCTACGCGGAGATGAGCGCGCTGGAGCAGTGCATCCTGACGATCTCGGAAAAAGGCTACGGCAAGCGCACCCTGTCCTACGAGTACCGCATCACCGGACGCGGCGGCAAAGGCATCACGGCCATGGCGGTGAACAACCGCAACGGCCTGCTCGTGGCCTCGTTCCCGGTGGAGAACGCCGACCAGATCATGCTCGTCACCGATGGCGGCCAGCTGATCCGCGTGCCCGTCGACGGCATCCGGGTCGTCGGCCGCAACTCGCAGGGCGTCACCATCTTCTCCACGCGCGACAAGGAGCGCGTGGTCTCGGTGGAGCACATCGCCGGCGAGGAGGACGAAGACGGCGAGGACATCGAAACGGATGCGGCCGAGGGCGGCGAGGCTGCGGAGGAGTAGGGTCCCGTCAAGCTGCGATCACGAAGGGGAGCGAGCCATCGCTCCCCTTTTTCTTTGGCGGCCCGGCCTCTTAAGCGAGGCTCACGAGCGCCGGGCTCAGGACCAGAATGGCGGTCGCGAACACGATGACGAGGCGGACGATCATGGTGGTCTCCTGAAGCCTTAACGTTACGTTAGGTGGAACATCCCACGCCAACGTCCAGCCTGCCGTGCGCCAACGCACGCATGGCTTGCCCGTTGAGCATAATCCGGCTACGCCTTGGCCTCATGACACGCACCGCCCTCTATACCGGCAGCTTCGACCCCGTCACCAACGGGCATCTGGACGTGTTGCGCCAGGCCTGCGCCGTGGCCGACCGGATCGTGGTCGCCATCGGGGTCCATTCCTCGAAGGCGCCGATCTTTTCCGCCGAGGAGAGGGCCGAGATGCTGCGCGCGGTCTGCGGGCCGGTGCTGCGGGAGAGGGGCGTGGAGCTGGAGGTCGTCACCTTCGGCGACCTCGCGGTCGAGGCGGCCCGCCGGCACGGGGCCACCCTCATCGTGCGCGGCCTCAGGGACGGTACGGATTTCGACTACGAGATCCAGATGGCCTCCATGAACGCCACCATGGCGCCCGAGGTCCAGACAATCTTCTTCCCGGCCTCGCCCCCGGTCCGCCCGATTACCGCCACGCTTGTGCGCCAGATCGCCGGAATGGGCGGCGACGTCTCGGCCTTCGTGCCGGGCCTTGTCGCCGAGCGCCTCGGGGCCAAATTCACGCGGCCATAACGATTTCTTTCGTCCCTCAAAAGGAGAATGCAGCCCATGAAGCGTTTGCTCGCAGCCGGTGCGCTCGTGCTGGCCGGCCTCGTCCCGGCCGCCGCCCAGCAGGCCGATGACCCGCAGAACACGGTCTTCCTCGACACCAAGGATGGCCGCATCACCATCCGCCTGCGCCCGGACCTGGCTCCCAAGCACGTGGCGCAGATCAAGACGCTGACCAAGCAGGGCTTTTATAACGGCGTCGTCTTCCACCGGGTGATCGAGGGCTTCATGGCCCAGACCGGCGACCCGACCGGCACGGGCACCGGCAAGTCGAGCCTGCCCAACATTCCGGCGGAGTTCACCAAGACGCCGTACAAGCGCGGATCGGTCGGCATGGCCCGGTCCCAGAGCCCGGATTCGGCCAACAGCCAGTTCTTCATCTGCTACGAGGGCTGTGGGCCCCTGACCGGCCAGTACACCCTGTTCGGCGAGGTGGTGTCCGGCATGGACGTGGCCGACAAGATCAAGAAGGGCAATTCGGCCGCCAACGGCATGGTCACGAATCCCGACAAGATCGTGAAGATGCAGCTCGCCGCCGACGCGAAGTGATGCGGCGGACGCGGCCCTCCGGAGCGAGAGCGGCGATCGCCGCGCTCCTCCTCGCGACGGCTTCCGCGTCCGTGGCGGCCGCGCAGGATGGCCCGTTCCGCTGGCCGGATGACTGGTACGAGCCCTACGAGCCGCCGCCGAGCCTGCCCGAAGGCATCCAGGGCGTCGTGCGGCCGGATTCGAATGCGGTCCCGCCCCGGCGCATCAACACCCTCCGGGAGGTGTTCCGGGCTCTTCAGGCCTGCTGGCGCCCGCCGGGCGGCAGCGGCTATTCCGGCCAGGAGATCACGCTGCGCCTCAGCTTCAAGCGGAGCGGCGAGGTCCTGGGCCGGCCCCGGATCACCTATTACAAGGCGGGGACTCAGGGCGAGCAGAGGGAGCCTTTCACCCGCTCCGTCCGCGAGGCTTTCGAGCGCTGCACGCCGCTTCCCTTCACGGAAAGTTTTGGAGCGGCCATTGCCGGACGCATCTTTGCCTTCCGTTTCGTCGATGCCCGACCTATGTGAACGGGCTGGAATAGATTTTTACCGAACAGCCGCTTCAGGAGAGACCGATGGCAGATCCGGAAAACACCCTCATCATGGAAACCACGAAGGGCCGCGTGGTCATCGAACTGCGCCCCGATCTCGCCCCCGGCCACGTGGAGCGCATCAAGACCCTGGCCCGCCAGGGTTTTTATGACGGCATCGCGTTCCACCGGGTGATCGAGGGCTTCATGGCCCAGACCGGCTGCCCGCACGGCACCGGCACCGGCGGTTCCGACCTGCCGGACCTCAAGGCCGAGTTCAACGCCGAGCCGCATGTGCGCGGCACCTGCTCCATGGCGCGCACCAACCAGCCGCATTCCGCCAATTCGCAGTTCTTCATCTGCTTCGACGATGCCCGCTTCCTCGACAAGCAGTACACCGTCTGGGGCAAGGTCACGGAAGGCATGGAGAACGTGGACAAGATCAAGCGCGGCGAGCCCGTGCGCGATCCCGACCGCATCGTCTCCATGAAGGTCGCGGCGGACGCGGCTTAACTCTCGTCCCCTTGCATTCACGTCATGGCCGGACTTGATCCGGCCATCCACGTCTCGAGACGGTTAGTAGGCGTAGATGCCCGGGACAAGCCCGGGCATGACGCGTCGAAGCGGTGAGCCCATGCGCGTCGATCTTTTCGATTTCGAATTGCCCGAGGAGCGGATCGCCCTTCGCCCCGTGGAGCCGCGGGATTCTGCGCGCATGCTGATCGTCGAGCCCGAGGGCGGTCTTCAGGACCGGATTGTCCGCGACCTGCCGGATCTCCTGCGCCCGGGCGACGTGCTGGTGCTCAACGACACCAAGGTCATTCCCTCCCGGCTCTACGGCCTGCGGGTGCGCGAGGAAACCGCCGCGCGGGTCGAGATCATGCTGCACAAGCGGGAAGGGGCGGATCGCTGGCGCGCCTTCGCGCGTCCGGCCAAGAAGCTCAATGTGGGCGACCGCATCCGCTTCGGCGAGGAAGCCGAGAGCACGGCCTGCGAGCTCGTGCGCCTCGACGCGGAGGTGGTCGAGAAAGGCGAGGGGGGCGACGTGGCGCTCCGCTTCTCCTTTGCCGGCCCCTTCCTCGACGAGGCCATCGTCCGGCTCGGCGAGCTGCCCCTGCCGCCCTACATCGCAGGAAAGCGCCCCACGGACGAGAAGGACAGGACCGATTACCAGACGGTCTATGCCAGGGACGAGGGCGCCGTGGCGGCCCCGACCGCGGGCCTGCACTTCACCGAAGAGCTGTTCCGCCGTCTCGACGAGCGGGGCATCGCGCGCCATTTCGTGACCCTGCACGTGGGCGCGGGCACCTTCCTGCCGGTGAAGGCGGAGGATACGGACGAGCACCGCATGCATGCGGAATGGGGCACGATCACCGAGGAGACGGCACGGGCCCTCAACGAGGCGCGGGCGCGGGGAGGGCGGATCGTCGCGGTCGGGACCACGTCGCTGCGCCTGCTCGAGAGCGCCGCCCGCGAGGACGGCGCCATCGCGCCCTTCTCCGGCGACACGGCGATCTTCATCACCCCTGGCTACCGCTTCAAGGCCGTGGACATGCTGATGACCAATTTCCACCTCCCGCGCTCGACCCTGTTCATGCTCGTCTCCGCCTTTGCAGGTCTGGATTGCATGCGCGCGGCCTATGCCCACGCCATCGAAACGGGCTATCGTTTCTACTCCTACGGCGACGCGAGTTTGCTCGCCCGGCGTTGATTCCCCATATCCGCTCTTCATGCCCGCGCGGGCTCGAGCCGATCCCATGAGGACCGAATGACCACCGAGACTTTCACCTTCACCGTCAACAAGACCGACGGCGCGGCACGGACCGGTGAGATCCGCATGCCCCGTGGCGTCATCCGCACGCCCGCCTTCATGCCGGTGGGCACCGCCGCCACCGTGAAGGCCATGTATCCCGATCAGGTCAAGGCCCTCGGCGCGGACGTGGTGCTCGGCAACACCTATCACCTCATGCTGCGCCCCGGCGCCGAGCGCGTGGCGCGGCTCGGCGGGCTGCACCAGTTCATGAACTGGCCCTATCCGATCCTCACCGATTCCGGGGGGTTCCAGGTCATGTCCCTGGCGGCCCTGCGCAAGGTCGACGAGACCGGCGTGACCTTCCAGTCCCATATCGACGGCTCGAAGCATTTCATGTCGCCGGAGCGCTCCATCGAGATCCAGGGGCTGCTCGGCTCAGACATCCAGATGCAGCTCGACGAATGCGTGCGCCTGCCCTGTTCCGACGAGGAGGCGGAGCGCGCCATGCGCCTGTCCCTGCGCTGGGCGGAGCGCTGCCGCATCGCCTTCGGCGAGCAGCCGGGCAAGGCCATGTTCGGGATCGTGCAGGGGGGCGCCGTGGAGCGGCTGCGCATCGAGAGCGCGCGGGAGCTCGCGGCCCTGGATCTCAAGGGCTATGCCATCGGCGGCCTGGCCGTGGGCGAGCCTCAGGACGTGATGCTGCGCATGATCGAGACGGTCGAGCCGCACATGCCCAAGGAAAAGCCCCGCTATCTCATGGGGGTGGGCACGCCGGACGACATCGTGGAGGCGGTGCGCCGGGGCGTGGACATGTTCGATTGCGTCATGCCGACCCGCGCCGGACGCCATGGACAGGTCTTCACCAAGCACGGACGCATGAACCTGCGCAATGCGCGCTTCGCCGAGGACACGCGCCCGCTCGACGACAGCTCGAAATGCACCGCCTCGAACACCTACAGCCGAGCCTATCTCCACCATCTCGTGCGCTCGAACGAGATCCTGGGCATGATGCTGCTGACCTGGAACAACCTGGCCTATTACCAGGAACTGGTGTCCGGCCTGCGCAAGGCCATCGCCGAGGGACGACTCGACGACCATATCGGCGAGGTCAAGGAAGGCTGGGCCAAGGGCGAGCGGGACAGCAGGGCCGAGATCGGCCAGCATGCCGACAACATCGCCATGCCGGCCGAGGGATAAGGAAGGCCGTTCTTCGTTCGGCCGTGGAAAACCTGAGGTTTCGCGGCCCGATGTGATGATTTCGGGTTCAAACCGGGGCTTTTCGATTGACCGGCCGGCGAAGAGCCCCTATCTCGGGCTCACCTCTGGGAGCGCGTAGCTCAGCCGGTAGAGCATCTGACTTTTAATCAGAGGGTCCTGGGTTCGAGTCCCAGCGCGCTCACCAAACTATCTCAAGCACTTAGTTGCGGATAAGGTTTGGTTCTGCTTCCCAGAAAACCGGATTAGGAAGCGTATGGGAAGCAAGCTCAACCAAGTGGGCTTTCCCCCCGCTATCGCATCGGTTCACCCGCAGGTCGAACCCTACTGTCAGAATCAACGAACGTCAGGAAACAGCCAGAGAGCGGACTTTGTTACGGTCGCGCTTGCTGACTCAGATTGACCCCAGCCGGACCTACTGACCCATCGAAGTGCTGCCTAGAGCTTAGACCGACATGTCATGGCACCATTGGGCCTACCGACGGGCACGCCTTCACTGCTCCCAATACGGCGGCGCTCCGAACGCTTCGCGCAAGCACTCGGCAAGAGCCCTCAACTTGGCCGATGGGCGGCGTCCCTCGAGGTGGGCCACATAAATGAATTCCGGAGCGGATCGGAGCCCGACGTCGATGACCTGGAGACGACCATCCGCGATGTCGGGGCCTACGATGAAGGTCGGCAGTAGGGCAATACCAATCCCTGACAGCGCGGCGTCCCGCATCATGTCGCCGTTGTTCACGCGCAGGGCTGTTCGGCCCCGTACGATTGTTGCCCCGTCTGGCCCTGGGAACCGCCAGTCATCGACGCCCCGATTGGTATAGAAGATGCCGCGATGGCTCTCAAGGTCAGCCGCCGCGCCGGGTGTGCCATGCCGCGCCAGGTAATCCGGCGAAGCGACGAGAACCCGCCGACTAGGTGCCAACCGCCAAGCCATCAGCCGAGAATCCAGGATCGGGCCGTGCCGGACCACGGCATCATACCCCTCGGCGGACAAGTCCACCCGCCGATCATCGAGATCGAGCGTCAACTCGATGCCGGGGTGCTGGGCGAGGAACGAATATACCGCCGGCCCGAGATGTATTCGGCCGAACGTCACAGGCGCGGAGATGCGCAACGGGCCGACCAACGCGCCGCTGCGTTGGGCCATTTCTGCCATCGCCTCCTCGACCTCTTGGGCAATGCGGGACGCCCTCTCGCGGAAGGTTATCCCATCCTCCGTCAGACTCAGCCTGCGCGTGCTTCGATGCACGAGCCTCACGCCAAGGCTGCGCTCAAGTTCGATCAGGCGGTCGCTGACCACGGACTTTGACAGTCTCAGGCGCCGCGCGGCCCCGCTGATCGAGCCAGCCTCCGCCACAGCGATGAAGGTGGCGATGCCATCGAGTTTCATCATCGTTCGGCCTTTCCGGAGGCCAGTTTCTCCTTTTGGAACCTAATCCGGAAGATGCCCCAACGCTATCTCCGCCTCCAACGGAGAGGCGCTGACCGCAGCCATGGCAAAAGCTCTCCCGTTGATAGGAGATGACAGATGCTCAGGTTCGTACTCAGTGCTCTGGGAGCCGCGGCCCTCGCGCTGCCGGCCGCAGCGCAGGTCCCGTTTCCGGCCGAGGTCGGGACGCAGGAGATCACAACCAACGGCGCCACGATCCACGTCCGCGTCGGCGGCACGGGTCCGGCTGTGGTGCTGTTGCACGGCTATGGCGAAACCGGCGACATGTGGGCACCCCTGGCCCAGGATCTTGTCCGCGATCACACGGTCGTGGTTCCGGATCTGCGGGGCCTGGGACTATCCTCAAAGCCGGAGGCGGGGTTCGACAAGAAGACGCAGGCTGGCGACGTGGCGGGCGTTCTCGATGCACTCAAGATCGACCGGGCCGATCTGGTCACGCACGACATCGGGAACATGGTCGGCTACGCCTTCGCGGTCCAGCACCCGGAGCGGGTGAGGCGGTTTGTTCTGATCGATGCTCCGGTGCCGGGCATTGGTCCGTGGGACGAGATCCTGAAGAACCCGCTGTTGTGGCATTTCCGGTTTGGAGGACCTGACATGGAGCGCCTCGTGGCGGGGCGCGAGCGCATCTATCTCGATCGCTTCTGGAATGAATTCTCGGCCAGGCCGAGCCGCTTCTCCGAAGCCGCACGGGAGCACTATGCCAAGCTGTACGCCCTGCCGGGCGCCATGCACTCAGGGTTTGCCCAGTTCGCCGCGTTTGATCAGGATGCCGTCGACAACAAGGCCTTCCTTGCCGACAGAGGCAAGCTCGGGATGCCGGTGCTGGCGATCGGGGGCGAGAAGTCGTTTGGCCCGATGATGGCGACGGTAATGTGGTTTGCCGCCAGTGACGTGAGTGAGGGGATCATTCCAGATTCAGGCCATTGGATCATGGAGGAAAACCCAACGGCAACGAGCGCTATGGTCCGCGCCTTCCTGGCCCTTAATTGAACGATGT
>Ga0182742_1005566_pt1 | contig 10533 bp, 8 predicted proteins | sample eDN5th37CBELigMG_FD_128880 | JGI IMG/M metagenome (GOLD analysis project Ga0182742, IMG submission 128880) | Enriched Miracle-Growth compost microbial communities from Emeryville, California, USA - eDNA 5th pass 37_C BE-Lig MG (version 2)... ... | reverse complement strand
GCTGAATATTTAAGCCAAGTTAAGCAAGACTTGAGGGACTTATCACCTAAACCCACTCTACCAGTGAAACATGACGACTTCTTCCCTTACGTTGAGAAGAAATGGAATGTTTGGACTGGCTACTTCACAAGTAAATCAATGTTTAAACTTTTAGTCAGACAAACTTCTGAATATTACAATGCTGCTAAAGTTTTATTATCAAAGCTCTTGCTCCTTAACAATAAAAATATTGTGGAAGCCACTAACGATCAAGTAAAATTACTGAGCACAGCTCTAAACAGCGTAGAAGAACCCTTGGGTATTGTTCAACATCATGATGCTGTATCTGGTACAATGAAAGAATATGTGCGTGCTGATTATGAAAATATGCTTGAAAATGGAAGAAAGGAGGTAGAAAAAGCTTTGCAACCAATTCTCCTCAAGTTTTTGAAAGAAAGAAATGGAGAAACTTTAACTTCAACAAACTTCCAATATGATTGGTTATATAAAGATGAAACTTACAATAAGGTTTTTGATGGTACAAATAAACCCACAATTGCAGTATTTAACCCAGGAAGTGCAAGAACTCAATTAATGAAAGTAAAAATCCCAACTCCAAAATACAAAATTATTAATGAAGCAAATAATCAAATCAAAGCTGACATAATTTGTAATAGCAAAGATTTCCAAAGTGATTGCTACATTTATTTCGCTGATGATTTTGCTGCTTATTCATTTAAAGTTTATAAAGTCTTAGCAGATTCTAGCGCTCAGCCACTAACCCCAACTGAAGTTGACCAGAAAGGAGTCGATCTGAACATTGAAGAAAAGGTTTACTTCGATATCAACGGAAATATGGCCGATTTTGGCTATAAGTATTGCCCCAAGAAAGATCAATGTATTTCTGACTCATTTAACTTGGATTATGAATATTATGAAAGTTCAATTTCAACAGCTGATGGAAGAGTTGCTTCAGGGGCTTATGTCTTTCTTCCAAGAGCAGAAAATAAGCTCAAATATTCTAACGTTGTTTCAGGAAGAGTATTTAAGGGAGAACATCTTACAATGGTCCAAATCTTTAGAAAAGATTTAAGAACTGACATTAAAGTCCTTTATCATCAACTTGAAAGAGGTATGGAGATCGAATCTTACCTTGCTCCAGTCACTAATTATGCAAATGGCAAAGAAATTGCTATGCTTGTTAGATCAAAGAAGATAAAAAATGGCAACACTATTTTCTACACAGATTCAAATGGTTACTTTATGGAAAAGAGACAGAAAGACCACAAAGATGGTTTCCCACTTGAAACCTCAAATGGTATTCCTGTAAATTATTATCCAATGACATCCAGTGTCTATATTGAGGATTCTAGCTCTAAGCAAAGACTTAGCATTGTCACTGATAGAGCCCAAGGAGTTACAAGCCTTAAGCCTGGTGAGATTGAAATCATGATCCACAGAGTGACAGTCAAAGATGATTGGAAAGGTGTTGGTGAAGCTTTACAAGAAAAAGATCCAAAGACTAAAGAAATGGTTCGGGTAACAACAAGACACTGGCTCAGTTATAGTCAGCAAAGTTTGAACATTCCAGATCAAAGAAGACAACAGCAATTTGATTTTGATAGACCTCTTCATCTTTGGTTCTATACTTCAAAGACTGACAACTTTGCTCAAGTTAAAGACAACCAGAATGAAAATATTATTAACTTACCTAATCAAGTGAAAGTTACTATCAGATCTTATAACTTGAATGAGTATATTATAAGGTTCGTTAATTTGGATGAAACTGCCGAAACAAAAATACTCAGTGTTTATTCGCCTACCACCAAGGAATGCACATTATTAAATAGCATAGCTGGAAAATCAGGAATCAAATTAGCCTCGATTGAAGAGCTTTCTTGGGTTACAACAAAGCCTAAAGCTCAAGTTTCTAAGAATGAGTTTGATCCTCATGAACATGAAGTAATCCATCAAGATGGGGATAATTTCACAACTATAAGCTTGCTTCCATTAGAGATGAGAACATTTAGCATTAAAATCCAAGCATAATCAAGTTAATAATTACATAAACTTTTATTTATTAATTATCTAATAAAAATTTATTAAGTTCTCTCCATATTATTTAATAAATATTGATTTAAAACACTATAGCAAATTAAGAAAATCTATAAAATATTAGAATCAATGAACTTATTAATAAACTAAAAATTGAAGAAATCTCAAATTAAATAGAAAACTAATTAATAAAAAAGTTCTAAAAAAATTTACCTTACAGCCATAATTTGACTCTAGGGATAGGGATTTGTTCTTGTTAAAGATATTATTGAAATTCATCGATTCATCACAGAAATCAAGAATTCAACCTGTTTATTCTCAGCAAAGAATTTAAAACTGTTGATATAATCAAGATTGTTTAGTCTTTTCTAGCAAAAATATCAAATTATTTTCTGAGAAAGATTCGATCATGTTTTCAAAAGAGAAGAATGCATCTACTCACTTAAGCTTCCAAAATGACTCCACTACACTTATTTTGAAAACAAATAACGGCATTCTAAGTAAAGCTGCACAACCAGAAACTCTTACACAAAAATCATCTAATTCCCCCACGAAAAATTTAGAGTTATCTAAAGCCTCTCTTATAGGTTCAATAAATTCTATGGAAAAGCCTGAGAATGCTACACCTTCAGAAAATCTTACCATTCGTAAATTTTTTTCCCATAATTTTTTTCCCAATGAAATAGGACAAAGTAATGATGGATATCTCTTGAATTCTTCTTACAAAACAAAAGGAAGGAATTTTAAACTATATTCTTCCAAAAATAGTGAGAAAGTTTCCCTTGCTACAGATGCATTACCAAACTTAAAACATTACCCATTGTCCAAATCAATTGCTTTAAAGGATTTCAATACAAGTTTTCAGAAAGAAAGTTTTCAAACTTTGCTATCATATTTTAAAGACTCGACCACGACTCATCCGGGTCAGATGTTTTCAGGAATAAAATTTCCAATAGAAGAGAATAGTTTTAAAATATCCCAATCTTTTCACAGTGGCAGAAATATACAAAATCTCCAAGATTCTAATTTAAAGAAACCATTGACAATAATAAGACAGAAAGAAGAACAAGTAAATCACAAAGATAAAAATGAAAATAGTTATATCGAAAAAATCTTTCTTGATTTATTTGAAGCAACTGTGACATTCTTGTCAGCTAAAGCTTTGGATAAAGAAGTTGCGAGGTCTGTTTCAAAGAAAAAAGAAGATTATTGGAAAGATGTTTTGATAGAACGTAACACATCATTCTTTGATAACGTTAATTATAATCAGACGAACCTATGCTTATCGAAATACTTGTCATTGATATTATTGGGCTTGTTATTAAGAAGCATATTGAGATTTCTTATATTACTCCACAAGTTTATTTCCTTACTTTCTTCGTTTAAGCATTAGGGAGTTGTGAATCAGATTGATGAACAAATTAGAGAAACGTGTGCTCTTGAAAATCAAGCAGTTCAATTTCTGGTTAAAATTAATGATTTTTTTTCTTTTAAATTGATGTTAGATATATTTCCATAAAGGGCTAAATCAAAGAGTTCTTTTCCATAACAAATATTATTTTTATTTTGCAAAGAACAGTCATTTCCATGAAGAATTGAAAAGTGAAAAGGTATGAATAAACATATTATTTTCATTAATATTTAGGATTGCATTGTGTATTATCTCGTCATGTTAGGACTATGTAACCTCAAAATGAACCAAGAACTTGATTCTTTAAAGAAACTAAAAATTGATTTATTGAAGGAAAGGACTTTGAATATTCTTAAAGGAAATGAAATTATCCCAAAACCTGTCCTAGAATGGCTTCGGCCAAGAATTCACAATAATTGTATTATCCAGAAAACATTTCTCAACTTGAATAACTTTGGAACAGCAACTTCACTTTACATTTTGAATATAAAAAGCTTTGTGAATCATAAATATGCCAAAATCTTATTGCCAAATCTCAAAGGAAGCTTTTCAGAAAAAAAACTGATATTTGATAAAAAAGACAATAATGTCTTAAAAACAAATGTTTTTCATATCAGAAACTTCAAAAATTTTATTCATTCATCAAGAAGAAACGTTAAGCTTACCGAACTCAAACATAAACCAAATCAACAAACTTCCTCTGTTCCCATCATCACCACTTTTTCACCTAAGATAGGAAAAAAGCCCAAACTCATTACAAATGCCTCAGTTAAAATTGCTTCAAAAGGCGATATAACAATTCCTCAGATAGAAACTGAAACAAAAACTGAGAAACTTAATACTTTGGAGGATAAAATTCATGATAAGTTTTTAATACCAATCCCAAAAAAAAATTCAAAGATAATGAATTCTCCAAAATTAGGACAAGAAATACTAGCACCTTGGGATGTTTCTTCAAAGCTCTGTGACTCAGGACCATTGCTTATGAATGATGATATTAACACGCCTTTGGAAATTGTTGAAGAACATGGAAAAGAAAGTCATGGTGATGAAACTACATTAAGAATTTACATGTCAACTAAAACAAATAAGAATCTGTTTTGAGTCAAAAAGAGAGAAAAGGTTCATTTCGAGATTGAAAATCTCAGATAATATATTAGGTAAGTATGTAAGAAATGATGAGGATTTGTAAAAAACGAAATCTTTTAATTTAGTCATGTAACAATTTTTTTTTGCATAAAAAATAAAAAGTTTGGTTTGATAGTATTTATTTCTAAATTGTTGATCTCAAGTCTTCACAATTAAATGAGAAGTGATTGTATTTCTTAAAATTTTGTTTGTTTGTTCTTTGAGGAATCTCTCTAATAAAATGTATCCATTCTCGAAATGTATATTGTCTTTAGGCAGCCCATGAATGGAACTTAAAAAACAGATATCATAATGATATGAAATTAAAAATAAAAAAGGGTCTTTTAGTCGTTGAAGTTTCGAGAGTTAATAATTAAAAAAATACTGTTGGATTCGAAGCTAGAAAAAAAAGTTTCGCAACAAATCAAAATTAACCAAAAGAACATAAGAGAATTCAAGACCTGAAGACTATTTTAACTTCAAGGATAAAAAGAAAAACGAAAAGAAAATTAAAGACTCTTTATTTAAAAGGACATTTTAGAACTTTGAGAATTTTAGCTCCTTTTCTGACCTAATTCCTTGATTACGTCATTTTTCTAAATTTATTACTCTGTACCTTTTTGTTATTGAACTTGAAAAACTCAAAATTTTTGGAATATAAAAAACTTAACAAAGCTCCAGGAAATCCTGGTTCTATTCTTTAATGCTTTGGATGAATCTCGAAAACTCGAGAAATGAGGACACGAAACCAATTTTTGTTTTTATTCTTTTTTAAAATATAAATTTAGCTTTTCTATCTCCTATGTCGTCATAACCTACCACGTTCAAACTTAAATCGGCTGGGGATATTTAGATTATAAAGAATATCTCAATTTGTAAAATTTCAAAAATGAGTTTTTTTGTTTCTATTTTCAAGCTTCACTTCAAAAAATTCAATACCCCAGCTCTAGCTTTACCTAGAGGTTCTTATGCTTTAAATGCTGCATTTTCTCAGCCAGCTCTCCAATTTTTGAGATGGATAAGGCCTGTTTCAGAAACAGGAGAAGAAGAGTTGATGGGGATTAATCTTGATTTAAATAACTCTGAAGAATTGATTGGAGGAGAGGAAGGACCTGAAGAAGATGAAGTTACAGCTCCCGAGGAATATGATGAAATAATGGGAGATTATGAGTGAAGTAAAATTTTTAAAATTTGAGAAAAATCACAACACAAATGGATGCTTGTGAAATACTGTCGCTTAGTTGTACTAAATAGAGTATATTGACTTGAATTTATTGTTTTGTGGATCTTCATGAATCTTGAGCCTTCGAACTCATATGCATTAACAATTTACATCTACTTACTATTATAACCTGTTACTTTGATTTTATAATTACACCTTGAACTCTTTAAAATGTTTGTGCTTAAATACTTCAATTTTCCTTCTTTAAAATCCAGAAAGTTTCGAGATTGTGGAAGAATTAATTAAATTTTGAAAACATCAAGAATAAATTTATAGTTTTAGACAAATTCTGCCGAAACCAAGTTACTAAATTAACAAAGAAAAGGAAGTTGTTTAGTTTGGTTGATTAAAATGAAACTAAATTAAGTTTAGGTTTCCATAAAATTTAAATATGTCCCTAAGGTTTTATTCTTATTTAAAAGGAAACTTAACATCTATAAAATTGGAATCGTTGAAAAAGGGAAAAATCACTTCTTAAAAACTGCTTATTCATACGGTTATCCTTTTTATTTTACCCTTCTAAAACCTTGTAGAAGAGTTTAATATGCATAATTTTACCCTTTTTATTCTGTAATGCGCTTTTTAAACTTACAGAATATAAACAAAATTAAATTAAAAAAGTATAACATGTAATATTAATTGGATGTCCTGCTGCATTTGGGTTTGATGCTAAATATGTAATCTCGTGGAAAATTCCATTAAAATTGAGATTGTAACAAAGCTTTCCTTTCAATCCCAAATTCACCTAAAAATAATTCTTTGTGTTGCCTGAAATGTGCAAAGGTTCATTCAAAAACAGACAATTTCGTGTGTATAAATTTGATCGAGATTTTATGTTGAGAAATTATTCCTTCTTCATGATTCCAATTCTCAGTATTTTTTTTAATATTACACACTGTAAATCGCTTCTTCAAAATCCAATAACAGATTCAATTCTATTCTTTTGATGCGTTCATCCATTGTACGAATTGTAGAGTCTGAGAGCTCATCTAATTTCAATTCAATTATACATTTCTACAAGAGGCTTTTTTACTGAAAAATAATTTGCTAGCATACTAGTAATTATGAAAAAGATGTGTTTGGCATTCGGATTATTTAAACATAATTCTTTATAACATCTGAAAATCTAAGCTACATTTAGACGAAATATTGCGTTCTTAAGAGGATATTTGAGGATTATTAAAGTTCTCAAGCTAGTGCAATTCATCCAAAAACAAAATCATTTTTTAATAAACTTCGTTCAGAGAAAATTACTTGAAAATTTTCTTTTTTGCTTGAATTTAATTTATTCAAAAAAACTCAATATATCTTGTTTCAAGAAGATCTTTCACGAATTTTATTACATAGCTTTCTACTCCTTTTTTATTGATTGTGTCTCCTTTGCATCGCCTCCAGGACTGGCCATTAAAAAAAAAAAGCCAATTCACAACGCGAGGCGTTTCAACTAATCCTTTTGAAGGTGAAAGTTTAGTCAAAAAAGGAAGGCTAAAGATACAACCATAATGGTATCAATCTTCTCCCTCACAAGTACATTCAAAGAAGATTTTATAATTAAGTAGATTTTATTTTTTTTAGATTAGCTTAGTCTTATTTTTTTTTCTAGAGAAAGGCACTGAATTCTCTATAAATATAAAACCTATAACTAATTTAATCGAGATGTTACAATTTGGATCTATGACTAAACTTCAACCAATTGGGTCACAAACAAAGTTCCAAGGTTATTTCTCCTCTTAATTTGTGCTTATTTTTAGATAATAATGTAGAACTTAGAGGACTCACGAGCGTAAAATCAAGTCGTGGGGCAGAAAGACATAGTTCATATTATTGTCTTTCTAATTATAAATTTCCATATAGAAATGAGCGTTGAAACAAAACACCAAAACAGAGCTTTTATTACTCAAGAAGAACCATATAATGAATTTTTTGAAGAAGCCACAATGCATACAACAAAAATGCAAGGGTTTGAAAATGAAGAGAAAGGGTATAAAAGTTTAAGCGACAAAAAAGTCAAGAACATCCTAAGCAGAGTAGAAACATCATTCTTTAAGTTTGTTTATAACCTTGAAGCTTGACTCAACAATGAATAAATTAAATAATGCTTGGAAATCATGTGAAAAATCTTTTAATAGAACTTCAAGTACTTCTAACAACTTTCTTTTATAACTCTATGAGGTTCTTTTTTCAACAAAGGTCAGAAAGCTTCTGCAACCTTTGCATTAACTGAACCTACATTTGATGGAAGCACGCATGTAGCAAATTCAGTAAAATCTGCTGGAGTTCAACACTTTTTATCTATGACGTAAATTCGACATTTTTTCATATTTGAGTAATCCTTCAGAATGTCAGACTTTTTCGATCCTAATGTAACTACAAAGATTAACAAAGTTATTCAAAGTTTGGACTTAGATCCTCATTCAAACAAAATTAGAGATAATTTATGGGAAAGAGTTAATGAAGGGAGAGATTATTATAATATACTAAAAGATGAAATTAGAAAAAAGAAAGAACAACTGAAACAGTTGAAAGAGCGTGACGAGGTTTGCGATATTATTGCAAATAATTCGGCTCTGGAAAATCGAGTAATTGAATTGCAAGAGGAAATTGTCAAAGCTAAGAGTAATATCGAAACAGCAGAGATGCAAACAGAAGTTTTGAAATCGATGATAACGAAAAGGAAGGAGGATAGAGATCTATTCAGAAAGAGATTTATCCTCGATTATCATCCTTTACTCAAATATCAGCAAGGTGTTGAGAAATATATTGATGACATTGTTGATCTCAATAAAGAATTACAGAATTATATGGTAAAATTGTTCTTATTTAAGTTTGAAAACTTTGTTTTAGAATGAAATGGTGGGAGTTACAAAATCTTCAAAGGAAAATCAAAAATTATTTAAGAGAATCAAGAAAGTTCAAAAGGAGCATAGGGATAAAGAAGCGAAATTTGAGCAGAATGTGGATGTGGAGAAGATATTCCAAAGAAAAAGAAAACAATTTATAATTAAAACAAAGAAAGAAATTGAACAAGAAAAACAAAGAGAAAAAGAAATGGAAGAGCAAGAAAAAAGAGAAAAACTTAATTACTTGTTTGAAATAAAACAGGGATATGAAAACAATTTTGATTTGTTATCCATGGTAAGCAAACAATATCATGATAAAGAAGAATATGTCAATCATCTTGATAACCTTCGGTAAATTATAGAAATTTTTTGTTAAAATAAATCCAAGACAAAACAATGAAGATCTTGAAAATAAAGTAAAAATCATGTGTGAAGAAATTGCCTTGAAAAGGAAAATTGATTTGGTAACTATACTTTTTCTTTGATTTTTTTACTTTAGCCAACTCTCCAAGCAGAATTGGATGAGTTAAAAGCAACAAAAGACCCAACAATGGGCTTTTTCGAAAGTTCAAGATTACGCAGAGAGCTTATACAAAAAAATAAGAGAAATGAAGAACTTGAAAGAAGCGTAAGAATCATAATTTAAAGAAAATACTAATAAATAATTAGTTTATATCCAAGCAAACTTTATTGACAAATTTGGTGAGAGGAGTTATGACAATCTTCAATAGTGTTTCAATTGTGAAGGATTATGTAAAGTTTTTTCATTTAGTTGTTCCTAATTTTAATTTAGCTAAATCTTGAGAAATTGGATGAAATTAAATTAAAACAAGATAACCTTGGTGATGTTTTATTGTTTTGTGGTGAAGTAGTGGAGATTCTGAACAAGAATCAAGCAAACCCTGTAGAACCAAAGAGCCAGCCATTATCTTTTATGAGTATTTCTGAAGAATAAAAGTCTCAGGCTTGGATAAGTCTTCAAAAGAACTTTTTTCATATCAAATTATGAGAAATTTATTTTTGTGTAAATATGAGATAACTGTACACTATCATAATTGTAAATTTAGAGATTTATTGACTCTATTTTTTAAACCTTGCTTCCTAACAAAAAATTATTCAATTTTAAAAAAAATAATTTGGAAGTAATAATCTTAACATGAAGTTTTCACATTTTTAGACTTAATACTTGTAAAGAAGAAGTTACATATCCTGTTACAAACTGAATGAAGTAAGAAGTCAGATCTGTATACATAGATGCGTAGAGAGTGTTATTTTATTTTTAATTCTATACCTCAAGACTAAAGATAAAGGCATGAATAAAACTTTACAAATAATATATCAAATAATTACATCAAAGATCAGAAAAATAGACTATGACTCTAAACATAATCCATATTGCTAAAATTTTTTGTTCTATTTAGTAAATTTCTTTGGCTTTTGGTTTGGTTCTAGATATGGAGTTGAACCAAAGCTTGAGTAAGGATTGTAGGACATATTGTATTGATTACTACCTACATTATTATATAAAGACTCATTTTGAGAATAATAATTGGAATTCATCATGGGATTCATATTACTCATTCCATACCCATTAAACATCATACCGGTATAAGGGTATTCTGACACAACAAAATTCTTCCAGACATAATCGCTCAATCCTTCTGTTCCGTGAGGCCCTATTCCATACAATACATTTGAATGTTTTTGCTCTGAAACTCCTTTCAAATATGTTGTTTTTAATTTAAAGTATGTTGAAAGGGTTAACAATGCATCACTTCCTGCCTGATGTTGAGGCCCAATTCTTCTGACCTTTCTATGTTAAATGTCAAATGTGGGAATAATTACTCTTAAATCACTAGCTATTTTGTTCAAACTTCCACTTTTGAGAGAATCTATGT
>Ga0182742_1005565_pt1 | contig 10535 bp, 11 predicted proteins | sample eDN5th37CBELigMG_FD_128880 | JGI IMG/M metagenome (GOLD analysis project Ga0182742, IMG submission 128880) | Enriched Miracle-Growth compost microbial communities from Emeryville, California, USA - eDNA 5th pass 37_C BE-Lig MG (version 2)... ... | reverse complement strand
TCCGATCTCTCGAGAGGAAATGATTATCCGCGTACAGGAAGCATTAGAACAAGTAAAGATGAGTCAGTTTCTATTACAAGAACCTCATCATCTTTCAGGTGGACAAAAGCAGCGTGTAGCTATAGCTTCTGTATTAGCACTAAAACCGGCTATTATCGTTTTAGACGAGGCTACATCTATGCTTGACCCAAAAGGGCGCGAGCAGGTTCTAGAAACGATCCGGGAGCTTAAAAGTGATAATGATTTAACCGTCGTTTCTATTACACATGATTTAGAGGAAGCTGCTAAGGCTGATCGAATGATTGTTATGAATAGAGGACAGGTGTATAAAGAAGGTACCCCAAAGGAAATTTTTCAACTAGAAGAAGAGCTCATTTCATTAGGATTGGATATTCCTTTTTCCGTAAAACTTAGCAAGAAGTTAAAAGAGTTAGGCATGACCTTAGATAAACATTTTCTATCAGAAGAAGAGTTGGTGAAACAATTATGGACATCTCACTCCAAGAAGTAGAGTACAAATATTCAGCAAATACACCCTTTGAACGTCTTGCTTTAGTAGATGTCTCCATTGATATAAAAGCAGGAACTTTTTTGGCGATCATAGGTCATACCGGTTCTGGAAAATCCACCGTTATTCAGCATTTAAATGCCCTATTAAAACCGACAAGTGGCAAGGTTGTAATTGGTGATCGAGTCATTACGAGCGATAAAAAGCAAAAGAATTTAAAGGAAGTAAGAAAAAGAGTAGGTATTGTTTTTCAATTCCCTGAACATCAGCTGTTTGAAGAAACCGTAGAAAAGGATATATGCTTTGGACCAATGAATTTTGGTGTTTCTGAATCGGAAGCAAAGGAGCGGGCAAAGGTTGCGATCCGACAAGTAGGCTTACAGGAGGGAATTCTTCAAAAATCTCCTTTTGATTTATCAGGAGGACAGATGAGAAGGGTAGCCATTGCCGGAGTCCTTGCTATGCAACCCGATGTAATTGTACTTGATGAGCCAACAGCGGGGCTAGATCCTCGTGGAAGAAAAGAAATAATGGATATGTTTTATTCCTTGCATAAAGAACGAAGCCTTTCTACCATTCTTGTTACTCATAGTATGGAGGATGCTGCCCTTTACGCTGACCAGATTGCAATTATGCACCAAGGCCGTGTATACAGGAAAGGAAATCCTACTGAGATATTCAGCGATCCTGAGGGGCTGTTTGAGCTTGGGCTTGATGTTCCTGAGGTGGTTCGCTTCCAACGAAAGTTTGAGGCCGAATTTGGACAACCACTAGGGAAAACATGTTTAACCATCGAAGAATTATCCGAAACGATTGTTAAACATATGCAGGGAGGAACTAAATAATGGATAAAATGATATTTGGTCGTTATATTCCTGCTGACTCTGTGTTGCATCGTATGGATCCACGTTCCAAACTCGTTCTAATTTTTTTATTTGTTTGTGTCGTGTTTCTAGCAAATAATGCTTTAACGTATGGAACCTTACTAGTGTATACACTTATCATGCTTTCTTTATCTAAAATATCTATCCGATTTATCATGGCAGGTTTAAAGCCGGTTTTGTGGTTAGTTGTCTTTACATTGCTTCTTCATCTCTTTTTAACGAAGGAAGGGAATCTCCTGTTTCAATGGGGGTGGATCGAAGTATATGAAGAAGGAATCAAGCAAGGTCTATTTATTTCATTGCGATTCTTTTTGCTTATTCTTATGACTTCTCTTTTAACCTTAACAACGACACCTATTGAGATAACAGATGGTTTAGAAGAGCTTCTTGGACCGTTAAAGAGAGTTAAATTTCCGGTCCATGAACTTGCGTTAATGATGTCTATATCCTTAAGATTCATTCCAACTCTTATGCAAGAGACAGATAAAATAATGAAGGCACAGTCTGCTAGAGGTGTCGATTTTACTGGAGGACCGGTAAAGGATCGTGTAAAGGCAATCATCCCGTTGCTTATTCCTCTATTTATTTCTTCATTTAAACGTGCAGAGGAACTTGCTATTGCGATGGAGGCAAGGGGATACCGTGGCGGTGAGGGGAGAACGAAGTATCGACAATTAAGCTGGGGAGCCAGAGATACATCTATGCTACTTGCCTTAGGGCTAGTTACGGCTTTACTAGCAGTCTTACGAGGGTAGAGGTATGGTTCTCATGAAGAGATATAAGTGTAAAATATCTTATGATGGGACGGCCTTTCATGGCTACCAGGTTCAGCCTAATAAGCGTACGATTCAATCAGAGCTTGAAGCAGCCCTTACAAAGCTCCACAAAGGTAGAGAAGTAAAGGTTACCGCTTCCGGTCGTACAGATGCAGGTGTGCATGCAAAGGGGCAGGTAATTCATTTCGATTCAGACCTGTCCATTCCCTTATCAAGGTGGCAACTAGCGTTACATGGAGCTTTACCAAGTGAGATTGCCATTTTAGAGGTGGAGGAAGTGACTCTAGACTTTCATTCACGTTTTGATGCAATCGGAAAAGAGTATCGGTATTTTATTGATAACCGAAAAATTCGTGATCCGTTTCAAAGGAATTACTCGTATCATTTTCCTTACCCTTTGGACCTAGATAGGATAAAAGAAGCTTGTACCCATTTTATTGGTGAGTATGATTTCACTAGCTTTTGTTCTGCGAAGACAGAGGTCGTGGATCGTGTAAGAACGATATATGATCTAGATATTTTATCTGAGGGTGAACAGCTGGTATTTCGTTTTCGAGGAAATGGATTTCTGTATAATATGGTTCGTATCATTGTTGGAACCCTTATACAGGTAGGGAATGGGGAAATTAGGCCCGACTCTATTCCAGGAATTCTAGAAAAGCGAGACCGAACATTTGCTGGGAAAACAGCTCCCTCGCAAGGGTTATACCTGTGGAAAGTGTTTTATGAGTAGAATCGTAGTTAAAAAGTAGAAAAGATTAATAAAAAAAATTCTATGACAACTATTCCTGGTGTAACATTTCCTTGACATCAGGACAGATGCAGTATATGATATCAGATGTATGTATTTTAATCCCATGATAAGCCCCGTTAACTTATTATGTCGAGATATACGTAAAACATGACTGAACACATGTCGGAACACGTGTGGAATGCATGTCAGAACAAATTTTATGAATGTATAATTTAGGAGGGAACTATTCAATGCGTACAACGTTTATGGCTAATTCAAACAATATTGAACGTAAATGGTACGTGATTGATGCAGAAGGCAAAACTCTTGGACGTCTTGCTTCAGAAGTTGCATCAATTCTACGTGGAAAACATAAACCAACTTTCACACCACATGTTGACACTGGTGATAACGTAATTCTAATCAATGCTTCAAAGATCGAGTTAACTGGTAAGAAGTTAACTGACAAGATCTACTACCGTCACACTATGCACCCAGGTGGTTTAAAAACTAGAACGGCTCTTGAAATGCGTACAAACTACGCTGAAAGAATGTTAGAGCTTGCTATTAAAGGCATGCTTCCTAAAAATTCTTTAGGTCGTCAAATGTTCAGAAAGTTACACGTATACGCTGGTAGCGAGCATCCGCACCAAGCACAACAACCTGAAGTTTACGAACTTCGTGGATAATTAAAGGGAGGGTATTATATTGGCACAGGTTCAATACATTGGTACTGGTCGTCGTAAAAGCTCCGTTGCACGTGTTCGTCTAGTTCCAGGCAGCGGTAAAATTACAATTAACGATCGTGACATCACTGATTACATTCCATTCGAAGCACTACGTGAAGTAGTAAAGCAACCATTAAACGCAACAGAAACTCTAGGTAGCTATGATATTCTTGTTAACGTTAATGGTGGAGGTTACACTGGTCAAGCTGGCGCTATCCGCCACGGTATCGCTCGTGCGTTACTAAATGTTGACCCAGAATACCGTCCAACACTTAAGCGTGCTGGCTTATTAACTCGTGACGCTCGTATGAAAGAACGTAAGAAATACGGTCTTAAAGGCGCTCGTCGTGCACCTCAGTTCTCAAAGCGTTAATTTTACGCTTATCAAGGACTCTCAACCAATGGTTGGGGGTCTTTTTATTTTATAAACAAAAGACCTCCTCTTAAGTATATGAATGATTACTCTACAAAATGAACAGGTAAAGTGATTGTAACGATCGTTCCTTCCTCCTCTTTACTTGATATTTCCATCGTACCACCGTGTGACTCGATAATTTTAAAGCTCGTCATCATACCTAAACCCGTTCCTTTTTGTTTCGTTGTATAAAAGGGTATGCCGATATTTTGAAGTAAATCTTCCGGGATACCACAGCCTTGGTCCATAATTTTTAAATAAACCTGCCCGTTTTGAGAATTTCCTATAAACACATGAATATCTCCGCCTGATGGCATCGATTCAATCGCATTTTTTATTATGTTAATGAATACTTGTTTTAACTGGTGTGCAACACAGTACACTAGGGGAATAGCCTCTGTATTGACATGAATGTTCACTCGGTTCATTAGTGCTTGTGAACTGAGTAGTTTCGTCACATCGTGAAGGATGTCTGTTAGGTTCTCATAATGAAAATGCTGAACTTGTGGTTTGGCCGCCATTAGTAACTCACCAGTAATCTGTTCAATACGTGCAATCTCATCTGCCATAATTTCGTAATAGGACATTTCTTTGCTTGGGGCAGATGACCTCATGATTTGGAGAAAGCCCTTAAGAGCGGTAAGTGGGTTACGTATTTCGTGTGCGATCGAAGCAGAGAGTTGACCAACTGCTGAAAGTTTTTCAGACTTAATGAGCTGGAGCTCAGTGGCCTTCTGATCCGTGATATCCTTGGCAATCCCATATACACCCACTACCTCATGATCAACTATAATGGGGATATTTGTAACACTCACGTGAACCACTCGCCCATCTTTATGTAAAGCCTTCGTTTCATAATTTTGAGTATAACCTGCTGCTGCCTTTTCATAGTGACTTCTGGTTCTTTGTAATTCTGCTTCTTCAACAAGGGGAAGGTAAGATGATTGGAGAAATTCTTTTTCTGTATAGCCTAACAAGCGCTTCATAGCTGAGTTAACACTAAGGTAATTTCCTTCTAAATCAAAAGAGAAGACAGCATCAGGATTTTGTTCGAATAGGGATTTATAATGTTGCTGTTTTTCTGAAGCAGATTTCTTTTCTGTTGTAACATCTAAAAAGTATACAGAGAGGCCATTGGAAGATGGATAGGCTCTTACATCAAACCAAGTATTTAGCGGAGGAAAAAAAGAACTAAATGTAACTGGTACTTGTTCCTTTACAGCTTTATTGTACTGATCATAGAAAGCTAAATTTACTGCCTCGGGGAATTCAAACCAAATGTTTTTACCAAGAAGATCATCTCGATTTCTGAAAAGTAATCGTGCTGCTTCAGAGTTAATGTAAGTGAAGTTCCAATTTGTATCAACCGAGAAGAAACCATCTGTTATTCGATCTAATATTTCAAGTGCATCAATTTCGAGTTGGTTCATACTTATACCCTGCCTTATCTAAAATTTTCCATCTGTTAACAAGTTCTAGGTTTTGTAGCATATTCCTGCCTGGAATTATTTCATCTCTTTTAATTCCTTGTAAAAATTAATAGAAAATGTGTAGAAAAATTAACCAAAAAAATTGGAAGGCGAATTCAGTAGCAAATTTGTATGTCTCTCTTTTCGTCGTTAAAGAATAACCGAAAGGGGTGACAATGCGGTGAATGTGATTACAACCTTTAAAGATAAAAAACGTGAAAAACAGTTGAAATATGAAAAATCAGTCTTAAGAGAAATCTCACTAAAAACGTTAAAGGAAAGAGTGAAACAATATTTTGGTTCATCTCGTATAACTGCTAATTTAATGACGCAATCAGGCATAGAAGAGGCTTGTTATGATGTAGCAATTGAAGCTTATCTTCTAGGTGCACACTTTAGTAAATTCGGGTTTTATGGAGAGTCAGTAGACAGTATTAAGGATCGATGTCATAAAGAGGAAAAACATTTAATCGATACACTTTATAATTTCCTCCTTTATTGGGGAAAGGGAACGGAAGGAGTTTATAGTGAGTCCCTTTATTACTTATGTGAGCAGTATGTAGAAAGTTGGTGGCATGAAGGCTTTCGTACAGGAGAAAGAAGACATAAATTAAGGCTCCATTAACTCAAGGTTCTATTATCCCATCTTGTCCCATATATTAAAGTGAATATTGGACGGATGGGAAGGACTGACGCATAGAGATGAGCAAAAGAGCCAAAATCATTGCTTTTACCGTTGGACTAGTTATTTTATTTTTTATTCTTCAGTACGATTATTTTAAAACAAAAGAATCATGGAGTTCTTGGAGTCTTCCGCTTTCTGGCCAAATTATCTTATTAGATCCTGGTCATGGTGGACCTGATGGGGGAGCTGGGGAAGAAGGGGCCCTTGAAAAGGATATTGCATTAAGTGTATCGAAAAAATTAAGAGACTATCTTCAAGAGCAAGGTGCTTTAGTTATAATGACTAGAGAGGAAGATAAGGACTTAGCAGAGGATGGAACGAGAGGATATAGCAGGAGAAAAACGGAGGATCTAAAAAAGCGTTTAGCCATGATCAATGAATCGGAAGCAAACTTTTTTGTTAGCATCCATCTAAATTCAATTCCTTCACAGAAATGGAGTGGTGCACAGACGTTTTACGCACCACAGTTAAAGGAAAATGCTAAGGCTGCAAAATTCATTCAGGACGAGCTCCGAATCAATCTTGAAAATACGGATCGAAAAGCAAAACCGTTAAGTTCTGTGTATATTTTGAAAAATGCACAGAAACCAGGGGTATTAGTGGAGGTTGGCTTTTTATCAAATCCAACTGAAAAGCAGTTGTTAAAGACCGAGGAATATCAAGAAAAGGTGGCAGCTTCCATCTATAAAGGAATGCTAAGATATTTCTCAAATGAAAATGAATTAATTGAAGCGGAGTAAGAAGGTGAAATAGATACCACCTTCTTTTTTCTTGTATATGAGTGTGATGCAGTTAACTCTATATACAGAGGATTATGTTATAATAAGAAATGCAAACGAATTCAAAAAGGCGGTGTAAACGTTGTTAACAGAAGCAAAAGTGATTGAACTATTACAAAGTGTGGAAGAACCATTTTTACATAAGACATTAGAAGAATTAAATGCCATTGAAGAAGTAAAAATTAAAGAAGAGAAAAAACATGTAAGTGTTAAAATAGGAATTGCCAAAACAGGAACAGCAGAGCAGTTACAGTTACAGATGAAAATAGTAAACCTATTAAAGGGAGCGGGGGCAGAGTCAGTCGGAATTCGTTTTTCTGAATTGCCACAAGAAACCCTTGATAAGTTCCGTTCTACTCAGGAGGAAGAATCCCAAGGTCTTTTGTCACCAGGAAGTAAGACAACCTTTATTGCTATTGCTAGCGGGAAAGGTGGAGTAGGAAAATCGACAGTGTCAGTGAATCTTGCTGTTTCTTTAGCTAGATTAGGGAAAAAAGTTGGGCTAGTTGATGCAGATATTTACGGGTTTAGTGTACCGGATATGATGGGCATAACGAAACGTCCAGCCGTACGTGGGGAAAAAATAATACCGGTTGAACGCTTCGGTGTAAAAGTCATCTCCATGGGCTTTTTTGTTGAAGATAACTCTCCTATCATCTGGCGAGGGCCGATGCTTGGAAAGATGCTGAACAGCTTTTTTAATGAAGTTGAATGGGGAGAGTTAGATTATTTACTACTAGACTTACCTCCTGGAACAGGTGATGTAGCTCTTGATGTACATAGCATGCTTCCAGCCTGTAAAGAGGTTATCGTCACAACTCCACATCCAACAGCTGCTTTTGTTGCTGCAAGAGCGGGTGCCATGGCGCTTAAAACGGATCACGAGATTTTAGGTGTAGTTGAAAATATGTCTTATTTTGAAAGTAAGCTAACTGGAGAAAAGGAATATGTGTTCGGACAAGGTGGAGGAGAAAAGCTTGCTGATGAGCTTCAAACGAAGGTACTTGGCAAATTACCTCTTGGCCAGCCTGATTGGAATGAAGATGATTTTGCCCCATCTATCTATCACGAAGACCATAAGCTTGGTCAAATATATAAAGAAATCGCAGGTACGATCATCGAGTCCCTCAGCAAATAAGGTAAACCTCTCCATTTGGAGAGGTTTTTTATGCTTGGAGAGCAAGTGGAGATAAAAGTTTGCAGTGCCATTTTGATCTTTATAATTGTTTGATAAAAAGCTGCTGATTCCTGTATCCGGGATTTAGAGGGTCCCCGCTAACGGTTGGGGATCATGGTAAGCACCCGAGCGAGCGGATAAATAGACGGAGAAATTCCGCTTACTTGGTAATTATTATTAAAAAAAGGTTCAATAGACGGAGAGATTCCGCCTATTGACTCGAAAAAGTCAAAAATGGGGGATTTTTCTTTACATAAGCGGAAAACCTCCCCTTATTTCCCCCGAAAAGGAGCTACATTCTTTATTTAAGCGGAAAATCTCCGCTTATTTCTTACGATTGTCTTTTTTACACGTATTTTAAGAAAAGCACTAGAACCCTTTAATTGAAAGCAGAGCCGCTTTTCTATGCTCCTGTTCCTTCTTCTTTTGCTTCTTCCTTACTTCCGCTTTGTTCAGCTACCTCTTCTACCGCTTTTAAAATGAGATCTTGAATTTTTGCCTTGAATAAAGGGCTTTCGAATGTTTCGGTCATAACCGCTTGAACATGCTTTCTGTATTCGGCGCTTTTTAAGATGGTTGTTACTTCTTTTTCAAGTTCCGGGTCTTTTAGTACATCAATCATCATGGTTCGATACTCTGGATCCTTCATTAAATCTTTTAAAAGGGTTTCGTTTTCTGTTCTCATGCTTTTAGCTACACTTTCAGAGAACTTTGGATCTTCAAAGGACTTCTTCCAGAATGCAGTCCCTTGATCGGAGGTTAATGCTTTTTCAACTGTATCTGAAACAACTGCTTGGTCCATGATCAACGTTTCCTTCATGGTTTCATCATTCATCACATCTTTTATAGCTTTTTTTCCATCATCAGTCTTTAAAATATCAACTACCATTTTTTTTGTTTCTTCGTAATCCATTTGGCTGCTTGTGTCCACTTCAGCACAACCAGTAAGAAGTAACCCACTTATTAAAAGAGGGAGCACTAAAGACTTTTTAGGCATGATTAACGCTCCTTTCGATAGTAACTATAGTATATGATGAAGAAAAACGACAAAAATTATACGTTTCCTACTCGAACCTAGATTTTTCATACTTTGGTTGGTACAATCAATAAGGAATGATTACATAATTGGGGGAAATTACATTGAATAGCCGTAACTTGGTAAGGTTGTTTTTCTCGACGCTTATAATCGGGGGAGTGACAACAGGAATCGTTGGCTTCATTGTTCGTTGGAAAGAATTTGAGCCGTTTTTCACTGATTTTCAGATAGTTGAAATATTATCAATCTTAGCATGGTTAGTAGGGGTTGGTTTGATATTCAGCCTTATTAGTCAAATGGGCTTCTTTGCCTACTTAACAGTTCATCGTTTTGGTTTAGGTATATTTAAATCAGTAAAGCTTTGGAATAGTGTACAAGTGCTACTTATCATTTTTGTCCTTTTTGACTTGGTTTATTTACGATTTAATGCTTTTTCTGAAAAAGGAGACAGTCTGATACCTTATTTAGGGCTTGCTTCATTTATTGCTGTTAGTGGGTTCGTTGTAGCATATTATAAAGCGAAGCTTACAAATAAAGAAGCGTTTATACCTGCACTTTTCTTTATGATTGTTGTTACTGTGTTAGAATGGGTACCCATTCTTCGAGTAAATGAAAATAGTTGGTTGTACTTAATGATTTTCCCTTTGTTAATTTGTAATGCCTATCAGTTATTAGCATTACCAAAATTTATTTCAAATAGTGAAAAGAGTAAAAAAGCCGTCTAAAATGAGACGGCTTTATTATTTTATTTCTTTTGAAGACGAAGTCGCATTTGCTATCATTTCGGAAACAGATACGAGTTTTAATCCTTTTTTATTAATATCATCAATAATAGATGGAAGGGCAGCGGCTGTCTGTTTGGCAGAATCTGATGCGTGAAGGAGAATAATATCTCCCTTGGTAGCTTTAGCTGCATTTTCTTGTATGATCTCGACACCTGGATTAGTCCAGTCTTTTGAGTCGATACTCCAATGGATTACAGTAAGTCCAAAACGGTCTGCTACTTTTAAGGTTTTTTGATCAAAATGCCCTGTAGGAGCTCGTAAAAGTTTTATATCCTTTATACCGAGTTTCCTAAAAGCCTCTTGAGCCCTTGAGATATCCTTTACTATTTTGTTTTCTTCTAGCTCGGTATAATCTTCATAATTATATCCCAGCATTCCAATCTCATATCCTTCTTTCACAATTCGATCCACAATATGTGGATGCCTTTCTGCCCAAGAACCTGATAAAAAGAAAGTCGCTGATTTTACATTTTTACTTTTTAAAACATCCAGAATCGGCTCTGCTTTTTCATCACCCCAACCAATATTAAAGCTGACAGCCAAGTCCTTTTCTCCCTTAT
>Ga0182742_1005564_pt1 | contig 10536 bp, 11 predicted proteins | sample eDN5th37CBELigMG_FD_128880 | JGI IMG/M metagenome (GOLD analysis project Ga0182742, IMG submission 128880) | Enriched Miracle-Growth compost microbial communities from Emeryville, California, USA - eDNA 5th pass 37_C BE-Lig MG (version 2)... ... | reverse complement strand
GCGCGGCGATCACGATCGCCACCGCGGTGACGATGAGGCTGCCCACCACGAGGGTGCGCACGTCGAACAGGCCCCGGCGTGGGAACCAGCCGATCGACCAGAGGCTGGAGAGCTCGACGTTGGCGAGGAAGCGCCCGGCCTCACCGACCAGCGAGACGACGATCAGGACGCTGATCACGATGGAGAGCGCCGCCGCCGCGAAGAAGAGACCGCGCATGGTGCGCTCCCGCCGGCGCCGCGAGAGCGACGTGCGCAGATCGCCGGCGGCGATCACGTGGGGGCCGGGTCCTCTCGTCGCGCTGGTGGCCACTGCGTCCTCCTCGAGCGGTCAGCGCCCTTGCCACGCACCGCGGGCGGCCTCGACCTCCGGCGCGGGCGGCAGCACGTAGCCGACCTCCTCCACGTTGGCCAACCCCTCGTCGCTCAGGTAGTGGTCGACGAAGGCGGCCACGGCCGAGCCGTACGACGCCTTGGCGGTGTTGACGTAGATGAACAGCGGCCGGGAGAGCGGGTAGGTGCCGTCGCCGATGGTCGCCGGGGAAGGCGCCACGCACCCGTTGCCGCCGTCGACCTCCAGCGCCTTGATGGCGTCCTGCTCCTCCGCGTAGAAGGCGTAGCCGAGCCAGCCCAGCGACGTGTCGGAGCCCTGGACGCCCTCGACGATCACCGAGTCGTTGGGCGACGCCTGGTAGTCGGGGCGGCTCTCCGCCTCCTCGCCGCGCTCCTCCGCGAAGGGGGCGATGGCCTCCTCCACCAGGAAGTCGTACGTGCCCGACTCCTCGCCGGGGCCGATCACCGTGAGCGGCGCGTCGGGCAGGTCGCCCTCGCCGCCGAGCTCGACGGCCAGCTCGTTGGCGTCGCTCCAGTTGTCGAAGCCCGTCGACTCCGGCCCGAGCAGGGCGTAGAGCTGCTCGAAGCTGAGGCAGTCCACCGCGGCGTGGGACGTGGACGTGGCCACGGTGAGGCCGTCGTCACCCACCTTCAGCTCGAGGAACGGCACACCGGCGTCCTCGCAGGCCCGGACCTCCTCCTCGCGGATGGCCCGCGACGCGCCGGTGACGTCGGCGTCGCCGTCGCAGAAGCGCTCGAAGCCGTCGCCCGTGCCGGGGCCCTCCACCGACAGGGTCACGCCCCGGTTGGCCGACGAGAAGGCGTCGGCGACCGCCCGGGAGATCGGCTCGACCGTCGACGAACCGGTGACGGTGAGGGAGCCGCGCACCCCGCCGCCGCTGCCGCCGCTGCCCCCGGGGTTGCCGGCCGCGCCGTCGTCGTCGTCGCCGCACGCCCCGGCCACCAGGGCGAGGGCGAAGGCCAGGGCCAGCAGCCCTGCCTTGTTCCTGCGAGCGATCACGCGTGTCCTCCGGGGGGGGTGTCGGCACGGATCGGCGGTCACGGTAGGGAACGCACCTTGACGGCGAGCGATGGCTCGGTGAACGGGAGGTGACCAGCGGGCGAACACTCGCCATCAGCCCGCCGGCGGGCGGTGGCCGCCGGCGAAGGCCTCGAAGGAGGCCAGCACCTCGCGGTCGAGCTCGTACGACAGCTGGTCGCGAGCTTCGGCCGGAGCGAGCCAGCGGATCTCGTCGACCTCCGCGTTCGGCGTGAACGTGCCCCCGGCCACGGTCATCTCCCAGTAGCGCACGTCCTTGCGGCGGCCCTTGCGGTCGCGATAGCTGCTGGCCGTCAGCTCGTGACCGACGACGCAGCGCAGGCCCGTCTCCTCCTCCACCTCGCGCACGGCGGTGCGCTCGTCGGTGGCGTCGGCGGGCTCACGCTTGCCCTTGGGGAACGTCCAGTCGTCGTAGCGCGGCCGGTGCACGACGAGCACCTCGACCCCCTGGGGCCCGTGGCGCCAGACGACACCGCCGGCGGCTCGCACCACCTCGGGCTCCTCCAACGGGTCGGTCATCCGTGCAGCCACCCGGCCACCTTGCGCCGGGACGCCTCCTTCCACGCCGACCGCCACTCACCTCGCAGCCGGGCCGCATCGGCCCGCTGTGCGGCCACCAGCACGCCGGCGGCCACCGCGTCGCTGCCGTGGAGCTCCGCGGCTTCGCTGCGCAGCCACTGCTCGGCCACCACCGCGTCGTGGTGGTCGCCGAGCACGCCCTGCAGCCCGGCGATCGCCTTGGCGTGACGGGCGGCCTTCGGCACGACCACCGAGGCGGCCTCGGCGGCGTAGCGCGCCCGCTTGGCCCGGATGCGGACGTGGTGGAGCGCCTCGTCGGGAGGGTCGTCGGGCAGCCCGGCGACCTCCTCGACGAGCTTGCGCCACGGCTTGCGCACCAGCTCGGGCAGCGCCTCGCGAGCGGGCTCCTCGGCCTCGGCCACCAGCGCGGGCGCCGCGGCGGCCGCGACCAGCTGGTCGAGCAGCGCCACGTAGCGGTCGGCCTGCAGGGCGGCCGACAGGCGCTCGTAGGCGGCGGCCCGGTGGCCGCCCAGGCGCCGCAGCAGGATCGTCGCGTGGGCGGTGTCGGTCCTGTCGAGCTGCCGGCAGGCGGCGCAGAGGCGCTCGTCGAGCACGTCGGCGTCGCGCACCTCGCCCAGCACGCCGGCCAGCCACTTGAGCTCGTCGCGCCAGCCGTCGGCCCAGCCCGGCTCGAGCACGCGGTGGAAGGTGCGCAGATCGGACCGGAGCCGCCGGGTGCCCACCCGCATCTGGTGCACGGCCTCGGCCCCGGTGTCGAGGCGGACCAGGGGATCGTGGACCAGGATCCGCCGCACGCCGGACGCCATGGCGTGGCGGACCACGTCGCCCACGGTGGCCTCGTCGCCGAGCTCCGGCGAGCTGACCTCGGGCGCCGCGAGGGCGCGCGGACCCAGCGCCCGCACCAGCTTCGGCGTGGGGTCGGGTGCGCCCGCGCCGGCCTCGCGGAGGCGGGCCACCACCGCGTCGAGCAGCGTCGCGGGGACCGACGGGCCGATCTCCACCTCGATCTCCCGGAAGCGGGCAGCCACCCGCTCACCGTCGAGCACCGACACCTCGTCGTCGTCGACCTCGCCCACCGGCCGGCCGCCGCCGTCGAGCAGCGCCAGGGTGCGCCGCCGGGTGTGGAGGTGCGCCACCGGCCCGAGCTCGGCGCGGCGCACGAACGCCCGCAGCAGCTCGAGGGCACCGGGCGGCACCGCGGCGACGTCGCCCGGGAAGGCGTGCTCGGCCCGGGCCAACCCGCCGGCGCTGCCCTCGGTGCCGTCGAACGAGGGCAGCTTCACGGTCCAGCCGTCCTCGCCGCCGCCCTGCCGGTGCCGCACGGTGATGCCCCACCGGACGAGCCGCAGGTCGGGCGTGTCGACGTAGACCGCGTCGAGCACGTCCTCGCTTGCCGCGCCGGCGTTCACCCACGGCACCACCCGGTCGAGATCGGGGAGGGCGAAGCCCGGCCAGGCCGCCAGCTTCACCTCCCGCTCGAGGTGCCCGGGCCCGGCGTCGTGCTCCGCCGAGCCGCCCGACGACGCGTTCACGCGCGATGCGCCCGCTGGCGGGCCAGCTCCTGCAACCGCCGCTGCGCGTCGATGCCGACCTCCGTCGGCACGCGGCGCCAACGGGCGTCGGGGCCGAGGGCCCATGCCAGCCGGTCGTCGGACAGCTCCACCTGCAGCACCTCCCAGAGCCGCTGCTGCAGCGCCGGCGCGTCGATGGAGGTGAGCACCTCCACCCGCCGGTCGAGGTTGCGGGGCATGAGGTCGGCCGACCCGATGTAGTACGCCGGCCGGCCCGGCCCGCCGCCGTTGGCGAAGTAGTAGATGCGCGAGTGCTCCAGGTAGCGCCCCACCAGCGACCGCACGCGGATCCGCTCCGACATGCCGGGCACGCCGGGGCGCAGGCAGCAGATGCCGCGCACGATCAGGTCGATCTGCACGCCCGCCCGGGAGGCCTCGTAGAGCCCCTCGATGATGGTGGCGTCGACCAGGCTGTTCATCTTGAGGATGATCCGGCCCTGCGGCCCGTGGCGCGTCTCGGTGGCGATGAGGTCCTGGATCCGCGACCGCAGCGCGGCAGGGGCCACGATGAGCTTGCGGTAGCGCATCGCCCGCCCGTACCCGGTGAGGTAGTTGAAGAGCTGCGTCATGTCGGCGCCCAGGTCTGGGTCGGCGCTCAGCAACCCGATGTCCTCGTAGAGCCGGGCGGTGCTCGAGTTGTAGTTGCCGGTGCCCACGTGGCTGTAGCGGCGGATGCCGTCGTGCTCGTCGCGCACGACGAGCGCGGTCTTGGTGTGGGTCTTCAGGCCGACGAGCCCGTAGACCACGTGGATGCCCGCCTCCTCCATGGCGCGGCCCCAGGCGATGTTGTTCTGCTCGTCGAAGCGGGCCTTCACCTCCACGAGGACGGCCACCTGGATCCCCCGCTCGGCGGCGCGGATCAGCGACTTCACGATGGGGCTGTCACCCGATGTGCGGTACAGCGTCATCTTGATGGCCAGCACGCGGGGATCCGAGGCGGCCTGGCGGATGAACTCCTCGACCGACGTGGTGAACGAGTCGTAGGGGTGGTGGACGAGCACGTCCTGGCTCCGCAGGACGCTGAAGATGCTCTCGTCGCGCTCGGCCGCGGCGGCGAGGTGGGGCTCGGTCACGGGCATCCACGGCTCGTCCTTCAGGTCGGGCCGGTCGATGGCATGCACCGCCCAGAGCCCGCTCAGACCGAGCGGCGCCCGGTGCACGGTGACGTCGTCGGCGGCGAGGTCGTGCTCGCGCTCGAGCAGCTCCCGCATCTCGTCGGGCATGGCCGCGTCGATCTCCAGCCGCACCGCCCGCCCGAAGCGCCGCCGCCGCAGCTCCAGCTCGACCGCGGCGAGGAGGTCATCGGCCTCCTCCTCCTCGAGCGTGAGGTCGGCGTTGCGCGTGATCCGGAAGGCGACGTGCTCGAGCACCTCCATGCCCGGGAACAGCGCCGGGAGCTGGGCGGCGATCACGTCCTCGAGGGCGACGACGCGGATGTTGCCGTCACCGGCCCGGTCGGTGCTGGCCGGCAGCGCCAGGAACCGGGGCAGCGACGACGGGACCTTCACCCGGGCGAAGCGGCGCTGCCCCTGCTCGGGGTCGTGCACCGTCACGGCCAGGTTCAGCGACAGGTTGGAGATGTACGGGAAGGGGTGACCGGGATCGACGGCCAGCGGCGTGAGCACCGGGAAGAGGCGCCGCTCGAACACCTCCTCGAGGTAGCGGCGGTCATCGTCGCCGAGGTGCTCCCAGCTGCACAGCACGATCCCGGCCTCGCGCAGGGCCGGCAGCACCCGCTCCAGGAAGATCCGCTCCTGCTCGGCCACCAGCGCGTCGACGCGGCGGCCGATCGCGGCCAGCTGCTCGGCCGGCGTCCGACCGTCGGGCGAGCGGCGGGTGACGCCGGCGGCCACCTGGTCCTTCAGCGCCGCCACCCGCACCTGGAAGAACTCGTCGAGGTTCGACGAGAAGATGGCGAGGAACTTCACCCGCTCGAGCAGCGGGACGGCGTCGTCCTCGGCGAGGGCCAGCACCCGGGCGTCGAAGTCGAGCCAGGACAGCTCCCGGTTCAGGTAGCGGCTGTCGTCGTCGGGCGGCTGCCAACCGTCCTGCACCGGCTCGGCACGGGTGACGGCCACGGGGCCAGCCTAGGGGTCAGCCGTCGTCCTCGGGGAGGCCGAGGTCCCACTCCAGCAGGATGTTCTCCCGCTCGGCGTCGCGCACCACCCGCTCCCGGTTGCGGCGGAACTGGGGGTCGTGCGGGGGCAGCAGCACCAGCCGGGCCAGCACGCGCGCCCGGAAGTCCTCGATCAGGGACCGGTCGCCGAACTCGGAGTAGACGTCCCAGTGCGGAGCCACCGGTCCGAGGTACACGACCCTGGCGTGACCCCTCGGCGGCTCGTGCTCGGTCTCGACGTTCGACATGGCGCCCGACGCTAGTTGCCCGTCGCACGGCTGCCGAGGTCGGCGCTGGCGGTGCGCTCCTCCCCGGCGTGCCGCCACGTGACCTCGAAGGGCTCGCCGGGCTGCTTGTCGCGCAGCACCTCGCCGAGGTCCTCGGGCTCCTCGATGGCGACGCCGCCGGCCCGCACGATCAGGTCGCCGGGCTCCAGGCCGAGGCGCTCCGCGGCGCTCCCCGGCACCACCTCCACCACGAAGGCGCCGACGTCGCCCTCGTCGACCCCGTAGCGCTGGCGGGTGCTGGGATCGATGTCGGCCACCTCCATGGTGCTCACCCCGAGGAAGGCCCGCCCCCGGATCTCGCCGCCCCCGTTGCGGAGGTCCTCGATGAGGGGGGCCACGGCGTTCATGGCGATGGCGAAGCCGATGTTCTGGGCGCCGCCCGCCACAGCGGTGTTGATGCCGACCACGCGGCCGGCCGCGTCGACCAGCGGCCCGCCCGAGTTCCCCGGGTTGATGGCGGCGTCGGTCTGGATGAGGTTCTCCAGGCGGACCACGTCGCCGAAGAAGGTGCCGGTCGGCGCCTCCAGGCTGCGGTCCTTGGCCGAGACGATGCCGCGGGTGACCGTCGGCGTGCCCGCCAGGTTGAGGGCGTTGCCGATGGCCACCACCTCGGCGCCGACCTCCAGCGCGTCGGAGTCGCCGAGCTCCGCCGGCACCAGCCCCTCGGCGTCGCGCAGGCGGATGAGGGCGATGTCGTCGTCGGGGGAGCTGCCCACCAGGTCGGCGGCGTAGCGGGTGCCGTCGAACAGGGTGGCCTCGATGGCGGTGGCGCCCTGGACCACGTGGGCGTTGGTCACCACGAGGCCGTCCTCGGAGACGACCACGCCGGAGCCGGCCCCGCCCCGCCCGGAGGCGCCGAGGCGGATGCTGACGACGGAGGGCTGCACCTTCTCGAGCAGGCTGCGGATGTCGAGGGCCTCCCCCGCCAACCGCTCGGGGGCGGCCACCACGGTGCGGGTGACGGTGCCGCTGTCGTCGTCGTCATCGGCCGCCACCACGCCGGCAGCCACCAGCCCGGCCACCAGCGCCCCCGCCAGCGCACCGGCCAGGGCGGAGCGCCAGGTGCCGGGCGCCCGCCCCGACCGGCCGGTGTCGGGCGGCGGCGACGGTGGCGACGGCGGCAGAGGCGGCGGCCCCCAGGGCGCCGCCGAGCGCTCGGCCGGCGGCGGCGGCGGGGGAGGCGCCACCGGCGGACCCTCCGGCGCCGGCGCCCACGGCGACCACTGGCTGCTCGGTTCGGTCACGGTGTGCTCCTCGACGACCTCGATGGGCTCGGTGCTCCGTTCTACCGGCGCCGCTCTCCCCCCACGACCAGGTTCCCGTCAGGCGGCTCCACCCGTAGAGTGGTGCTGCCAGGGAACCATTGCGGGCGGAGCTCCGTAATTGATGGGGGAACGACCCCAGGAGGTCCGGTGGAGTTCGACGACAACGAGACGAGCTGGATGGCGCAGGGCGCGTGCCGCAACCACCCGCCGTCGGCGTTCTTCCCCAGTGACGGGGTGGGCGTGGACAGGGCGCGCAAGATCTGCGCCACCTGCAGCGTCCAGTCGCCCTGCCTGGAGTACGCCCTGGCGCAGCGCATCGACCACGGCGTCTGGGGTGGGACCTCGGAGCGGGAGCGTCGCCGGATCCTGAAGCGCCGGCGGATCGCCATCAGCGCCGGCTGACGGCGCCGCGCCCCTTCGTCCCCTTCGAGCTACGGGCCTCCGGCGCGGCCGGGGGCCCGTCGTCGCGTGCGTCGGCCGGCCGTGCCTCAGCCGGCCATGCGTCAGCTCGACGAGTCGGGCTGCGACGTGTTGGGGTCGTCCTTGGCGTTGCCGTCGGACAGGCCCTGCTTGAACTCCTTCTGGGCCTCCCCCAACGAGCGAGCCAGCTTGGGGAGCTTCGCCCCGCCGAAGACGAGCAGGACGATGATCAGGATGATGAGCAGTTCGGGCGCGCCGAGGTTCACGACGCGGGAGGCTACAAGCTCGGTCGCGCCGGGCCACGGCGGGCCGGCCCGGTTGCTGTGCGTCGTGAACGTCAGCGAGGGCCGGCGGCCGGAGCTGGTGGCGGCGCTGGGCGCGGCCGCCGGTGACGCCCTGCTCGACGTGCACGTCGACGCCGACCACCACCGCAGCGTGCTCACGCTGGTGGGCGAGCAGGCCCCCCGGGCGTTGGCCGAAGCGGCCGTGGCCGCGCTCGACCTGCGGGAGCACACGGGCGTGCACCCCCGCTTCGGCGTCGTGGACGTGGTGCCCTTCGTGCCGATCCGGGATGCCTCCATGGCCGAGGCGGTGGCGGCCCGCGACGCCTTCGCCCGGTGGGCGGCCACCACCCTCGACCTCCCATGCTTCCTCTACGGCCCGCCGCCCGACCCGTCGCTGCCGGAGGTGCGCAGGGAGGCGTTCCGGGCTCGCCCGCCCGACGTCGGGCCGCCCACCCCGCACGAGACCGCCGGGGCCTGCGCGGTGGGGGCGCGGCGACCCCTCCTGGCCTACAACGTGTGGCTGGCGGTCGACGACCTCCCGCTGGCCCGGGCCATCGCCGCCGAGCTGCGGGGCCCGCACGTCCGCGCCCTCGGCCTCCAGGTGCAGGGCGCGGTGCAGGTGTCGATGAACCTGCTCGAACCCACCGTGGTGGGCCCGGCCGAAGTGGTCGATGCCGTGGCGCAGCGCGCCCCGGTGGCCCGCACCGAGCTGGTGGGCCTGGCGCCCTCGGCCGTGCTGGACGGCTGCCCGGCGTCGCGGTGGGCCGAGCTCGACCTCGCGCCCGAGCGCACGGTGGAGGCCCGGCTGGCGGCGAGGGGGTGGTGAGCGCGCGCCGCGACGGGGCGCAGCGGCCGCTCAGCCGGCGGCGCGGCGGGCCAGCGCTCGCTGGCGGCGGAGCCGGCGACGCTCGCGCTCGCTCAACCCGCCCCAGATCCCGAACTTCTCGCCGTTGCTGAGCGCGTACTCCAGGCACTCCTCGCGGACGACGCAGCCCCGGCAGACCTCCTTGGCCTCCCGCGTGGAGGCCCCACGCTCAGGGAAGAACAGGTCGGGGTCGACACCGAGGCAGTTGGCGTAGTCCTGCCAGGTCCGGTCCTCGGTCTCCGTGCCTGCGTCGAGGTGAGGCATAGGGTTTCCCTTCGACGGCTGCGAGCGGCACACCGCCGTTCCTGCACCGCCATCCACGAGGGGCAGCGAAGGAACAGCGCTGTAGTTACAACGCTGTGATCTTCCCCCGATGTGCTGCGAACATGCAAGAGGGACAACGGTTTTTCGTGAGAAGGTCGGTCCGTGCGCATCGAAGCCCTCCGCGCCGACATCACGACCCTCGAGGTCGACGCCATCGTCAACGCCGCCAACTCCTCGCTCCTGGGCGGAGGGGGCGTGGACGGCGCCATCCACCGAGCGGCCGGTCCCGAGCTGCTGCAGGCGTGCCGGCCGCTCGGCGGCTGCGAGCCGGGTGACGCCAAGGCCACGCCGGGGTTCCGCCTCCCGGCCCGCTGGGTGATCCACACCGTCGGGCCGGTGTGGTCCGGCGGCGGCCGCGGCGAACCCGAGGTGCTGGCGTCGTGCTACCGCCGCTCCCTGGAGGTGGCCCACGACCTCGGCGCCCGTTCGGTGGCCTTCCCGGCCATCTCCACGGGCGTCTACGGCTACCCCGCGGACCAGGCCGCCGAGGTCGCCGTCTCCAGCGTGAAGGCGACGGCGGGCCGCCTGCCCGACATCGAGCAGGTGCTGCTGGTGGCCTTCGACCTCACCACGCTCGAGCGCTACGAGCGCCTGCTGGCCGGCTGACTCAGGCGGGGCGACGGCCCCGGGCCGTGCGCATGGCCCGCTTCTGCTCGATGAAGTCGACCAGCACGTAGTCGCCGAGGGTCTCCGGGGTGGTGAAGAACGCCCGGCCGCGGTTGAGCTGCGTGAGCTTCTCCACGAACGACCGGAGGTAGCTCGTGGCGTCGAGCATGAAGGTGTTGATCCGGATGCCCTCCCGCGTGCAGCGGGCCACCTCCCGCAACGTGGCGTCGACCGTCTCCGGCACCGGCGGGTAGTTGAACAGCACCTCGCCGTTGGGCTGGATGTGGGCCGTCGGCTCCCCGTCGGTGATCATGATGATCTGCTTGGTGCCGGTCTGGCGGGCCAGCATCTGCCGGCTGATGAGGAAGCCGTGCTGCATGTTGGTGCCGTAGACGAAGTCCCACGACACCTCCGGCAGCTGCTCGGGCCGCAGCTCGCGGGCCAGCTCGCTGAAGCCGACGATGCCCAGGTAGTCGCGCGGGAACTGCGACGAGATGAGCGAGTGCAGGGCCATGGCCACCTTCTTCGCGGCCAGGAAGTTGTCGCGCATCGGCATCGACAGCGACAGGTCGAGCATCAGCACCGTGGACGACCGGGTGAGCGACTCGGTGCGCTCGATCTCGAAGTCCTCGGGCTTCAGCCGCACCGGCGTGCCGCCGCCCGCACGCTGCAGCGCGTTGCGGATCGTGCGGTGGATGTCAAGGTTGAAGGGGTCGCCGAACTCGTAGGGCTTGGTCTCGTAGGCCCGCTCGTGGCCGATGCCCGCCCGGTCGAGCTGGTGCTTGCCCATCTTGTCGCGGGCCAGCTTCTGGAACAGGTCCTGCTGGGCGTTCGAGCCGATGCGCCGGATGCCCTTAGGGGTGAGCTC